>OHRD01000065.1_pt1 | contig 84157 bp, 131 predicted proteins | sample 1578371 | NCBI WGS metagenome assembly OHRD01 (sample SAMEA3879505, study PRJEB24766) | human gut metagenome | biome: human-associated habitat; feature: feces | place: USA | collected 1985/1987
TTCATTTAATTTAACCTCTTTCTTATATATAACAATGTTTCCTTTATTTATAATATAATTATACCACACAAGATATATAACTCGTGTGGTATTATAAATTATTATCTAATATTATTGTTTTTCTCCTTTAATTCATTAATAACTTTTTGAAAGTCTTTATAAGATATAGAATAATATTCACAATCTTCGCATTTTTGATAACATTCTGCGCAATTACTCTTACAAGTAAAATATAATTTATCATTTAATTCAGTTATAGTATCATCAGTAGTTGGTGTTATATCTAAATAAGTATCTGGCAGTTTCCAATTGTCATCACCAATACAATTAAATATATCTGCTAATTTATTTCTACATGAGAATAGGAGAGTAAGTAAATAATTATCTTTTTTTGAAAGTTTTTGTCTGTCTTTAATCTTATGATGTTTGCACTCATCGTCAAATTCATCAAAAAAATCAGATATTATATTTTTGTATTTATACATATCAATCATATATATTACCCCTTGGTGTTAATTAATATTTATAGATATTTTTATATCTTTATTTTTCTCTTTATATAGAGCAGTATCAAAAATACTTGTAAATTCATTTCCTAAATATTTATCATTAAGAATGAATAAAATATCATTATAATTATGTTCATCAACCTTATCTAAATAATTATTTACAAAATTAAATGTATCTTGTAACCAAATATTAATAAGGTCTATATTTATATAATAAATAACAACATCTTTATCATAATATTTAATAGAATAATCCATAAATGAATATTCATAATCCAAATATTCTTTTAATTTAATCATTGCAAATTCTTCTTTAATAATTTGATTTACAACATAATCCTTATCATCATTATATTTATATAATTCATTATGGTTTTTCCTTTGAATCTTAATTTCTTTATTAATTTTATTCTTTAGCTTATTTACTAAAATCTGTCTGTTTTCAATATCAGATATTCTCTCGTACATCCTTTTTCTCTCTTTCATAATTAGCTTGTAAGTTCATCCAAAATTCTGTTTCTATACCTAATGCATATTCTAATTTGTTGGCAAAGGAAGATGATATATTTTCTTGTCCACTAATAATTGTGCTAATATATTTTTCTGTCATCCCAATTCTTATTGCTAATTCCTTTTGTGACATTTTTCTATCTTTTAATACCTCTACTAATGTTTCTCCGGGATGAATAATAAAATCACTAGATAATCCAATGGTATTTTGTTCCTTTTCCATATTTTGCTCCTTAAATATTTTCTAATACAATTATACCATAAATTATATATAAATCGTGCAATGAATAATAATATGAAAAATAAAAAAATTTTTAAAAAAATAATAGAAAATATAGATTTATTACGATACTTATATATGTAAGGAATTAAAGTATAGTCAATTATGACATAATTACTTATTCCTTACCATATATGTAATGATTTACATATATGTTGAGGCTATTTAGGTCCTCAAAAGTGAGGCAAGTGTTTAAAGCATTGCACTCACTAGAGATAGTGTATTAACAACTCCATATCGTAGCTTAATTTGAGGTTTTGGAATTGTTAGAATTAACACTATTACTAAACATTACCATATTCTTTGTGATAATATTCATTTAATGCTTTAAGTAGAGTAGGGTATTTATTTTCATCATACCAGCCCTTACATAATGCACATATATCTGTAAGAAATTTTATATATTCTGTATTTTCATTTTCTTTAATCATAGTTTTTCCTTTACAATAATCAACTAACGTTTTTCATAATAAACACAATTGTTTGTATTAATATCAACATCAAAGAACTCATCACAAAATGGACATACTATATTTTTTAAATTAGTAGTCAATAAACCATTGATATTATAATATCTGTGAGGTAAATCATGATAGCAATGAGGACAATGTAACTCAATAACAGATACTATATCTTGTTTAGTCTTAGCTCTGTTATCTAAATATTCATATGCGTCTTTTATTTCTAAACCATAATATCTTGCAAATACATTAGGATATATAATACTTCCAGACTTAAACCCATTTATATATTCATCTTTTGAAATTAAACTATCTTTATTCATAATGTTTACTCCTAATATCTGGTTTTGATTCCATTTAATAGTTTCATAGCTTTATTGTATTCGTTTTCGTTCATAAAAATAATACTTTTATCTTTCTTATAATCATCAGTAGGCAGCCAATCAACATTATTGGCTTCTAATAAATCTATTTCTCTATCTGTTACATTATTTAAAATTAATGACATAATATTTTTATCTCCTTTTTATAATTTAAATCAGTTATTTCTATCATCATCCGGTATAAAATCATAGATTTCGGCAAGAATTTCATAATTTATATTGCCAAAATCATTTAAAATATTTTCAGAAGTAGCAATATTTAACTTAAGTGTGCCAAATGTTCCACGCTTATAACGACTTTCTCGTGACATATCATCATCAACAAAATAAAATCTATTGCAATCTTCATCTTCAAAGGTAACTATTAAATGATACCAACCTTCATCCTTATCACTATATTTAGTTACTTTTCTAACTTCCAAATTTTCTATAGTAGCTATAAGTGTATTATCCATAATAATATTCTCCATTTTCTTCTGCATAGTTTAAATGTTTTTGGTTATTGTAATATATTGCAGATGTTTTAAACTGTTTAAGACGTTTACTCTGTGATTTCCAATTTTTAGGCTTCTTATGACCAATTTCACTATCATAATAATAATATTTATCTGTATCATTCATATTTTTATCATATAAATTAAAGCCATATTCATATTTTATTTCTTTAAGTTCTATATTAGATAATGCTTTTCTTTTATGTTTACTTAAATGAGGATGATGATACTGATAAGCCTGAGTATTTCTATTTCTGTGTCTTTTCTTTTTATATCTATCAGTTAATTCATTAAAATCTCTAACATTACCTTTTTCATCTATAATTAAATATCTATAACTATAATCAGTAAAAGCATTGTTAAATGTTTTATATACTCTAAAGGTATATCCATAATCAGATAAAGAATTAGTAAATAATTTTTTCTTATACCATCCTATAGGACCTATATAATTATATAAATTTCGAGTTCCTTCTATTTTGGCAATAAGAGTAAATCCCGACCATTTATATAAACTATAATTGGTATATATATTTAAAAAGATACTTTCTTGTCTATAAACATAATATTTCATAATATTATTCCTTAAATAGTTTATTTTTTCTATATATACATTATATCAAATCATACCTATATTTCGTGTAGTTTTTGAGAAATAGAAAAATTTGTTTAAATTTAAAAAGTGTCTATTACTTTGAAATAAAAAAGAGGGTGTATAAATTATATACATCCTCTTTCTAACGATTATGATTATCTTGATAAAGCCATATCAATAAGTGTATCAATAACCTCATATGGTAAATTAATATCGGCCCATTCATAATCAGTAACAACACCGTCTATATCTTTATGTGGTGAAATTCCTACACTTGCATTACATGTATCAATGCAGTTAGTAGGACATTCGATACTAAGTGTCATTCCTTCAGCATCAGAATATTTATTACCTACAAGCTCCATTAATAAGGATTTATCACCTACAAAATAGAAAGTAGTAGTTTCATATTCATTATCATCATATCTTTCTTCAAATTTAATCCTATCATCATCCATAAAGTTAATCATATTAAATACCTCATTTTTACTTATTTTATAATTGCTTTTTCTATATCATATCTGCAATCAATCCAATGTTCATATAATTCAACATTTTTATCAGTTGCTTTTCTTGTAATATATGATATATAGCTATCAAATTTCGTAAGAGCTTCATATATTTCTTCCATATCTTTCTTGGTTATGTCCTCGTTAAATTCTCTCATTATATTACCTCTTAATTTAGACTTTCTTCGTTTCTTTATACATATACAAATGAACATTAGTAGTTCATTTGTCTTGTATTATAACATATGCTATGTATAACTCGTGTAGTATTTAATAAGAAAATATACAATAAAAAAGGATATAGTTAAAAACTATACCCTTATAATGATTAATATTATTTTTTCTTTAAATATTTAATAAATAACAACTAACCAACCAACAGAAACAGTATCAAATAAATCACTTGCAAATTTAGGTGGAAGATTAATACATCCATGAGAACCATGTCCTTTATATCTATTACCGCCAAAACGAGGCTGCCATTTAGCATCATGTAATCCTACACCTTGATTTGTTAAACGCATCCATTTATTAACCCAAGTCTTATAGTTTTCTCCTGTTAAATATTTACCATTAATATGTTCAGATATAAAATAACATCCGGTAGGAGTATCTCTGTGTTTTGTAGCATCTCCGGTTACAATATCTGTTTCCATAATTAATTGGCTGTCCTGATATACCCATAAATGCTGTTGTTCAATACTTATTTCAATATATGTATTGGGAAATTCATCATATTGATAATTATATTCAGGTTCTCTATCAGTAATACTTTCACCTTTATTAAATTTTTCCTTTAAGAAAGTAATTTCTTCTTCTATATTTGGACTATTTCCCCAAGTTCCACCACTAACAGTAATATTTTGACCATCATGTGTAATAAAATCACGTTCTTTTCCAACAGTATTATAATCTGATAAGGCTTTTTTAACTTCTTTTTTTATCCATTTATCGCTTACTGTTATTTCATTTGTAGAACTATTATAATCTACATAATTTCCATTAGCTCTAATTTCATTTCCATTAGAATATTTACAAGACCAATCCTGATATTTAGATATTTTCTTAAATATAGGTTTTAAATCTTTTTCAGTAATATTAGGATTCTTATAAAATTTATTTAAATCAATTTTAGTAGTAGAAGATGATAAGGATTTTAATAAATCATCAACTAAAATAAAAGAGCCTTTAACTTCTTTATTAATTTTCCACGTATCATTATCTTTAGTGATAAAAGCATCTTGTGGATAATCAGCACTCATATTTAATTCATTTAGTTTTTCTCTTAATTTATTTTTATTAAATGAAATAGTATAATTAGGTTTTAAATTTTCTTTTGTAATAGAATATTTAATGCGTGTAATCAAACTTGCATTTAAAATACTATTAATATCAGCTTTATAAGTAACATAATTATTTAAATTTTCATTATCAAATACAGGTTTATTTTTCTTTAAATCGTTATCTAGGTTTTTTACTGTATTATAATTATATTCATTACCATAAACAGTTATATGAAAATTATCTTTTGATATAAAACAAATGCATAATAATATACTTATAAAGAGTAATAGAGAAAGAATTAATATTATTATCTTCTTTTTATGTAACATTTTATTTTACTCCTTAGTTATTTTCCTTTACTGGTAACATTGCAGTAATATATTTCTTTATATATGCCAATATCTATTATATAATTCACATCTAAATTTTTTTCATAAATAATCTGATTAGTTTTTAAAACAATAGGGAAATCAATATTAGCAAAATCAATATTTTCAAAGCCTATATAATTATTATCATCCAGGCAATCAAAAGTAATCTTGGAAAAATCATCTTTATATATATAATCATATAATGCAATTATGTCATTATATACACCATAATTTGTGCCACCTGTTTTTAATACTGCAAATACAAAAGCAGTAATAATAAAAATTATAATGCTAATTCTGATAATCCATGTCATTGTAAGTGTAAAAATTGTTTCAGTAATTTTACTCATTGTACTATATGAAAATAATAAAAATAAAAAAGAACAAATAAATAATATTAAGGAACATGCTATAATTATTATAGAAATATTTAAAGCAAATTCTCGATTTTCAGATTTAATTTTATTTACTTTCATCTTATCTATATCAAAAAAATTAAATTGTATCAAATTATTATTTTTATCTGCAACTATAATTTGTTTCATAATATACTTACTCCTTTGCTAAAGCTACTATAATATCTTTATTACATTCATCTAATTCAAAAATAATAGATATTATATTTTTTTCAGAAGATAAATAATCACACATAATGCTATAGCTATATTTTTTCCCATTCTGAAAATTAATAGCAAAATCATGTTTATTTATATAAATTCTTTCTATATCTGAATTTGTTAATTCATTATATATTTTTCTTACTTTAATTAAATTAGCTACATTCCAATCAGAAAAATTATGTTTTCTGAAACAGAAATAATAACCAATGATAAGAAGAATAAGATAACTTGCAACAACACTTAAAATGTTTATCCATATAGGCAAATTCAAAAAATTTGATGTTGTCATAATTATCATAGGTAAAAAAAATCCAAATATAATAAAACAAAAAAATACATAATAAGTATCTGTTTCACAATCATTAGAACATTTTTCATTAATACTTATTTCTTTATTAATTCTATTTTGTATTTCATTTATATTTTGAAAAATAAATTTATATGTTTTGTTATTAAATTTCTTAATTATAACTTCATCTTTATCCAATAATTTCACCTCTTTTATGTATTAATATTAGTAATTGTATTATAGCATAACGAAACTATATCTCGTGTAATAAGTTTAAAAATAAAAAGGCTACCATTAAAATTAATGATAGCCTCCTTAATATAAGAAGTTAGAATAATAAGATGAGGACAATAAAATGAATATTAATTAATTCCTCTATTATATTTTAACACATATAAGTTATATTTCGTGTAAAAATATTTAGTTTTTTATTTTTTAAACGCAACAAAGTGAAGAGTGCCAGTTTTATCCATATATTCAAATCCGGTAGGAATAATATTTGTAACATTTATCTTTTCTATATTATTTTCTATCGCATAATTATCTATAAATGTTGTAACATTAATACTTTTTTCTTCTCTTACCATATTAATAATAATTCCTTATCACTAAATTAATAATATCAGTTACGAGTATATATTTACCACTTTCAAACTTATCCATATCAATAACAATAGCATCTACATCATTATCTGTATCTGTGATAACTTTAATGATATAATCAAATATTGCTGTAATATCTTCTTCGTTTTCAAATGCAATCAAATTATGACAAAGAATACCTACATAACCTTGAAGAATATATGTCTTTTTATCATCAATTTCTTTAATGGCTGGTTCTATGATACTAAAATTGTCTAAATTATATATTGCTCCATTTTTAAAAATATTGTTTTTACTTTTAATTATTAACTTCATATAGTTTCTCCTTATAATTATATATTTTTTAATGAATTTGGTAGTTCCATGCTGATAAAATAAGTGATTTCGCCAATATCATTATTTTGTTCTATTTTATCTTTAATTTTAATAATATTTGTATCAGTAAAGGTTACATCATTACATAAACATTTAAATTTGAATAACTTCTTATCATCTATATAAAATTTAAAGGTATAATGAGATTTATAATCTTTATTTTTTTCAGCTTTTCTCTTAATTCTGACTTCTTTATTAACTGATGCATTATTTATAAAATCAGTTAAAAATATGCCTGTATCAATATTTTGAATATTTCTAAATACAGTATTATTTTTAAAAAAATTACTATATAAGTTTGTTTCTTTAATACTCAAATAAATACCTATTGAAATAATAGTTATGCCCATTAAGAATATACCTATTGCAAAATATTCTATGGGAATGATTTTAGATAATTTACCATCACTAATTGTATCTATTATGATAAACGCTATACAACTTATTGCAGCAAATAGAATACTAATACAAAATAATAAGGATATTCTATCATCATATTTTTTACTAATTTCACTAACTACTTTATATTTATTATTGAAATCCTCATAATCTTTTTTGATTTTTGTAATATTATCTGGATTAAATTCAATAGAATAATCATTATTATTTTTATATTGACTATCTTTTACAGAAATATTAATATTATTATTCATAAATTATATTCACCTTTCTTTTTTATTAATTATAACACACAAGATATATAATTCGTGCTAAAATTAAATACTATTAAAGTACGAAAAAATATGAGGGTGAGGACTAATTTAAAAGGGTATAGCTATTAACTATACCCTTATTAATACTATTTGCCATAATATTCTTCACGATTTAAATTCATTTCTTTATTATTTTCTAATGATTTAATCATACTACATGATTTATTATTTAAAGAAAATTCTGTTGATAAATATTTAACTTTATAATTATCTTTATTAAAATTATCATAAATCATATCATGTATAACAGGACTTAATGCTTTAACAATAAGTTTTGCATCTCCATTAATATAATCATTAAATAAAGTATTCACATCAACATCACTATGAGCTATATTTTTACTAACAGTATATCCTTCAGTATTGGTTATCTTATCAACCATTTGTAATTTTGCCTCTTCATCAATTCTAAAACCAACAGTTTTATAAGAATTTCCACTTACTTGTAAAGGACTTTCTCTTAAAAATGTAGCTGATGCAATTTCTTTATTATTCATAACAAAGTCATTAATGAATTTGGTTTTTCTTACATTTTTTATTTCTTCAGCTAAATCATAATACATATTATTGTACCTCTATTTGCTAATATTTAAATATTGCAAATTTATAGAATCTTTTAATTCTATTACTATATATAGTATCGTAATATATACTGTTTTTCTATTATATAATTTTGTATTAATTACTAATTTTATAATATGTAACATCATTAATATCGTTAATATTTGATACTTCTAACATATTATCTTTGGAAGTAAAATTATACTGTATATTATCACAGCTAAATGTTCCAGATAAATTAATCGTATCAAAGCTTGTCATAACAGCTCCATTATACTTAGATTGTATTTTGTCCTTTATCTTCTGCTGTAAATCTGTATCAGTTACAGCAGCAGTAGTAGATGATTCATTATCTGTATCTACTTTATCATTAGTTTTATATGACACACAATCTTTCTTTTTATCAGTCTTATCTGATGCCTTTTAATTATCTTGTTTCTCACCGTTAATAAATACTGCATCAACACTTGAACTCGTATCAGTGAATACTGTCAATGTTTTTGTTTCCTCGTCATAATCAAATGTATATTTTAAACCGTCTAATACGAAGCTTTGGTTGGCAACACCATTATGAAAATTAACTACATTACTATAATTGGTGTTAATAGTAGTTTTTATAGTGTTATTAACTTTTTCATCATCATCACACAAATAACCTATAACCCCGCACAATGTACTAAATATTGCTCCTACAATAAGAAAAGCGCATATACTAGATATAAAATCGTAATCTTGCAACAATAAATCAAGTCCTACAAAGACTGCACCTAAGCCTATAAGTATTCCGATTGTTGTATAATTCATAATATTTCTCCTTTTTTTGCCTTAATTGTTAGTTTTTCTGCTTTATCCCGTCAACGAATATAGCGTCCACGTCTGAACCTTTGAAAACTATCAGCGTTTCAGTGCTTTTATCATAATCAAATGTATACTTTGAGTCGCCTGAAACAAAAGTTTTATTGTCTTTATAATTATGATAATCAAGGACATTATCATAGTTAGCAGTAATTGTGTTTTTAATTGATTTCTTTATACTCATATTAGTATCATCAATTTTTCCCATACAAGCTGTTATAGAAATAATTATTAATCCGGATATAATTGTTTGTGGAATCCAATGGTTACACATCAAATTATCATAAGATTTATAACAAATTACTCCGACAAAAAATGTTAAAATTAATCCGGATATGATACCAATTACTACAAAACTTAAATCCATCATTTTTGCTCCTTAATCTGGTATTTCAAATCCCAGTTCTTTTGCACGTTCTCTATATGCTTTTATTGCTTCATAGTCTGTATATTCCTCTGCATAAAAAGTATGAGAGAGAGGAAATGCTACTAAAGAAGCAATGTCAGTGATTTCAGCTTTGTAATTGTCAACCCACTCTTGACTTTCTTTTTTAGCAGCGGCAATTGCTTTCTCTTTTGTGGTAAACAAGTTGTCCGGGGACTGGTAAGTAATACCGATAAAGCTGTCTTCTAAGTATGATTTTCCTTTTATTTTTATTATATGGTCTTTGTTGTCTGAGCGTCTTGTTATCTCGCTTACAAATCCGCATACAATTCTTTCTGTCCAATTCTCCTTGAACCACACCTTTTGATTGATTTTAATTTTATTAATATTAATCATTTCCTTTTCTCCTTAATAATCTGCTCTTAATAAATCGCCATAATCTGAATGTTCTAACACAAAATATCCAAATGATGTGACCATTCCATCAACATTTTAATTATGCTTTGATATAACTATTTCATTGTAATTATATTTTGAAGGTAAAATAGCAGATAGAATATAATCGTTTTTATTTTCATTTAAATTACCTTTAATAGTAATAGTATCAGTATCATCTAAAAACTGTACGTTTTTTAATGGAATAATGCTATATATTGTATCTTTATTAGATATATTAAATTTTAATTCGATATTATTATCATCCTTAATAAACATACAATTTGTTTTTGATTTAATATTATCATTATTCAAAATATCGGTATTATTTAATATAGATTTTGCGAAAGAATAATTTTTATTAAATTTATCAAGTACTTTCTCTGTTTCATCTAAATCGTTAAAATCAAAAATAATATTGCTTTCGCCATTATGTACCCAAGCTTTTTTTAATAATGGTAAAGAAATTTCTCTTTTCATAATTAGTTCTCACTTTCAGTATTAATATTTTTTTATTTAATTTACATCATTATCTTCTTTATCTAAATATTTAAGAGCATTAACTGCCTCTTTATATGCTTCATATTTACTATTTTCTCTAACAGATATAAAAGAATCACTATCTTTGTATTGCAGACAATATTTATCTCTTAAAGAAAAAGTTTTAAATTCACCAACAATTTCACCTTGTTTCATTAAATATTTGCGATTTCTTTTAATAATTCTTCTTTTGATACTCACATATAACTCCTTTCTTTTTTTATTATTATAACATATCATATTTATATTTCGTGTAAGATGTAGTAAATGAAATGGGAGAATTAGGGGTGAATAGAATAGAAGAGGAAGAATACAAAAGATATTATTATTAAGAAAAAGAAAAGGGTGCAGTTTTAAACTACACCCTTTATATTCTAAAAGAACACATTTCCACTGCTCAATATAATCTCTTAACTTTCTGTCCTCTGTAGAGTAATATAACTTAACTAAGTTATTTATCTTACTCTTCAAACTTGAAGTTTTATCTAACTCAATTAAGACTTTATTATATATATTAATAGTTTTATCTCCACAATATAATTATAGCAATAATTTTATCCAAGTTATTATATTTTAAAATTCTTCATTATATGTAGTATAATATTCAATCATATATTTATGCTTTTCTTTATCATACCAACCAATAATTTTATTAGGAGAATTTAAGCAATAATGAATTTTATCCAACTCTATAGCTGTCTTTTGATGTTCTTTATTATCTTTGTCGAAATATTTAAAGACTATACTATCTCCATATGATTTATTTTTAATTGAAAAACCAATTTTTTCATCAGTATCTATAGTATTCATTACCTTCAATAATCTTGTTAGGTTTCCAATACCGTAAATATAATCATATATATAACAGATAGAATCACTTTTACACAAAAAAATAAAAGAAATTATAAATAATAATAGACTGCCAATGCTACAACTAACTTTTATGAGTAAGCTAATATCAAAAAATACAATTATCGCAGCAATAGTTAATAGTATAAATGCAGTTATTAATATTCGATAAGAAATATCATCATATTTTCTCTTTATTCTACTTATCCTATCATTTTCTTCATTTAATTCAATATATGTTTTATATGTTTTATTGACATCTTTTAATTCAATCGAAACACTATCATCTTTAATGGGAATAGTAGCGGTATAGTTTTCTTTTATATTGCTAGTTTTCATATATTGTTTAATTGATTTCAATAAACTCATAAAAATTTTCTCCTTTTATAATTTTTAATAATTCTATTAATTTCTTCAATCTCCACATCCGAAAATGTTATATCTTTAGGCCTTGATAAGTCACAATCTATCAGTTCACAGGTTGAAAATCAGGTTCTTTCACATTTTAAACATTCTGTTTTAAGACAATACATATTATTATTTTTTAAACTTAGATAATTACTATTTAAAATCTTAATTGAATGATATGCAAATATACCATTTTTCGGCTGAATTGCTAATCTATAATAATGATTATTCATATTTTTTCTCCTTTCACATATAGCATTATATCATAGTACATACATATTTCGTGTAGTAAATTAAGAGTAAAAAATGCACGAATTATAAAGATAGTATGCTATAATGATTATATAAAGAAAACGGAAAGGACCATATATATGAAATATAAAATAAGATGTATAGAAAATAATTATAATAATATAAAATTTAGTCTGAATAGAAGTTATGAAATTACAGATAATTACATAACAACTAATAATGGTAATATTAATTTTGATAATATAAATAATAAAAGACCAACTAATGTTATTATTGGCCATATAATTAATTTTAATGGCTGTAGGTTTACAGTTACTATGGTATAATAACTAATAACAAAAAAATATTTAAATAGGAGAATAAATTATGAGTTATATAAGATGTCCTTATTGTAATCAATCTGATGGAAATGATGATAAAATTGTAAATAAAAGAATAGAAGTACTTTATGATACAGAATGTCAGATTGTTGTAACAAAAAAATGTGATATTTGTCAAAAAGAATATGATGTATTAAAAGTATTTGATTTAAGATATGAAAAATTAAATTATACTAATTTTGAAAATATTTAAAGGAAAATACTTATATATGAGAAATAATAATTTATATGGTGATAATATAAAATATAGAATAATTTTGTTAAATAAACATTGGTATTTACAAGATATTATTACGGGAAAAATTATTAAAAAATTATTTTATTAGAAAAAGGTAAAGGGGTAATATAATTATGTTATTAATAATATTAGTAGTTATTTTTTTTTGGAATAATAATTCTATCAACTACAATTATGTTTAATGAACTTATAAAATTAAATAAAGAAATGTCAGGACTAAATAAAATTAATAAGAAGCTTGAAAAACTTAATCGTAAATATTTAAATTAAAATTAATTATGGAATGTAAAGAATATAGGAGATAATAAGATGGGTAGAAAAAAAGCAGTTAAAGAATTAACAGAAAAAGAATGGTTAGAAAGAGAAAAAGAATGTGGTTTAAATGAAATTAAAGATAAACTTAATTTTATAAATCCACCAACTTATGAATTTAATATTGGAGATAAAGTAAAATTTGGAAATTTAAAAGATGCTACAGTTGATTATATTTCAAAGGATAAAAAAGTATATGGTCTTGTATGTACACAAATTCATAGAAATTATGGTAATCCTTATGAAGATAAAACATATATGGTTGTAGCATGGAATGAAATAAGACCTCTATCAATATTAAATAATGTATCTAATTTTACAAAAAATACAAATATTAATATTAATTTCCAAAACACTACAATCGAAAGTCTTATTTTTGAATATTATAATTTTGGTATTAATTTAGACCCTGAATATCAAAGAGGTTATGTATGGGATGATAAAGATAGGGAAAATTTAATTGATAGTATTTTTAACAATATTAAAATTGGAGAGTTTGCTTTAAATCATTTATCTGATAAAGAATGGGAAGAAAAAGGTTTTTCATATGAAATAGTTGATGGAAAACAAAGATTATCAACATTGATAGCATTTTATGAAAACAGATTTCCATATAAAGGATATTATTTTAATGATTTAAGTAGTGCAGACAGATACACTTTTTTAAATAAAAATATATCTGTTGGAAAAACAAGAAATTTAGAGAAAAAAGATGTACTTGAATATTTCCTTGTATTAAATAGAGCTGGCCGTTGTATGGATGAAGAACATTTAGCAAAGGTAGAAGATATGTTACATGATGAATTAGAAGATATTCAGGAAAAAGAATATTAATTCAAAAAATCTATTATTATATATAATAATTTAGCTTTAGAATATAAAAAGTATTGTAAAATAAATAATAGTTTACTATGGAAGAATGGAAGATAATTATATGCAGTGTAAATGTATTGATAACTCAAGTAATAATGGAAATTTTACGCTTGGACGTATTTATAAAGTAAAAGAAAATGTGGGAATACGGCAGCCAATATTATGTAGATTTAGTGAGTGGGATAATCCTGGTCAGCTATATAAAGGAATAATTTTTGAATTTGCAATGTGTAAATTTGAGGTGCTATAAACATTAACTAGGTTATAAATGGGAGAGCTAAAACTAAGTTAAAATATAATAACATAATAAAAAATGCACGAGTTATACCTTACTTATGATATTATAAATATATAAACAAAATATATAAAAATAAAATAGATAGAAGGGAACTATTACATGGATAAATATTCGATTGTAGGACATTCAAAGTTAATGGATGAAAGTAATAATTTATGGGGATTTGTAGTAGAAAGTGACAATTCAACAGATATATTATTGTCTGATGGTTATTTTAGTTCCGGTATTGTAATTGCATTAGACGAGATTGCGAGCTTTAAAAATAAACCAGAAATAAAAGAAGGTCAAAAAGTAAAAATTACAATAGAAGTAGAAGAATAATAAATCTAAGTTTACTGTTACATTGGAAAGGATTAATTTGAATTATGGAAAATGAAATATTTAAAAAACTTATATTAGATGCATATAAGAAATCGTCTGAAGGAAATCTTGTTGGTATTTTATACAATGCTGTTTCAATATATGGATTTTCTGATATGAAAGATATTGATGGTTTTGTGAAAAATTGTAACCCTGATATGTTGTACTTAAAGTCAAAACTTACAGGAAATGAAATTGATGTATATGAATGGGAACTTGAAAATTATAAAGTCAAAGAGAGTGAAAACACAATTTATATTAAATGTAAAAATAAGATGGAAGTAGCGTTAATGTATTAGGCAGCGAAATTTAATTTTTATGATGGAGAACGAAAATGAAAATTATTATTGAAACAGAAATATCAGATACAGAAGTAGAAAAGTTAGAAAAAATGGGATATGATGTTAATTATCCATTCTCTACAAATGTTACTTTGGATTATGGCGATAAAGTAATTTATGGTAACGGTAAAATTACTATTCCAAATATGGATATTAAAGTTAGATAGAACAAAATTAAAGGAGTATCATTTTGATACTAGATTCACTTATAATTCAGAAAAAATATATAAAACTACACAAATTATACCTCTAATATGATATAATAAATATATAAAAAAGGAGATAATTAATTATGAACCATGTAAATATTTTTGAAACAAAAACAGACTTAGAATTAATGTCACTTTATGCTGAATTTCTTGATGCAGAAAAGAATGGTGGATTTGACGAAAATACAGAGCTTGGAAAGATTAAAACAGAATATGAAAAAGATTTTGGTGCAAATACTGTAATTATGACACAAATAGAACTCACACATACTATAGCTGATAGATGGCTTAAATCATGTTTTGAATCAGAAAATGATAAAATTTCTGTTTTAGAAGAGAATAAAAAACTAAAGGAAGAAATAAATTCTTTAAAGAAAAAATTATCTGATACACAATTGGAAATGTCCTATATGATAAATCCCAATGCTATAGGTAGTAGAAATGATATGGGATGGTAATTAACAGAGGTAAACAAAATGAAAGACGGAATCCACGGAAATAGAGAACAGGTTGAGGAATTATCAGCAAGCAGAATTTTAAGTGAATTATATGACAAGGCAAAAATCGAAAATGATGGGAAAGTTCATATTAGAGAAATCAAAAACGGACATGTCGGAGAAATGATTGAAAAATATTAACAAATGTGTGTTTTTCTTTTGAAAGGAAAGGTAAAACTATGAAAGAATGTGTAAATGTAAGAGAACTTCTTGAAGAAGTTGATGCAATGGCAAAAAGAGGTACATTGCTTGCAAGAGGTGAAGTAACACAGGAAGATTTAGCAATGCAGATTAGAGGTATTATTATTCATGTTGCAACAAAAGAAGGAAGAAACAAAATAAATGCGTGTTTCATTGGAAGAAAGGAAGGCAAATATGGAAAGATATGATATAGAAGAATTGGTGTTGGGACTTGCTGATATTGTGAGGGAAAATAGATATTTAAGGAAGGAGAATACCAAATTGAGGGAAGTTGAAAAAGAGTATCATCAATCTATTATAGACAGATGTAGAGAAAGTGAACAGGCAAGTTTAAATATGTTTAAAGCTGCATGTGTCGGAATCGCACAAGGTAAAAATGATATGGAACTTGCAAGAGATTTGGTTGAACATTTATAGCAGACTAAATTCGCATTTACTAAGGACTGGAAATAATAGAAAGGATGATAGAAATGAGAGATATAGATAGAGCAGTAGAATTATTAAGACCATTATTTAATGGACTTGCAGAGGATAGAAATGAAACTGTAGATATATATGCAGATGTGTATAACGGAGTGGCATATGTGGTAGTAATTATTGCCGGAGCAAAATATGAAATTAATGTAACTGCTGAAAATGTACGTTCAATAGTAAAGTCAGTTGTAAATAAAGTTGCATTAAAATTTTAAGAAACTTACATATTTAAAAAGGATGGTAAATTATGAGATTGTGTGATATTGTTGATATTAAATCTGCATTTATGAAAAAGACAGATTTAAGTGAAGAAGAAATCCAAACAATTATTGATGATATTCCAACTGCATTTGACGGAGATAAGGTAGTTGAGCAGTTAGAAGAAAAAGATAGTGATTGCGAAGATTTTGGAACTTGTAATTATTGTCAACGCTATTGGTGTCCAAGAACATTAATTGATAGAGATGATGCAATAGATATTGTAAAGGCAGGTGGCATACTAAATTAAAAAAGGAAAAGATTATTAATATGGTTGATTTAAATATTGAAGAACAAAAGATTTTAGATTATTTAGAAAATAGTTATACCGGAGCTAGAACTATGAATGATGAAGAGTGTCAGATTAGACTTGCCAGGGCTATTGCAGCATTTAAATCAGACCCTATGGCAGCTCCAACTGAACTGTTTACACCTAAATTCATTGATAATTATTGTTTATAAGGAGTATATAAATGGATAAAACTATGTATATGCAAGAGTTAGATTATCAGATGAAAATATTAAAAAATGCTTATGAAAATAAGGATTATGATTTACTAGTAGAAGTTAGTGATAAAATAAGCAAATTAGCTTATGTTTTAAAGATAATTAACAATATCTAATCTAAAGCAATGAAAAATTATATTGATAGGGAGCAAAAATAATTATGAACTATGCAATTTCAATAATTTTATGTTTTATTGGCTTTATATTTTTCATACTAGCATCTATATCTTTATCAGTCGATAAAGAAAAGATGGGAATTTTATCAGCTAATATTTCATTACTATTTTTAACATCAGCATTTGTTATGAATAATATATCTATATTTTAAAAAAAATGGGATAACACTAAAAAGTGAAATCCCTTATTTTATAAAAAGGGTATAGCTAAAAACTATATCCTTTTATTTTTTTGATTTAATGATAAACTTACATATTACACATAGATATATTAATAAAAAGATTACTCCAATACTATCCATAATATAGAATATAGACATTTCCGGTTTAAGTTTTTCTGGATTATCAGGATTATAATATATTGTCATTTTATCTCCCTGTTTAAGAGAAGTCATAGAATATTCTTTATTAATAGTATAAGCATTATTATTAGTATCTTTATATGTAATTGTTGCGTAATTATAAGTAACAGTTCTGTGTTTTGTATGCAGCCTGTTTTTTGTCTTTACAGTTTCTTGTTTACTTCCTTTATGTGTACTTTGTACAGTAGCAGTTGTTTTAATATAATTAGCTGTTGAATTTATCACTGTTTTTGTAATAAATATACTACATATTAAAAATAAAAGTATCACTATTCCGGGTATTATCATAAAAGCTTTCTTATCTTTATTATTCATATTACTCAAATCAGTACTTTTACTTCTATTATGTTTGTTATTTCTATTATTCATATTGTTTATATCTCCTTATTATATATTTTACATAATAAGTATCGGCCTAAATAGATGTTTTCTATTATTTTATATTAAAGAAAAATCCCTTAGTAATTTAAACTAAGGGATAATTTTTAATTTTATTTATTTTTAATTGTGTCATAAGGAATATATATTTCTAATATATATTGATTTTTATTAATGTCATAATATCCTCTAATTAGATAATTTTGTTTTTTATAATAATATAATTGATTTTTGTCTATATTTAAGCGATAGCTGTCTTTTCTTAGAATATCGTTTTCATCAAAATATGAAATTTCTAAATGTCCATATTGATAACATAGACGAATATCTGATGCTTTACCTGATGCGTTTAATTCTGTAATTTTATTATACATATCTAATATATTCTTATTTTGTTTATAAATTTCTTCTACATTACAACAAATATGAATTGGAATAAAAGATGTTGTAAAAAAGAAAAAGAACATTAAACAAAGAAAATGATGGTTAAATATACCAAAAATAATACTTAATACAAGTGTTAAAACCAAAAGTATTATGCTAAATATATACAAATAATTATATTTTTTATGTTTTTCAGTAACTATTTCTTGTAATTTATCAATATCAGTAAATTCAAAATTATATTTTGGTCCTAGCATAATTTGTTACTCCTGTTCACAAGTGCAATTAATAGTAATGATTTTTAAATTTTCTCTTTTATATTTTCCAAGTCTAAACAATTGTAATGCATTAGCAGTATTCTAAGCAGACATAGCACGTTTTTTACTTGTCCAAAATTTATGTCTGGGGTTTGTTAAATCAGTTACAAATTTATTAGTCTCGGTATTTAAAATTGCATATAACTTAAAATTATCCATAAAACTTCTCCTTTAGTTTAAATTTTTATCTTCCATAATAAAACCAATTTTTCTAATATTGTAAAGATTAGGAATATCTGAATTAAAACAATCTTTTACAGTATTAATTTCATAAATACCTTTATCATAAAGATTTGTAAGTAAATATAATCCATTATCATTATTTATAGCATATTCTAATGGTTTATAATCATCTTTATAAAATTTATATATAAAAGGTTCCCATATATATTCTTTTTCACTATTATATTTTGATATATAATCATATAATACATCAATATATGATTTAGGTTTATCTCCCTTTGTATGAAATAATATCCATTCTGTATTTTTTATAAGTACATATGAATCCATAATATATTTCTCCCTATAATGTATAAATTTTTCTATGTAATGCATCAAAATGAATAGTAATATAAATACTATATTCATTTTTATAAATATAGTATAACATAAGCTTCTTATATCTCGTGTTGTTTATAAGAAATATCATTATTTTATTTAATATTTAAAACATACACGAATTATAAAGTACCTATGATATAATAAATATATAAAAAATATTGAGAATTTCGTAAATTATAATCAAAATATGTTTATTAAAATAACAATATTTAAAGCAAATAATTATCCTGATATAGAAAGATAAGGAGAAAATATTATGGAATGGAATAAAATTACTAATATCAATAAAAAAATGAATTATAGCGGTAATATAACAAATGGAGTTAAACTGCCTAAATTAGGAAAATTAGTATTATTATGTTATAAAGATAATTATAATAAAGATTGTTATGTTGGGGCATATCTTATAGAAGGTAATTTTGGGTTAGAATTTGTGTTACCGGATGGTTCAGTAAAAGAAGATATTAATAATACAATATGGAGTTATTTTGATTTACCATTTACGGATAATAATACTGGATATGCAATAGCATTTAAAAAAGATGGTGTAAATTATATGGATAATATTCCATATATCATAGAAGTAGCAGATTATAATAATATTAATATTCAGATAAAAAATATAGCAGATAATAAAAATGGTACTAATATTACAGTATTTAAGTTTATTAAACCTTGCGAATGGTTATATGATTGGGATTATATCAAAGAACATACGATAACGGTAAAATAGGAAAAGTAATGAATAACTTTTTAAAAAGGAATCATAGAAATATGGTTCTTTTTTATTGTGTAAATACGTTAAAAAAATACACGATTAATATAAATAATATGGTATAATATATATATAAATAAATATATAAATAAGAAAGAGAAAATAATATGAACAGATTGACAAAAACAGGAGCAATATCGGCAAAAGACATAAATGAATTATTAGATGAAAATAGTGAAAACCAGATGGGTAAAACTAACGCTTATTATAAGCTTCAGGCGTATGAAGATATGGAAGAAGCTCTTGAAAATGTTTTCGGTGATTGTCCTGATTTGCTAAAAACAGTCGTTAAAACCTTAACATCACATATAAATGAAGTAAATACTGTAATGGAATAGTCTCCATATAAGGCAAGACTTTTGACCAATGAAGATACAGTAAATAGGAGGAAAACCTATGTTAAGTAAAACATATGTACAAGCTTGTTTGGATGGCGATGCAAATATATTTGACTTAGATGACTATATTGATTATTGGCATAATAATGATATAGGTATGACATTGAGAGAATTTCTTGGTTTAACTCCATATGAGTATCAAAAGTGGGGAAAAATAGTGATAGTATAATTAAAGATGTATTAAGATGTCGAAAAGAAGGAATTGATTTTGCTGAGTATGAAAGGATGAAGGGTGAGATGCTTTGCAAAGATTAACTTACTAATATAATGAGGAAAACGAGGTAATAACTTATGTCACATTTCAAAGAAGATAATTATATAAGGGAACACTTAATAAAGAAAGCTTTACAAAAAGCAAGGCGAAAATACATTGAAGCTGAAATAGAGCTTAATAATTTGTATGATTTCTTATCTGATATTAATGCTGATTTAGAAGTACCAACTGATGCTGAAAATGCAGATACGCTTGAAGAGGCTATCAATTGTTTTGTACAGTATGGTGAATATAATATTGATGGAATACTTAAGGAATTGAAATTGTAGCAAATGATTATAGAAAGTAAAGACTGTAAAGACTAATAAGAAAAATAGGAGATGATATTGTTATGGATAGATTAACAGGAAAAGATGTATTTGGAGACATTGTAGCAAATGAAGAAATGCAGATAATAGCACAAAAAAATATTAATATTGAAGAACTACATAATATTATAAATCATCTGGCAGAAAAGCTATATGAATATGAGGATTTAGAAGAACAGGGTAAATTACTTAAACTTCCATGTGACATAGGTGATAAGCTGTATTATGTTGATGAAAATAACTCTGATAAAAATGAGATTTTTGAATGTACTGTAACAGGTTTTAGGCATGATAAAAGAGGTCTTAAATGGGGCATTAAAGACATAATTGGAGATTATTTTTCTAAAAGAGAAGGTGTAACCCATGAAATAAGTATTAAGCCATCTGATATAGGAGTTAATGTTTTCTATAATAAAGCTGAAGCTTATGCAAAACTTGATTTGGGAGTAACAATAGGGCAGACTTTGTATGTTATTCCTGAAGATGGTAAGGATATAAAAAAGGCTGAAGTAGTATCAATAATTCCACATTATTATAACAATGCAGAATTTAAAATATCTGAAATGAGAAGTAAGGATTATGAATATTATCTTGATATTAAAGTAATATGTGTTAATGATTTTAATACTGACTTATTTGATACAATGACATTCAGACCTAAAGACTTTGAGGATGGAATTATATTTACATCAAAAGAAAAAGCTGAAGAACAAAGATACAACAATACACTTGAATCTCCGGAACTATAAAGCTAAACATTAAGCTAAAAAGTTACACGAAAAATACATTATATATGCTATAATATTAGTAAATAGTAAAAAGAAGGATGGTTGTTTAATGAAAACATATAAAAATGTTATAACATATGTAGAAAAAAGTATGATAAGTGATAGTCTGTGTTTTATAGGATTAATAATGACATTATTAAGCAATTTTTTTAATGATGTAATTGGGCTAGTATTAAATATAATAGCATTATTACTTTTAGGCTGTTCTTGGACTATCGGTATGAAAAAAGATAGAGAAATGATAAAATTTGTTTCTGCTGATTATTGTAAATATGGTTCAATAATTAATATGATGTTTTTCCTATTAATTATCGTTAGTTTATTTAAAACAAATAAATATATGATAGTTGGCACAATTATGGGTGTAATAGGATTAATAATAAATGGTATTTTAGAAATAAGATATTTAAAGAAAACAAAGCCTGAGATTCCAGAAACTAATACAATAGGAGAAGATAATAATGAGAATTAAATTTTAAAATTGTTGAATTTACTGCACGAATTATAGCATAGATGTGTTATAATATAAGACAAATGAACTACTAATGTTCATTTGTATATATAGAAGTTAAGAATTGTAGCTCTTTTCTTAACTTCCTTTACTCATATTCTCTCTTAAATAAGTTCTCTTATCGACACAAGGTATCTTAGAAATAAGGTACCTTTTTTGTTATATAAATTTTTTTGAAAAAGTTCTTTTTTACTACACGAAATATAGATGCTCTATGTTATACTATAAAAGGTGCAAGAAATAAATATTTTTTATTTTTCATTAGCATAGTTCCTTTCTTAAAATGCTCGTTGAAAAAAGGAGTTATCACTAACTTAGTGATAGCTTCTTTTTTTATGTAAAAATATATATAAAAAAGAAAACTACACGAATAATAATGTTTATATGATATAATAATACATATGATGAGGTTATTTAGGTCCTCAAAAGTGAGGCAAGTGCTAAAGCATTGCACTCACTAGAAATAGTGTATTTTAACACTATTACTAAACAATTTAAAATGGCAGATGAATTTAAAAGTGTTGTAATAATGCAAGACGGTCAAGAAGTTAATAAAATTGATGTAAGTAATACAGTAAATGACATAAAAGATAAAGCAGAAGAAAGCGGTATTATTGATAAAGTAAAAGATGGTATAAAAAGTGGAATTGATATATTAAAAAGCATAGCTCCAAGTGACACTAAATGGCCATCAGATTATATGCAGGAACAGACAGAACAGAGTACAGAATAATGAACTACCCACCGCCTAAAGGTAGTGGGTTTCTGTTAAATGGTTCACTAGATTAAGTATTCAGAAACAGGTACTACGATATGATACCTTCGGTTGACACAACAGACCGTAGCTCTATCGTACATATTTAAGTTAGGTCAGAGTAAGAACAGCTTTGTGATGTACGCAAAAGCCTTTCTATCATTTTCGTCATATGAAAAGTTTATATGTAAATTAATTTCAAATTATTTTGGTATAGAAACATGGAGTAAAGAAGATATAGAAAATGCAGTAATAATTTGTAAATAAAAAGAGGGTATTAGTCTATAGATTGGATTAATAATACCTTATTAGAAATGAGTAAAAATTATTGAAAATAAATCATTACATATCTTATTTGATAATGAAGAAGAATTTAATATTAATCTTGTTAAAAAAAAAGATAATATATATTTGTAAAAAATAAGGATTTAGGGGGAAAATAGCCAATGAAATATATTAATGAAAATCCAACAAAAACAGAAAAAATACTTTTTGAAAGATATGGTCTTTATTTAATTCATAAAGATGAAGATTCATATAGATATGCTCCGATTCACATAGACAACCAATATGTATATCCATCTTCTGTAGAAGTAGAAAATGACATGGTTGAATGGGAACACGATATGTTGTTTGACATCTTTACCGAAACAGTTACGATTCATGGTAACTATGATTCCATAGGTATTACTTTAATTCATGAAAGAATGAAAGAGCTAAATTTTAACTGATTTGAATTTTTTAATTCAACTAAGTATTTAGTACAATAATAAGTAGAAATGAAGATTATTGCATATATAGGAAAGAAAATTAAGATAATTATGAAAATAAAATCTTTTAATACAAAAAAGCCGAAAAAAATGTTGACAAAGGCTGTTAATGGTACATATGGAGGAGAAATATTTATTTCAATAGGAAGAAGTTATGATTTTATCGAAGCAAGCTGTTCAAGTCTCTATCATCCAGATTATAAATACAAGCGTTTTCCTTGTAATTTCGATGGTTATTTAAGTGCATATAGTTGGGTTATTAAAATCGCAGAAGATATGTTATATAATCGTCTCTCAACAATTAGTATAAATTCATTTACGGGAGCAAAATACCCTAGATGTTATGATTGGACAGAAGAAAATAAGATAAACGAACCATGTCAATTATCAATAGAGTTAGGATTTTAACATCGAATTGCATAATTAAACTGAAATTTAGGGAGGTAAAATAATATGCAAAAAAATTATAACTATTACAACAGGAAATTGTGATTCAGACTTTTATTTAGTATGTCATGTCGCCTGTGATGAATAAGGAAACTTTCAATGGTTTCTAAAAGATGCCCCATAATATTGTAAACGATATGGATAATATTATTAATGATTTAGATAATAACTCACATAATATGAAAGATAAAGTTCAGTCGATGTCAAATAGTAGCAATGAAATGACTACAAATATTTCAGAAATATCAAATAAGATTAATGATACAAATAAAGCAATTGAGAAAATGTCTAATATATTAAATGCAATAGAAGAAATTGCATCCCAGACAAATTTATTAGCTTTAAATGCATCTATTGAAGCAGCAAGAGCCGGAGAAGCAGGACGAGGTTTCTCGGTTGTTGCGGGAAATATTAAAGTATTAGCTGAAAATACATCTAATGAATTAAATAATATTAAAGATATAATCAATAATTTAACATCTAGTTTTGATGAATGTACAAATAGTATTAATTTAGTAGTAACTACTAATGATAATAATGTAAAAGAAATAAGTAATGTTATAGACTCATTTAATATATTAAGTGATGGAATAACTAATACTAAATCAAAAATAAATGAGATTACAAATCTAACAAATAGTATGGCTGATACAATGGATAATGTTGTAAATCAAATAGATGATGTAGAAAAATCTGCTGAAAATACTGCTGCCGCTACAGAAGAGGTAACAGCAAGTAGTGAAGAACTTACTGCATTAATGAATACAGTAAATGAAAATTGTAATAAAATGCATAATATTTCTATTGATTTAGTAAATGACTTAAATAGATTTACCGTATAAATATTTAAAAAGAGGATTAATACTTATATTAGTATCAGTCCTCTTAATGATATTTTAAAATAATACACGAATTATTAATTGTTTGTGGTATAATTATATTAAAGGAGAAAATTAATGGATTGGGATGATATTCTAAATGAAATGTATTGCACCAATAATAAACTTGAAGCAGAAGAACTTATTATTTCTAAAAAGGAAATCCATAATTCCTATAGTGTTGAGAGGAGTTATATAAATTCGCAAAGTTATCATCATAAATTTGAATTAATGCCTGTAAATAGAGATATACAAGAAATTTTATATCAAGAAACAGGAAGATTATTGGAACATGCTGATGGTCAAGAAAAAGAATATATGATGGCTTTGAATGGAAGAACTGGAAAATTATTACTAGATAATTTTGATAGAATTGACAAAGAAGAAAACCTAAATGGAGAAAAATCATTTAAGACAGGTTTTACTGATAAAGAATATAATAACAATATCAAATGTTGTAAAGATAGTGTTATTTTAATACATAATCATCCTTTGAATGGTAGACCATCAGGACAAGATTTCTTAACTTTTTTAAAGGAAGAAAAAATTAAATTATCAATTGCTGCCTGTCATGATGGAACGTTATATGAAATACGTGATGTAAACCCAAAGTTTGAAGATATATATAATGATTTTTTAGAATATGCAAAACAAATTTCAAACGATAGAGATGAAATAAAATATTTAGCTTTAACAAAATTAATAATGTTAAATGAAAAATTAGGAAATAGACATAAGTTATATGATTTAAAGGAGCATAAAAATGTTAAATAAATATTGTTTGGCAGATGATGAAGTTACTATAAAGGATATTAATATTAACCGTTCAAAAGAAGATATTTTATTTGATAAAAATATTGCTGATAAATACGGTTTAGATATGAAGGAAGAATATTTATATAAAATTTTCCTAATACAAACAAAAGACGGAGTTGTTTATTTGAAATGTATTAATCAATTAACAAATGATGAGTATAAATTAAATATTGACCCTATTTATAAAAAAATAATATCTACAAATATAATAGACAAAGAAATTTTAGAAAATCTTTCAAATAAAATATACGAAGCATATAATAAAACAAGTAAAATTCCTAAAGAATTAATAGTTAATTGGGTGCTTAAATAATAATGAAAAATGTGGTGGAAAGATAAGGATTAATAATTTATATTAATCCTTATTTTTTTATAAAAAATATTTAATAATAAAATAACCGAAAACCAAACTGATTTACGATACTTATATATAGAAAATAATTTACGAAAGGTAAAAGGTAATTTTGTTTATGAAAAAGAAAGTAATCAGTTTAATGCTAATTAGTGCAATGTTAATGGGTACTTTATCAGGCTGTGGTGGTAGAAGTAAAGATGATGAAACAGATACTTCTAAAACTGATAAAATGACAAAAAAATATGAAAATTATTTTGAAAATGTAGATGAAAGTGTAGATAAAGACACAAATTATGTCAGTCTTACATATTCAATCAGTAGTAATAGTGAAGCTGATACGGAAGAAACTACAGAAACAAGTGATAAAACAATGGCAGACGTATCTAAAAATATTGAAAAAGTCACTGTTCCAATCACAGATAAAAACAAAAATATGATATTTAATTTAACTACAGAAGATAATTCAAGTAGTTTATTTGGTGTTATTGATGATGTTATGTATGTATCACAAAAATCTTCAGATAATTCAAATAATGTCGCTTATAAAATGAGTGTAGATGATATTAATAAAGCGATAAAGGAAAAAGGTACAGATAGTGATGCATCAGTAACTACTACTTCTGAAGCATTTAGCAGTTTATCAGATGCATTAAGTTCTTTAGGATTATATAGTACGAGTGATGCTTATGTGTATAAGGAAACAGTAGAGGATTCTGATAAAAAGTATGATGTAATTACAACTGATAATGGAAGAAATACAGTAACAGTATCAAATGATGAAACTGAAAGTGATACAGAAACAGACTCAATGGTGAGTGCAATATATACTTGTTATATCAATACTGATACAAAACTTCCTGAAAAATTCATTACAAATATAACAAGAGATGATAAAAAAATAACAATTAATTGTGATGTAGAATATTTAAAAGATATTAGTCTTGATGGAATTGATTCTTATGGTGATACTGATTATGATACATTTAGTCCAGTATTAACACAAAATATGATGACTACAACATTTGGACTTATGTATTATTTACCACAGACATATTTAGAGATAAATAATGCTGAAACATCAAAGACTACTGATTCAGAAGAAGGAACTGAAAGTATTGATGAAGATTTTTCACAAGATGATGGAACTTATGTAACAGAAACAATAGATGGCAGTGAAGTTAATGATACTACAGCAACAGAATAATTATTAAGGATATAGTTAATAACTATACCTTTGCAAAGAAAGGGGCATCGTTTTACTGCGTTGCTCCCTTTTAATTACACGAAATATACTATTAATATGGTATTATAGTGATATAAAAAATATATTAAAAAGGAATGGTAAGAAATTGATTAAAAATATAAAAGATATATATGTTGGAGAAACAGGAACAGGTAAATCTTATCAGGCTTTTCAGAAAGCATTAAAGAATAAAGGAATAACAATTATATTTGATGGAGTTAGTAAAAATATATTACTATCATCAAAAGCTAGTATGAAAAATATGATTTATAAGTTTGAATTAGTTGATATAAAGGATTTATGTGATTTAAAAATTTCTAAAAGAAAAAAATATATCATATATAATAGCTTAAGTTCGGTAGAACATAATTATTATATAGATTATGTTATAGAATTTTTAAATAAAAATCATAAGATGCTAAATAAGAAAAATACAATGCTTGTATTTGATGATGGAGTATTTGAAGATATAAACGTTTTTTCTGGATTTGAAAATAAATCATCTTCATCAGCCGTTGCATTTAAAGAAATGAGATTATTAAGTGGATTAAGTTTAGTTTTATCAAAAACAGCCATTATTATAACTATTCTTATGGATAACTATGAGTATGAGAAATTTATAAGTAATTCAATTGATAAAATATACTCATTTGGCAATACTTATAATATTAAAAGATTTTATAAAAAGGAACTGAATTAATGGGAGCTTTAAGAGTAATATGTTGTTTATTAATATTGTATAGTGTTATTACACTATTTATAACAACAGAAAATATTATAGAAGATAATCATTTATATCTAATGTTAAAACATAGTATTATGGCTGTGTTAAGCATAGTATTATTTGCTTATAGTTTTTCTTCTAAATTTTATATACCAAATAATACACAAATTATTAATTATATATTTTTAGATATAATTTTTATTGATTTAGTATTTCATATATATTGTTGGTATAGACATATGAAACATATATCAATTAAACGACCTGAAATATATGATGAATTATCAATTTTAATATTATTGCCTTTATTATTTGCAACGTCTAATGTAACAATAGCATGTATCAGTTCATCTTTAATATATTTACTTGTTTCAATTGGATTAGTTATAACTAGTAAACAATTACATAATTCATTTAATTTTTTAATAAGAGTTTTTGGCAGTACTATTTTATTTGTATTATTAATAATTGCTATAATAAATCCAACATTTATAATAAGTACTGAAATATTATTTGCATATAGAACAATTCAGATTTTACATATAATAATAAGTGTTTGGTTTATACTAAATGAGTTTCGTAGTGATGATTCATCTGGATGTATAAAATATCATCTTTTTAATTTGTTATACGGAATAATAAAATTAACTATAAGTTTTTTATAATTAATACTCGAAAAAATATAAATATTACGATACTAATAGTAGAGATAATATCTTGTCTCTACTATTTTTTTATTAATAAGGAGAAAAAATATGATAGCAATAATTGCAGTAATAGTAGTAGCAGTAATTTTAGTCTTTTGGTGGATTTCAACATCTAATAAGATTAATAGAATTAAGGTAAAGATTGATGAATCACAGTCTGGTATTGAGATACAGCTCAAGAAAAGATATGATGTTATAACTCAATCATTGAATGTTGCAAAAGGATTTGTAAAGCATGAGAATGAAATTTTTACAAATTTAAGAGCAATTAATACTGGTATGTCAGTAGATGAAATTAATGAAGCGGTAAATAGTCAGAATAAGGCTATGTCAAATCTTTTAGCATTAGGAGAAGCATATCCGGAGCTTAAATCAGGAGAATTATTTGGCAATTTACAGCATCAGTTATCAGAAGAAAATGCTCAATTTGCAGCATCAAAAAGAGCTTTTAATGCAAATGTAACAAGCTTAAATAATATCATAGTATCATTTCCAAGTTCTATAGTAGCTAGTTCTAAAGGACAGCAGAAAATGAATTTTATAAAAGAAGAAAATATTGAGAGTATGAAAGATATTAATATTGAATTTTAAAAAATATTATGAAAACTATTAGTCTAAATACTAAAGAAAAATATAATAACGCTGTATTAAAAATATTTAATACTAATAAACATACTGTAGCTTTAGGCCCTATTATTGTAGCATTTTTAATATGGTTAGGACTTATAAATTTATTGCCATTAATTATAGAAGAGATGACATCCTCTATAGGAATAATATTATTATTTTCTTTGCCAATTATAATTATTATATGCATTTTAATTTATAATAAAAAGGCAAAAAAATCAGATATTATTGATACGAATGAGTTATATCTAAATGAAATATTAAAACCAATAATAACAGAGTTTGATAAAAATACTATAGTAGATAATTTTCCAAATCAAGCTCCTTTATATGGAAAATTAAATTTAACGAATAAAGATGAAGATGTAATTGGCAAAATAGCTGATAATCCGCATTTATTATATAAAAATATGGAATATCAAAATTTATATAATACATTATCGCCATATATATATGATAATACTTTTGGAAAATGGCTTGTTAATAATAGAATTATTCCTAAATTTAATTTTAAATTTTATATGAGCTTACATATAAATACCTTACTAAGTGATAATGGTTTTTGGTTTACTAATGCGACAGCAAATTCTTATCACGGAGATAATCATATTATTACAGAATTTAAGGGAATAATTTTTGCAATACAAATTCCTGTACAATTTGATAATGCTGTAAATATTTATACAACAAAAAATATACTTAATCAGGAAATAAATAATGGTTATAAAAAAGATAAAGATATAATAAATACTGAAAATGAAATCTTTAATCAAAATTTTGATGTTATATCAGAGGATAAGATTAATACATTTTATATACTTACACCATTATGTATAGAATATTTACTAAAATTAAAAGAAAAATATAATACATTTGGAATATATATTTATAAAAATTGTATGTATGTAGGGGTAAATAATGGCAAATATTTGTTAGATAAAGAAATAATAGTTTGTAAAACATTAGAACCATTATCATTTGATGAATATATGAATAATATTTATCAACTTTATGAAATAACTAATGATTTCAGGAAAATATTTAAAGAAGGACAAAATATTTATGGGAAATAATTTTAAATATGCTTTAGATAAAAAAGATATTTTATCAATTGATGAATTTAATAGAATAAATAAAGCCAGACAGCAAATAGTTGAAGCAAATAAAAGTGCTGGAATATTGCCATCAGCTAAAACTGTGTTTAAATTTGTTAAAAATAAAATTAATAAAATAGATGAAGAACCGGTAAAATTAACAAATACTACAGATATTTATTTTAATGAAATATTAATTCCGATAATTAAAAGAATTGATAATAATGCATTAATTTATAAATATCCTAATATTTTCCCTATATATGGAGAAGTATCACCAAGTTATATATATGATGATAAAAATAAAGAGGATTTAAGTGATATAAATTATGGTTCATTAATAGCACAATTCAAACAATCAGAACTCAATGAATCCTTTCCTTATATTATTGATAATAAATTAGGTGATTTCTTATATCAAAAAGGAATTATACCAAAAAGCGATAATTTCAAAATAGAATTATGTATAGATACACTCACAAATAATGATGAAGGTATTTATCTGATTAATGGAGAGGGTACTTATATAGAACAAAAAGATACATTTATATCATTTCAAGGTCCTATATTTGCTGTAAAAATAAATAATAATATAAACACAGATATAAGTTTATACACAACTAGAATCAATGCATATAATCATAGAGAAATTGATAGATATGTTAAAGCAAATAATGTTATTAATGAAGAAGTAACAGATTTTGATAAGAATTTTATTATTTTCAATGATGATAAAATTAGTACAGAACAATTAATAAATGGACAAGTAAAAGAGAAATTGTTAAAAATTAAATCTGAATATAACAATTTTGGAATATATATACATAATAACTATATGATAATAGGATTAAATATAAACAATACATATTTAACAAAATTTAATAAAGAATATGTAGACCCTAATGATTATTTACATAGTATATATAAAATAATAGAAATTGCATATAAATTTAAAGATATAATGGAATAGGGGAAAATAAATGAGATATGATTTAACAAAAGAAATAAAAATTACTCCGGAGATGGAAGAACAATATGATAAGGGAAAAAAATTAGTAATTGCGACTAGTCGTTTATATGGTTTTTTGGCAGTTGCAGCATTTTTGGCAATTACAGGGCTTAATAATTTAAATTCATTAAGTTTTGCCTTAACATTCATAGGAATTGCTTTATTAATAGCCATACCTAGTATTATTAAATATTTTAAAGTAAAAGATGCTTTAGGAATAACAGATGATGTAGAAGAAGAATATTTAAATAGCTGTGTATTGCCTATAGTAGAACAGATTGATAGTAATGTAAAAGTATCAAAAGATATAAAATCTTATCCTGATTATAAATATAAAAATGCTCAAGACTTAGGAAATTGGTTTGTAACTAATTATATTATGCCTAGTTTTAACAGTACTTTTGAAATAGATACAGTAATAAATACACTTTCTACGAATGATGATGGATTTATCTTTTTTAATGCTGAAGCAACCTCAAGACATAGTGATAGTGATGGTCATACAACCACAACAACAGATTTTAAAGGAACTATAATTACATTAAAAACAAAATTAAATACAACAAGTAATGTAAGTCTTTATACATCTGGAAAGATTTTTGGAAAAGAAACATGTAATGGATATAGAAAAATAAAAGATACAATAGATACAGAGAATGAAGAATTTAATAAAAGTTTTCAAGTAACATCAGAAGAACAATCACAAGGATTTTATGTATTAAGTCCTCTTGTAATGGAAAATTTACTTAAAATTAAAGAATTATATGGTTCTTATGGATTATTTGTGCATAATGGATATTTAACATTTGCATTTAAGAATGGTAAAAAACTTGATATGCCAGATGAAACAAAAAAGGCAAAGAAAATGTCATTAGAGCAATCTGTTAAAGATATGATGGATATGCTTAACATGGTATATAAATGTAAAGATGCCATTGATTTAAATGCAGATAAAAACTTTAATATTTAAAAATAATTACACGAGAAATAGTATTTGTATGGAAGAGTAGAGATTTATTTCTCTACTCTTTTTTTACTATACATAGGAGAAAAACAATATGTTTTTGAATTTTAATAAATTTAAGAAACAAAATAAAAACGATAAAATAATTATAGAAAATAATACAGAAAAAGTTGTTATAAAAAAGGAATATGATTGGTTAAATCCTAAGACATATATTCCTAATATGAAAACTGAATATATGAATAAAATTGATAAAGATACTGCTATATCATTAATTATTAAAGGAGTAAGTCTTGGCGATATAGCTGGCAGTATTTATGAGGGTAGATTTTCAGATGAAAGAAATAATTATAAAAAAATCATTGAAACAATGTATCATAATGATGAATATTATACAGATGACACAGTAATGACAATAGCAACATTTAATGCCTTAAATACTTCTTCTTACGAATATAGCTATAGGGAAATGTTTAATAAATATCCTAATGTAGGGTATGGTACTGCATTTAAAAGATGGTGTATAGATAAAAAAGCTACTGCTTATAACAGCTATGGAAATGGTAGTGCTATGAGAGTAGGACCAATAGCTATTTTAGATAATATTGATGATGTTGTAAATGAAGCAATAAAGAGTGCAAGTGTAACACATAATCATCCGGAAGGAATTAAAGGAGCTGTAATTATAGCTGTTTGTACTCATTTATTAATAAATGGATTTGATAAAGATGATATTTTAAATTATGCTTGTAAATATTATTCTGATGAAGATATTTTATCTCCAACATTAACATTAGATGAATATGAAAAGATAAGAAAACGTATTTCAACTATATATTCTGTAACATGTATGCACACAGTACCACTTGCTATAAGATGTTTCTATGAAAGTGATAATTATGAAGATTGTATCACTAAAGCAATTATGACAAGTATGGATGCAGACACATGTGCAGCAATAGCCGGATGTTTAGCATCTGTATATTATAAAAAATTTAATATAAATACAGTTAATGCATGGAATAATTATAAAAAAGATATTATTGATATGATTGAAAAAGACACGAATTATAACATAAATATGCTATAATATATATAAAGAAATATTAATATTCATTTATATAAAAAGGAGATTTTTCTATATGCAAATGATATTTGAAAAGAAAAAATTAAATATAAATAGTAATGAAAGAAAAGATTTAATCTTAAAAGGAAAAACAATTGGTACATATAATTATGGTACTTATTCTAAGTTGGCCATAATGAGAGCAAAAGCACATAAACCTATAATTAATTACGAAGATTTTATATGTGGATTAATTCATAGATATTTTGAAATAGAAATAGATAATACCAATGATATTGAAAATGCAATGAGATTATGTAAAGAAAGAGAAGATATTGAATTAATAGATTGGATAACTGATACACTAAATGAAATGAGTGCTAGTTATGAAGATTAATATTGAAAATAAGTTAAATGAAAAACAAACAAAAGAATTAGTGTCATCTTTCAAAAGACTGGTTCGTTTTACATATAAATATTTCGATACTATACAAAATAAAGATGCCAATGACATATATCAACTGACTTTAAAATTTGATAATGGTAATAAATTTTCAATATATCAGTATAATATTGATAATCAAATTATTAGAGATATAACTTATGTAAATAAATATGATGAGACTATGGAGAAAATTTCATTACAACAATTAATGAATATATGTAAATATGGACTAGATATAGAAAATCATTTACATAATAATAGTAAAGAGATAATTATAGAAGCTTATTTTACAGAACAATCATTAGATAAATTTCCAATATTTAAAGAAAATGATATTGGATTAGAACAAAAGCTAAAGAATATTGATACAGATATAGAAGCTGAAAATATTGAAGTGGATGCAGAAGATTATGGTAGAGATTAACTTAATCAAAATTGAAGATGGTGTTGTAAAAATAGAATGTATTCCCGAAAGAAATCTTAATGAAAAATTTGTAACTGTTATTTAAAACCGATATTCTTTAGAATAGTGCTTTTAAATATAAAGGCTCAATTAAGGATATGTAATATCCTTAATAAACTCTTCATCTTTAGATGGAGAGTTGTTGATTTTGGAGCTAGACCCTATTCATAAAAAAATTCTATCTACAACAAGAAAAAAAGATGTTTATGTAAGTCATGCAGCCTATCGAATATATAAAGAATACGAAGAAAACAATAAAATACCACAACAGACAGTAGCAGTATGGTATTAGTATTAAAAAAAGAGAGAAAACTAACAATTTTCTCTCTTTTTTATATCCGAAATTTACTCTAAAACTCGATACTTATTATATAAGATAATTTAGTATAAGGAAAATATAAATAGTATGGAAAAATTAGTAAATATATTTGATACATTTTACAGTGCAAATGATATAAAAAAGTATGTGGATAAATTATGTGATAATGGCATAGATGCAGAACCTATATATAAATGTGCAGAACATGATATTTTATATGCTGCATTTCTATATGTTTATGAATATGGCAGCATTGGAGATAAAAATATTGATGGAGTAAGAACATGTATATCTTATATGTTAGATTCCGTAGAGGATGAAGATAATACAGAACAAAGAAATAAGTTTGATAGCTTTATAGATACTTTACCAGAAGAAGATTTAGCTCGTATTGTATATTTAAATGCAAAAAGATATGCAAGTAATAAAACATTTACAAGTATATGTATATCAGCTTTAGGTAAAATATGATATAATTAATAATATCATATTTAAGGAGAAATAAAGGTATGAATATTATTAAAGGTAATGATTTAAAAGAATATCTCAAAGATAAAAATTTTGTGGATTTTAAAAAGAGATTTGTTTTTTCTGATATGATGTCAGAAATTAAAAGCCATAAAGAAAAGCTTGTTGCATTGTATGGACTTAGACGAACAGGTAAGACAACACTGATGTATCAAGCTATTCAGGAATTAAATAATTTTGATAAATGTACCTTTATACAATGCAGTGGGAAAGATACTATTGATGATTTATTTAAATATTTAAGTAAAGATAATAGTAATTATTTTTTTATAGATGAAATTACTAAAATAAAAGATTTTATCAGATTTTCTAGTTGTCTATCGGATAATTTTATAAATAAAAATAGAAAAGTAATTATGTCTGGAACAGATTCTTTAGGGTTTAATATTGCAGCATCAGATGAATTATATGATAGGATAACTATGTTGCATACAACATATATTCCTTTTTATGAATACAATTATCTGTTAGATAAAGATATTTTCACATATATGAGGTATGGTGGAACCTTATCTGATGAAAATGTTTTTTATAACGAAGAAAAAACAAATGAATATACAAATACATCTATATCAAAAAATATATTACACACTTATAAATATTGGAAAGACGAAAATGAAACATCAATCTTTGATAATATCAGTTCTTCAGATATGACTTCATTTATTAACAGAATAATTAGGAAAGAAGATATAAAATTTATCACAAAAGTATTATCTGATAAATTTAAAGCTTCTGAAATATCATCTGTAAGGCAGATGTATGAAGTAAAAGCTAAAACAAATTTGTTATTACCAGAAGAAGAAAGAGAAGATATTCCTGATGCAAAAATATTTAAAGATGAAAGTTTACGAGAAAAAATAAGAGATGCATTGTTAATCAAAGATGAACACGATACAGATATAAATGATGATTTAGCTAGAGGTATTAAATATAATTTATTAAAGCTTGATGTAATAAAAAAACAAGATGATACTTTTTATTTAATTCAACCAGGAATGAGATATTGTCATATCAAAGCTATTGTTGAAACAATAAAAGAAAATCCAATATTAAAAAACAATTTTTCTAAAAAAGATATTGAAATGATTTGTGAGAAAATAATGCAGGACATAGAAGGTCACTTACTAGAAAATATCTGCATTACTGATTTACAAGACTATTATAGAATGGATATAGGTATTAATGTTAATAAATATAATCCAAATGCATTAGCTGGAGAATTTGATATAGTTCTTGAAAACAAGGTTAATAAAAAAGCAATTGCTCTTGAAGTAAAAAGGAGTGATAAAGCTATTGAGAAACAGAAAAAATGGCTAAATAATAAAGAATTGTGCGATTTTTATAATTTAGATACTGGTTATAACATTGTAGGAAAATATGTTTTGTATAATGGGGGAAATTTAACAAATGATGATAATGTAGTATATAAAAACATGTCTGATTTTTTGAAAGCTCCTATGAACAATATTAATATAGATTTTCCTGAATTTAATCGCTTAAATACTGACGCAAATAAAGATAAGATATTTGAAATTGATAATAATGTAGAAAGAGAGTGAGATAACTTGCTCTCTTTTTTAATATTTGACCAAAATCTGCACTTTTTTGTCTTTTCATACATTTAATGACCGAAAAATAAATTAAATTACGATACTATATATGAAAAGAAAAAGTATAATAATGCTTTTTAAAAATGGAGAAAATTAATGGATAAAAAATTATTTGAATTAGTAGAAAACTTAAATGAAGATTATGAAAATGCACTGAATCAATGCGATAAGTTATCTAATATTATAAAAGATAATGTTCAAATTGAAACTGATGCAAGAAAAGAGTTCCAAAATAATTGTAAAGAATTTGAAAAGGCATATAATTACTCAAAAACATATATTGTGGTTGGATTAGAACCTTATCATACATATTGCAAAACATTTGAGAAAGCAGAAACATTAATATTTGATAAAGATTATAATAATCTTGCAAATGATAAAGATATTTTAAATAGTGATATATATGGTTTTTATAAAGAGTGGAGTAAAATAGCGAAAGCTCCTTATCCTTTAATTTTAAATGAAGATAAAAGATATGAGGTTCCTGATGCAGCAGTCAATTATGCTACATATTTAAGTAATCATTTAAACGAATATAGTTTAAAAGCAGCAAAAGAAGTTGGTATTACAGTAGATAAAGATATTTTCTATAAGAGTTTTGAATTAAATAACCTATATGATGTAGCACATGAGATTAACCATCTTATTAATACTTTAACAACCATGAAAACATTATTAAAGACTTGTGATATTGAAATGCCATCATATTTTGAAAGAAGCTTAGATGTTTCTTATGATAACTATAAAAAAATAGAAATTCCAATTAGTCTATTTACTTCTGAACAAATTCATATGGCTAATAATAAATTATCAAATTATTGTAACGAATTATCTAACGCTAAGAAAAAATGTTCCGAACTGTTAAATGATACTTATTCATTAAGTACTGAAATAGCGGAATATAATAAAAATAGTGATATAAAATTTGATGAAAAAGATGAATCTGAATTAAATCCAGTATTAATTGATTTTGAGAAACAACCTTTATCACAGATTAAAGAATCCTTAGATAATAATAAAAAATGCTACGAAGAGTTAAAAACAGCATTTGAAAATTTTAAAGAAGAACATGAATTAGATGCAGATGAAATAGAAAGGTAAAGTATGAAAGATAAGGTAGATATATCTATAAAAGATGTAGATAAACTTTTTGGACAAATAAGAGTTGGAGTTTATAGTAATAGCGTTTCTGTTTTATGCAAATTAAATAATGATGGATTTAAGAAATTAGTAGATGATTATAATAGTATTCATTTAAATAAAATAAGCTTGGATGATTTTACTAAAGGAAATTATGATATGATTCTCCACTATGATTTTTTAAATAATTATGGACCATATTATTTACAAATTGATAAAACTGATAATGAAGAAATGTGGAATATATTAAAAAATTATCAATTTAATATAAATATTGATGATAAATTAAAAAATGCTTTTAATGATTATGTTATAAAAGATATGCATGAGCATCAAACTGATTGTTGTGGTACATATGTCGATTATGATATATCAACATTTGATAATTTTATTGATAGTTTAAAAGCAGAAAATGATATATTAATGGATATAGTAGAAGATTACTATAGATAATATCTTGTTCTAACCTCTATGAGGTTAAAACAAAGGATTACCAATTAAGGATATGTAATATCCTTAATAAACATCTACGCTTCAGCTTAGATGTTGTTGATAAATAGGAGATATTATAATGGAAAATAATTTTAAAGATAATGATATGCTAATGGTTATAGTAGGACATAAAGAAAAGAAAGAATTTGAAATAAAATTAAATGAGTTTTTAAAAGAAAACGAAGATATGTTGTTAAAGAATCATGTATTTTTTCGTAACAGTTTACAAGCAGTACCACATATAATGAATGTTGTTATACCTAATTTAAATGACAAGATAGATGAATATAATAATGATTTTGATGGACAATTTTTACCTGTTACTCCAATAGTTAATAAAAACTCACAAAATAGTTTTACTATTAATTTTACAGCGCAAAATAAACAAGTTACATACGATTTTGATGAAATATATAATAAACTTGTTAATTTTAAAGGCAACTATGATTTAGAATCAGATATGGCAAAAGAATTAGGACTATATGATTTTGTTACATCAATAGAGGATGAACTATATACAGAAAGAGATAAAGCTATAGATTTTTCAAAAGAAGATTACTATAGGTAAATAGAGAAAGGTATTAAAATGGAAAGTAATATTAAAAATAATGACAAAGAATTATTTTTTGCATCATTAAATGATTTTTTAAAAGAAGAAAACGGTATAAAAGGAACTAAAATATTTACGGAACTTAGAAAAATTCCTCAAGTATTAAATAAAAATATACCTTGGATAAATAGTGGAATTAATGCTTATAATGATTCTTTTAATAAGCATTTTGCAAAATTATATCCTATGATAAAACAAGAATCGCAGAATTGTTTTAGCATTAACTTCCCATTACAAAACAAAAAATTCATATACGATTTTGATGAATTAGGAAAGCAAATTTCTCAATTAGAGGGAAAATCTTTAGATGAATATGTATCTAAAAAGGTTAATGAATTAAAACTTTATAAATTTGTCGATAATATTAATTATAGTTTAGATGAAGAATGGATAAATGATATAAATAATAGTTATTGCACAAAATCAGTTAAAAAAGAATTTGAAGAAAAAATAAATGAATTTCGAGAAAAGAATAATGATATGTATTCAGAAAAATATGTAATGCCACAGAGAATTTTAGATACTACATTACATATAATGTATGTTGTTATTCCTAAGATAAATGAAAAAATAAATGAATATAATACTGATTTTAATGCAGACTTTCCTTATCTTAATCCGGTAATTAGCAAAAATTCAGAAAATAGTTTTACTATTAATTTTGCAGCACAAGATAAACAAGTTACTTATGATTTTGATAAATTATACAAACTCATTAATTTTAAAGATTATAATTTAGAATATTTAGAATATAAAAACTTAGAAAAAGAAATAGGACTTCATGAGTTTGTCTCATCAATAGAAGATAAATTATATACTGAATGGGATAAAGCTATAGATAATTGCCACTTTTCAGAGTCTTTAAATGATGTTGTTGAACATGAATTAGGATAAGTTTTATAAAGGTATAGTTAATAACTATACCTTTATTTTATGAGGATTTTAATACATGATTTATAAATCCCATATGTTATAATAAATAAGGAATATATGATTTTAATTTTAATAATATTACATTTTTATGAGGTAAATATTTATGCGAATAACAGTAAAAAATGAACTTATTGATGTAAAAAGTACAGAAATGAAAAAATTATATTTAAGAAATGTTTATATTGGAGAGTATAGTTATGGAGATTATTCTAAATTAGTTAGAATAAAAGCTAATAACAACCATTTTTTAGGTAGTTTTGAAAATTATATTTGTGGCCTAATACATAATTATTTTAAAATTGATGTATTAAATGAAAATGATGTAAAAAATGCAATAAATCTATGTAAAGAGAAAGAACAGATTGAATTGATTGATTGGATAAATCAACAACTTTATGTTTTAATTAAGGATTATAAAAATTATGAAAATTAATATGAATAATGAAATAGGAGAAAAAGATACTAAGCAAGTTATAAGTTCTTTTAAACGATTAGTCCGGTATGTTCTTTATACTTTTAGTCAAGATTTATTAGATAAAAAAGATAAAAGTCTTGAAATAGCATTTGATAATAATGAACAATTTTATGTAGGTATTGCTTTTACAGATAATAAAGATGAAATAATTGCAGGCTATACTTATTTTGATGCTTATGGAAATGAATTAGAAGAAATATCATTACAACAAATTTTAAATATAAATAAATACTCTTTAACTGGTCGTAAGCAAGAAGCCCCCCACTTCTATAAGTGGCGGGATGAATTGCGTGTTACACGTCATTATTCTTTTTGTTATTATATGCTATAATATATACAGTTATAAATGATGGATAAGGCAGGTTTTATCAGATGGCAAATAAGGCAATCAAGTACAGAATATATCCTACAACTGAACAACGCATTCTGTTTGCAAAGACCTTTGGCTGCTGCCGTAAGGTCTATAATCTTATGCTTTCTGATAAGATTGATGGCTATAAAGCAACTGGGAAATTCCCTACTGTAACACCAACAAAATACAAGAAGGATTATCCTTATCTTAAAGAAGTAGATAGTCTTGCTCTTGCTAATAAACAGCTGGACCTACAGGCAGCATTTCGTAACAGATTTAGTAAATCTCGTAAAAAGAAAAACGGATTTCCTAAGTTCAAATCTGCAAAGCATAGTCGTAAGTCTTACACCACAAACAACCAGAAAGGTACAGTGGCTATCATTGGAAATGGTATTAAATTACCGAAGGTTGGTATTGTGAGAGCGGTTATTCATAGAGAACCTAATATTGGATGGATTATCAAGTCTGCTACAGTATCACAGGAATCGGACGGTAAATATTATATTTCCATTCTTTTTGAGTACGATACAACTGTTATTAACTACACTGTTGATACTGCAAATTCCATTGGATTGGATTATGCTTCTGATGGATTATATGTGGATAGCAACGGTAATAAAGGTACTAATCATAAGTATTACCGTGAAAGCCATGATAAACTTACCAAGGAACAACGTAGACTATCACGTAAGGTAGGTAACAAGAAAGGTTCCACTAAATCAAACAACTACCTAAAACAACTCCGTAAAGTAAACAAAATCCATAAACATATTGCTAACCAGCGTCTGGATAATCTGCATAAAATATCTACTGAGATAGCCAATCAGTATGATGTTGTTTGTGTAGAAAGTTTAAATATGCGAGCTATGTCAAACAAAGGTTTCGGTAATGGTAAAGCTACACTTGATAACGGATATGGTATGTTTCTAAATATGTTGGAATATAAACTTACTGATAGAGGAAAATATCTTGTTAAAGTAGATAAGTGGTTTCCATCTAGTCAAATATGTCATAACTGTGGTTGTCTGCATCCTGAGATGAAAGACTTAAAAATCCGTATTATGGATTGCGATTGCGGTTATCGCATCGGTAGAGACCAGAATGCAGCCCTCAACATCTTGCAAGAAGGATTACGACTGTTAAAACAGTATGCATAAAATGACAATAGTAGGGATGGAATTAGCCCAAACTTATACGCCTGTGGACATTGTGTAAGACGTTGCGTTACGTATTATCGTAGCCAACGCAGTGGTGGTTAAAGCAGGAAGCTTCGACTTCTATAAGTCGGAGTAGTTCACTAAATTAAGTAATTATTTATACAGCCATGAAGATTATAATATTGAAGATATTGTTTCTGATTTGGTAAAAACAATCGAACTTGAAAAAGAACAAGAAAATTGTGATAAAGAATTGCTTAATTTTTAGGCATAAATATTTAGAGCTGATAGTAAACACTATTGGCTCTTTTTAAATGTTTATATATAAAAATAATCGAAAATTGCTCTCAAATACGATACTAATTATAAAGGATTATATTAGAGGAGCATTATGAAACAATTTTTAATATTTTTATTTACTGGAGCTTCAATAGCTATTCTTGATTTAGTAGATTCTGCTTTCGGAAATCAAATAAGTTTGGATAGTATTTGTGTTATGTCTGCATTTACTGTCTTATATTGGTGTTTTAGTGCGTTATGTACGGTAGGAGAATATGCATATCGAGTTAAACTTAAATATGAGTCGGAATGTTTTACTCTTCAAGTCACTATCACATTGATATGCAGCTTTATTCTTATCGTATTTAGGGTTCCATTATCTCATATATACAGTCTTACAGATACTCAATATGATTTACTTGCTATGTGTTTACTTTGTAAAGGTATTTGCTTAATATTTGGAAAACTAGAAACATTTTTTAGAACGTATATAGCTTTATCTTGTCAAAATAAACATATCATTATATCTAATATTATATTTTATTCGACTATGATTGTTGCTGATGCTATAGTTATTGCTTTGCACGGGGAGTGTTATCATCTCGTAATAACAACAGGAATTGCGGATGCAATTACAGTGATATATTATTTAATATTCTGTAGATTTAAATGGTCAAAGCCTACTTTTAAAAGACTTAAAGAATGTATTAAATGCGCAAGAGATATTGTCATAGATAGAGTACTTGGAAAAGTAGCAACTATTGGCTTTAATATTTGTGCAAGTCACTTAAGTACTGATATGTATGCACTACATAGTATTGGATATGCTATAGCAACCAGCTTAGAGGAATGTACAAATTCGTGTTATACATACCAAATCATTAAATTAAAGATTATTTATAATCTTAAAGATAAATATGAAATGTGTAAAAAAATAAGTAAGCAGATATTTATTCCTACAGTTTTGGTATGCTATGTGATTGCAATATTAATGGTATTTCCTATGAAGGGTATCGTTAGTTTTAAATCAGCTCTATTAATTACACTTTTATATAATTCACAATGTATTTTGTTACAACTATATGAAAATCATAGAGGCTTTTTGACGAGTTGTGAAGCTACTGAATGTCTAAGACTAGGAGGATTATTTGGTATTTTTGTGAGAATACCAATAGCAATAATAAGTATTGTAACACCAATAGGAATATACGGATTTGCATTGGGTAGTGGAATAGATTTCTTTATTAGAGGTCTATATTATAGACATAAATCCATACAACTCGTAAACAATAGTAATTTTGTCAAAGGAGAAAAATAAATGAAAATAATTATTGTACAAGGAATGACATGTTTAGGAAAGACGACATTATGTAAACAACTTCAAAATGATATACCAAATTGTGGGTATTTTGCATTAGATACATACAAAGAAGAAATGTGGGATAAATTTGGATTTGATTCCGCAAAACAAAGAGAGCATCAAAGTAATTTAGCAAAACAGTTATTTTATAGCGATATTTATACAGCTATAAAAAATAAATCTTATGATTATATTTTAGTTGATTATACATTTGTTAATAAAGTATGGGATGAGTTGATGGAGAATTTAAAAATATGGAGTATCCCGGCTAAAACAATATATTTAAAACCAACTGACTTAAGTGAACATAAAAAAGTATGGGAAAATAGAAGCCGAGACTTTACTATTAGACATCCGGGACTTTACTATTAGACATCCGGGACATGGTGCAACTCATTATCATAATGGAAAAGGTACTGATTATACCAATAATTATGAAACTAAAATATATAATAAATTACCGACTAAAGGCGAAGTTTTAGATATAGATGTGTCTTTTAATCCATATGCTTTAAATATTTCATTTAATACAATTAAGGAGTTTATAGTTAAAGCTACTATATATTTTTAGGATAGAAAAGTATTAACTTTCTTATAAATATTTAACACAAACTAGGACATATGTGCTATAATCGTATGTGAGTATGACACTAAAAATATTTCAAACATTCTTGTAAAACCTACACGAGTTATTTTAATAATATGGTATAATAGATATAGAAATAAAGATAAACAGTTAAATTATGAAAACTAATATAGTTATATTTGAAAGGAAAACATATAAAATGAAAAAGAAAATTATTATGACATTACTTGCTTCTACATTAATAGTTGGTTCTATGACTGGATGTGGTAGTACAAAACTTACTAAATCATCTATTACTATTGAGCTTGGTAATGAGGATGCTATTAAAATATCTGATTTTATGGACTTAGATAAGAACGAACTTAAATCAGCTAAACTTAATACAAAAGATGTTAATTTCTTTAAAGAGGGTAATTATAAGGCTACTATCTCTTATAAAGATAAAGACTATGATATTAAGGTAAAAGTAAAAGATACTGTTGCTCCTAAGATTACTGTTTCTGATAATATTGTTGTTCAGACTAATAATCCATTACATATGTCTGATATTATTACTAATGTTACTGAATTATCCGGTAATATTGATGCATCATTTAAAGATAAGCCTAAGTCTGAAAGTACAGATAATACAGAGAGTGTATCTGCAACAGAAAATACAGAGAGTACAGAAAGTGGTAGTTCATCTGTCTTGGCTGTTGGTGGATGTAATTTAAAACATAATGATGAGATTACATATACTAAGAGTGGTGATTATGATAATACTATTACTGTAACTGATGATGCGGGTAATACATCTGATATTGATATTAAAATATCTGTTATTGATGCTCCTAGTATTAATGGTATTTCCGATAAAACAGTAACAGTTGGTGATACTATTGATTATTTAAGTGGTGTTACTGCTACAGATGGAAAAGGTACTGATATAACAGGTAGTATTGAAGTAGATAGTAGTAAAGTAGATATTAATACACCAGGTACATATCAGATAACCTATAAAGTAACAGATAGTTATGGATTGAGTACCGGAGCTAATTGTAATATAACAGTAAATGAGAAAAAGGAAGAAGTAGCTGATAATACATCAGATGGAAATGATAATACAACAACATCTGATAATGGAAATAAAAAGAGTAGTAAGAAGAATAAGAGAAGTAATAATACTGCTTCTAATAACAATAGTAGTTCTAATAATAGTGGAAGTAATACATCAAATGGAAGTACAAGTACAGCAAATAGTGAGCCTAATGATGGAAAAAAGACATTTACAAGTTCATTTGGAGAAACTATTAGAACAAATCCAAATAACTATAAATATGATACAAAATATGCAGCAGAGTTTTATCCTAAAGGATTTTGGGCTAATGGAGAATGCTTAACGATGGATGAGTTATCAGATGCAAGACAAGGCAAAAATGAAGCAGCCGCAAGATATATGTTAGCAGGTGGAGATGCTATTATGTCACAACAGACATTTGATGAACTTTATATGTCAGAAGCAGATTTTATAAATAAGTACGGTTTTAGTAATAAATAATAACATTATCATAAAATAATAAAGGAGAGATAGACACATATTACTATATATGTGTCTGTTTCTTTTTTTTAAATTAATATACCCGAATTTATATACTTTTTACGATACTATATATAGAGAGATAAATATATATAAAGAAGAGGTTTATTTATGATATGAAAATAGATAAAGATGATTTAATAAAAATAATATTTGAGATTGTTTCTTTTAGTTTTCTCTTTGTTTGGGCTATTGGCTTAAATTATTTAGCTTACGTGAAATAAAAAAAATATATAAATTAATTACGATACTAATATATAAGAAATATAATTATATGTATAGAAAGTGAGTGTAAGTTATGAAAGAGAAGAAATTTTCCTATATTATTTTAATATATTTACTTGCTAGTGGATTGATATTTCCTATATTAAGTATATTAATAGCAAATTATTTTAATGATAATTGTATAATAATATTGATTTTAGCTTCACCATTACTCATATTTGGTATTGGATTGATAATATATAGTGTGTATTCAACAAACAAAGAAATTAATGATATTATTTCAAAGCTTTGATATTATTATTTAATTTTCTTTTTTCTATCAATATTAAGCGAACTGTATATGATACAGCAAATAGTATAATGACAGCTATTGTTATTGCGTTAGCTGTATTATCAGATATATTTGTAGCAAACATAAATAAATAGCCAAAGATACATAATAAAAATAGAACTATAGTAAAAGCTGGAATATAATATATTAACTTTTGAATTATATTAACTTCTGAACTATTTATATTTTTATCATTTATAAAATATTCATTCCAATCTTTGATTTCTGTAGCAAATGTAAAATTTATAGAGAATACCGTTAATATAATAGAAAATTTTATATCACTATTTAATTTTGTATTTAAAGACATCATAAGAAAAATAAATGAAAATAATAATATTGCCCCTAAATTAAATATATATAATTTGACAATAGAATTATTTTCTTTTTTATACTCCTTTATTTTATTTAATCTTTCAGATTCAACTTGACCTTGTATCCTTTTATGCGACATGTTAATACTTCCTTTCTCTGTTTTTTACAGTATAACAGAAAATATAAGAAAAGTCTTGGGTGTTTCTTTATCAAATACATAAAGATAATTTTAAATTAGGAGATGATACTACAAGAGTGGTTGTATTGTAATAGTAAAAAGAAAAGATATTAAAAATAAAGAGCTAGTAAGAAGTAATATTCCTATTAGCTTTTTTAATATTGTAATTTGTTTGGATTAATTAATATTTAATATAGAACACTTACTAAAATGTAGGTGTTCTTATTTTTTTACAAAATTATTTAATAATGAGTAATAGAAAAGTAAGCCAATTTACGATACTAAATATAGGCAAGTAAAAATGTCATAAAAGAAATAATACGGAGGAAATGATATGAAAAGCAGATTAAATAATATTAATTTAATCAAGAAGATAATGATAGGTTTAATGCTGATATGTTTCTGTGTTGTAGGAATAAATACATATAACATAGACACTGTATATGCAAAAGACCCACAATTAAAAACAAAAACATTTTGGGTTAATAGTAATCAGCCAGTAACAATTGCATTTTTACAAAATAATGATAAGAAAAATGAAACACAACCGGGTTGGCATCAAGGTGGAACAATAAACTGTTATCCCGAAACGTCAACAAAATCCGGATATGCATATCAATATAAGATTGTTATGAATAAAGTTGATGTTACTCATTATACTCCTTATATTGTGGTTAAAGCTAATAGGAGTAGTGTATATAGACCAAATGGTACATCAGATATATCATCAGCAAGTGATTATCAATATGGGCAGGATGGTATGAGTCGTGGTGGAAATCAATGTCATAATCTTGCAACTTATATGCATAATGATGAAATGCAGGTTTATATTGGACTTGGTTTTACTCAATCAAGATTTGCTGTAAATTTTGCCACTATGTATGATTATAAATGGCATATTTCTTTTAATTCAAATGGTGGTTCTTACTGTAATCCTATAAGTGGTGCCTATAATACTCCTGCTGCATTACCTACACCAACAAGAAAAGGATATACCTTTAATGGGTGGAATGGAGAATTAGGAAGTAATTTAAAAGGAAAAACTGGTAATATCACATGGGGAAGTTGGACTGATTATTATACAACTTTAACAGCTAGTTGGACAGCAAACCCTTATTATGTTTCTTTTAAAGCACAAAAACCAAGTACAGCAAATAGTGGAATAAATATTACAGGAAATATGGATAGACAAAAGTTTATATATGATTCAGGTGAATATTTAAATCCAAATAATTTTTCACTTACTGGTTATGAATTTTCTAAATGGCATAGAGAAGATAATACCAATATAAAATATGAAAATGGTGCCTATATATATAATGAAAATGACGGTAAAGATTTTACATTGGTAACTGAATGGGTTCCTAAAGTATTTACCATAACAGCTAATGACCAGGGTGGTACAGGCGGTTTTGGTTCTATATACGAAAAATATGATAATGGGTATTATACAACCAATATTTGCACTTCCAAAACATCTAAAGTAAGTGTACCGATAAAAATAGGTTATGAATTTAAAGGCTATTATACAAGTACTGGTGGAAAAGGAACACAGCTTATTAAAGCGGATGGAACAGTAATTGATAATTCAAATACGAATCATTTATTTACATCAGATAGTACAATATATGCTTCTTGGGAACCGTGTAAATACACAATTTCGTTTAATAGAAATGGTGGAAGTGGCGGTACAGATTCATTTGTTGAAAAATTTAGTGTTGGAAATTATACAAATACCAATTGTACTACAGGTATTTCAAATATAAGTGTACCGACTAGAGATAATTATACATTTGGTGGATATTATACTGAGCAGAATACAGAATTAGAAATTGCTTATCAGGCAAAAGGTAAAATGGTAGTAAATAAAGACGGTAAGATTGTTTCAAGTAATACAGATTTTACTGCAAATACCACAGTTTATGCTGTTTGGGTTGCGAAAGACTATAAGATTACACTAAATGCAAATACAATAGATGGTGTTGATGTTCCGGCAAAAGGAACAATGGAATATTTTGAGAAATACTCATTATATAATTATGTAAATAAACCAATACCGGATTTAAATTCATCAACAACATTAACAAATAGTTATAATTATAATGGTCAATGGCAGACATTTACAGCTCCATATGCAGGTACATATACATTTACATGTAATGGGAAATCAAAAACATATAGCTTAGCAGAAAATGAAACTATTAAGATATATGCAAGGTAAGAAAGGAAATAGGAATGAAAAACAAAATAAATAAATATAAAAACAGAATAATTTCTATTTCTTTACTTATTATTGTAAGTGTAATAGGAATTATTACAGTTTTTACTAATGATTTTGACAGTAGTAAAGCAACAGATAAGTTAGCTATTAATAACGAATATATTCAAGATGATAGCGTCAGAGCTATAAAGCATCAAGAATATGATTATTTAAATGCTGATAAGCAATTAATAGCTAAAGGAATTGTAGATGCTAATAAAATAGATAATGCAACAGTAAAAGTTTTAGAAGATAATACTAGTGTTATTACATTTAAATCAAAAAAAGATGCTGAAAATTATGCTGATAAAACTAATGGTGTTTATTTTAATGATAGTATTACAATTCAAGATGCAGAAAATGAAACAATAAGTACAGAAGAAAATTCTGAAACAAATGAAAGTTCTGAAGTAACTTATGATAATAGTAATACAACAAATAATGATAGCTCCTCTGAAAAACATTCTGAACTCTTAGATTATTTACAATCACAAGATTACGGTAAGAATGATGTAACAGTTGCAGTTATTGATAGTGGTATTACAGTTGATAGTAATACAAAAAATGTTTTTAATGACAGAGTTTTAAGTGGTGTAAATTATTCTGCAACAAAATCTGCCGAGACAAATGGTAATGAAGCAACAGATGATAATGGACATGGTACATCTATTAGTTATATTATTGCACAAAGTACTAGCGATAATGTAAAATTACTACCGATTAAAGTAATTGATAGTGCAGGTAAAGGTACATTATTATCATTATACCAAGGTGTTAAATATGCGATAGAACAAAATGTTGACGTTATAAATATTTCTTTGTCAACAGCAAGTACTCATTCAGAATTAATAAAAGAAGCTATTGATGAAGCAAATGCTAAAGGTATTATTGTTGTAGCGGCAGCCGGAAACTATGGTACAAATGTGAAGTATTATACTCCTGCAAAATTTGATAATGTAATTACTGTAGCATCTGTAAATGAACAGTTACAACATAGTAATTTTAGTAACTATGGAGATGCTATTGATTATGCTACAATTGGAGAAAATGTTTATACTGAAAGTTATAATGGTGCTGATAATAGAAATGGAACATCATATAGTGCAGCAAAGCTTTCTGCAATAGTTTCATATTTTAAAGCTATTGATAAAAGTGTTAATACAAAAGAATTAAAAAATATTTTAAATAAATATGTATTACCAAGCCCAATAGATAAAAAATATATTGGTAATGGTATTTTAAGCTTAGAACCGGTTTCTATAGATAAAAATAATCATGTTGAAATTTCTGAAAATACCGTTTATAAAAGTATTTTAGATTACGATAATTGGAAGAAATTATCTAATGATAAATTTACAGATATTATCAATAATTCAGAATTTAAAAACACTGTTATTTGGTGGCAGAATTTATCAGAAAAAGATAAAGAATATGCTAAAAATAATTTTACTAAATTAACAGAAAATGTTGAAACATATGATGAAAACCATAATAAAATCAATAAAAAATATTTTGAATTATTAGATAATTATAATTTAGATAGTGTAAATGCAGAATCTATTCCTCGTGCAGGATATGCTTATTTAGGAATATATCTAAATGGAAAATGTGATTCATATGATACAATAAATACATACACACACAAATATAAAGATTATCAAAAAGATGACGTATGGTCGCCAAGTGGATATTATGGAAAAATTGATATAAACTGCGCGCATACAGCAGGTGGAATTTGTGGTGGTATTTCAAATTTATGGGCTGGTGTATATAAAGATAGTGGAAGTTGTTTCTTTTATGGTGGATTTAGCTATGGAACTCCATCACAAGATTCAAATGCGTGGCTAAAAAAATATAATGCTGTGTATTTAGGAAGAACTAATAATGGTTGGTGGGCGCAAGCAGATGGAACTGCAACTTGTGATGAGAGTGTTTGGCAAGGTTCACATGCTACATTACAATTAAATTATGCCGCTCGTCACACAATTCATTATGATGGAAACGGTGGAAATAATCCAGGCATTGCAGACCAAATAAAACAATGGGGAAGTATGCTTTATCTTTCATCTACAACGCCTACAACTCCGGGATATACATTTACAGGATGGAATACAAAATCAGATGGAACTGGAACTACTTATCAGCCGGGCAGTGCATATAGTAGTGATTTATATGGTGGAACTGTTACATTATATGCACAATGGAAAGTATCTAACAAGAATGTAACTTTTCATTCCAATGGTGGTGCTTGGATTAATAGTAGAGAAGATGATATTGTACAAACATATACATGTGATTCAAAATTAAAATTAGGTGATAGTGTTGGAAATGGTTCATATCCTGTTTCAAGACCGGGATATAAATTATTAGGTTGGGCTGATTTAGGACATTCTAATACTAGAGTATTAAAACCAAATGAAAATACAGTATATACATTTAATAATTCTAATATAAAAAGATTAAGTATAACAGTAGCATCTGATTGTGACTATGTAGAAATGCTTGCTTATATAGAAGGAGCAGATGCAGTCCAATTTCCAACATGGTCAGATGGAAATGGACAAGATGATTTAGCGTGGCCTAACGCTCGGCAACAAAACGGTGGTTGGACACGTAATGGTCAATATTATAATTGGGGCTGTGTAGTATATTTACATGACCATAATAATGAACGTACTAGCTTTAATACCCATGTGTACGCTTATAAGAATGGTAAAACTATAGCTGTCGTGGGTATAAGTGATTATTGGGCGCCTTTAGTACAAACTGATGGTGAGTACTATATGCCAAGATATGATACAAATATGTATGCTATTTGGGAGAAAAAAGGTTCTGAACAATATTTTATTGGTGATAAAAATAGTACAGTAACAGTAAGTTATAAGCCATATAATTATAGTGTGAAGAAAAATGAACCTATAACAACACCTAAAGACTTTACAGCATCAGACGGTACTAAATATTATTTCCAAGGATATTATTATGGAAATACACAATTAATTGATGCATATGGTAACTTTACACAAGAAGGCTTGAACTTTACAAGATTTAATTCTTCAAATACTTCAAATGCTACATTGAAAGCAAAATGGGGAAAAACTCCATATACTCCGACTAAGGGTACTATTACATATTACGGTAATGGTGGTACAGGTTCGGTTCCACAACAAAAAGTAACATTTTATTATAAGGAAGAATCTAAAACTGTACACATAGCTTCAAATACAAATCCGGGATTTGAATATCCGGAGCATACATTTAGATGTTGGAATACAAGCCAAGATGGAACTGGAACTAATTATTATGAAGGACGTAGTACTGTAACTTTATATAAAGAATCATATAGAAATAATATTACTTCATTAGAATTATATGCTCAATGGGATGAGGTACCGGGCCCTAGCGAAACAAGGCAATATAAAGTAGAGTTTTATCAGCAAAATACAAATTTAACTACTTATACTAAAGTAGATGAAACTCAATATTATACAATGAATTATGATACATATAATCAAGGATGGTATGTACCATATACAAATTATTCTAAAAATTATACAGGATTTAGTTTAAATGCTAGTAAATCTAGTTTTACTAATAAAAATGGTAGTTATTATTTTAATGTTTCAAATGATAAAACAACAATTAAAATATATTATGACAGAAATAAATATAAAGTAACCATTAGTAAAGATAATGGTATAGCAAGTACTAGCGGAGCTGGAAGTTATTATTATGGTTTGCCTGTAACAATAACTGCATCAGCAACTAAAGGTTATACATTTAAAAGCTGGAATAATAATAGTAATATGACTAATCCAACATATTCATTTAATATGCCACCAACCAATGTAAGTTATAAAGCTGTATCAAATCATACAATATATGGTTTAACTGTAATACCGAAGAATAAAGCTACCAATGGAGTTGAAATAAATGCTACATGGAATGGTAACAATAATACGCAGAATTTTAATATGTATTATGGAGATACTAAAGATATTCCGAATCCTGTTCCAAATAAAGTAGGTTATGAATTTACACATTGGACAAAAACTGATAGTAATACTGATAGCATAAGTAAATTACAAGGAACCAAGTATACGCAAGGTTTATGTAATACAACATTAACTGCTAATTTTAAGCCTTCAAATAGAAATTATAAAGTAAATATCTATTATGAAAATGCAGATGATGATGGTTATACTAAAGAAGTATCTACTACAATCGGTAGTACTACTGATACAACTATAAATATTAACGCGAATACATATTCAAAAACAGGATTTACATTTAAAGAATGTCGTGATGCAAATAATAAAGTTATTTCATCATTACAGCAAACAGTAAGTGCTGATAATAGTACAACATTCAATTTGTATTATACAAGAAACAGATTAACAGTCACTTATAATGTAAACGGTGGTGTAATAAATAATCAGCCATATAATAATACTACACAAAATAAATATTATATTGTTTCAAACAGTATAATACAAAATAGTAATACAACTAGTAATTATAAAAATGTAACAACTGTTATTAAATATGGTCAAAGTAATGAAAATATTTTAAATCCTTATGATGCTAATATAAGCAAAAGAGGGTATTCCTTTGAAACAAGTGATGTATGGAAGTCAGATAACGGATTATACTTATCAGCAACAAAATATCAAAATACAGATACAGTTTCAAAAATTAATAATTTAATCAAGTCTAATAATTCATCTATTATTGTTAAATTACAATGGCAGGCTCAAGTTTATCATTTAGTATTAGATAATCAGATGGTTGAAAAATCAGATGTAGTTAATAATGGAACAACTGATTTATATGAATACTATGATAATGGTTGGTATTTAGATGCTCAATTAACTAAAAATACAAGTAAAATAACAATCCCACAATGGAAAGGACGTACTTTCCAAGGATATTACACTGCTGTAAGTGGTGGAACACAGATTATAGATGCTAATGGAAATATATTAGCAAAAAATAATTGGATTGCTGATGATAATATTAAAGTCTATGCTCATTGGTCACGTAATAAATATACTGTAGACTTAAATCCTATATTAGATGATATTTGTAATGCTAATGGCTATTCAGATATTAAATTTAATGTATATAGACAGCCTTATAGTGAACCAAGCGTAAAAGATGATAGTAAATATTATAAATTATATAGCAATGTCCAAGATTTCTGTGAAAGCTTATATTATAAGGATTATATTAAATTTGAAATAATACCTAATAATAAATATACATATAATCCAAAATCAAATACTAATAATAAGCTTATATATGAATTTTATGTAACTAACAATATAGATTTTAGACCACAAGTTGTAACAAAGCCTATTATTAATGATGTATTAACTAAACAAGCTAGTGATAGTACATTTACAATTTATGCGAATGTATCAACAACTCCGACTGGAATAATAAAATCTGTTAGGTTCCCGACATGGACAAATGAAGCTGGTCAAGATGATATTTCTTCTCCTTGGTATGAAGCTGTAAAAGGCAATTATACAGTTGATGGTAAGAAATATAATTATGCTTATACTGTAAATGTTAAAAATCATATAAAACCAAATCGTGATGAATATAATTGGTATAATACTCACGTATATGCATATGATAAATTTGATGGTTTTAATGTTAAAGCAACTACATTTAATTTCAGATATAATTTGAAGTTCAATTATAATAAGCCATCTAATGCAACAAGTACTATAAATAATAGTTCAGAAACTTCACGTATTATTATTTACAAGAATAAACTTGGAACTAATAACGGAAGTAGTAAAGCTTTACCAATCCCTTCAATGAGGGGCTGGACTTTCAATGGATGGTATACATCTCCTACTGGTGGAACAAAAGTAGATGATAATACAATATTTACATGGCATACAGCAACAACAATCTATGCACATTGGACAGCTAATACATACACTATTACATTAGATAATCAACAAGCTGATTATACAGGTACTACAGTAATATATGAGAAATATGATAATGGTTTCTATTTTGATAAGAATTGTACGAAAGTCGTTTCTAAAATAGATAAACCTAAGAAACAAGGTAATATATTTATGAGATATTATCTTCCTAAGAATTTATCTGATAAGCAAGGTACTCAAGGCAATACTATAATTGCTAAAACCCTTACAATGGCAGTAAAAAATAATTACTTTGCAGAAGATATTACAATTACTGCTGAATGGAAAGAAACTACTTATCATATAATTTTTAATGGTAATAGAAACACAAGTGGTTCTACTGCCACACAAGAATTTAAAAAGAGTAAACCTATTATATTAAGAACTAATGGTTTTGGTAGAACAGGTTGGACTTATGCAAATAAGTGGAACTCTGCAGCTAATGGAAGTAGATATACTTATAATGAAGTTAGTCAATTAACATGGGAATTATTTAAACGTGAATTTACTAAAGAACAGCTTATGAGTGAAGAAGAATTAAAACTTAATCTTTATGCTCAATGGATTGATACAATTACTCCGGTAATTAGTAATGTATCTATTGAACAGGAAACACTTCTTAGTGAAGTTACTAAGAAAAAGATTACTCTTGTTTCAAATAAAGGTTTTGATGGCGATTTATTCACAAATATTTCAGTTAAAGTAAATGAAAATAATAGTGGAAATGATGCTAGTGGAATTAGAGAAGTTCATGCTTATGTCTATGATAAAGAAAATAAAGGTAATTATAAAGATTATCAGCTTACTATAGATAATAGTAAGACAGTTCAAACTAAATATGATTTTTACTATAATGGTGTAAAATATCCATATAGCTCAACATATAAGTTTAAAGTAAATCTTTATAATGAACCACAATTTAGGCATTCAGCAGACTTAGGAATTTATATCTACGCTATTGATTATCAAGGAAATAGTTCATTAACACATGAAACACTTAAAAAGCTTCAGAATAATAATGATAAAACTATTCCGGAAATTGACATACCACAAAGTAAGCCAATTATAAAAGATAATCCAAGCAATACAAAACCACCTTCAGATAATAATAAACCTTGGGATGTTATTTATCATGAGGTAAATGAATGTATTTATACCACATATTTAACAGCAGAAGGAACTAATAATTTCTTTGCTGGTGAATTAGGAATTGCTTCAGTTTGGACATATGGATATGTAGAACATATTGATTTGGATTATGACGCTGATACACGTTATAAGATTAATACAGAAATGGAAACAGAAATAGCCGAAAATCAATTATCAGAAGATAATAGAATGAATAGAGGCTATGATATTCCAAATGGTATTAATACTTTATCAACAGTATGGATTCAGCCAGTTCGTATACCACCTTATGTATTACAGCATTTATCAACTCCAAGCACTACAAAACAGCATTCCGATGGAACTACAGCATATAATGATTTATTAGATATTAAGTATTCTTCTATTGGTACTAAACACAGTACTAAAACAGATGCTTACAATACCTATAATATACAAGATGCTGAATATCAGGATGTTCACTATAGAAGTGGTGTTTAATAAATTTAGAGGGTATAGATTTTTTCTATACTCTCTATTTTTTATAAATATTTATATCCGAAGCAGTATATATAATTTAAATACTTTAGAAATATATTGTTTAGTACACGAAATATAAACTTAATATGATATAATATTAATGTAGTAAAGAAATTATAAAATTTATTTTGAAAAATAATTTATAAAAGCTAGAAGTAATTTTGATGCTTTACAAAAGCAGGCAGATGATAGAATGTATTATATGAAAGTTGCACTAAAGAAAAAATTCGGAGAGCCGATGAGGTAAAATTATGGAGAGATTAGTTTTTAATAATAATGTGTTTTTAAAGAAAAAAGATATTAGTTTTGGCCATGTTTACTTATTTAAGGACGGTAGACTTGGAGTTTATTTAGGTACAAGTGTTGATGAACAGTTTGTATTTTATATTCTTGCAAAGGCTTTATTACAATCTACAGAGAATTGGAGAGTATTGACTATTGCGCATTATGATATTCAGGTTAAATTTTTAATTTCTATAGCTGAACAGTTAATGCATACAGGATGTGATGTAGATTGTATTTTGAAACTGAAAGGTCTACCAGATTTATATTGTGATTTTGGCTATGTTTCTTACGATAAGGATAATGAATTACTTAAGTGGTATACAAAAAATAAAATGCTTAATGAAAAATTACCACAGTTATCAGCATTCATGAATAAAGAAGAAAAGAAAAAGTCGATATTTGTATCTGCAAAGGACTTAGTTCCAGGTGAATTATATTATACTGGTTCTTTGTGGAGAAGTCTTTATATGTATTTAGGTAGAGATAGTAACGGCTATTTCTGTTGGTATTTTGTTGGAAATAAGGATATTCTTATACAAAATAATTTATTCGAGTATCAAAGAAATATTGATAGAACTAAAAGTAATAAGCGTTGTAAACGATTAGCTGATGCAGTTAATGATTCAGGTGCATATTTATATGATGATGCAAAGAAATTAATTGATATGCATTGGAAGGGTAATTTAATTGGGTTACGACTAGATTAATGTTATTAGATAATAAAAATATAAGTACATATAGAAATATTAAATTTCCAGATAAAATACATAAGGAAGGAATAGATGAAATTGTATAGATAGTGAAAATAAATTAAAATTAAATGAAACTTCAAAAGATTTTATTTCAGATTTTTTTTGCTGAAATATTTACTGAAGCATATGATAAAAATAAATATGAAGGGTATAGACAGTATCAACAACATCTAAGCTTAAGCATAGAGGTTAGGACAAGATATTATCTATACCCTTTATTTTTTTACTTATAAATAATAGAAAATCTTATCTTTTTGCGATACTTATTATAGGAACTAAAATTTAAATGATAAGGAGAATTTTTATATGAAAAAGAAAATAATAAGTATTATGTTAATAGTGGCAATGTGTTTTTCAAGTATAACAGCATGTGGTAAGATAACTAATACAGAAAGTGTTCAAATGACTGAACATGAAAAAAATAGTAATAAAACATTTGAAAAATTAAAAGCTAAATCTGATTATAAGAATTATATCAGTGATATTGATAAATTAGATATAAATGGTGTAGAAGCAAGTATTACAATGTCGCTTGTTAATAAGAGTAAAAAAGTAACAGATACAAGGCTTGATAAATTCAATAGTCTGACTGAAAGCTATGATAATATTAAACCAGAAGATATTAATATTAAATTAGCTCAAACATTTAAAGGAAATAGTGGTACTGATGGACTTAAGATATATTGTAAATTAAAAGATAAAGAGATTGGCCTTATGAAAACATCTGATACATTATATTTGCTTAATACATTATCTGATAATGCAGTAAAAGGAAAAATAAATATTTCTGATTTCTTAAATAATGCAAATGCAAATCAAGATAATAGCATTGCAAGTGAAATACAATCAAAAAGTACTAAATTTTCTGATTTTTTAAAGGGTACAAGTACATATAATGGAGCTTATACATATAAGAAAACAATAAAAGATGGTGATAAGGTATATGATGTTTTAAGAGCAAGTAATGAAACAATTTCATATGAAATGTATGTAAATCAAGATACAAATTTACCAGATAAGCTTATTATGACTAGTGAGACTGATAAAGATGTAATGAATGTAGTATGTAAGCTTACATATACAGATGATATTGTAATAGATGATGAGGCATCTTATACAGATATTGATTATGATATTTCCAAACAAAATGTAAATAGTGTAATTGGTAATATGTATCTGCTCTTATTACTTATTGATAGAACTGCATATTAAATACATATTAACTAAAGGCATCCTAGAAATAGGGTGTCTTTTTTGTACAATATTTTTAAAATTTAATCCTCGAAAACTCGTGCAATTCACGATACTAAATATATAGGAAATAAAAAATAGGATGTAATGAAGTTTGGCGACCTGATTACATCCTATAAGAACTAACGAAACAACCCATTGCAAAAGTAGGTCATTTACGTTTATATATCATAAACATATTTGGTCTTTTTGTCAATGGAATAAATTGCACAAGGAGATTAAATGTCTAAAAAAAATAATGGATTAAACCAATATAGTCTTTTTGACTATATGAATATGGGTATAAAAACCAATTTTTCTATTAAAAAGCCGATAAGATTAATTGAATTTTTCAGTGGAATTGGAACACAATTTCAAGCATTACATAGAATAGGAGCTAATGTAGAAAGCCATTGCATTAGTGATTGGGATATAAATAGTAATAAATCATATAAAGCTATGCATGAGACATTAACAGAAAAAGTAGATGATTATGATTATAGTAAAGATTTATCACAAGATGAAGTTATAGAGAAATTAAATAATTTATGTTTGTCTGTTAATGGTAAAGACCCTATTGATAAAAAATTTATTAAAAGAAAAGGAGAAGCATGGCAGAGAAAAACATATAATGAATTTAAAGCTAATAATAACTTAGGAAGTATTACCAGAGTTCATGCAGATGAATTAAATATTGTAGATAAAGATAAATATACATATATGATGTTTTATTCTTTTCCTTGTCTTACTGGTGATACTGAAATTACTATGTATGATGGAGGAAAAGAAATAAAAGATATAAAAGTTGGAGATTATGTACTTACACATAAAAATAGATTAGATAAAGTAATAGCTTCAAAAAAGACAGGATATAAACAGATTTTTGAGGTTGAAACAACAAAAGCGACTATAAAATGTACATCTAATCATAAATTTTATACTTGTAGAAAAGATAATGACCCAGAATGGATAGAAGCAAAAGATTTATTGGATGGAGATTATTTAGCGTTTGTATCTAAGGAAAATGATATATATGAAATAGAATGGATTCCTTTTTTATCTTATACTGATTTAGGATATAAAGATTATGTATATGATATAGAAGTAGAACATGACCATTCTTTTGTTGCTAATGGTGTAATTGTACATAATTGTACCGACCTTTCCCTTGCCGGTAAGCAAATGGGTATGAAAAAGGGTAGTGGTACTCGTTCAGGTCTGTTATGGGAAGTTGAAAGAATACTTAAGGAAACAGTAGAGCATGAATTAGAATTACCAGATATATTAATGATGGAAAATGTACCACAAGTATGTTCTGGAAAAAATAAAGAGGATTTTGATGATTGGAAAGAATTTTTATCATCTCTTGGATATAGTAATTTCCATGAGATTTTAAATGCTTGCGATTATGGAGTGCCACAAAATAGAAAAAGATGTTTTATGGTATCAATACTTGATAAAAATGCTACATATACATTTCCTAAAAAAATACCTCTTACTAGATGTGTTAAAGATATATTAGAACAAAATGTAGATGAAAAATATTATATTAATAATGAAAAAGCTGAAGAACTTATTAAGTCATTATTAGAGAGAGGTATATTACCAAATCCTAAAGATATAATATGTGTTGATGGAACAATTAATAAGCCGGGTGAAAGAAATGTTGCTAATTGCATACCAGCTAGATATGACAGTGGTATAGGTAATTTAAGAAGTAGTGGAAATATGGTTATTTCTCAAAGACCTTGTATAGTAAAAGACCAGGGAAAGACTTTTGGAAAAGATATAGATGTAGCATCAACACTTCTTGCACGAGATTATAAAGGACTTAATAATAGAGGTAGTAATGCTGTAATAGAGGGTAAAATTAATGTAGTAGGACAACTTCCTACAGGTGGTCAAAGAGGGCGTGTATATGATAGTAATGGTATACTTGGAACTCTTACAGCAACAGAATTTAAAGACCCAAGTAAAGTAATTGAACCATCTATTATGAAATATGATGTAGAAACAAAGGTAAAAGTAAGAAAATATGATTTAGATGTTAATGAATTATGTAATTTACTTAGATATAAAAGGGCTGAAAAGCATTTAACAAATAAAGAAATTGCAGATGCTTTAAATATTTCTTTAACAAAAGTAGGCCATTATTTTAGAAATGATAGGTGTTTTGCTATACCGGATGAAAATATATGGTATAAATTAAAAGATTTGCTTGGAATTGAAACCGACAAATTTGATAAAGCAATTACTGAATTTGAAATTAAATCAAGTAATTATGATAAAACTAATAGGATTTATAATGAAAATGGCTGTAGTCCTACAATTACAAGTGGTAATCCTGATGTAAAAGTATTAGTTGAGAAAAATGTAAATCAGCTTGGAAATATTATGGATGATAATGGATTTAAAAATCCTCAATGTGGCAGAGTATATGATAGTAATGCATGTAGTCCGACACTTAATACTTGTGGCGGTGGAAATCATGAACCTAAAATTATAGATGCAACTATCGTAGCTATGAGAGGTAGACCAATTGAAAATCCTAATATAAGACAAGCTGGACTTCCAACAAAGCAGAGATTAGAAATAAATAAAGAGAGTATTAGTAACACACTTACAACAGTGCAAAAGGATAATTTGGTACTGGAAAGTACACTTTATGATGATTATAATAATAATATCCCGAATGAACAGAGTAAGATTGGAGCAATAACCCCTACTTGTGGAAATAGTACATTACGTAATGGGAAGAAAATAATAGAAAGAGTAGGACAAATAAGCAGCGATGGCAGTCAATGCGGAACAGTAGTAAGTGATAAAGGATTATTTCCGACTGTATCAGCCGGATGTCATGGATATGCTAATCCACATATATGTACACAATATCGTATAAGAAAATTAACTCCTAAAGAATGTGGCAGATTAATGGATGTAACTGATGATGTAATTGATGCTATGAGTACCGTAAACAGTAATAGTAAATTATATCAACAGTTTGGCAATAGTATTGTTATAGCTGTATTATGTGCTTTATTTTTACAGCTCAATATACATGGCATTGAAAATTGGAATGATAGAATAAGGTAGAGGAATTTTCCTCTACTTTGTAACTATTATTAATTTTTGTGTTATAATATCTTATAGTAAAAATTTATCTAAAATAAATAATATAGAGGAAATTTCTTATGATTAAAAAAACTGAATTTGAAGATAATGGATATATTGCTTATATAACAAAATATACAAATCCTATAAAAAATATACCAATGTTAAATATTGATATAAAATGTAAATATGAAGAATTTATTCCATATCCAATACTAAAATATAATAATATAACAAATAAAGTAGAAGCTGAATTTAATAGTTTTTTTAAATTGCAAGAAAATAATTTAGATGAATGGCATAAAGGTATTGATAATGCTTATGAATTTATAACTAAAATAAATAAGGTAATTGAGAATATATTAGAAAATGAAAAAGATGAAATAACATTAGAGTAGAGGAATTTTCCTCTACTTTTTTTATTTTTTAACCTCGAAAATATTGATTTTTTACGATACTATATATAGAAAAATAAATTACAAGCATATAAATACATGTAATAAACATCTACGCTTTAGCTTAGATGTTGTTGATTTATAAAAAATATAACTATAGTCAAATTTACTAAAAATAAAAGACATAATTATGTATATTGTATAATTCCATTTTTAACTAAAGTGTAGTATAAATATATAATGAGTGTAAACAGTTTAATGCTGTTTAAATATAAAGGAAAAATAAAATGACTAAAGAATTGACTAAAGAATTTTTAGAAACAATTAAAGAAGAAAAAGAAGCATATAAAAAATCACATTTGCCGGAATTAAAAATATTTAATAATGCAGAAACAAAAAATGTAAGCAGATTACATTATAAGAAAGATTTTTCTAATGATATGCTTATAATAAAAGATGAAGTATATGATTTAAGTGCAATATACTTTAAAAATAATACCCATGATAATTTGATAGCTAGAATTATGATGGATAAAAAAATAGAAGATAATCTTGATAAAGATAAATTAGCAGATTTTTTATTAAAAAACGCTGATGATAATTCGTTATCATGTATAAATCATATAGTATTTACATATGATGAGGATTTAGACAATCAAGATGAAAGCATAAGAGATGATTTAAGAGATATAATTGATGATGATATTGTATTTTTCTGCGGAACTAATAATTTTGGGGGAGTATATGATGATGGACAAACAATATTTATAAATTATCTTAATATTGAAAAACAAGCTGAAGATTTTGTTAAAGAAAATAATACAGTAGATATTGAAGATGTAATACGTTCTTCAATATGTTATGCATTATTTTATTCAATGCAAGAATTAGATTATGCATATAATATACTTAATGAAGAAGATTATCCATCAATTAAAAGTCAAAATAAAGCATTTGAAAAAAATGCAATTGATAAGATGTCTGAATGTATTGATGACTTTAATATATTAAAAGACGATAAAGAACAAGAGCAAGGATTAGAATTAGCTTAAAAAGAGAAGTACTATTATGTAAAAGTAATAGTACTTTTTTAATACACGAAATATATAATAATTATGGTATTATATATAAATAGTTAATATAAAAAGAGATGATTTTTAAACCTTACTTTGACAATTACTCCAAATAATTGTAATATGATAAAAGTATATTAATAATAATTAAAAAGAATTAGGAGAATATATAATGCTTAAGGAAACAAATTTATTAAAAGTAAAAGAAACATTTAAAACATTATTTCTTGCAGTAGAAATAGAGCCTTTATTAGGCGGTCTAGTTATACAGCATCCTTTTTCAAATAGTCCAGTTGTAAATACTATGGAAAATGGAATAATAAATTTAGTTGAAAAAGGTAAAGAAAAAGAAAACTTTAATATATGGAAAAACACAATATATACATTAATTGATAAATCCGATAATTTAACTGGATTATTTTTATTATTGGATAAAAATTGGCGACTTACAGCATTAAAATTTTCAAAAGATTATATGTCTTTAGAAGATTTTTCTGAAATACTTAGTTTATCGTGGATAATGGCCGAAAATCCTAATGGAGATGTAAATGTAAGTATTAATACATTGATAAAATGGTTTAGACAAGCTGATAAACATATTTTAATGGAAGATGATGATTATAAGATATGGGAGAATTTACCGGATGAATTAACTCTTTATAGGGGTATTTCTCAACATCATAATCCAAAAGGATTATCATGGACTAAAAATTTTAAAACAGCAGAATGGTTTAAAAATAGGTTTAATAGTCCAGATAATTATATGTTAAAGGCAATAGTAAAAAAAGAAGATATGATATGTTATTTAAACAGCAGAGGTGAAGATGAAATTGTTGTTGATACCAGACATATTATTTCTGAAAAAATAATATAATAAAAACTACACGAAATATGAGCGGTACATGATATAATAATTATATCAAAAAGATTTATGGTTTTTAAAGAAAGGATATAATATTATGAATAACACAAAAACTGCTCATAAACTCGATAAAGCATCTAAGGTATATTTTGATGGATTAAATAATAATCCTACAAATAGTATTTCTGACAAAAAATTAAATAAAATGAAAAAATCAGTGGCAGATACAGTAAGTTTTTTGACTGTTAATGACACTACTTCTGATATTTCATCAGAAAATCTACAGAAAAATATTAAACAATTAAAGAAATTAAAAACATTAGTAAAGGGTGATTTGAAATCAGCAAAAGAAATCTTTGCTGCAAATGAAGATAAACTATCAACAGAAATTCCTTTGTCTGATTTAAATGATAATTTAGTTGTTAGTGAGGAAGATATTAAACAGCTAAAGAAATTAAATAAGGCAATAAAGAATACTATTAATATTCTGAAAAATATAGAAAAGGAAAACACAAAAAAGGATAATAATAATCCGTCTGTGGATGATGAAACAAAGGAGAATTTGACGTATTTGGTATGATGGAGTGTATGCGATATATGGGGAAGTTTAACTCCATATTAAATAATAATAAAGAAAAATCTGAATGTAAAAATAATAAAGATACTAATAAAAACAAGAAATATTTATATGAAAAATTTAGATGAATTATTTAATCAAGCCAAAAATATATGTACTTCTTTAAATATTCCTATAAGTAATAATATATCTATAAAATATAATGGCCGTATCAGAAAATGTTGGGGATATTGTAGACTTCAAAATAATCAATATGAAATTGATATAATGCGTCTTTTAGGGGAAGATGATACGATAAGTTCTGATACTGTTATATCTATTGTATTACATGAGTTATTACATACCTGTCCTAATTGTATGAATCATGGCAAGGTTTGGAAATCCTATAAAAAACTTATAGAAAATAGTTATGATTATAAAATTTATACAAAATGTAATGCTAAAGATTTACATATAAAACCTAGATATATTGTAAAATGCAGAAAATGTGGCAATAAACAGAAATATGTAACAAGACCACGTAATGTTAAATATATATGTATGAATTGTGGAAGTACAAAAATGAAGTGTATACATAAAGATTTAAATGGTAAAGAATTAATTTGGAAAAATTAAGGAGATATTACTTATGGATTTAAATTGGATTAAATGTGAAGAGGGGTATATGCCTGAAGATGATGAAAGGTATAAAGATAAGAAAGTAATCAATGTACTTGTTACCACAAATCGAGGAATGGTAACGAAAGTACAAAGGCAGCAGTATGATGGAACATGGTTTTGGGGAAGAATTAATGGTGGTATGAGAGCATGGATGCCATTACCAGAGCCATATAGAGAAAAATAAATATTTTCTTACTATTATAATAGTTCTGTATTAAGATTTATATAATCTTGTATAGAGCTATTTTTTTGCATAAATTTAATGTTTAATAATAGAAAAGTATACTTTTATACGATACTAATAATGAATATTTATAATTAAAATTATATATCAAAGATAATATACAAGGAGTAATTAAAAGATGAATATTTATACAGATAATAATAAAATTATTTATAAATTTGATGATAAAGATGATTATGAATCCTTATTAATAATATTTAAAAATTTAAGAAAGCCTACATATAATTCAGACCTAAAAAATACAATTGATAATTTATATAATATTATTTTAAATAGATATGATGAAAAAGATAATACAATTATTTTTGATATTGATGAAATATGTGATATGTTACATTTATTTAATTTTTGTAGTGCTGTATTATTGTTAGATAATAAAGACTTAATTAACGAAAATCAATATTTACATTACTGTGATACTTACAATACTGAAATAATTGAATATTATCAATATATTTTAAAATCATTAAATATGGATGAACATATAAACCCTAAAATTAATCATAGTATTTAAACAATAGGAGAAATAAATGAAGATAACACCAATTGGAAACGAAAATAAATTATTTTGCTTACAATTTAATAATAGATTTAAAAATGATTATGATAATTTTATAGCTGTTTTTGAAAAAATTGCAAATTATTTTAATGGAACAGATATGGAAGAGTTAGCTAAAAGAATACTACTTATTATTGTAAGCGATTATGATAAAGAAGATAATAGTATTATTTTGACTACTGATGAATTAACAGATTTTATGAATTTAACTTTCAATTACTTGAGTAAAACCTACACGAATTATAATACTGATATGTTATACTAAATATAGTGAAAAGAGATATTGTTGAATGAATAATTGAAAGGTAGGTTCAACATATGAAAATAGAGACTTATGATAATTGGAAAATAATTACAGAACGTCATTCATTAACTTATTTAAGCTATGATGAAAAACTTAATGATATTGTAAAAATAGATTTAGATAAAGAAAACACATATTATTGTCGTATTGAAAAAGATATAAATGCTAATAAATATATCATTAAAGGCTGTATATTTGGTTTTGATTTTGAACAATTTTTAAAAACACAAATTAATGATGATAATTACCATACACTAATAAATGAAGCTAATGATATTATAAGAGGCTGGCTTACAGTATTGCATGAAGATATATTATCTATGATTAACATATTACCGGAAATTTGATATGTATAAAGTATGATATTCATAAGTGATAAATAATATATAGAAAAGAAGAGGTATACATTATGTTAAAAGGAAAATTATATTTAGAAAATCAGGAATGTGAAGGTAATTATGATTTTATTAATGTTGCAGGAACATATATGACACAAGGTTTTGCTGAAAAGTTTGGGGATGAAGCAAAAGAAATTGTTAGTAAAGCACTTTGGATGATTGATGAAAAATATTCAAATACTGCGGATTATTTACAAGCATTTGTGTATGAATTAGGAGATAATAAGGAAGATAAAATCAGATTTTGGATGATTTTAGATGAATATAAAACTGGTATACATATAGTAACTGCATTACTGCCTGAAGAATATTAAAAAAATAATATATAAAACTACACGAGTTATAATGTGTATATGGTATAATAGATATAGAAATAAAGAATTGGAGATAAGAGAAATGAATAAAATTGATGAAATTATTTATGAAGAGACACAGAAGGCAGCTTATGAAGAACAGTGTGAACAGGGATTTACTCATCAGGAACAGCCAAACGAAGATTATTTTGAAGGTTTAAATGATTATTTGGATGGAACAATGAGTATTTAAAATTAAAATATGTGTTTAATTAGAAGAATGGAGATAAAAATATGAAAAATAGTAAAGCAGCAAAAATTTTAAGAGATTTTGCAAATCAGGATATGAAAAGTTTAGACAACAGGGTTAGAGAGTATACAGGAGATATTAATAATACAGAAAAGAGAATTAAAGCTCTTAACAGAGCAGCAGATTTTCTTGATGGGAAAGAGGATTTTTCTAATAAGAAATTAGATAAGATGTTTGATATTCTTGATGGTATCAAATATGATTATAAGTCATTTAAAGAAGATTTATTTGTAGATACCGAGGGGAATATTAAAAAAGCCTTGAATACAGCTATGGATGAAATCGCAGAGATACTTTATGCCAGAGAGTATGATTATGAAAGATAAAGAGATAGTCACGGCTTTAAAAAACTTTAAAAAAGAAGATATGCAGAAATTAGATGATATTATTACAAATTATATGAACATTAAAAATTCTTCATCAATAAGAACTAAAGCCATTGATAAAGCAATTGATTTTATTAATGGCAAAAAGTTTGGTGCTATAGAATTAGATGAAATGTTTGATATTTTAAATGATATTCAGGATGATATTGCTCAATTTTCAGATAAGTTAAATATAAACAGTGATATTAAAGTTGCTCTATTTCTTACTGTAGATGAAATTGAAAATGAACTAAATGGAAGAGGATTTGAATTATGACTATTGAGAATAGAAAAGCCAATTATGATTATTTTATAGAAGATAAAATAGAATGTGGCATTTCTTTAAAAGGGAATGAAGTAAAAAGCATACATAATGGTATGTGTAATATAAAAGACAGTTGGTGTCAAATACAAAATGGTAATTTAGTTGTCAGAGGTATGCATATAACACCTTGGCATACCTCAAATAGTTATGATATTGATGTAGATAGAGAAGTACAATTACTTGCTCATAAGAAAGAAATTATTAAATTAGAGAATAAACTAAAAACTGATGGATATACCCTTATACCATTAAAAATATATTTTAATGATAAAGGAAAATGTAAGATGCTTGTTGGTATATGTAAAGGTAAACATACATATGATAAACGAAATGCACTTAAAGAGAAACAGATTAAGAGAGATATAGAAAGAAGCTATAAGTAATGAAAATAGTAAAATACATATCAATTATAATTGCATCATTATTGTGTATTAGTTGTATAGTTATAGGATGTTTTAAATTTTATACCATATGTAAGGACTCTTCTAAGTCTACAACAGATAAAATAACATATGAACCGGAAATAACATATGAAACTGAATGTGTAGATGCGATAGTCACTGATGTAGATTGTAAATATTGGTATGCATCTGGAACACATTGGCATTGGAATATTTCAGTAGAATATAACGGAAAAACGTATACTGAAGAAGATATTAATATGCCCCCAGAAAAAGTGAAAAATGCAAAAGTAGGCGATACTATTTCAGTAACCTTAAATCATAAATATTCAAATGGACAAGAAATTTATTCAGATATAAATATTAAATAGAAATGGAGAAAGTACATATATGGGTAGAAATAATTTAAAATCAAAAATCAAGGATTGGTTAAAAAATGATTATAGAGAGAAAATTTTTACTAAAGAAAATATAAATGAAATCACAGATATGGTTGAAAATTTAATGGTTAATGAAGGATTTTCTACTGTAAATGCTTATCATATGGCTTGTGAACTGATTATGGGGGATGAAAGTGTTTCTCAATTTGTACTAGATATGGAAGGGATTGTAAATGAAGCAATATAAAAAGTTAAAAAACAAAATAAATGAACTTATAGAGAAAATTAATGAACTTATTAGAGCAAGTAATGACAGAACACTTATCATGTCATCTAAAATCAATGAGGTTATAACAAGTACAAATGATACTTATGCCAAAATATTGGAAATGAATGATAAAATTAGTAAATGGAATTGCCCTATATCAGATAAAGAAGTAGAAATGCTAAATATGGATATAAAAACATTTACTGAGAATGAGGATATTTGTAATCCTAAATATTTATTTGCAATAAAAGATTTAAAGGAAGATAAAATTGTATTTTCAGCTAGAGGTGGGGCTTATAAAACGCTTAAAAATGCAAAATTAGGTATTGATAAGTTAGTTTTAAAAAGTAATGGAAGAAGATTAAAAGATGATTATAATATAATTGCTTGGAAATTAATAGATTAATTATTTGGAGAAAAAAATGATTTTATTAGATAAAGTTATTATTCAGAATGTACCATTTTATAAATTACATAGTATAGATAATTTTAAAGAAGAATTATTAAAATATGGTTACACTGATGATATGAATGTTTGTTTTTATAATATGTATAATGATGATACTAAAACAAATATTCCAGTCTTATGTTTAGAAGAAACTACATCAGAACCGGAGTATGATTATGATTGGAATGAAAATTTAGAATATATAGGAGAAAATGTTATGACAACATTAATACCTTTTTATTATTCTATGTTTAATGGTAAACAAATAGGATTTTTTATTGTAAATATTATTCATATAAATGATGTAGAAGTGGATGATTTAATTAGTGAATATAAAGAAATTTGTAATAAAAAAAGACAAAATAAATATGATGTAACAAGATTAAAAGAAATCAATGATTATTTAAATGATTTATTTAAGCTTTATCCAAATATTATTATAAAAAATAATGATTCAATTTTATATAATGAAGATGACTCTATTAAAATAAATGATTTTTTGTTTTTACAAGATATTTATATTAAAAATAGTCAGAAAGGAAAATAAATATTCGATTTAGATGAAGATGTAGTTCGTATTGATGATATAATTTTACAGGAGATATATAATGGATAAAATTGATAATAAGATAATAGATAAAATGCATGAATTTGATAAATTTATTACAAGAATAACAGATGAATCAACACCTGAACATCAAAATATTTATGAACATTGGGCTGATTTTAAATATGATGTATTAGAAATTATGAATGAAAGGAAATAATAATGCATAAGATTAATACTTGGCGTAATCCATATGATGAGGGTTTTAGTACATGTAGGCGAAAAGAAGTTGAATTTAAACCAGGACTTACTGTTTTGGTTGGATGCAATGGCTCTGGTAAGAGTACTATGCTTGAAAATATAAAAGAAGAATTACATAAGGAAAAAATACCTATGTTCTTTTATAATAATGAGCATGATGGCGGCTCAAATTCAATTGGAGAAAGTGTATTTTTAGGAGATATAAATTTTGCTGCTACAGCATGGACTTCATCAGAGGGTGAAAATATTACTCTTAATTTGTCAAAAATAGCAAGCAAATGGCGAAATTTTATTCTGACCGGAGAAGTAAATGATGTGTCTACTAAATTTGCCAAATCATTCAGAGAAGCTTGTGATATAGACAATAAAAAAATAACATCTAAAAAGAGATTTATTCTATTAGATGCTATGGATAGTGGATATTCAATTGATAATGTAATTGAAATGAAAAGTCTATTTGATTTAGTTTTAGAAGATAGTGAAAAAATGGGTATGGAAACATATATCATTGTTTCATCTAATGAATATGAACTTGCTTGTAATACTGATTGTTTTGATGTAACTGAAGGTAAATATATTAATTTTTCTTCTTATGAAGATTTTAAGAAATTTATCTTACATACAAGAAAAAAGAAAGATAAAAGGTACAAATAAATGTGGGTATCTTCTTCTATTATACTTATAGGTGCTATAAGTTTAGCTTGGAGCTTGGTGGTTGCACTTGATGATGATTTCAATTTTATAATTGAAAAAGAATATAAGAATAAAACTACTTTTCTTTTGAAAATAGTTATTATATCTCTTTTACTTTTGGCAATTGGGATATCAGGACGTATATATATACATCATAATCAAATTAATAAAATTAAAGCAATGATAGCAGAAGAATATCCTGATGCTTTTGATTTTAAAATAGATAAAGATAGACCCTTAGAAGGAAAATTTGATTATAATGACATTACATATATATTTAAGGAGATAGAAACAATTAAAGGTAAAAATATTTTATATATAAGTCAAGATGGACAAAAGAGTGATGATGTTAAAATTATTAATATGAATGATTGAGAGGATAAATATTTATGAAAAATAAAATTGATAAGATATATATTATCGAATGTATAACAATATTTGCAAAAATATTTACCTTAATAGCGATAGCGATATTTATATGTTTGTTTGCAAACTATGCATCTAAAGATATAAATAAATATAGGAACCAACAAGACGCAAAAGAAATAGATGCTATTTCTAAGAATAAAACATCTGATAATACAATTGTTTATGTAGATACAAAAAATATAATTTATTTTACGGATGAAAAAATAAATGATGGATATTATTTAATTGATAATAATATTTTAAATAACTATATGAAAAATAAAAATAATAAAGTGTTTCTTAAAGATAAAGATAACAATATTTATAAAATTGATGCAGAAAAAATTTATAGCATAAAGATAATTAATGAGTAAAAAAATATTTGCAAAACAAGGTGTAGTTATTTACTATACCTTTTATTTTAAATATGTATTAGAAAAATACACAAAACTACACGATATATAATTATTATGTGATATACTATATGTATAATTAAAGAAAGAAGATACATATATGTTAGATATAGAATATACGCATGAAACAATTCAAAAATTAGCAGAGGGTATGAATGAGTATTTACACATTGATTTAAGTACACCTATGACTCTCGAAAAACTTACAAAAGCAATTATTGATATTGGAATTGATATTGAATATGTCAATATAACAGATGCGAATAATCCTTTATTTGTAATGTCTGCGGAATATAAAAAAAGAGGCTGTCGTGATTATGTAATAAGAATTAATAAAAATAAAGATGAAAAAAACTTGATTTTCCAAGTGGCAGCAGAATTTGGAAAAATTGTTTTGTATGAACTTCCAGAGGATATAGAAAAGTGTTCAAAAGGAGATATAATATGGAATTAAATGAGTTTAAAGAAAAATTTAATAGTATTAGTCTAACAGATGAAAAATTACAAGATTATATAGACTATGTAGCAGAAAATGTTAATGAAAATTATACTATTTCTCAACATGTTATTATTTGTATTGAGGAATGTTCAGAATTACAGCAGACTTTAACAAAACTAATTCGTGGTAAAACAGAAGATAAAATGCATATTTTGGAAGAAATGGCTGATGTTATTTTAGCTATTAAATATTTGCAAAATAAACTTAATATATCTGATGAAGAACTAAATAAAGCTATTTGTGTTAAAGCAAAACGAAATTATGATAGATGTCATTAAAATATTTTAGGAGAATACATGAAATATATTAATAAATTAAAAGATACTATAATTGGTATTTTAATTTTTATAATGATGATTTTTGTGGTAGCGATGGCTTATAAGCCATTTGTTGATATAGGAGTAAATATTCTGACTTCAAATATTGATTTGCCTAAATCTTATGAAGAGGGGTTTGATACAAGCAATTTATCATATGATGCAAGTAAAATTGTTGGGGCATGGTATGGTGAAGATGTAGATTCAGATACAAATAAAACAATGTCAGGTATTTTTAATTTCTATTCAAATGGTACAGGTGAGATTACAATTAATATTTTAAATGGAAAGTCGCATCATGCTCCTTTTACTTATACATATAATTTTAAAAATAATGAACTTGAAATTGTTTGTAAAAATGAAAAGTTATCTTTTGTTATAAATAATATAGATGATAACAGCTTAACTATAACAGATGAAAATTCTACAACAACATATACAAAGATTAATTATAGTCATAAATAATTACTCGAAAATACTTGCAATTTACGATACTAATAGTAGAGGAATATACAATACCTCTACTATTTTAATTTAGGGAGATATACGTTAATGGATGATTTAGCAATAATAATTCCTGCTTATAATGAAGAAATAAGTATAATTGATACAATTAAAGCTATTGTAGAAGAATTAAAGTTTTTTGATTATATGGTAAAAAAAACATGTAATAATAATGATTTTAAAACAACAATATATGTATATAATAATAATTCATTTGATGATACTGTAAAAGTAGTAGAAGAATACATAAAAAATAATAAAGATAATAATATTGTTTTAAGAGATTGTTATAGACAAGGTAAAGGATATGTTATTAAACAAGCTTTCAGTGAAATCGAAGCAAAAGTATATTGTATGATTGATGGAGATAATACATATAGTGTTGATAAATTATTTGTTATGTATGATTTAATTTATAAGAAAAAAGCTGATATGGTAATAGGTGATAGATTATCTACAAGCTATTTTAAAGAAAATAAAAGACCTTTTCATAATTTTGGAAATAAATTAATGAAAAACAGCATTAATAAATTATTCAAAACAAATTATAGAGATATTTTATCAGGATTTAGAATGTTTTCATATAAATTTGTAAAAACATTTCCAATAACATCAAGTGGCTTTTCAATCGAAACGGAAATGAATATTCATGCAGCTAATTATGATTTAAAAACAATAGATATAGCTATTTCATATAAAGATAGAAAAGAAGGTAGTTATTCAAAACTTAATACTTTTAAAGATGGATTTAAAGTAATTAAAAAGTTATTTGAAATGTTATGGCTATATAAACCAATATTATTTTATAATTCATTAGGATTTATATTTATTTTATTAGGGATAATATTTATAAGTCCGATAGTATTAGAATATTGTAATATCGGTATTGTCCCAAGATTTCCAACACTTATTGTTTCATGCTTCTCAATATTTATTGGAATAATATCAATTTTTATAGGACAGATACAAGCTGGTAATAATTTAAGACAAAAACAGATTTTTGAATTAAAGTGTTTAGAAAAGGAAAGAGTATTACACATAAATGAATAAATTAAATTTCAAAAAAATAAATAAGCTTATATTTTGGATAATTGGATTAATTTATTTAATATCATTAACATTTCAATTTAATGATACTGATTTATATTATATCTTACATACCGGAAATTATTTAATGGATAATATTCATAATGAAACAGTATTTCCTAATTTATTTACGCCATTAAGTATAGTAAAAAATACTTGTATAATACAGAATTGGTTATATTGTATTCTTTTAGCATTTATAAATAATTATTTACATACATTTGGATTATGGATGATTCAGACAATATTTCTATGTTTGTGTGTATTTGTAATTTTAAAATTTTTAAATTTTAAGCATTGTAAAAATAAATTAATTTGTTTTTATATTTCATTATTCACATTATTTGTGTTCCAATATACGTCATTAAGACCTGAAATGCTGACATTTATATTAATAATGTCAGAAATATTAATAATAGAAAAATATAGAAAGACTAATAATTGTAAGATATTATGGATATTACCATTATTAATGCTTATAGAAATAAATTGTCATGCAAGCTATTGGATTATACATTTTATTGTATTAATACCTTATCTTATAAAAATACCTAAAAAGCTTCAGAAAAATATAAATGTAACAATAATTAATAATAATATTAAATTAAGTCAAATAAAGGCAATGATATTACCATTAATTTTAATGACTGCTGTTATGTTTTTAAATCCTTATAAAACTGAAGCTATACTATATATCTATAATGCATTAATTAGTAAAGCTACAGAAGTATTTCCAATTAACGAATTAAATTCATGGAGTATAAATTCCATATTTGGATTGATAATAATAATTAGTATAATTAGTTTTTTATATATAATTTTAAAAGGAAAAATCAAATCATCTTCATTATGGATGTTTATTGGATTTACCATCTTAGCTATTACAAAAATGAAATGGATAGCATTTTATAGTATAGGTTTATTATTTTTACTAAGAGACATATTTATCGCATATGAAAATAAGCAAAGAATGTTTGGAAGAAAAAATGATACAAGTTATGGTATATTAAGTAAAATATTATTAATCGGACTTCTTATATCCTTAATTTTTTATATTGGACTAACTACTTATCAAATGTATCAGGAAGATATGTTTTCTATTACAAATGATAATTATATGATTAATGATAATAATGATGTTTTTAATTCAAATGGCGATTTTACTAAAATGAAAAATTATCTAAAAAAACATGAAGATAATGCTTATATATATGGAACATTTCAAGAAGGAAATTATTTTGAATATTTAGGATATGAAACAAATCTTGATGCAAGACCGGAATTATATATAAATACTAGCATAAATAATTATAAAAATAAAAGTATAAAATCCAAAGTTAAAACACCACCTTTATATGAAGCATATGAACTTTATTATTATAAAAAATATAATAATTATGATGATAAAAATACAATATTATCTGCAAAAGAATACTCTAAATTGGTTGATAGTATTGATACAGATTATTTTGTAGTAGATAGCATATGTTTTTTACAACAATATTTAGAAACAGCTACAGATAAATATGAATATATTACAGGTGGCGATAATTATAAATTATATAAAAAATTATAATATTAGAAAAGGGTATAGTTTTAAACTATATCCTTTTTATTTTATAAAAACTACACGAAATATACATTCGATATGTTATAATATGTATATAAAAGAGGGAAAGGAAAAAAGACATATGAAAACAAAGACATTGTATACTTGTGAAGTTTGTCATACAGATTATGCTAATAAAGTAGATGCATTAGAGTGTGAACATTCTCATTCCAAAATTGATTTAGTAAAAGATTTTAGATATATTCCAAAAGCAAAATTGCCAAATAAAATTGAAATTAAATTCGCTGATGGAACAACACATTGGTATAGAGCGTAAGTAAAAAAGGAGAAATAATTATGTTATTAGAAGATAGTATTCAGTACAAGAAAAAAACCTGGAAGAATAATGTAGTCAGAGACCATGAAGGAAATGTTTTTAGGACAATCCCTGATATGTGTAGACATTGGGGAATATCTCCAAGCTGTTATAGAGAGAGATTAGCTAGGCATTTTACGTTAGAGCAAATTTTGACTTATAGACCGGACTTTACATCTACGGACCATTTAGGAAATACATATAGAACTAAATCAGAGATGTGTAATCATTATGGAGTTATGATTGGTACATATAATTCTCGTATTAATCGTGGATGGTCAGTAGAAAAAGCATTAACAGGGAAAGAGAGTACTAATAATGAGTGATTTATATAATATTAATGTTGACTTTGGTGATGTTGCAAATATTCTTGACGAATATAATATTGATTACCATGAATGTAGTAGAACATTTAAAACAACGCCTTCATGTCCTCATTATGCTTTAGGAGAGTATGTCGATGAAAATAAATCAGTAAAATGGAATAAAGAAGAAATCAAAAAAAGAAATGCTATATATAATGCAGAAAAAGAAAAGCTATTATTAGAAAAAGATAATGCTTTATATAACATTAAAGAAAAATATGCTGATAAATTATCATTGCTGTTTCCTACACTTACGAATAAAGAAATTATTTATGCAATAGAGGTTGTAGATGATAAACAGCATGGCAGTGATTGTTATATAGATACTGAATATTCTATATATATGTTACTTTTATATTTAGCAAATATTAAAACCTTTAAGGAGAAAATGTAAATGGAAAAGAAAATTAGAACTTTAATAAAGGATTCAATGATTAATAAAGATAAAGTAGCTCTTACTACATATAAGAGTATCTTAGAGAATGCACAGAAACTAGCAAAAGATAAAAAGGAAGATGTAAATGATTCATATATTATTGCATCTATTAAAAAGGAAATTAAGAAGTTAGAGGATTTACTTAGCTATTGTAAAGATGGAACAGATAAGTATGCAGAGACAAAGAGAAAGATTGATATTGCTACAAGTCTACTTCCACAGATGACAAGTGAAGATGAAATTTTAGATTATTTAACATCAAATAAAGTTGAAAAGAACATGTGATTATGTATGAGAGTGCTTAAGGTCAAGTTTAAAGATACTTTAGATGGTAAAATAGCATCACAGGTAGTAAAAAAGTATATCAATAGTTAAGAAAGTAATATAAGGATTTAGATAAAATATGATACTTACAATTGGGCTTATGATTTTATGGGCTTTAACAATAACATTATTAATTATAGCTGCAAAAATTAATAAATCAGTAAATTATGGTATGGAATTATTATGCTTTTTTAGTTTAGCATATCCCATTTTAATGATTGTTGCTTTTTTACATAGTTTAGGATTATTAGATATATTTTATCAAGGAATATTTTAAAATTAAGCATTACATATTTAATGATATGTAGTGCTTGTTTTTTGTCTAAATATTTTAAATATAAATAATAGATTTTGTATAAATTTAACGATACTAATTATATAGAAAAATATTTTTCTTTAAGGTATTTAAGGAGAAAAGAACATGATAATTAATAGAAAAGATATACCGGAAGATGCAATTAACATCTTAGCAAAACTCAATGACGTATCTGAAGGATATTTGGTAGGTGGTTGTGTAAGAGATTTACTGTTAGGAAAAAGACCTCATGATTTTGATATTACTACAAAATTAAGACCTAATGAAATAATAGAGTTATTAAGAAAAAATGGCTATTATTGTTATGGAAAAGGTATTGAGTATGGAACAGTAGTAGCAGTAGGAAAATATAATGAAGAATTTGAAATCACTACTTATCGAAGTGATAGTAATTATTCAGATGGAAGGCATCCTGATACTGTAGAATTTTCTGATAATATATTAGAAGATTTAAGTCGAAGAGATTTTACAATTAATGCCATTGCTTATAATCCAATAAGTAAAGAAATAATTGATAGATTTGGTGGGATTAACGATTTAAATAATAAAAGAATAAATGCTGTCGGAGATGCAAATTTAAGATTTAAAGAAGATGGATTAAGAATTTTAAGAGCATTACGATTTGCTATTAGATTTGATTATGAAATAAGTGGAAGTACAAAAACAGCAATTTTAAGAAATATTGACAAAATTGATAATATTTCTAAAGAAAGAATTACCAATGAATTTAGAAAAATATTTTCTTATAATAAACCTGTATTTAACACTTTTAGAGAATATGCAACTATCATAAAAAAGATAATACCGGAAATAGAACCTTGTATAGGTTTTGAACAAAATAATCCATACCATCACCATGATGTATATTTACATATGTTATCTGTAACAGATTTATGTAATACAACCGATTTTTGTATTAATATGGCTGCTCTATTACATGATATAGGTAAGCCTAATACTTACACACAAGATGAAGAGGGATTTGGCCATTTTCATGGACATCCTAAGAAATCATTAGAGATAACAGAAAAAGTTTTAAAAAATGATTTTAGAATTACAAGTAAAGAATATGATAAAATATGTAAATTAGTAGAATTACATGATATGACATTTCTTGCATCAGAAAAAGCAGTAAAAAGAAATATTAATAAGTATGGACACGAATTTATTGAAGATTGGTGTGTATTAAAAAAAGCTGATAGAAACGACCATATGTTTCCAAAGGGTAAAGATGTAAGATGGTATCCTCAAGTTGAAGAAATAAAAAAGATATATGATGATATATTATTAAATGAACCTTGTTGTACATTAAAAGATTTACAAATCAATGGAAATGATTTAATAAGTCTCGGTATACCAAAAGGAAAAGAAATTGGAATAATATTAAATGATGTTTTAAATAAAGTTATTGATGATGAATTATATAACGAAAAAGAAACATTAGTAAGTTATGTTGAAAATAACTATATAGAAGATATAGAAAAAAATTTATAAAAACACCTTGTTTTTAACAAGCTAGATATATAAGGAACAAAATTATGTTTGAATTTTTAAAAAAATCTTTAGAAGATTATAGTCAAGAAAAAGAGGCCCCATTTAATTATAATGGTTTAATGTCTAAGCTGTCTAATTATAGAGCTGAAACTTATTTAAAAATATCTAATAAATTAGAAGAATTATACAATACATTAGATGAGAGTGATTTTGAAAAATTGCAAGGAATACATAAAGTAGGATTACCATGTGGAGATGTTACATATCGCATAACTTTTAATAATAGCAAATATATTTTTAATGACGAATCACTATTTAATTTTGAATTAAAATCTACTGATAAAAATGGGGGGATTTTCTTAACATTTAGTGATTTCCCAAAAGATTTAAAAAGTAGTAGAGATAAAATTAATAAATTATCAGAAGAAAGTTTAATATTATTAGATAATATATCATCCAATATAAATATATTGTTTAATGAAATAGATAAAGGAATTGCAGAAGATATTAAAATTGAAATTAACAGAATAAGAGAACCTAAGAATAAATTATTAAATATTTTAAAAGAAAAATATAATGATAATGAGTATGAAGATGATTACGATTATGATGATAGGTAAAAAAATTAAAAAAATACTTGTTATTTCTTGATTTTTTTGTAATACTATATATGTCAGAGATGACAAAGTAAATTTAATTTAATATCCTTAACCGTTTTTATTAAAAGACGTAGTTCCCCAAAATAGAGTCATAGTAATATGGCTCTATTTGTTTACATAAAACAGCACGAATTATGAATACAATATGATATAATAAAAGAAAAATATTAAAGGATGGTTACAATGGAAAATAGAAGTGGAGAATATAATCCTTATGTTCACGTAGGTCTTATTTTTGCAGCTATAGTGATTATGTGTATAGTAACGTGTGTATTTAAATTTTACTTAGATAAAGCTATGGGTACAAATATTGTAAGCACTACTACTAAAACAGTAAATTTACAAGTAACAGATAAAAGAAAAGTATCATCTTATGTGTATAAGGGTGCAATGATTACCTCATATTATATTACAGTTGATACAGATGTTTATACCAATGAAGGAGATACAGAAATTCGTTCTAATGGTATAATTTATCATTCTGTTGAAATTGGGGATGATATTACTTGCGATATAACAACAGCAACTTTGGGAAATGGTAATAAAGAGTATAATGTTTCTATTCACGATGATGATGATATAGATAATGAATAAAAGGGAGAAATCAGAAATGAATTATTTTATTAGTGATTTACATTTAGGACATAAAAATTGTCTTAAATTTGACAATAGACCATTTAACACAATTGAAGAACAGAATGATTTTATAATTAAAAATTGGAATAAAACAATTACAAATCTTGATGATGTATATATTTTAGGAGATATTAGTTGGTATGATGCTAATAAGACTATTGATATTTTTTCAAGATTAAATGGCAGACTCCATTTAATTAAAGGAAATCATGACGGTAAATTATTAAAAAATAAATCTGTAAGAGGTTTATTTATTGAGATATGTGATTATAGAGAATTATATATTGATAATAAAACAGCCATTGTATTATCACATTATCCTATTAATTGTTATAAAAATCATAATCATGGATGGTATCATTTATATGGTCATGTACATAACAGTAAAGAGTGGGAGCTTGTAATGGAAATGGGAGATAAGGTAAAAACTTTATTTCCAGAAGCATCATATAATATGTATAATGTGGGCTGTATGATGGATTATATTGGATATATTCCTAGAACATTAGATGAAATTATTAACGCTAACAAATAAGGAAGTTTCATTATGAATTTACTTGATAAATATAGCTGTATATTTTGCAAATACAGAAAATTAAATAAAAATCATGATTATGCTTGTATGGATAGTTGGGATAAAGATGAAAGTGGCTATCCTATTGGTAAGTGTAATTCATTATCAAATATATATTATGGAAAATTAATAAATCATTTTCCTTTTAAACAGATTGATAATTTACTAACAGAAAAATCTTATAAAAAAGAAGAAAAATATAATACAGCAATGAATAAAAAGTATGGAAATTGCTTTTTAGAAACAGATGATTTTAAATTCATTTGGGGATTAAAAAGTTGGTATGATTTATCTAGTTCTGATGCAAATATGTTTACTATGAATGACATAGACATTATATATGATAAACAAAAAAAGAAATATATACTTGGAATTGAAACAGCTTTTAATTTCAAAAATTATGAAGCAGACTGTGAATATCTTAAGGGATGTTTAAAAGCATTTACACAATATATGGATAATAATGGATTAAATAGAAATAAGCCTTATTGTCTATTTATGAGTAATTTAGGGGTAGATATGGTAATTGCCGATACAATTGAAGATTTATATACTAATTTTAGAATTTTAGTAAATGGATTTTGCACTCTAAAACCCAATGAAGAATTACAGAAAGAAGTTTAAAAAATATAATTTATATATATAAAATGAGGTGATTTATTGAAATGTAGGAACTGTCCTTATGGAATTGATGATTATACATCAAGAATAGAGATGTATAAAACAGTTTATGGGGAATATCCAGGCGAAGAAAGAGCAAATGAATCCGAACAATTTGTTTGGTGTGATAAGGTAGGTGGCAAAGTTTATACTTATGGTCATTGTAGTGATTGGTATGAACAAGACGAAGAAAATTATAAGAATCATTCTAAGAAAAAGAGAATAAATAAACGTGAGAGATATTTGAAACATCAGAATCACCTAAAATATTTATATGAAACTGTTGGTGGTTATTATCCAACGCCTGTTAGATATGTTGATGAAATATGGATTAAGAGTATTGGCTATGTTAAAAATCCAAAACCATATTATAAAAGAGTCTATCGTGGTAAGGCTAGTAAATATTTAAAAAGACAATCTCATAAAAAAGTTCGTAGATTTAAAGGTGATTTATGTAACGGTAATATGTCACATAAATTATATGATTTTTGGTGGAAATATTGGTAATAGAAAGGATATAGAAAAAAGATTTATGACTAATAAAAATGTACCATATAAATTAATGATAGTAACGGATAGTTATACCGGAAATTTTGAAAGAGAATTAATATCTTTTTGTTTAGGATTAGATGAAAAAACTGCTTTTGCTAGACCATTTTGGGATAAAACTGTTGGAACAGGCATAGAAAATATAGAAAAATATAAAGAATTTGTCAATAAACAAGATAATATAAAAATGGAAGATGATGAATTATATTATTTTATAATTGATATAAAAAAAAGATTACATAATAATGCTAATGAAAGTTTATCTGATGAAGAATTTAAAGCTAAATGTAAAAAATCTTACATTAATATAAAAAATAAGAATAAAGAAAAAAGATGGACTAATTTTTACGATAAATATTTATGCTATACAAATCAAGATATTGATGATACAAAAGAAGATACTTTTTATAATATATGTTCTTATGAGAATTTAGATAATAAATATAATGCTTTATATATACAGTTAAACGATATTATTCCTAAATATTTTGAGCATTATATTATTTCTTATATTTTTGAATTTTTTAGAGAAAATGTTTATAAAAAAATAAAAGCGATCAGATAAAAATTATTTCTATCACCATGCATTCGGAAGAAACTACCGGTAGCAAGTTCTGTAGATATGTCGAAGTATGCAAAAAAGATTGTTATAAGGGTATTTAGGGAAAATTCATGGTCAGAAAACCGGGTATTCATGGCCAGTATAAGGCGGAAGAAGAAAAGGCATGCTATAATAAGCCAAGAAATTAATACGGAGACAAATCAAATGAAAGACTGGACAAGAAAAAGAAAAATAGACTTTATAATAGGCGTAGCTTTACAAATATATCTTCTTTTCCCATGGATACAGCATTATACAATATATGGATATTTATATAATGTGTTGAAAATGAATGACTATGTCCAAATGTATAATGAAACGATATTGCCATCATTAAGAGAATCCTGGAACTATACAAAAATGACAGCATTTGTTTTCTTAGTTATCATTATTCTAATTGCACTTTTTCAATTGACTGAATTAGCACGAATATATCACATATTAAAAAATGAACAGTCAAGTGATTATCGTGGACTTTTTTGGATTATATATTTAGCTATCTT
>OHRD01000150.1_pt1 | contig 48753 bp, 40 predicted proteins | sample 1578371 | NCBI WGS metagenome assembly OHRD01 (sample SAMEA3879505, study PRJEB24766) | human gut metagenome | biome: human-associated habitat; feature: feces | place: USA | collected 1985/1987
CATGTAAGCAGCAGGTTTTCTTGTTCTCAAGGTGGCTCGAATAGAGCCACCCCCACACATATGAGCAAAATTAGCTGCGCAGCAAGCGGGAAAGCACGAGTATCGTGCGGTTTTGCGAATGTGCGTGGGATGGTTCTGAATAGTTACGGTAAATAGAAACACGAAATGAGGTAATTATGGAAGCATACACGAGTTTTGCCCGGGTGTATGACATGTTCATGGACAATGTGCCATATGAGGTGTGGGGCAGATATATTGTCGAAAAACTGCGTGCAAATGGCATAGACAGTGGATATGTCGTGGACTTAGGCTGTGGTACGGGAAAGCTTACCACGCTTCTTGCAGATGCAGGCTATGATATGATAGGCATTGACAATTCTTTTGACATGCTTGATATGGCGCTTGAGAGAGAGGATGACAGAATCCTTTATCTGATGCAGGATATGAGAGAGTTTGAACCGGGAGAAAAGGTGAGTGCCGTCGTAAGCGCATGTGACAGCATCAATTATATTCTTGAGCCTGAGGATCTTCAGGCAGTTTTTTTCTGCGTGAGCGAAAGTCTTAAAGAGGGTGGCATTTTTATATTTGATATCAATACTCCATACAAATATGAGGTGCTCATGGCTGATAATACCATAGCTGAAAACCGTGATGAGGGCAGCTTTATATGGGACAATTATTATGATGCCGATGAGAAAATAAACGAGTATGACCTGACACTTTTTATAAAGGAGCAGTCAGAGGATGAGGATGACATCTACAAGAAGTTTGAGGAAACTCATTTCCAGAGATGCTATGAGATTTCAGAGCTTAAGGAGCTTCTTGAGCAGTCGGGACTTGTGTTTGATGCGGTGTATGATGCGTACACAGACGATCAGGTGAAGTGTGACAGTGAGAAGGTCACTGTAATTGCACATAAAGCATAGAATTAGATAATGAGAGGTAAATTATGTCAGATTATATAGTAAGAGCAACAGCGGCGGATGCCAATATCAGAGCATTTGCTGTAACATCAAGGGAGATGGTGGAGACCGCCAGAGAGGATCACATGACAACACCTGTCATGACGGCGGCACTTGGCAGACTTCTTTCTGCGGGAGCCATGATGGGAGCTATGATGAAGGGCGATAAGGATATCATAACTCTTCAGATACAGTGCAGCGGACCTGCAAAGGGACTTACCGTCACAGCAGATTCGCACGGCAATGTAAAGGGCTTTGCCATAAATCCACAGGTTGAGCTGCCACTCAATGCGGCAGGCAAGCTTGATGTGGGTGGAGCACTTGATCTTGGTATACTCACAGTCATAAAGGATATGGGCTTAAAGGAGCCGTATTCAGGTCAGTGTGAGCTTAAAACAGGTGAGATAGCTGAGGATCTGACCTATTATTTTGCCACATCTGAGCAGATTCCGTCGGCGGTTGGTCTTGGCGTGCTGGTGGATAAGGACCAGAGCGTAAAGCAGGCCGGCGGATTTATCATCCAGCTTATGCCGTTTACACCGGATGAGGTTGTGGACAGGCTTGAAAAGAAAATCACAGAGATTGATTCGGTGACACAGATGCTTGACAGGGGGCTGACTCCGGAGCAGATACTTGAGGAAATTTTAGGAGATTTCGGGCTTGAAATCACAGATACGACTGAGACACGCTTCCACTGTGACTGTTCAAAGGAGCGTGTGAGCAGAGCACTTTCCACACTGAGCAAAAAGGATCTTGATTCCATTATCGCAGATGGTGAGAGCATTGAGGTAAAGTGCCAGTTCTGTAATAAGGCATATGAGTTTACGGTGGATGAGTTGAAGGAGATGCGCTAATTGAAGGACGGATATATAAAGGTCGCTGCAGCGACACCAAAGGTAAAGGTAGCTGATACTGTATACAACGGACAGCTTATTAAAGCTCTTATGAAGGAGTGCACTGACAACGGGGCAAAGGTGGTTGTTTTCCCGGAGCTTTGCATTACCGGATACACCTGCCAGGATCTTTTCTGGCAGGATAAGCTCTTAGCTGCAGCAGAGGATGAGCTTATAGGAATAGCTGATTACAGCAGGAGCCTTGACGGCATATTTTTCATAGGGCTTCCATATGAGATAAACGGCATGCTCTATAATATGGCGGCAGTTGTATCGCACGGAGAGGTGCTTGCCATGGTGCCAAAGACATTTCTGCCAAACTATAATGAGTTTTATGAGGCAAGGCATTTTGCATCGGGAGAAAACCTTAGCACATATGTCACACTGAAAAATGGACAGCAGGTGTCTGTAGATACTGATTTTATTTTTAGCTGCAAGCAGCTGCCAAAGCTTAAGATAGCGGTGGAGCTTTGTGAGGATCTTTGGACTCCGAACCCGCCGAGCATCAGACACGCGATGTCGGGTGCCACTGTGATTGTAAATCTGTCTGCATCAGATGAGGTGACAGGCAAGGCAATATACAGGAGAGAGCTTGTGAGCGGACAGTCTGCCAGATTAATCTGTGGATATATTTATGCGTCAGCGGGAGACGGTGAGTCCACACAGGATGTGGTCTACTCAGGACACAATCTCATCTGTGAAAACGGAAATGTGCTTGCCGAGTCAAAGCGCTTTACAAATGAGACTATATACAGCGAGTTTGATGTAGAAAGAATAGAGACTGAGAGGCGCAGGATGACAACATTTGTTGTCGAGGATGATCACAGATGGGCTGAGTTTGATCTTGAGGTAAAGGATACCACTCTTAGCCGCTATGTGAATCCGGCTCCTTTTGTTCCCGCAGACAAGACAGACAGGGACAGACGCTGTGATGAGATTCTTATGATTCAGGCTATGGGGCTTAAAAAGAGATTAGAGCATACCAACTGCAAGACCGCGGTTATCGGTATTTCAGGAGGACTCGACTCCACACTGGCACTGCTTGTCACGGTGAGAGCATTTGACCTTTTGGGAAAGGATCACAAGGATATAGCGGCAGTTACTATGCCGGGCTTTGGAACAACAGACCGCACATATGACAATGCGGTAAATCTCATTAAATGCCTTGGAGCTACATTTATCGAGGTGGATATAAAGGATGCCGTAAATATACATTTCAGGGATATCGGACAGGATCCGTCTGTGCATGATGTCACCTACGAGAATGGACAGGCACGCGAGCGCACACAGATACTTATGGATATCGCAAACAAGGAAAACGGAATGGTTATAGGTACAGGAGATTTGTCAGAGCTGGCACTCGGCTGGGCTACCTACAACGGAGACCATATGTCCATGTATGCGGTAAATGCTTCGGTTCCAAAGACTCTGGTGCGCCATCTGGTAAAATACTATGCAGATACCTGCGGCAGCGATTTGCTGGAAAGTACACTTCTTGATGTGCTTGATACACCTGTTTCTCCTGAGCTTTTACCACCTGAAAACGGTAAGATTTCACAGAAGACAGAGGATCTTGTGGGTCCTTATGAGCTGCATGACTTCTTCCTTTACAATATGCTGCGCTGCGGCTATGCTCCTGCCAAGGTTTACCGCCTTGCAAGGATAGCATTTGAAGGAAAATATGATGATGAGTTTATTCTCAAATGGCTTAAGAACTTCTATCGCAGATTTTTTGCACAGCAGTTCAAGCGCTCATGTCTGCCGGATGGACCAAAGGTAGGAACAGTGGCGGTCTCACCGAGAGGAGACCTAAGGATGCCTTCTGATGCGTGCGGACGTATCTGGATGGATGAAGTTGATAAGCTATAATAGTAAGAGGAAAACAATGGGAAAGACACATAAGAAAACTCATAGAAGGCAGGGAAGCATAAAACGTGCAAGGCACCGCGACAGGCGCATGAAAATAGGCGCAATAGTTCTTTGTGCAGCGATAATCATAACAACATTTCTGGCGTGTGGCATGCAGCTTTTAGTTCCCGTAGCTGACGCGGTGGTAGGTGCTGATAATAAGACGCAATCAAGAGATGTTGATGTGCAGAAGAATAATAATTCACTTACCGCATCTAAAATGGATTCAGAAAAAAATCAAAACAGCTCAGAGGCTGATGTAAACGCTGCGGAGCAAAGCAGCGAGCCTGACAAGGAAACGAAGCTTGATGAGATACTTCACAGTGCAAAGTATCCGGGGCAGCTAAAGGAGCTTGCAAAGAAAAATGATGAGGCAATTGACTTCATATATGAGTATCCTAAGGAGCATTCGAAAGAGCATGATATTGATCTGACTGCAGAGGCCTCGCAGGATACAGTACCTCTTTTGCAACAGTGGGATAAGAGATGGGGCTATGAAAAGTACAGTGGCAATTATTTTGCGGCGAGTGGCTGCGGTCCGACTGCACTTTCGATGGTTGTATTATATCTGACACATGATGCACAGGCATCCCCTCTTGCGGTGGCAGAGTATGCAAAGGAGGCCGGCTACAGTGTGGATGGCTCCGGAAGTGCATGGAATCTTATAAGCAAGGGCTGCAGGCACTACGGGGTAAATGCAAAGACTATAAAGGTGGATGAGGATACATTTAAAGAAAGGCTTGATGAGGGCAATCTGATAGTCGTAAATGTCGGTCCGGGAGATTTCACAGACAATGGACATTTTATGGTGATCACAGGCTATGATGATGAGGGCTTTACTATAAATGATCCAAACAGTATCATAAAGAGCAATACCCACTGGCAGTTTGAGAGGCTGGGTTCGCAGATCAGGGCTGCATGGAGGATGTTTGTGTAGATAATAGCAGCAACACATGCATTTATGCTGATGTTTGTGATGCATATGGAAAAATTAAAAAATAAGAAATAAAAAACCTGCTGTGTCATGCTTGTCTGACACAGCAGGTTTTTAATAACAAACAGTAAAGTATGGTATGCAGATTATAGCAATTGAATACCATGCTCCTCACATGCCTTAATTGTCTCCTCAGGCCACAAAGAGCTTTGTACCTCACCGATATGAGCCTTTCTGAGGAAGAACATACAGATTCGTGACTGTCCGATTCCGCCTCCGATAGTGTACGGAAGCTCCTTGTTGAGGATAGCCTTCTGGAATGGAAGCTTAGCACGCTCAGGACATCCGGCCTTGTCAAGCTGCTCCTTTAGGGCTTTTTCATCTACACGGATACCCATTGATGAAAGCTCAAGTGCGATATCAAGAACAGGATAGTATACGATGATATCAGCGTTTAAAGCCCAGTCGTCATAGTCAGGGGCACGTCCGTCGTGAGGCTCTCCGTTTGCAAGCTTGTCACCAATCTGCATTACACAGATTGCACCCTTTGCCTTTGCAAAATAATACTCGCGCTCCTTTGGAGTATTGTCCGGGAACATTTCCTCAAGCTCTGATGTGGTGATAAAGGTGATATCCTTTGGCAGAATCAAATCTATGTAGTCGTACTGTATAGCCATGTACTGCTCGGTCTTGCGCAGGCATTTGTATACTGTCTTTACTGTTTCCTTAAGGAAATCTAAGTTTCTGTCCTCCTTGCGGATGACCTTTTCCCAGTCCCACTGGTCAACAAATATAGAGTGGATATTGTCAGTCTCCTCATCACGTCTTATGGCATTCATATCTGTGTAGATGCCCTCGCCGAGAGAAAATCCGTATTTCTTTAATGCATATCTCTTCCACTTGGCAAGAGAGTGAACGACCTCAGCCTCCTTGTCACCCTGCTCAAGGATGCCGAAGGTAACAGGTCTTTCATATCCGTTTAAGTTATCGTTTAAGCCTGTGGTAGGATCAACGAAAAGCGGTGCTGAAACACGTGTCAGGGAAAGACGCTGTGCGAGCATGCCCTGGAAGAAATCCTTAACAGTCTTGATGGCAAGCTGTGTATCGTGAAGATTCAGTGCCGAAGAATAGTTCTTTGGTATTGTTAATTTGCTCATTTTCGATTAAACCTCGTTGTATTATTAATTTTTAAATAAAATTCCTTTAACCTGATTATTATATCACAATTTTTCTAGAAAGATAGTCCATAATATGATAAAATTAGATAGTTTAAAGAGAAACAATATCGTTTTACCTTATTTTTACGTGTTTAAGGTGTTAATGAAAGGTAGTAGATTTATATGAGAAAAAGAGATATGACCTTTGCTTCGGCGGTGCTTGAGGCAATAGATGCTATTTTAGCTCTTGCGTATATAGGCTTACAGATTTATTATGGAGTGTGCTATCACATACAGGTATTTAAGTTTGTGGCCAATATACTTGTGCTTTTGCTTGTATACATTGCAATCACATGGCTGCAGCATTATCCGGAAAAGCTCAATCACATAGCAGCGGAGCTGTGTGTGGGCAATATCAGAAAGTATTCACTCAGGCTTTTGACGTTTGTAAAGCTTGTTTTTACTGCGGGGCTTTTGGTGCCATGCGTGTGTGATGCGTTTGGAATAGCAATCCGCGATGTATACAGCCTCATTATGATAGGGCTCATCCTTGTGGTGACGGCATATTATGAGTACAGGATATTTCAGGAAATAAAGTCATTGCGGAAATAATATAGGAGAAATAAAATGCAGCTTAGTATAGAAGAAGTTAAAAAGCTGGATAGTAACAGCTATCAGATAATAGATATAAGAAGTGAGGAAGAGGTGGCGCACGGTGCCATAAAGGGAGCACTCAATATTCAGGCAGAGGAAATAGAGTCAGATGAGAGGGTGATGCATGATAAGAAGCTTGTCATAGTCTGCAGCCGTGGTAAGACGAGTGTGGATGTGGCAGAGTATCTCACAGAAAAAGGTTTTGATGCGGCAAGCTTAAAGGGAGGCTATATAAGCTGGCTGCTTGATGCCATGAAAGAGGATGAGGTGGCAGAGCGCGATATAAAGGCAGATGTGGAGCAAAGCATCAGAAAGAAATTTAAGAAATCCATCTGGCGCAAGTTTACAAAGGCGATAAATACCTATGAGCTTGTAAAGCCGGGGGATAAGATTGCGGTGTGTATTTCGGGAGGTAAGGATTCCATGCTTATGGCAAAGCTTTTTCAGGAGCTTAAGCATCACAACAAGTTTGATTTTGATGTGAAGTTTCTAGTCATGGACCCGGGCTACAATGAGGCAAACAGACATGTCATAGAGGAAAACTGCAGGAACCTTGGCATCCCTGCCACTATTTTTGAGTCAGATATATTTGATGCTGTATATGATATCGAAAAATCGCCATGCTATTTATGTGCGAGGATGAGAAGAGGACACCTGTATGCATTTGCAAAGGAGCTGGGCTGCAACAAAATTGCGCTCGGACATCACTATGATGATGTTATCGAGACGATACTCATGGGCATGCTCTACGGTGCACAGGTACAGACCATGATGCCTAAGCTTCACAGCACAAACTTTGAGGGCATGGAGCTTATCAGGCCTCTTTACCTGGTCAGGGAGGACGATATCAAGGCATGGCGTGATTACAACGGTCTGCATTTCATACAGTGTGCCTGCAAGTTTACAGATACCTGTACCACCTGCAATAATGAGGAAAACCGCTCAAAGCGTGTTGAGATAAAGCAGCTCATCGCTAATCTTAAAAAGGTGAATCCTTTTGTCGAGGCAAATATATTTAAGAGCGTGGAGAATGTAAATCTGGCTACGGTTGTAGCATATAAAAAGGATGGCATAAAGCACAGCTTCCTAGATCACTATGATGAATAAGACAGATATATTTCAGGAGGGCATTGTATGGCAGATATCATGGATTATATTGACTGGCGTGGAGATATAGGCTTTGACGAGGTGCATGTAAATGAGGTGGACGGACTGATTTTTTCACAGCTTATTTATGTGCAGATGAAGCCATATATGCCGGATGCAAAGAAGTCATACCTTACGATAAAACAGCTTTCAAGCCTTTACTGCGCGGACCACAGTGATGATGAGATTGAGCAGATGCCTAATCTTTTTCGCCATTCCGCGAGGCTGCTTCAAAAGCTGGCGCACTCAAGGCGCTATGCTGACTGCATTTTGAGATATTATATATACGATATAAGTGAAAAAGAGGAGTCGCAGTTTTCTGCGGTTACGATAGAACTGCCTGACGGCACATATTTCATTTCCTACAGTGGTACAGACCATTCCATTGTCGGCTGGAAGGAAAACTTTAATCTAAGCTATCTCGATGAGACACCGGGACAGAACAAGGCGAAAAAATATTTAAAGCAGGTGGCAGCATATATATGCAATGATGATAGGGGCATAAATGAAAAAGCCATAAATGATAAAGCTTTAGATGATGAAAATATCAACAATAAAAGCATCAATAAAAGCATCAATACAAGAAAGCTGTGGATAGGCGGACACTCAAAGGGTGGAAATCTGGCAGTGTTTGCCGCCATGCATGTGGATAAAGAGGTGCAGGATGTCATTATTAAGGTGTTTAATTTTGACGGGCCGGGCTTCAATCACAAGATGATATATACGGCAGGCTACAAAAGAATTTTTGACAGAATAGAGACATTTCTGCCACAGTCGTCTATTGTTGGCTTATTGCTTGAGCATGTGGACAATTATGAGGTGGTAAGAAGCCGTAATTCGGGGCCGATGCAGCATGATGCTTTTTCATGGGAGATAATGGGCGGAAGTATCATAAAGGCGGATGGGCTGGACAAAAACAGTGTGCGCCTTGACAAGACACTCAGAAACTGGATAGGCAGCATGGATGAGGCGCAGCGAAAGCAGTTTGTAAATGTGCTTTTTTCAATAGCATCGGACTCCAATTTTGAGAACCTTGACCAGATGTCATTTAAGCAGCTCATTGAGATGATAAAGGCTGCCGATGATCTGTCAAAGGCTGACTGGAGCATGCTTAAGGATACAGTAAGACTCCTGATTTCTGCCGGTGTCGGCGTGGTCAGGGATGAAAAGGAGAAATAAATGTTAAATCAGTTTTCAAGAACACAGCTTTTGCTTGGAAAAGAGGCGATGGATAGGCTAAAGGGCGCAAGAGTCGCAGTATTTGGAATAGGAGGAGTGGGCGGATATGTCTGCGAGGCACTAGTCAGAAGCGGCGTGGGAGCGATTGACCTTATCGATGATGACAAGGTGTGTCTTACAAACCTAAACAGGCAGATAATCGCAACCCGAAAGACCATAGGAAAATACAAGACAGATGTGATGGAGGAGAGGATTCATGATATTAATCCTGATGTCAGTGTCGTGACGCACAGGTGCTTCTTTTTGCCGGAAAATGCTGATGAATTTCCGTTTGAAGAGTATGATTATATAGTTGACGCGGTTGATACGGTCACAGCAAAGATTGCGCTTGTCATGAAGGCACAGGAGAAAAATGTCCCTATCATAAGCAGCATGGGAGCGGGAAATAAGCTGGATGCAAGTGCATTTAAGGTGGCTGATATATATAAGACCAGCATGTGTCCTCTTGCAAAGGTCATGCGCCGTGAGCTTAAAAAACGTGGCGTGAAAAAGCTCAAGGTGGTATACTCTGAGGAGAAGCCTACAAGACCGATAGAGGATATGTCCATAAGCTGCAGAAGCAACTGCATCTGCCCGCCGGGTGCCGAACACAAGTGCACAGAGCGCAGGGATATTCCAGGAAGCCTTGCATTTGTACCATCAGTGGCAGGACTTATCATCGCGGGCGAGGTGGTACAGGACATAGCCTTTGACAGGGTATGATGAAGAATACAATTACGAAAAGAGAGGAATAAAAATGCCAGTATTTGATTTTAGCGATACACCGGTAGCAAACGAGCATCCGGAGTGTACATATGAGACATTTCATTCGACAGAGACCAGGGCATCGGCCGATAAACCGATTGTTGTGATAGACAATAAGAAAAAGGAGTGGGCGCATCATGCGCTTGGTATGTTTACAAATCCGATAAAGCGTACATCCTTTGAATTTGAGGATGGTGATGGGGTGACCAGTGCAGATATCCTGCGCATTGATTCCCGCTTCGTTAGCCTTTTTAAGTGGCTTGGCGAAAATCACATAAAGGTACAGCTTTCAGGAGCCAATACACCTGACGGATACGCAGTATACAGGGTGAGGGAGGTGTCTCTCGGCAGAGGCACAAAGCTGTCTGCAGAGGATGGATTCCTGCAGTATATGATGGAAAGGCTCTTTGCCAGCACCATGCCTGAGGATGAACCTGACCTCGATGATTACGAGGAAGAGGGCGACAGCATGAAGCTCACCAGTATACAGAGCATCACAGATTTCATGACCTGTGCAGGCCGTACACTGCCTGACAATATACTGCTGTGGGCCAGAAGAAATCTGGCAGTTGCGCGTTCAAGCGAGGTATCACCTGAGGAAAGACGCCATGCGCAGAGAGCACTTTCCATCATGATGAATATCCAGTGGAAGGGAAATTACTTTGAGGCAATTGACCCTGTGGAGGCAAGGCGCATACTCGATGAGGAGCTCTATGGAATGGAGAGCGTGAAGCAGAGAATCATTGAGACCATTATCCAGATAAACAGGACTCATACACTTCCTGCCTACGGACTGCTGCTCTGTGGACCGGCAGGAACCGGAAAGTCACAGATTGCATATGCTGTTGCACGTATACTTAAGCTTCCATGGACCACACTCGATATGAGCTCCATAAATGATGCAGAGCAGCTCACAGGAAGCTCAAGAATCTATTCAAACGCAAAGCCGGGAATCATTATGGAGGCATTTTCACAGGCGGGAGAGTCAAATCTTGTATTTATCATCAATGAGCTCGACAAGGCCTCAAGCAAAAACGGCAACGGAAATCCGGCAGATGTGCTTTTGACACTGCTTGACAATCTGGGATTTACAGACAACTATATGGAGTGTATGGTGCCGACCGTCGGAGTATATCCGATTGCAACAGCCAATGATAAATCCCAGATTTCTGCACCGCTTATGTCACGTTTTGCAGTGATTGATATTCCGGACTATACCGATGAAGAGAAGAAGGTCATCTTCCAGAGATTTGCCCTGCGCAAGGTATTTGAGCGAATGGGAATGAAGGAGGAGGAGTGCGTTCTCACAGAGGACGGACTTGATGCAGTGATTAAGCTTCACGAGAACACATCGGGCATAAGAGATCTCGAGCAGGCTGCAGAGCATCTGGCTGCAAATGCACTTTATCAGATAGAGGTTGATAAGGTAAAGCAGGTGGTATTTGACGCTGAGGCTGTTTTTGAGCTTTTAGGCTAGCAGCATATATTACGGATACAGGAATTGTTACGAAAATAAAAGGAGATTGTCAGGATGAGAGAATTTGGAAAATCCAGAAAATTAGATAATGTGCTTTATGATGTAAGAGGACCGGTGGTGGATGAGGCGGCCCGCATGGAGGAAAACGGCACAAATGTGTTGAAGCTCAATATAGGAAATCCGGCGCCGTTTGGCTTCAGGACACCTGATGAGGTGATATATGATATGTCTCGCCAGCTCACGGACTGTGAGGGGTATTCCAACTCCAAGGGACTTTTTTCTGCAAGAAAAGCAATCATGCAATATGCACAGCTCAAAAAGCTTCCTAATGTGACGGTTGAGGATATCTACACCGGAAACGGAGTCAGCGAGCTTATAAACTTAAGCATGTCAGCGCTTCTTGACAATGGTGATGAGGTGCTGGTGCCGGCACCGGACTATCCGCTTTGGACAGCCTGCGTTACACTTGCGGGAGGTACGGCAGTGCACTATATCTGTGATGAGCAGTCAGAGTGGTATCCGGACATAGAGGATATCAAAAAGAAGATTACAGACAAGACAAAGGCAATCGTAATAATAAACCCTAATAACCCTACGGGAGCGCTCTATCCAAGGGAGGTGCTGCAGCAGATAGTTGATGTGGCAAGAGAGCACGAGCTCATGATTTTTTCGGATGAGATATATGACAGGCTTGTGATGGATGACTATGAGCATGTGTCTATTGCGTCGCTTGCACCGGACCTCTTCTGTGTGACCTTCAGCGGTCTTTCTAAGTCACATATGATAGCAGGCTATCGTATCGGATGGATGGTTTTAAGCGGCAACAAGGCGCTCGGAAAGGACTATATCGAGGGTCTCAACATGCTCTCAAACATGCGTCTTTGCTCGAATGTTCCGGCGCAGTCGATAGTGCAGACGGCTTTAGGCGGATATCAGAGTGTAGGCGAGTATATTGTGCCGGGCGGACGAATCTATGAGCAGAGAGAGTACGTCTACAAAGCATTAAACGATATACCGGGAATTTCGGCAGTAAAGCCAAAGGCAGCATTTTACATATTCCCAAAGATTGATACTGCAAGGTTCAACATCACAAACGATGAACAGTTTGCACTGGATCTGCTTCGTGAGAAGAAGATACTCATCATCCACGGCGGCGGCTTCAACTGGGATAAGCCGGATCACTTTAGAGTGGTATATCTGCCTAGAACAGAGATATTAAAGGATGCCACAGGCAAGCTTGCAGACTTTTTGTCTTCATATAAGCAGTAATAATTATTGGCATAGATAATTATAAAACATATAACATAAAACATATAACATATAAGCTCCGGCTCAGAAAACTTTTTGTTCTGACCGGAGTTTTTATATTATGCTGTAATATTTTTTAAAAGTAACCTACCTGTAACTTTACATAATGTATTATACACTTGTATCGTGGGACGGCTGCACTTTAAAGGACAGACCGCACAGCACTCAAAAATGCATAGAGAAGAAAAGGAGAATTAAATGGAACTGCTTAGAGTAGAACACTTATCAAAAATATACGGAGCCGGAGAAAATCAGGTCAAGGCTTTGGACGATGTGTCATTGAGCGTGGAAAAGGGAGAGTTTGTGGCAATAGTCGGGGCGAGCGGCTCCGGAAAATCCACACTTCTTCATCTGCTCGGAGGTGTTGACAGACCAACAAGCGGAAAGGTGTATATAAACGGCACTGATATTTTTGCAATGAATGATGATGAGCTTGCCATATTCAGAAGAAGACAGGTAGGTATCATTTATCAGTTTTATAATCTGATACCTATATTAAATGTGGAGGAAAACATGGCAATTCCGATGGAGCTTGATGGAAGAAAGGTGGAAAAGGCACAGATGGATGACATGCTTTTGCGCCTTGGACTTACAGAGAGACGTACTCATCTGCCAAATGAGCTTTCAGGAGGACAGCAGCAGCGCACATCTATAGGAAGAGCCCTGATTACGAGACCGTCTATAGTGCTAGCGGATGAGCCGACCGGAAACCTGGATACCAAAGCCAGCAACGAGATTATGCATCTCTTAAAGACCTCAAACCGTGAGCTCAACCAGACAATCATTATGATCACACACAATATGGAGCTTGCAAAGGCGGCTGACCGCACAATAATGATAGAGGATGGTAAAATCAGATGAATTTGATGAAGACACTCACATTAAAAAACTTAAAGCTCAACAGGAAAAGAACTATTGTCACGATAGTCGGAATAATTCTTGCAACAGCGCTTTTGTCGGCGCTTGTCACACTTGTGTCAAGCTTTCAGTACAGTATGATTGAATACCAGAAGCAAAAGGGCGGCGACTTTCATGTGAAATTTTCGAATGTGAAAATGTCTGAGCTTTCGGAGTTTAAAAACAACAGAAATATTGAAAGCACATTTGAGACAATGGGAATGGGCTTTGCAAAGCTAGACGGCTGCAAGAATGAGGATAAGCCATATGCATATGTCATGGCAACAGATGAGGCCGGCTTTGAGAGAGGCTGCTTTAAACTTATAGAGGGGCGCATGGCAAAAAATGAGGATGAGATAGTCATTCCAAGGCACTTAAAGACAAACGGACGAATCGACATAAAGGTGGGAGATGAGATAACACTGGATGTCGGAAAGCGATATGATTCAAACACCGAAGGTGTCATATCGGAAAACAGCGCATATGAGAATGAGGCAGAGACACTTACCGATACTGTGACAAAGCACTACAAGGTGGTAGGCATCATGGAAAGACCGGGCTATGGAATGGAGGACTATAGTGCCGCCGGATATACATTTGTCACATACTCTGATGAACTGGCAGCAATTGATAATGGCACAAAGAGTGAGGCAAGCGAAGCTGACACTACACTCACAGTGTACAGCAGATACACTAAAAAGGCTTTAAGAAACAAGGATGCTGTGACTGCTGATATAATTGGTGTGGATGAAAAGCTGTTTGCGAAAGCGAATAATTCATCTGTTGAAATGTCTGCTGAGGAGAGTGACAGGTTTCTTAAAGAGATGGAAAATGCAAAATATGATATATATATGAATGGATACCTTATAAGCTATGAGTGTGTTTTCCCGATTGACGGCACATTTAAAGCACTGTTTACAGTGGCCACTGTTGTGGCTTTGATAATCATACTGACATCAGTGTACTGTATCAAAAACAGCTTCAACATATCAATCACTGAAAAAATCAGGCAGTATGGCATGCTTGCAAGCGTGGGTGCTACGAGACGCCAGATAAAAAGCAGTGTTAAGACAGAGGCAGCAATGCTTGGAGTGGTTGGTATTCCGGTGGGTACCATGAGCGGTATTTTGGCATCGCTCATACTTGTCAAGGTGGTGAATGCGCTGTCAGCAGGCTGGCTTAACTTTGCTTTGAGCTTTCACACATCACTGCCTGCACTTATTCTTGCTGTGATACTGAGTATAGCAACCATTTATTTCTCAGCAACAGGCAGTGCAAGAAGGGCGGCAAAGGTCACACCGCTTGAAGCAATAAGAAACACAAAGGAGATTAAAATAAAGTCAGCAAAGCTTAAGACACCGGCGATTATAGGCAGAATCTGGGGTATCGGAGGCGTTATCTCATATAAGAATATAAAGAGGAACAATAAAAAGTACAGAACCACAGTGACATCTATTGTCATCTGCTCAGTAACCTTTATTGTGATATCATACTTTATGTCTATGGCCTTTAGCAGGGTTGGGATGTCATATGCATCAGTAGATTACAATATCGGAATAAATATGTCATGTAAAAAGGACCTTGATATTGAAAAGCTCTCTAAGCTTTTGAGTGGCATTGAAGGAGCTGAGGATTATCTGGTTGGAGCAGGCTATGATTTCGATGTCAGTAAGCCGGAGTATACAAAGGAATATGGAGAGTATTGCGGGCAGCTTTATGATGACAGTGAGGATGTCTCACAAGAGTTTTTAATCACAGTTTTGGATGACAAATCGTATGATAAGTATGCGTCCGACGCAGGCATAAAAAATGCAGCTGCAGGAGCAATTCTTGTGAATAAAGGCACATTTGATGTGTATAATGAGAATAGCTCTAAATACGTCAAAAAAGAGATGGAGCTGTACAAATATAAAGCAGGAGATACAATCGAGTGTGGCTATAATGTTTATGATGATGCTTCTTCTGATGACAATGCAGCAGAAGGCGATACTGAAAGCAGCACAGATGATAATAATGCAGTGGAAGGTGATACTGAAAGCGGCACAGAGGATAACAGTGGATACGTTGACGAGGAAACAATAAATAACGGAGTCAGAAAGACTGTGGATGTAACTATTGCAGGTGTCACAGACAAGGTACCAACAGGTTATAAGGGCTACGGCAGTACCACGCTTTTGTTTATGAACCAAAAAGGCTTTGAAAGCCTATGGGCTGACGGCAAGAGCGGTAATGAGCTCAAACCGGGACATGCGTCATATTCGGCATATGTGGTTGCAGAAAATGCAGATGAATATCAGGATACATTCGAAAAGGAGACGGAAGGAAATACTGAGTATTCGCAGATTAGTTTTTATGTCAGCAATCTGGATAAGGAGATGCGCGATGAAAAGTCTCTCTTTACACTGCTTGGAGTATTTGCATACGGACTTATTGTGGTTATTGCCTTAATAGGAATCACAAATATCATCAATACCTTAAGCACCGGAATGGAGCTTAGAAGCCGCGAGTTTGCAACACTAAGAAGCATTGGAATGACAGATAAGCAGTTTGCTGGAATGGTCAGGCTCGAGAGTGTATTTATATCTGTAAAGGCACTTGTAATAGGTGTACCGCTTGGTATTTTAATAAGCTATCTCTTATGTGTTATGATGAACAGGATGGATGACGCAATCATTTATGAGCCGCCATATAAAGCAATTATATTGTGTATAGTGGTTGTAATAATGCTGATTTATGCTATCATGAAACTATCAATGACGAAGCTTAGACACAATAACATTATTGAGACAATCAAAAATGAAAATCTGTAGGAAATGCGGGAGCTGATATGAAAAAAATACTTCTCATAGAGGACAATAGAGGAATAACAGAGGGACTGTGTGATACCTTTACAGAACCTGAATATGAGCTTTTGACAGCAGGCAATTTAAAGGAGGCTGGGGCGCTTTTGAGTGAGCACCCCGGCCTTGTGCTGCTTGATGTGTCGCTTCCGGATGGGAACGGCTTTGATTTTTACAGCGAAAGGCTGGAAAAAGAAAAAACACCGGTGATTTTTCTTACCGCAAGGGATGAGGAAAATGATATAGTAAAGGGACTTGAGCTTGGAGCGGAGGATTACATCACAAAGCCTTTTTCAGTAAGAGAGCTTGTGGCGAGGGTAAACCGCGTATTTTTACGAAGGAAAAATGATGACAGTTCATCTGTCATACACGCAGGAAGCATAAGCTATGATTTGGACAAAAAGGAAGCAAGAAGGGCTGGACAGGTGATTGCTCTTTCAAGTCTTGAAAACCGCATACTTGATCTGCTTTTTACCAATCACGACAAGGCTGTGTCCAGAAATGCCGTGATTGACTGCATCTGGGAGGCAACAGGCAACGATGTCTATGACCATACAGTGACTGTCTATATGAAGCGCATCAGGGCAAAGCTTGGTGAGGATGTGATAAAGACTGTGAAGGGAATCGGGTATCGTGTTGATTCAGATGAAGCTCTTTAAAGAGTATCGGCCGACAGAGACAGTTCCCGGGGGAAAGCATGAGAAAGAAGAAATATAATTTAGAGAACAGAAAACATTTTGTGTATTTTGCGATAATATATACATGTATATGTGTGACGGTTATGGCTTTTACCGTCTTTTTCCAGTACAGGGCATATACGAAAAACTATAACGCCACAGTGGCTAAGCTATGTGCACTCATTCATGAAAAATATCCCGATGTATCAGATGGCAGCATAGCCGCGATTCTAAATGACAGCAGCTTCGATAGTGATTATACAAATTTAAAAAGCGCAGAGACGCTCTTAAAAAAATACGGCATTGATATGGAAAAGGATTCCGCGGTTTTGTCAAATGAAAAAGCGCTTAAAGGAGCGCTTTGGCTAGACATATTTCTTGTTGTGCTTTTTGCAGGGGGCTTTTGCCTTTACATTGTGCTTATAAGATTTAGCTTTAAAAGACAGGTCAGACAGGCTGCGGATTATCTGCGCCGCATAAATCAGGGAGACTACAGACTTTTTATGGCAGATAGCACAGAGGGAGAGATTTCTATACTAAAGGGAGAGCTTTCTATACTAAAGGGAGAGCTTTACAAGACAGCAATCTATTTGAGGGAGTCTGCGGAAAATGCAAAGGCAGACAAGCTTTTGCTAAAGGATGCGCTTTCTGACATATCGCATCAGCTTAAGACACCGCTCACATCACTTTCGATAAATCTGGAAAATCTGGAAGGAAATCCTGATATGGCACCTGAAAACAGAAGCAGGATAATGCGCAGGGCAAAGCGTGATGTGGATAATATATCGCATATGGTGCAGGCTATCTTAAAGCTTTCAAGGCTTGAAGCGGATGTTGTGGAGTTTGATGAGAAGGATACGCTGCTGTCTGAAATTGTGTCTGAGGCAGCTGACAATGTTATGGCACTTTGCGATTTGAGAGACATAAGGCTGTCCATAGATGAAGGCTCTGATAAGGATGCCTGTATACATGCTGATGCATACTGGCAGTGTGAGGCCATTACAAACATAGTAAAAAATGCAGTAGAGCACGCAGAGAGTGAGGTAAAGATAGGCTTTTACAGGTATGAGATGTATGCAGAGATAACAGTGCAAAACGATGGAGAAGCCATAAGTGATGAGGACAAAAAGCATATTTTTACGCGTTTTTACAGCGGCAGCGGACAGCCGGCAGACAGCATCGGCATAGGACTTTCGCTCGCGGAAGCAATTGTGCGTCATGACAATGGATATATCCTTGTGGAGGATTGTAAAAAAGATGTATTAAATGAAAAAAATGAATGCAGTGGCACACGCTTTGTGGTAAGATATTTGTGATAAGTTGAGAAAAATTATCAATAAATACACTAGGAAGCGATAAAATGACACTAAAAGAACTTGGCATAGGACAGAGTGCCAGAATACTTACAGTAGGCGGTGAGGGCGCACTGCGCCAGCATTTCCTGGATATGGGAGTAATTCCAAAGGCCGAAGTGACAGTTATCAAATTTGCACCGATGGGAGACCCGATGGAGCTTCAGGTGCACGGCTATGAGCTCACATTGAGGCTTGATGATGCGGCACAGATTGAGGTAGAATTAATTGACAGCCGTTCAAGAAAGCATGAGGGCCCTAAAAAGATAAGCAACACAGCCCATCCCGGACTTGGCGAGGAGGGCAAATACCATGTGAAGGGCAGTGGCAATCCCCTTCCGGATGGTGAGAAGCTCACATACGCACTTGTGGGAAACCAAAACTGCGGCAAGACAACACTTTTCAACCAGCTTACAGGCTCAAATCAGCATGTGGGCAATTTCCCGGGAGTGACGGTGGACAGAAAGGATGGCGCAATCAAAGAACATCCGGACACATCAATCACTGACCTGCCCGGAATTTACTCAATGAGCCCATATACGAATGAGGAGATTGTGTCGAGAAACTTTGTGCTCGATAACAAGCCAAAGGCCATAATAAATATCGTAGATGCGACAAATATCGAGAGAAACCTGTATCTGACCATGCAGCTTCTTGAGATGGATATACCGATGGTTATCGCTCTAAATATGATGGATGAGGTGACGGCAAACTCAGGCTCAATCGATGTAAATAAAATCGAGGGACTGTTAGGAGTGCCTGTTGTACCGATTTCTGCCGCAAAGAATCAGGGTGTTGATGAGCTGGTGCGCCATGCGATACACATTGCAAAGTATCAGGAGCGCCCGGGCAGACAGGATTTCTGTGATGAGAATGATTTTGGCGGTGCCGTGCACAGATGTATACACGCGGTCAGCCACCTGATTGAGGATCATGCAAAGCTCGCCGGAGTTCCGATTCGCTTTGCTGCTACCAAAATTATCGAGGGAGATGCACTTATATTAGAGCAGCTTCATCTTGATGAGAATGAGAAAGAGGCAATAGAGCATCTGATTGTCCAGATGGAGAAGGAGCGAGGCCTTGACAGAAGCGCTGCAATTGCGGATATGCGCTTTACATTTATTGAGAAAATATGCGAGAGCACCGTGGTAAAACCGAAGGAGAGCAGGGAGCGTATCAGAAGTGAGCGCATCGACCGTGTTCTTACAGGCAAATACACGGCAATACCGTGCTTTATAGTGATAATGCTTGCTGTATTTTATCTGACCTTCAACGTAATCGGAGCAGGCCTTCAGTGGCTTTTGGAGCAGGGCATAGGAGCACTGACCGCGCTTACGGATAAGGCACTCACAGCGGCAGGTGTGAATGAGGTGCTGCACGGACTGGTAATAGACGGCATCTTTCAGGGTGTCGGAAGCGTATTAAGCTTTTTGCCGATTATCGTGACACTGTTCTTTTTCTTATCCCTCATGGAGGACAGCGGATACATAGCGAGGGTTGCATTCTTCATGGACAAGCTCCTTCGTAAGATAGGACTTTCAGGACGAAGCATAGTACCAATGCTCATAGGCTTCGGCTGTACGGTGCCAGCTGTCATGGCGACACGTACACTGCCAAGTGAGAGAGACCGTCGAATGACTATACTCCTCACACCGTTTATGAGCTGTTCGGCAAAATTGCCAATTTATGCATTCTTTGTTAGTGCATTTTTCCCGAAGCATGGCGGACTTGTCATGGGAGGACTGTACTTCCTTGGAATAATTGTCGGAATACTTTTCGCATTTATCTACAGAAAGACTTTGTTCAGGGGTGACGCAGTGCCGTTTGTCATGGAGCTGCCAAACTATAGGATGCCGGGCGCCAAGAATGTGTGCCAGCTCCTCTGGGAGAAGGCAAAGGACTTTTTGCAGAAGGCATTTACAGTAATACTTATTGCCACAATGCTTATATGGTTCTTACAGAGCTTTGACATACACTTTAACATGGTAACAGACTCAAAGGACAGCATGCTTGCCGCTATTTCAAGTGTTATCGTGCCTGTCTTTAAGCCTCTGGGACTCGGAGACTGGCGTATATGCACATCACTTATCAGCGGACTCATGGCAAAGGAGAGCGTGGTATCAACACTTGAGATACTGTTTGGCGGAACTGTTACGACAGCACTCACAACACTTTCAGCTGCATCTCTTCTGGTGTTCTCGCTGCTCTACAGCCCTTGCGTGGCTGCTATAGCATCCATAAAGAGAGAGCTGGGTGCAAAGTGGGCAGTCAGCGTGGTGCTTTTGCAGTGTGCGATTGCATGGGTGGCAGCATTTATTGTAAGGGTTATTGGACTTGTGATAATGTAACAAAAAACTGACTATTCAAGGTGGTTTTGAATAGTTACAAAAAATATAAAAGGAGATATTTGATGGAGATTAAACTGGAAAATGAATCACTTGAGCTCACGATAAACAGCTTCGGAGCGGAGCTAAAAAGCATCACAGGCAAGGAAACAGGTACACAGTATCTGTGGGATGCCGATGAGAAATACTGGAAGAGAAGTGCACCGGTGCTTTTCCCGTTTGTCGGCAGCTTAAAGGACAAGAAGTTTACCGTTGATGGGACAGATTATCCGATGGGACAGCACGGCTTTGCCAGGGATATGGAGTTTGAGCTTGTGTCACAGACAAAGGATGAGGCATGGTTTTCACTTAAATCAAATGATGAAACTCTTGCAAAATATCCGTTCGAGTTTGTGCTTGAAATCGGCTATAAGCTCTCTGGCAGTGAGATAAAAGTGACCTGGAGGGTGACAAATCCTGCGAAAAAGGATTTACTTTTCTCAATCGGTGGTCATCCTGCATTCATGTGCCCTATCGCAGAGCAGGGAAAGCAGTCAGACTATTATCTAAAGCTTGACACAGACAAAGCAATCACCTACGGACTTATCTGTGACGGCGGACTTTTAGACAAGGATGACAATCTGCTTAAGGTGGATGCGGATGGATACTGTCAGATAGATGAGCATATGTTTGATAAGGATGCACTCATTATCGAAAACAGACAGGCTTCAAAGGTGAGCCTGTGTACACCGGATAAGAAGCCTTACCTTACGGTATCCTTTGATGCACCTTTATTTGGTCTGTGGTCACCGGCAGGAATGGGAGCACCGTTTATCTGTATTGAGCCGTGGTACGGCCGATGCGACAGAGCAGGCTTTGCCGGAGAATTAAAGGACAGGGAGTATGGTAATTCGCTGGCACATGGTGAGAAATTTGAGAAGTCATATACGATTGCAATTGAACTGTAGATTTTCTTGTTCTTGAAGGTGAATCGAATAGTTATAAACTAATAATATAAGACATAATTAGAATCATGGGGCTGCGGTATATTGCAGTCCCATGATTTTTATATTGACAAAATGCAAGATATGAAATATATTATACTTAACTAGTGACTAATAAACAGTAGATTGTTAATCAGTAGAGAGGGTGTTATAATGCAAAAGCAAAATTCAAAAAAGAAATTTTTGGAGAAACTTTATATTGGCTTATCATTTTATTTTGGGGACGATGATTGTGATAGTGTAATTAAAGACTATGAAGAATGGTTTGAAAATGAAGAAATGGCTGGAAAAAGCGAGCACGAAATATGTTCCGGCTTAGGAAAACCGTTTGATATAGCAAGAAATCTATACAAAGATTCAAAAGAAGGAAAAGAGCATACGTTCCCTTTGAAGAGTAGTATTTTATTACAGACAATTGCCACGCTGGTTATATATTATGTGCTATGCATCAGTTTGTTAAGATACTTTGATAAAAACGGCTGGAATTTTTATCCGGTTGCTCTGATAGCTAATATTCTAGTATTTGTTGCAGGTTTGTTTATTCTTAAAAAATCAAAATTAACATGTGGTATGCAATTTAAAAACCATCTGTTATTAATCGGATTATTCTTTTTTATTTTATTAATAGAAGTATTTCTGGTAATGAAAAAGAATGAGGCTGGCTTAGGGAGTTATTATGTGGTATTAGTTACAACAGCTATAATTATTCTGAGTTGTATTATTATTTACATCATCTTAAAGAAATATATAATAAACAGGGAATTGGGTTTTATAACGATATTTCATATACTTGGTATTATTACCTGCTTAATGTATTTTATAAATCAGTTACATATGTTTTATATAGAAAGAACGCTTGGGCTTGAAAAAATAATAGCATATAGTAGTTTATTATATATTCAGACACTGATTTTGGGGACAATTTTATTGTTAAAATTAAAATTTGAGAGGAAATCATAAATGGATTCACAGCTAAAAAGAGGAATCTTAAATATATGTATTTTACAGCTTTTAAAACAAGAAGACAGATATGGATACGATATAATTAAAATATTGCAGGGACTTTTTCCGGATACAGATGAAAGCACTATTTATGCCATTCTAAGAAGACTGAATAAAGGAGGGTTGACGGAAGTATATTACAGTGAAAAATCATTGGGACCACAGAGAAAATATTATAAAATAGTAGAAAAGGGGAAATTATATTTAAAAGAAAACATAGCTTCCTGGAATGAGATAGTAAGGATTTTTCACGAACTTGAAATAATGTAATTGATGGAACAATTAAAATTACTTGTTCAGATGAAGGAACAATAAGCGATAATAATTAACTATACATGTATTTGAAAAGCAGGTGCATCGGCATATATAGCATAACGCTATATGTGCCTTGGTGCACCTGCCTTTTTCATGCCTGCCTGAAGCAGCCATTTCTGATCAATTTTCTTAAGATCTTCACCGAATCTGACATGCAGCCGAACTGAGCCTTCGAGCTGCTCGATATGTTCAATGGTGCCCTTGCCGAACTTTGGATGATTGATATCGTCATTGATATTAAATTTTACAGTACTGTTTTTCATTTTGCGGTATTCCTGCTCGCGTGAATATGTGTCGCGGATAGGAATACTCTTGTCAGTAATTTTCTTTTTGAGAACCTTATCATAATCGTGCTTAATAAGTCCTTCACCGGCTTTGTAGTAAGGAGTGGGAGCTGCTCCGATAAGTGAGCAGCAGTATTTCCACGCACTTCCGTGGATGCCGGGCTGCCAGTTGTATTTATCAGGAATGTCCATATTGTACTGCATATAGTGGGCATATTCATGCTTATATAAATCCATCCTGTCATCCTTTGACAAGGGCTTTGTCACACAGTAGCCGATGAAAAGCAGCGAAAAATGAAATTCTTCTTCATCCTGCCCAAAGCCCGGAGTGTATGCACCGAGCCTGTCCGTATCAAAGCCAAATGTGATAGGAACCCTTGCACCGTTAAGCCCAAGCTGTCTGTCGAGCTTCTGGTAGAGAAAGCGGATTTCCGCGAGATGTATTTTTGTTTCGTTTTCGAGTAGGTGTCGTAAATTGTTGTCTATGTTCATAAGTATATTTCTCTAAAAAATCAGTTTGTTTTCAATACAGTAATGATATATTCCGTCATTCTCAACCGATTTGCAAACAAAATCAGCCTTAGCCTTGACTTCGTCCTTTGCATTGCCCATGGCAACACCAATGCCTACGGCCTCAAGCATTTCAATATCGTTATGTCCGTCACCGAAAGCAATTGCTTCATCCTTTGAGAAGCCATAATGCCTAAGCACTGCAGCAACAGCATTGCCTTTGCCACTGTTAAGCGGAATAATATCAACGGCCTTATCCCACCATGCAGTTATCTGTGAGTGGGGCGCGCCGGATAGAATCTGTGAGTGCTCATCTTTTTTGCAGGAGCACATAATCTGATATATATCAGTCCTGCTTATCTCGTCAAAATTGTCAGCAATTTTAAGCTTTTCACTGCCGAAGGCAAAGTACTGCTCTAAATCAGGGTCGGTACCGTTTGTGACAATCATATGCTCGTTGCTGATTGCAATGGCGCGGTTCATCCGCTTTAGATTGGAAATTATCTGATATTTGTCGTGCTCATTAATAGGATTTTTGAAGATGATATCATTGCCTGCGGTGACGAATGAGCCGTTAAAGGTGAGCAGGACATCAAAATCAATTCCATCAAAATGAGGCACACCTGTGTAGCATCTTCCGGTAGCCATACAAAGGATGATGCCATTTTGGTGGAGCTGCCTAAGTGCAGCAGCAGTGTTTGCGGATAATTCTTTATGTCCCAGCCGAAGCAGGGTGCCATCCACATCAAAGAATGCTATTTTAATCATAATTCACCTGCCTGTTTTAATGCTAGTTTAATGATATTTTCATTTATATAGAATCCGTTTGATTGAATTTTGGTTATTGCATTTTTTACAGAAGAAATAAAATGTTAAGTAAGTCTGCATTGCACAATGCAATTAATGGTGTTGAATTGACAATTACCCTACGCATTATTCATCTCCTCTATAAATTCTGCTTCATCATCAAAATTGAAGATAGATATATTATTATTGCTTAGATATTTGATGAAATCTTCCTCACTCATTCCGGCTATCTGTGCACAATATCCAATAGAAATATGGTTTTTTAAATAAAGCATTAGAGCAGTAGCTTTCTTGGCAAAAGCATTAGCTTCATCTTTGGTCATTTTGGTATCGTATAATACTTCATCTGGTATTTTTATTGCAATACTACACATATAAACACCTCTTTCTATTTATAATGAATCATTAATTATATCTCAGTTACATGATAACATAATAAGCGCAAGATTAAAAACATTTATTTAAATTTCTGTCACAACGTAAGGTACGTAAGCCGGGGAATGTTGGGGACACGTGCTTTAGCAGGAGCGCATAGCGAAGAGACTTAGATACTGTAGAAATTATGCCCATGAAGCACAGAAACGCACCTGCATGGACGCAGGGGCGAGGAGAACCGCGCCACGGACGGCGCGTTTCGACGGTTTCGTCGTGCATAGAAAACCTAAGAGCATAATTTCGTACAGAATCTTAGTCGCGAAGCGTAGCGAGGGCGAAAGTGCGTGTCTCCCCAACAGTCCCCGGCTTACGTACCGACCTACGACCAATGCGCAAAAGTTGCGCATAAAAACGCGCACCTAATCCCTTGTTTGTGAAAAATGCTTGAAAACAAAAGTTAAAAAATGTCGAAATTGCACATTGACATAATCGCAATGCTGTAATATACTAAGTTCAGAACAAACGGTTGCGCGAAAAACGCACCTAAGAAATAAATTAAATTACAAGCAAATGGAGGAAACAACGGATGGACAAATTTATTGTTAACATCATTCACCGCCCTGAGATGGTGCCTGAGTACTCAGCAACAGTGACAGGACAGGGAAAAGAAGAGGATATTGGAGATAAGAAGCTTATCACAGAGTCACTCGACATCTTCAAGACACAGCAGAGACTTGCACATGAGGCGGGACTCAAAACCACAATCCAGATGACATATGCTTCACTTTTTAATGATGAGGCAGTAGAGCTTGCAAAGCAGGATCACGAGAAATACGGTGATGAGATAGCACTTTCACTCCTTGGACTTCCATGTGAGGAGTTTAGAGAGAAGTATAAGACAAAGGATTTCTGTATCTGGATGTTCTCAATGGAGGACAAGAAAGCTATCGTAAACGATGTTTTCGAGAAATTCCATGACAGATTCGGTTTCTATCCTGAGTCAACAGGCTCATACTATATGGATGCAGACCTTACAAACTACATCAAAGAAAAATACCCAATGGTAAAATGTGCAGTTGCAACATGCTGGGAGGAGGGCCCTAAGGCATACCACACATGTAACAACTCATGGTACACACTCTTCGACGGAGGCCCATGGGCACCATGGATTCCATCAAAGCAGAACACACATGCGCCAGCAGCAAATAAGGAAGAGGATAGCGGAATCGTAGCAATTCCACATCTCTCACGTGACCTTATTGCATGCTATGACGGAAACGGCTCAAACTTCGGAACACATCCACAGAACGTGCTTCGTGGAATGATTTATGATACAAAGACATGGGAGTATCCATATCTTTACAACCTCATCGACCAGTACAGAGACCTTGCAAAATACAATAACGGATATTCATACAACATGATGTTCGTAGGACCTGGCTGGATGAACAAGATGGGACGCTGGGAGCAGCCATATGAGCTTCTCTTAAAGTCATACACAGACGGCTGTAATTACTATGGCAAGTTAAAGAAAGAGGGTAAGCTCATCGACATGACAATGTCAGAGTTCGCTGATTACTTCAGAGAGAAGAAGGGTGTCAACGCAGGTAACTACAATGAGCCTGAGTGTGCGCCATGGAGAGATATCCTTTACGGCTCAGACAAGCAGCTCTTCTGGTACTGTGACCCATACATGAGAGCATGCGTAAACATGGATCAGGGTGGAGCAATCGTAGACCTTCGTCCATACGTTGCAAAGCTTGAGTGGCCGGTAGGAATCGGAACAAAGCATGTACAGGATGCATCTTATCCATTTCTTATTCAGGAAAAATACAGAGCAGGATACTTTACACACTATGCAGGAGCTGGAACAGTAAGAAGTGCCAAGCTTTCACACAACGGTGAGGAGGTTGACCTGTGTCTCTGTCCTACACACAGCCATTTTTCAGAGGAAGTTATTGATGGCAAGAAGACAAGAATCCTTACACTTGATCCTGTAGATATTGAGTTTTATGATGTTAAGCTTACTCTTCAGACAAAGGAATACTTTGAGGAGGGCTCATCAAACATCAAGATTGAGCGTAATATCCTTAGCATGAGTGATCCAAATGCTGAGGTTTATCTCGATGAGTACATCACAGCATGCTACGGAACAACAGAGTATCCTGAGGATATGACAGGCATCACACTTACATGTGAGGGAGAAAAACCACAGAGCATCAATTATGAGTACAAGTGTCGTGATGCAAAGCTTGACGGAGCAACTGCAGTAAGCGCAGTAATTCCTGCAATTCAGACAAAGGTTTCACTCACACCATCTGCAAAGGCAGAGGGATACATTGAGGAAGGATATGCATTCTCTCCAATGTTCAAGCTTGGTTACAAGAAACAGATTAAAGACAAGGAGGTATTTGCAACATGGCTCAACTTGGAAAAGGCAAATTAAATTACAGATGTCCTTTATGTTTTATGAGGGATCTTGATATTGATATGTTCTATAATAAGGAAACAGGTATTTATAGCTGCATCCGTTGTCAGTTCAGAGGTACAGAGGAAGAGGTGCTTCAGGGCAACGAGGATGTCCGCAAGAAGTACAAGGCTATGTACAAGAGATTCGACAAGTTCGATTTTGATTAAAGTAGTGATTGGTACGCTGCTGCTATAATAGCAGCAGCGTGTTTTGCATTTCGCTACAAAGGAGAGTATATATGGCGAAAAGAAAAAAAGACACGATGGAATTCAGATTCTATGAGCTGCCACAGGGAGAGTCGGCACTCGTACTGTGCGGAGAATCATGGAAGAGAGTGTATGGTCATGAGGAATTTCACCTGCATTTCCATAATCTGCTTGAAATCGGCATCTGCCGAGAGGGAGATGGAAATATGTATCTGGATGAGGATATTTACCAGTATCATGACGGCGATATCACATTTATACCTGAGAATTTTCCGCATGTTACAGTCAGCTATGGTGAGGTGGTGAATTTCTGGGAGTATATTTTTATTGACATACGTTCTGTGATAGAAGAGATGTTCCCAAACAATACGGCATTCCAGAATGAGGCAGTTACGACTATATCAAAAAAAGCGTTTATGACTAACGTGTATCAGAGCCCGGCTATGGCTGAGTATATAAATGCCATAATAAGGGAAACCCGTGAACACAAGATTTATTGCCAAAGGACGGTAAAGCTCCTTGTGCAGGGAATTGTAATAGAGCTGCTGCGTAGGTATGATGAGCTTCCGGAGGAGGATAATAATATCGTAAAGGGTACCAATATGTCACAGATAGCCACAGCACTTGACTATATGAATAAGCATTACAGCGAATCGATAAAGGCAGGGGAGCTTTCGGAACTATGCAACATGAGCGAGACTCATTTCAGGAGACTGTTTGAATCATATATCAATATGCCGCCTATGGAGTATCTGAATCTGATAAGAGTACAGAAGGCGTGCGAGCTTATGAAAAAAACAAATGAGCCTATGGAGCTTATTGCACAAAAGTGTGGATTCACAACCCAGTCAACTTTTAACCGTAATTTCCGCAAATTTTTGGACACTTCGCCATATCAGTGGAAGATAAATCCTGAAAATTATGAGCATAAGCTGCTGAATTTTAGGATATCTGCACTAAAGGGATGGTAGAAAATGCATGTTTCGTATAATTTTGTACATTTATGATTGAATATGCATGTAATTGTGTGGAATTTGTTAACACATAAATAGCATGTATGGTTATAATGACTATGTAATCAAGAAATGGACAAGTATTCATAGTTAAAATGCCCAATTAAAACAATAAGACTATGAATGAATTATGAACGGAGTATTACAAAAACATCATTTTTATTAGGGAGGAAGAAAAAATGAAAAAGAAAGTAGTTTCATTATTACTCGTAACAACAATGGTTGCCTCACTTGCAGCCGGATGTGGAGATTCATCTTCATCAGGAGATGGCACAGAAAAGACAGGCAAGAAGGTAGAGACCGTAGATGACGGTCATACACTTACAGCATGGGCCTGGGATGCAAACTTCAATATCCCGGCACTCAAAGCAGCAGCAGAGGATTACAAGAAAAATGTAGATCCTGATTTTGTACTCAATATTGAGGAGCAGTCACAGTCATCTGATATTGAGACAGCAATTACAACAGCAGGTTCAGCAGGAGATTACAGTACACTTCCTGACATCGTATTATTCCAGGATCACTACTTCCGGCAGTACCATACAAATTATCCTGATGCATGGGTATCAGCAAATGATGCAGATGTTAAGTGGGATGATTTCAGCCAGGAGAAATTATCATTCTCTACAATCGACGGAGAGCACTTTGGATTCCCTGTTGATAACGGAACAGTAATCTTTGCTTACAGAACAGATCTTCTTGAGCAGGCAGGATACACAATCGATGATATGACAGGTATCTCTTGGAAGGATTTCATCGAGGTAGGTAAGAAAGTATACGAGAAGACAGGAAAATACTTACTTTGCATGGACGGCGACGGAAATGATTTGTTCTACATGATGCTTCAGGCAGAGGGTGAGTCACAGTTTAAGGATGGCAAGCCAAACTTTGTAGACAACGCTAAATTAAAAGAAATCATGCAGGTACTTAAGGATATGATCGACAACAATGTTCTTTACCTTGCAAATAACTGGTCAGATTACACAGATCAGGCTGTCCAGGGAGACATGGTTGCAGGCGTTATGAACGGAAACTGGATCATTCCTACAATCGAGAAGGTTACAGACAACAGTGGAAAGTGGGAGATTACATCTCTTCCAACACTTGAGGGTGGTGAAGGCTATGCATCAAACGGTGGTTCTTCACTTTACATCACAAGCAACTGCAAGCAGACAGACCTTGCTAAGAAATTCTTAGCATATACATTCGGTGGCGGATCTTATACAGACAAGGGTGTATCTGAGACATATGACAATGCTCTTAAGAATGGTGGTGTTATCACTACATATACACCTGCAGGCAAGTCTGAGGTTTACAACGAGGGCGTTGAGTACTTCAACAACCAGCCAATTTACGCTAAGATCGTTGAGATGGGTGCAAATGTTAAGACAATCGAGCAGAGCGATTTCCATTACGATGCACGTAAGAAGCTTGCTACAGCACTTATCAATATTACTCAGAACGGTGCAGATATCGATTCAGAGATAAAGACAGCAGAGGATGACCTTAAATTCACAATGGGACTTTAATCTGTTAGCTTGATGGCAAATGTACAGGGAGCCATTAAATGGCTCCCTGTTTTTTCTCAAAGACTTATAGTTAGGAGGCCTTTACAGTGAAGAATAAGAAAAAAGGAATGAGCATAACAGGTAAACAAAGGGCTGCCGGCTGGATTTATCTGGCTCCGGCTACAATACTCATTTTCATAATGAGCTTCTGGCCTATTATCCAGGCTGTTATTACATCATTTAAAACCGGTTCAAGTGCAAATATGCAGTGGGCTAATCCATTTGCCTACAATTACACAAGAATGTTTCAGGATGCGGTTTTCAAGAGATCTATCGGAAACACATTCCTATATTTAATTATCGAAGTTCCAATCATGCTTGTACTGGCAATTTTACTGGCACAGTTACTTAACAACAAGCATCTTAAATTTAAAGGACTTTTCCGTACATGTGTATTTTTACCATGTGCAACATCACTCGTATCATATGCATTGATTTTTAAATCGCTTTTTGCAACACAGGGACTTATCAATACAATCCTTGTTAAACTTGGAATATTAGAGAGCAACTTTAACTTCCTCGGTACAGGCTGGAGCGCTAAGATTATTATCATAGTAGCTCTTATCTGGAGATGGACAGGATATAATATGGTGTTCTTTTTAGCTGGTCTGCAGAATATCGAGTATTCTGTTTACGAGGCGGCAAAGATAGATGGAGCGAGCGGCTGGAGGACCTTCTGGTCTATCACGGTTCCTCTTCTTAGACCTACAATTGTTATGACAACCATCATGTCAATAAACGGTACATTACAGCTCTTCGATGAGTCTGTAAACCTGACAAAGGGTGGACCTGCAAATGCGACAATCACCATGTCACATTATATCTATAACGGCTCGTTTGGTGAAGGTGTTGCAAACTTTGGATATGCATCAGCAATGTCTGTTATCGTATTCATCATGGTTGCTATACTGGCATTTATCAATCTGAAAGTAGGTGACAAGCGTGACTAAGAAAAAACATGGATCATCAATACAAAAAAGGCTTATACCTTCATACATTTTTCTTGTAATAGTTTCGTTCATCTCAGTATTTCCGTTTTTCTGGATGATATCGGCAGCGACCAACAAGTCTATTGACGTTGCAAGAGGTAGAATTGCATTTGGTGGCTATGCCCTTGAGAACTTAAAGAAACTGTTTGCATCACAGAACGTTGCACTTGGAATGAAAAACTCACTTATCAATGCAACAGTTCAGACAATTATAGCACTGCTTGTCTGCTCACTTGCCGGTTACGGCTTTGAGCTATATCATGACAAGGCAAAGGATAAGCTGTTCTCAGTTTTACTTCTTGCCATGATGATTCCGCAGGTAGCTACACTTATTCCTCTGTTCAAGATGATGTCAAAGCTCGGCTTTATAAATACGGTATGGGGCTTCATGCTCCCGGCTATTTCAACGCCGTTCCTTATCATGATGTTCAGACAGAATTCGAGAAACTTCCCAGTCGATATAATGGAGGCGGCACGAATTGACGGACTCAGTGAGATTGGTATTTTCTTCAAGATGTATATGCCTGTACAGAAATCAACATATGCAGCAGCTGCAGTTATCACATTCATGAATGCATGGAACTCATACCTGTGGCCAAAGGTAATCCTCAATAAGCCTGATGCTATCACAATGCCAATGCTTATTGCAAACCTCGCAGCAGGATATACAGTAGATTACGGTGTACTGATGATGGGCGTTCTTTTCTGCTCCATCCCTACAATGATCGTATTCTTTGTACTCCAGAAGCAGTTTGCAGAGGGAATTACAGGATCTGTTAAATAAAAGTAAAATAATATTGTTAAAAATTAAGAAGGCAAATAATGTTTATTATTTGCCTTCGTCTTATAAGAGGGCTTTGTGTTTAAAACAGACATGTATCAAATAATAAATACAGTAGATAGGAGTGTAAAAATATGAGTAATTTTGATTCAAATATCATTAAAAATCCGGAAATATTTGAGCAGAACAGACTTGCGGCTCATTCGGATCATGTGTGCTATAAAAATGAACTGGAGAAAATTAAAGGGAAATCAAGCCTGAGATATGATATGAACGGCTTATGGAAGTTTGCATATGCAAAGAATCAGTCCCTGGCTCCTTGTGGCTTTGAGGCAGCTGACTATGATTGCAAAGGCTGGGATGAAATCAGGGTTCCGGCACATATCCAGATGGAAGGCTATGACGTGCCAATCTATACGAATACCACATATCCGTGGGAGGCTGATGAGTCTATAAAGCCGGGCGAGGTACCTGAGATTTTTAATCCGGTTGCAAGCTATGTGAAGTATTTCACAATCCCTGAGAATATGAAGAACAAGAGGGTGTGTATTTCGTTCCAGGGAGTGGAGAGCGGTTTTGCACTCTGGCTGAATGGACACTATGTCGGCTACAGTGAGGACACATTTGATCCGTCTGATTTCGAGCTGACTGATTATATTGTCGAGGGTGAGAACAAGCTTGCGGTCAGGGTATGGAAATGGACATCAAGCAGCTGGTGTGAGGATCAGGATTTTTACAGATTTTCAGGCATTTTCAGAGATGTATTTTTGTATGCTGTTCCTTGTGCACATGTGGAGGATCTGTCAGTTGTTCCTACACTTAATGATACCTTTGACGAGGGCACACTTAGTGTGTCAATAAAGGCAGATGGTGATGGTATTGCAAGTGTAAAGCTTTATGAGCTGGGCGATTTGTCTGTGGAAAAATATGACAGGGCAAAACTTTTATTGGAAGAGTTTGATATAGAGCTTAGGAATAAGGAAATTTGCGAGGGCTCATGTAATGTGAAAAATCCTCTGTTATGGAGCGCTGAAAAGCCGAATCTGTATGAGGTTAAAATTATAGTTAAAGATACGCATGGAAATGAGACCGAGTTTATCAGCCAGCTGGCAGGCTTCAGAAGATTTGAGATGGTAGACGGACTCATGAAGCTAAACGGTAAGCGTATTGTATTTAAGGGTGTAAACCGCCATGAGTTCAGCTCAATAACAGGCCGTGTGCCAAACCGTGATGAGGTGATAAAGGATATTGTCACAATGAAAAAGAACAATATCAATGCTATAAGAACAAGCCATTATCCTGATGATTCCATGCTCTATGAGCTTTGCGATATTTATGGAATCTATATGATAGCTGAGAACAATCTTGAGAGTCATGGCACATGGGAGGCATATAATAAGGGCTATGTTGACCTTGACTTTGTTGTGCCAAAGGACAAGCCACAGTGGAGAGAAATGATGCTGGACCGTGCCAACTCATGCTATCAGAGAGATAAAAATCATCCGGCAATCCTTATCTGGTCATGCGGCAATGAGTCGTTTGGCGGCAAGACCATATATGAGATGTCACAGCTTTTCAGACAGCTTGATAAGCATCGTCTGGTTCATTATGAGGGAGTATTTAGCGATAGAAGCTATAATGACACAAGCGACATGGAAAGCCAGATGTATACTCCGGCTGCAGGCATTGAAAAATTCCTGGCAGAGCATCCTGAGAAACCGTTTATCTGCTGCGAATATACACATGCAATGGGAAATTCCTGCGGTGCTATGCACAAATATACAGAGCTTACAGACCGCGAGCCTAGATATCAGGGCGGATTTATCTGGGATTATATTGACCAGTCAATCTACAAAAAGGACAGATACGGCAAGTGGTTCCTCACATATGGCGGAGATTTCGGCGACAGGCCTACAGATGGAGATTTCAGCGGAAACGGCATCTGTTATGGCGGAGAGAGAGAGGCTTCTCCAAAGATGCAGGAGGTGAAGTTTAATTATCAGAATATATCGGTTGATTTTGACAGCGACTACATCTTTACAGTCACAAACAAAAATCTCTTTGTAAATACATCGGTTTTTGATGCTTTTGCCATTCTTCTTGCAGACGGTGAGGAGGTTTACAGGACAAAGCTTCAGATATCTGTTCCACCGATGGATAGGGCAAGCTATGAGGTGCCGGTGACTCTTAAAAATTCCATGATAGATGTGGAAAAAGAGTACTGTATTGTCGTATCATTTGTATTGAAGGAAAACACCATCTGGGAAAAGGCAGGATATGAGATTGCATTCGGACAGCATATGATAAAGAAGCCTGTAAGTGAGTATTCATGCGACAAATCAGTTGAGCTTGTTGTTGGAAACGGAAATATCCTTGTAAGAGGTGAGAACTTCAAGGCACTTTTCTCAAGAATGAATCTGGGAATGGTTTCATATGTATATGGTGGCGTCGAGATGCTTCCAAATACTATTCCACTGCCGAATTTCTGGAGAACACCTACCAACAATGATTCCGGAAATATGATGCCACAGCGCTATGCACAGTGGAAGATTGCCAGCATGTATGTGACCACCAGACAGGATCAGCGCTTTGCGGATACATCACCAAGGGTAGACAAAAATGACAACAATATCGCCATCACATACACTTATTTCATGCCTACCACACCGCAGAGTTCATGCGAGGTGACATACAGAGTGTTTGGTGATGGAACAATCGAGACAACTCTGTCATATGACCCTGTAAAGGAACTTGGCGATATGCCGGAGTTTGGCATGATGTTCAAGCTGGATGCCGATTATGATACAGTGAAATGGTACGGACTCGGACCACAGGAGACATACGAGGACAGACAGCATGGCGGAAAGTATGGTGTATACGAGAATAAAGTGGCAGACAACATTGCTGAGTACCTCGTTCCGCAGGAGAGCGGCAACAAGTGCAGAGTAAGATATGCAAAGGTAATGGATAAGAAGGGCAGAGGCATGCTGTTCTTTGGTGATGAGCTTTCGTTCTCGGCACTGCCATATACACCACATGAGCTGGAAAATGCTGCACATCACTTTGAGCTTCCACCTGTACACTATACTGTTGTCCGTGTGGCAAAGAAGCAGATGGGTGTAGGCGGAGACGACAGCTGGGGCGCACATACTCATCCGGAGTATCTGCTTGATGCCTCAGAGAAAATGGAATTCACATTCTGTTTCCGCGGAATTTAGCATTTTAAGGTTGTCAGGAATATTATTACGCATTTTGAGAGCAGGGACTATTACTGGGACTGCTCTCATGGTGTAAATAAATGATATAAGGATAAATGATATAAGAATTAAGGAGAATTAAAATGTCAAAATTTATTAAGGGTATGGATTTATCAACCTTGCTCGAGCTGGAACGCTGCGGAGCAAAATACTACGAGGATGGAAAGGAGAAGGATATTCTTGACATCATGAAGGAGCATGATGTTGATACAATCCGTCTTCGTCTGTGGAACGACCCAAAATCAGAGGAGGGTGAGCCTTACGGTGCGGGTAACAATGACCTGGCTGAGACTATCGCTATCGGAAAAAAGGTTACAGATGCAGGCTTTGGAGTGCTTTTGAATTTCCACTACAGTGATTTCTGGGCAGACCCGGGAAAGCAGATTAAGCCAAAGGCATGGAAAGATTTCGGTGTGGACGAGCTGGAGCAGGCTGTATATGATTTTACACTTGAAAATCTGACAAAGATTATTGAGGCAGGTGTAAATGTCACAATGATTCAGGTAGGTAATGAGCTTTCAAACGGACTTTTGTGGCCTGAGGGAAAGGTACCTGACTACGATAATATAGCAAAATTTGTGAATGCCGGAATACGTGCCTGCCGCAAGGTAAATGCTGATATTCCGATTATGATTCACCTCGATAATGGTGGAAACAATGAGCTTTATGTCAGATGGTTTACAAACTTCATCGAAAGAGGAGAGGAGTTTGAGTATATCGGATTGTCATACTATCCTTTCTGGCACGGCTCGCTCGATCAGCTTGAGTTCAATATGAACGATATTGCAAAGCGTTTCAATAAGGACCTTATCATAGCTGAGGTATCCATGGGCTTTACAATGGACAGCTACCAGGAGTATGAGAAGCTTGCTGATTCTGAGCGCAAGGGTTATGCGACAAAACCGGAGCTTGTTGAGAAGATAGATTATCCTATGACTATTGAGGGACAGGCTGACTTTACAAAAGATTTCTTAAACAGAGTGGCAAATGTGGTGGATGACCACGGAAAAGGATTTTTCTGGTGGGAGCCAGCGTGGATTCCTGTACCGGGCTCAGGCTGGGCTACACCTGCTTCACTTAAGTACATGAATGATCCGGGACCATGCGGCAATGAGTGGGCAAACCAGGCACTTTTTGACTATGATGGAAATGTGCTGCCGGCACTTGATGTTATTAAGAATTTTAAAAAATAAAATAATAACATATGTAATTTTGTTGCATGATTTGATTTGTTATGTTGCATTTTCAGTCGGATGTATTGCAATGTAAAAATGTGCAGTTATAATAGAGTTATAAAGAAAGAACGAATTATTTTAACTATCAATTTAACGCAAATACAATCAGCAAAGGAGAAGAAAAAATGATACAGCAGAACGTATTAGACAAATTCAAGGAGCTTTTTGGAGCAGATGGGGATATCAGAGTATATTTTGCTCCGGGACGTGTAAATCTGATCGGTGAGCACACTGACTACAATGGAGGACATGTGTTCCCTTGTGCACTGACCATAGGCACATATATGGCAGCAAGAAAGCGCGATGACAGGAAGCTTCGTTTCTACTCTATGAATTTTGACAATCTGGGGGTGGTTGAGTCATCACTTGATGAGTTTACACCTGATCCGGACGGACTTTGGATAAACTATCCAATGGGCGTTATGTGGGCCTTCGAGGGACGCGGAATGAAGCTTGAAAGCGGTCTTGATATTGTTTTATTCGGAAATATTCCAAACGGCTCAGGACTTTCTTCATCAGCATCTCTTGAGGTGGTTACAGGATATATGTTAAAGGATATTTACGGCTTTGACGTGACAAATCAGGATATTGCACTTATCGGTCAGTATTCAGAGAACAACTACAACGGCTGTAATTGCGGTATCATGGATCAGTTTGCATCTGCAATGGGCAAAAAGGACAATGCAATTTTCCTTGACTGCAATACTCTTGATTTTGAGTATGCACCAATCGTTTTGGACGGTGCAAAGATCGTGGTTACAAACAGCATGGTTAAGCACAGCCTTGTAACAAGTGCTTACAATGACAGAAGAAATGAGAGTGCACAGGCTCTTAAGGATTTACAGACAGTATGTGACATCAAGACTCTCGGTGACCTGACAGATGAAGAGTTCGAGGCTCATAAGGATGCGATTAAGGATGAGGTTGCACGTAAGAGAGGCAAGCATGCGGTTTATGAGAACCAGCGTACCATCAAGGCTGTTAAGGCACTGAAGGAAAATGATATCGAGACATTTGGAAAGCTTATGAATGCTTCACATGTATCACTTCGTGATGATTATGAGACATCATGTCCTGAGGTTGACGTACTTGTTGATGAGGCATGGAAGATTCCGGGTGTTATCGGATCACGAATCACAGGAGGCGGATTTGGCGGCTGTACAGTCAGCATAGTAAAGGACGAGGCTATTGATCAGTTTAAGGCAAACCTGACAAAGGCTTATGAAGAGAAGGTTGGAAAGACACCTGAGTTTTATGTTGTTTCAATCGGAGACGGACCTAGCCGTCTGGCATAAAATTAGCAATATGAAATAACAGTAACGGATAAACAGGTTTTTCCCGACAATGATTAAGGAGCATGACATGATTCAGGAGAGAATATTAGAATTAGTAAAATATGGTCTTACAACAGGACTTGTTGACCCTGCTGATGAGGTATACACAGTAAACAGACTTCTCGAGGTACTCGGAGTGGACGACATCGAAGATGAGACATTTGAAAAGGTAGAGGCTCAGCCGGCATGGACACAGGAAGAGGCAGAGGAGAAGCTTGAGGGTATACTCGAGGATATGATGACATACGCATATGACAATGGCATCATGAAAGAAAACAGCATTGTATACAAGGATCTTTTTGATACAAAGCTGATGGGCTGCCTCGTAAATGCACCAAGCGTGATCAGAGCCCGCTTTAAGGATTTATACGACAATGAGTCTTCACTTGCGGCAACCGATTATTTTTACAAATTAAGCTGTGACAGCAATTACATCAGAAGACAGCGCATAAAGAAGGATATGAAATGGACCACAGACACAGAGTATGGCACACTAGATGTGACAATCAATCTCTCAAAGCCTGAGAAGGATCCAAAGGCAATTGCTGCCGCTAAAAATGCTAAGCAGAGCGCATATCCAAAGTGCCAGCTTTGTAAGGAAAATGAGGGCTATGCAGGCCGCGTAAACCATCCTGCAAGAGAAAACCACAGAATTATCCCTGTTACAATAAACAACAGCCAGTGGTTTTTCCAGTACTCACCATATGTATACTACAATGAGCACTGTATCGTGTTCAATTCAAAGCATACACCGATGAAAATCGAGCGTGCCACATTTGGAAAGCTGCTTGATTTTGTAACACAGTTTCCACATTATTTTGTAGGCTCAAATGCAGATCTGCCAATCGTTGGAGGCTCTATCTTAAGTCACGACCATTTTCAGGGCGGACACTATACCTTCGCTATGGCAAAGGCTCCGATAGAGAAAAAAATCACATTCAAGGGCTACGAGGATGTTGAGGCAGGTATCGTAAAATGGCCTATGTCTGTTATCAGAATCAAGTCAGCAGACAGGGATAAGCTTATTGACCTTGCAGATAAGATTCTTCTTGCATGGAGAGGCTATACAGATGAAGAAGCATTTATTTTTGCAGAGACAGATGGAGAGCCACACAACACTATCACACCTATAGCAAGACGTCGTGACGGAGACTATGAGCTTGATCTTGTGCTCAGAAACAACATCACCACGGAGGAGCATCCGCTTGGCCTATATCATCCGCATGCCCACCTTCATCACATAAAGAAGGAGAATATCGGACTTATCGAGGTAATGGGACTTGCAGTGCTTCCGGCCAGATTAAAGGGTGAGATGGCAGAGCTTAAGGATGCAATCCTTACAGGAAAGGATCTGCATTCGACTGAGACTCTTGCATCACATGCTGACTGGGCTCTTAAGTTTATGTCTAAGTATGATAAGATTGATGAGTCTAATATTGATGGTATCATCAATGAGGAGATTGGACTTGTATTTAAAGAAGTGCTTGAGTGTGCAGGAGTGTACAAGTGCACTGATGAGGGACGTGTAGCGTTCCAAAAATTTATAGATGCGGTAAATGCATAAGATTTTCAATTATCTTTTTATAATGCGGAAAGCACCGGCGAACCATACTATATATTTCGCAAGTACTACGCAGCTAAGAAGCAGTAAGAATTATGATTTAGGGTGTTTAGACCATGACACAACCGGCTTTTATGTGCCGTCCATGGCGCATAACGCCTTGCCCCAGCGTCCATGCTGGGGCATTGTTGTAGGTGGACATAATTCTAACTGCTTCTAAGCTGCTTCGTAAAGCTCAATATATAGTATGTTCGCCGGTGCTTTCCTTAGGTTGTGAAATAAATTAATTTTTAAATACACTATTAAATACATCATTGGTAATGACTTTTTACTAAAGACTTGTAACTTGACTAGATTTTGCTTTCTGCAATTTATGCAGGCAGTGGATGAATGCAGGCACCAGGAAGGCATCTGCGAGAATCCATGCGAGTGGGCTTGCAAAGCAGGCGGCAGAAAAGCCGAATATCGGTACAAATACAAGTCCGATGAGCGAACGCGCAATCATTTCTGCTACTCCTGCAAACATTGCAAAACCTGAAAAGCCCATGCCCTGTATGGTGAAACGGACTGTGTTTACCAGAACGAGCGGGATGTAGAAAAATGCATTTATCAGCAGAAACTGATGAGCCTGTGCGACAACCTCTGTTTCGCTTGGTGATACAAACAGGTAAATCAGATAGTTGGCTATAAACAGCAGTGCCACAAAAATCAAAACCGAATAGACCGATCCTATAACTGAGGCTGAAATAAGCCCCTTCTTTACACGTTCAAATTTGGCTGCGCCGACATTTTGTCCACTGTAGGTGGCCATTGTGGAGCCGAGTGCGTCAAATGGACACACCATAAACATTGAAATACGGCTTGCAGCGGTCATTGAGGCAACTGCGATGGAGCCTAAGCCGTTTACGGCAGTCTGCAGTATGACGCTGCCTATAGCGGTTATCGAATACTGAAAGCCCATAGGAAGTCCCATGACCATCAGATTTCTGACATATGAAGAGTCAAGCTCCAAATCATTTCTGCTTACATGCAGCAGAGGTACATTTTTTGCTATGTAAATGATGCACAGCACTCCTGATACACCCTGTGACAGTACGGTTGCAAAAGCCGCTCCAAACACGCCCATGTTAAATACCAGAATGAAAAGTAAATCAAGACCGATATTTAGAACAGCCGCGATTATAAGGAAAATAACAGGTATGACCGAGTTGCCGAGAGATCTCAGATATCCTGACAGCAGATTGTACAGTATTGTGGCAGGAATGCCTGCAAATATGACAATCAGATACTGGTAGGCGAGGTCGTAAATGTCGCCTGGCGTATTCATCCAGGTCAGAATGTGACCGCAGAGAAGCACAGTGAGTGCCGTCATGATTATTGCGATAATTACAGACACAATCCCTGCATTTCCTACATATTTTTTAAGTCCTTTTTCATCCTTGGCACCAAAGCGCTGGGCTATTGGAAGTGAAAAGCCGGCACACACACCCTGGCAGAAGCCAATGATGAGAAAGCAGATGCTTCCGGTAGAGCCGACTGCGGCTAAGGCCGAAACACTTAGAAAACGACCGACGATTATTGTATCCATAAGGCTGTAAACCTGCTGGAAAAGCATTCCGAGAAGCAACGGAAGGGAAAAGCCCAGAATGAGCCCGGTAGGAGAACCTACAGTGAGATCCTTTGAATTATTTTTAGTCATTATTTATAATCCCCCTTGATTAAAAATAGATAAAAATATATATAAAAAATAGTGATTAAGTGTAATATACAACCTTTACAAACATAAGTAAATGAGGTAAAGTAAAATTGTTAGCATTTTTTTGGGTGCATATTTTAAAGTGAATAAAAACGCTGATTTTATGTTTGATATCATGTTTTTTCAGAGAAGAAAATTGAATGATCAGTAAATATGTATGGACTGACATATAATTAAATTTGGAGGAAAAGAATGAGAGACTGGGAAAATAACATTCGAAAGGTTGTACCTTATACACCGGGAGAACAGCCAAAGAATACCTGTGTTATTAAGTTAAATACAAATGAGAATCCATATCCGCCAGCGCCGGGAGTGAAGGAGGTTTTAAGTAACTTCAATACAGATGATTTAAGACTGTATCCTGATCCAAAGGTTGATAAGCTGGTAAATGCAATTGCGGATTTCTATAAGATAGACAGCTCGAAGGTGTTTGTCGGAGTTGGCTCTGATGATGTACTTGCCATGATTTTTATGACATTTTTCAATTCAAAAAAGCCGATACTGTTTCCTGACATTACATATTCATTTTATGATGTGTGGGCAGATATGCTTCGAATCCCTTATGAGCAGCTTCCATTGTCTGATGATTTTTCAATAGTACCGTCAGATTACTATAAGGTAAACGGCGGAGTAGTATTTCCAAACCCTAATGCTCCGACAGGAAAGCTTATGCCTCTTGATGAGATAGAGGACATAATAGAGCACAATCAGGATGTAATTGTTGTAGTAGATGAGGCATATGTGGATTTTGGCGGGGAGAGTGCGCTTCCACTCATTGACAAATATGATAATGTCATCGTGGTACAGACATTCTCGAAATCACGCGCGCTGGCAGGTTCAAGAGTTGGTTTTGCCATGGCAAGTCCTGTGCTTATCAAGTATCTGAATGATGTGAAATATTCGTTCAATTCATATACAATGGACAGAATCACAATCGAAGCAGCTACAGCAGCTGTAAAAGACAGAGCATACTTTGAAGAGACCACAGCAAAGGTCATAAAGACACGTGAGTGGACAAAGAAAGAGCTTAAGAGACTTGGCTTTACATTCTGTGACTCAAAGAGCAACTTTATATTTGCAAAGCCTGCAAATGTTTCTGCAACAAAGCTTTTTGAGGACCTTAAGGCAGACAATATATTTGTCAGACATTTTAGCTCACCTGAGCGAATCAACGACTATCTGCGCATATCCATAGGAACTGATGAGCAGATGCATACACTAATTAAATTTTTGGAGAATTATTCATGTTAAAAAAATATATTTACATCTTTTTAATTTCAATGGTACCACTTATTGAACTCAGAGGAGCAGTTCCGGTTTCACAGGTGATGGGGCTGCCGATAGTGCCATCATTTATCGTTTGTATCATTGCAAATATGCTTCCGGTACCAATTATTTATCTTTTTGCAAGAAAGGTTCTCATCTGGGGAGCAGACAAACCAATTATTGGAAGGTTCTTCAGCTTCTGCCTTGAAAAAGGAGAGAAGGGCGGCAAGAAGCTTCAGGCAAAGGCCGGAAGAGGTCTGTTTGTTGCACTTTTACTTTTCGTAGGTATCCCACTTCCGGGAACAGGTGCATGGACAGGAACACTTGCTGCAAGTATCCTTGATATGGATTTCAAGTCAACAGTTGCCGCTGTCATGCTTGGAGTACTGCTTGCCGGCATGATTATGATGATAGTAAGTCTGGCGGGCGTGTCTATATTCCTGTAGAATTTATGGGGAGCTTTCGTCGTCCTTTGTTAAACAGTACAAATCCGACCACCAGTGAAACAATTGTAACAGCAATCACAATCACAAAGATCACTACACTATTACCGGGATCAAGGAAAAATCCTGAAAGTGTGCCCCAAAGGTTGAAAAGCAGATGAAGCCCTATAGAGTAGTAAATAGAGCCACCGCGTTCGCACACATATCCGAGCACTATGCCAAGTGCAAAGGCATATATGCCCTGAATCCAGTTGAGATGGAACAGTCCGAAAAGTGCAGCCTGCATCAGATTGGCAAGAGCAAATGGCAAAGTCTTTCTGGCACAGCGCATGGTTACACCGCGGAATATAAGCTCCTCACAGATTGGCGCCAGTATTACAGAATAAAGTACTGTTACAAAGGTGGTATCTGTGATGCCTGATGTCTCAAAAAGCTCGTTGTACTGCTGCAGCCAGTCGGGACGGATGTAGCCGGTTAAGTTAGCGATGAAATTGGCAGCAAACTGTGTACCCGGCACGAGTATGACGATTGCCACAAGCATCATGGGATTGAAGGTTTTCTTAGGGGATGGAAGAAAATTACCTTCGTATCTGGCATAGTACCACATGCCAAAAATCGCAATGGTAATGAGTGCATAGATGACCATAATCATCATGTTAAAATTTACAGAGGTAAATGTCTTTTCAAGGCGGTCCGATACGTTTGCAGACGGAAAAGCAAGCTTTCCGACAAAACCTTGTCCAAACACTCCCATGCCCATCATAAAGAATAAGGCGATAGTCTGAATTGCCTCAACTGCAAGCAGTGGGACAAATGTGTAAAAGAAATATCCTACTTTTTTCATTTTCAATTTACTCCATTCTGATTTATTAGGCGATAGTAACATTAGTATAACATATCATAATTTAATTGCAAGAAAGCTGTTTACTTTAAAACTTTAATATGTTAAAATTAAAAGTAAATAAATCGCATGAAAAAGGAGAACACGATGAGCAAGAATCTAAAAACAGAAGCAGTAGACCATTTGTTTGATGCTATTTTGTGTCTCAAGGATAGAGCAGAGTGTTATACATTTTTTGAGGATGTTTGTACTGTAAATGAGCTTTTTTCTCTATCACAGAGATTTGAAGTGGCAAAGATGCTTAGAGAGCAGAAGACATATCTTGATATAGCAGAAAAGACCGGGGCTTCCACAGCCACAATCAGCCGTGTGAATAGATCATTAAACTACGGCAACGATGGATATGATATGGTTTTTTCACGCATGGAGGATGGCTCTGACAAAGAGGATTAGTTTATCATAGGGGAAAAGAAAAACAGGCTCATTAATTTGAGCCTGTTTTTTTACTTTCTTTTCCTGAATGTGTATTTTCATGGGAAGAAGCCTCTTTTTCTTCATTTAGATTGTCAATCATGCGCTCAATCAGCATTTTCTTGATGTAGACATCAAAGCTCAGCATGCAGATAAAGCTGAATGTGTGAAGAAATTTCTGATCCTCATCAGGAAAATTCTCAAATGTTTCACCGGCAATCTTGTATTTCTTGCCGAGATCCTTTAGGAGCTTTTGCGATTCCTCCGCCTCTAAGCTGAAAACCTCAGTATAGACATCCTGCATCGTAAATCCGTCATCATTGCCGAAATACTTCTCGGTAAGCGGATTAAGAATTGAGCGGATATCGTTGATGCTCAATATATTTTTGAAATAATATATAAAAAGCAGTGTGAGCACATGCTCCTTAGAATACTTTTTCTTGTCCGGAGAAGGGAGCAGATTGTTTTTGGCATAGTTGTTTATCATTGTCTTGGTAAGGATTTTGTCGCTTTCATAGCGCTTTGATGCAGCGAGCTGCTCGTCCATGAAGGTTGTGACCTGATCCATGTACAAATCAATATTTGGTATATCCTCCGGCTTTATGTAATCTATTGATTTAAGCTGCTTTAATAATTCTGATAAAAATTCTTTAACGTCATTCTCCATATCATCACCTCAGGCTTTTATTATATAGTATTGAAAACTATATGACAAGTTTTTTTTGAATTTTCTCATATTGGGTTGTACAAAACATATGTTTGTGATATGCTGTAAATAAATTATTTTTGTATTTATGGTATGTGTGCCTGTAAAAGACTGGAGAATTGAGAGGAAAACAGATGAACTTAGATATGTTGAATGAACAGCAAAGGGAGGCCGTTTTGACCACAGAGGGACCGCTTCTTATTTTAGCGGGGGCAGGCAGTGGCAAGACCAGGGTTCTTACATACAGGACTGCCTACCTGATAGATGAGTGTGGCGTCAATCCTTACAATATCATGGCAATCACCTTTACAAACAAGGCTGCGGGAGAGATGCGTGAGAGAATTGATGATATGGTGGGCTATGGTTCGGAAAGCATATGGGTTTCTACATTCCATTCGACATGTGTGCGTATACTGCGCAGGTATATTGACAGGCTGGGATATGACACGAATTTTACCATATATGATGCTGACGACCAGAAGGCTCTGATGAAGGACATCTGCAAGCGTCTTGAGATAGATACCAAGATGTATAAGGAAAAGATGTTTTTAAATGTCATTTCATCTGCAAAGGATGAGATGATTGATCCGATAGAGTTTGAAAACCGCTTCACAGGTGACTTCGTGAAGCGCAAGCAGGCACTTGTATACAAGGAGTATCAAAATGCCCTAAAGCAGAATAACGCACTCGATTTTGATGATTTGCTTGTGAAGACAGTAGAGCTTTTTAAGCTGGATAAAGAGGTGCTGGATTACTATCAGGAGCGCTTCAGATATATCATGGTGGATGAGTATCAGGACACAAACACCGTGCAGTTTGAGCTTATCAGGCTTCTTGCCATGAAGTATAAGAATCTGTGTGTGGTGGGTGATGATGATCAGTCCATTTACAAGTTCAGAGGTGCCAATATCTACAATATCTTAAACTTTGAGAAGCATTTTGAAGATGCAAAGGTCATAAAGCTTGAGCAGAATTACAGGTCTACCCAGAATATCCTGGATGCCGCCAACAGCGTCATTTCCAACAACGTGGGTAGAAAGGACAAGCGCCTTTGGACTGACAACGGAGCCGGAGACAGGATTACCTTTGAACAGCTTGAGAGTGGCTTCGAGGAAGCGGATTATGTGGCGCGTTCGATAGCGAGACTCGTGAGAAAGGGTGAGGCGCGCTATAAGGACTGTGCTGTGCTTTACCGAACCAACGCACAGTCGCGTCTCTTCGAGGAGAAATTTATTGCAGCAAACATTCCATACAAGATTGTCGGCGGCGTGAATTTCTATGCCAGAAAAGAGATAAAGGATATCCTTGCATATTTAAAGACTATTGACAATGGCCATGATGACCTTGCGGTAAAGCGAATAATAAATGTGCCAAAGCGCGGCATCGGAGCCACAAGCATCAATAAGGTGACGGACTATGCCCTTGAGAAGGGGATAGATTTCTATACGGCACTGCGCTATGTCGATGAGGTGCCGGGCATGGCGAGGTCAGCAGGCAAGATAAAGCCTTTTGTGATGTTTATACAGTCACTTCGTGCGAGAGCCGAGATGGATTCGGTTTCGCAGCTCATACAGGCAATAATCGATGAGACCGGCTATGTCGATGAGCTGAAGGCAGAGGGCACGGATGAAGCAGAGCAGCGTATTGAGAATATTGATGAGCTTATAAACAAGGCTGTTGATTACGAGCAGGGGGAGGAGAATCCTACTCTCAGTGGCTTTTTGGAGGAAGTAGCACTTGTAGCAGATATAGACGGTCTTGATGAAAACAGCGACTATGTGGTTCTTATGACTCTGCACAGTGCTAAGGGACTTGAGTTTCCGAATGTGTATCTGGCGGGTATGGAGGATGGTCTTTTCCCAAGCTATATGTCAATCACGAGTGATGATGCGACAAGCGAGATAGAGGAGGAAAGGCGTCTTGCTTATGTTGGCATCACGAGAGCCAAGGAGCATCTTACCATTACATCGGCGCGTATGCGCATGGTGCGTGGAGAGACACAGTTCAACAAGGTATCGCGATTTGTGAAGGAGATTCCACGCGAGCTTATGGCAGGTGAGGTCTATGAGCCAAAGCGCCGTGATGATGACCTTGAAAGAAATTCGCAGAGCACGTACAGAAAGGCTAAGGAGGCCTTCAAAAAGACACCTACATACGGCACAGAGTATGCGACCACCTTTAATACACAGCGTACAAGGACACCTGTCTATACACCTGTGAGCAACCAGAAGTCATTTGCCAGTGCCAATACCACCGGCGGCCTTTCATATAAGGTAGGAGACAGAGTATCACACATCAAGTTTGGCGCGGGAGAGGTCATGGCAATCGTAGAAGGCGGCAGGGATTATGAGGTCACTGTGGACTTTGACAAGGCCGGTACCAAAAAGATGTTTGCTTCATTTGCCAAATTGAAAAAAATTGACTAAAATTATTGTAATTTTTATAGGAAAATTGGATATAATATGCTATAATGGATTTAACAAATAGCATTTGACAATTACTTTTGGAAAAGGAGCGGATTGAATTATGAGTAAAGTTGAAGAATTATTAAAGGACAACAAGCTTGCAGAGAAGCTCAGCATGGCAAAGCTTAATGACCTTCTCAAAAAAGAAGAGGAAGACAAGAAGCCTTCCAAGGCTGTTATCATATTTGCCATCATTGGTGTATTAGTTGCAGTTGCAGCAGCGGCATATGGTATCTACAGATTTTTCACACCGGATTATTTAGATGATTTCGATGATGAGTATGATGATGAATTCGATGATGATTTCTTCGAGGATGAAGACGATGATGATGCTGAAGAGGAAAAAGAGGCACCAAAGACTAAAGAAGAGAAATAATCGTTTTTAGATAATGGGGGCTACATATGTAGTCCTCATTTTTCTTTATGTGTGAAGCAAGGCATTTGCAGTCGCTCATACAAAGGAATAATAAAGTATAAAGAGAGATAAGAATTACATGAAAAAAGGATTTAGAGGAACAGGAACCGTAGAAAGAGTAGACTTCCCAAACAAGGGAATAGCCGTTACAGATGACGGCGACAGAGTAATTGTGAAAAATACAATTCCGGGACAGAAGGTGGAATTTGTTGTAAATAAAGTAAAGCATCAAAGGGCAGAGGGCAGACTCATGGAGGTAATTGAGAAATCGCCTCTGGAGACAGAAGAGCCATGTCCTCACTTTGGAATGTGCGGGGGCTGTACATATCAGACAGTGCCTTACGAAAAGCAGCTTGATATGAAGCTTACCCAGGTGAAAAAGCTCATTTCGGATGCCATCGGCACTGAAAAAGAGGCAGGATATGAGTTTATAGGGATACATGGAAGTCCGAAAAAGAGTGAATACAGAAACAAGATGGAATTTTCCTTTGGTGATGAGTACAAGGATGGCCCTCTTGCGCTTGGCATGCACAAAAGAGGAAGCTTTTATGACCTTGTGACAGTATCGGACTGTCAGATAGTGGATGAGGATTTCAGGACAATATTAAAGGCAACACTTGATTATTTTTCAAAAAACAATATCCCATATTTTCACAGAGCAACACACAAGGGCTATCTGCGGCATCTGCTTGTCAGAAAGGCAACAAAAACCGGTGAAATCATAGTCGACCTTGTCACTAGCACACAGACAGAGGGCTTCAACGAGGAGGAGCTGCTCGCAGGCTTTAGATATGCGCTTTTGACCAGGCAATATGACGGCAGATTTAAGGGCGTTTTACACACAAAAAATGACAGCGTGGCAGATGTGGTCAAAAACGAGGGCACAGAGGTGCTCTACGGAGATTCATATTTCTACGAGGAGCTCTTAGGTCTGAAATTCAAAATCACACCATTCTCATTTTTCCAGACCAACTCACTCGGAGCGGAGGTGCTCTATGAGACAGCGAGAGAGTTTATCCTGGGAGATGACAAGGATTCGCTAAACGGTAAAACAGTCTACGACCTCTACAGCGGAACCGGCACCATCGCGCAGCTTATGGCACCGGTGTGTAAGGAAGTAGTAGGTGTCGAAATAGTTGAGGAGGCAGTTTGCGCAGCAAAGGAAAA
>OHRD01000160.1_pt1 | contig 46019 bp, 60 predicted proteins | sample 1578371 | NCBI WGS metagenome assembly OHRD01 (sample SAMEA3879505, study PRJEB24766) | human gut metagenome | biome: human-associated habitat; feature: feces | place: USA | collected 1985/1987
AAAGTCATTACGGGTTTCTTTACTATTTTCTCGTTGTTCAATTTTCAAGGTCCTACGCACTTTCAAGGCTTGTTTGCTTTCTTCATTTGAAGTCGCTAACCTCAGCAGTGCAAGAGCTATTATACTACGTTGTTTTGATTTTGTCAAGCACTTTTTAAAAGTTTTTTAAAAAGTTTTTTCAGCTTTTAAAATCAAAACCGAGCAACACTTTTGATTACTTCCTGAATGTTGACTCTCCACTTCCGTGCGTTCTACACTCTTTCACCGTCTGTGTTTTCTCTTGTCTGCCTCGCCTCTCAGCGCAACATTTGATATTATATCAGCACTTCCCTCTTTTGTAAACCCCTTTTTGACAATTTTTTTATCTTTTTTACATTATCGGCAAATTTTCTATATTATTCTTTATTCTATCTTATTTTTAATGCCTTTTCACTATTATTCTGCCTTTTACACGCTGAATCCCTCTTCATATACATATATATGTAAAAAGAAATTTGTTCTTATCCTTTAAATGTAATTTTACGCCCAATTATATTGTGCTTTTATATAATTGGGATAAGACTTATTTGTTCATTTTGTACAAATTTCGTAAAATTTGTTTTTACAGACTGGACTTTTCGCAAAAATGTGTTATTATAGTATATGTAAAGCGATATAGTTTTGACATTTAGCTACTTAATGTTGCTACTGTATAACTTTACAAATTGCAAATACTGGGAGGTTTAGTTATGAGTTTTGATAAAATTATTGCCATCACAAGACAGTATGGTTCCGGCGGACACGATATCGGTAAAGCTCTTGCCGAGAGGCTTGGCATATCGTTTTACGATAAGGAGCTCATTTCTATTGCCGCTAAAGAGAGCGGTGTATCTCCCGAGGTATTCAAGCATGCTGACGAAAGAGCTACCAACAGTCTTTTGTATTCATTGTCTGTGGGACTGTACAATTACGGTAACAACTTTTCTTCAGTGGGCGACCTGCCGGTTAATGACCGTCTTTATATTTTACAGCACAAGATTATCAAGCAGCTTGCAGAAAAGGAAAATTTCGTTGTTGTCGGTAGATGCGCCGACTATGTTCTTAAAGATAATCCGAAGCTTGTGAAGGTATATATTTATGCTGATCTTGATAAGAGAATTAAAAGAGCTGTTGACAGACAGGACATTGACCCTGCCAGAGCCAAACAGGCAGTTTTAAAGGCAGACAAGAACAGAGCAAATTACTATAGTTTTTATTCAGGGAAAAAATGGGGTCTTGCAGACAACTATGATTTGTGCCTTAACAGCACTAACATTACAGTTGATCAGGCCGTTGACATTATTATAAGTTACATCAATATTTGTGACTCAAATAAAAAATAACACTCATATTCGAGCATTTCCTGAATATACTATATTGTTTTATTAAGGAGGTGTACTATATGAAATTTGTCATTATGGATCTTGATGATTTTATCTTTGGTAACGAAGAATGGCACGAGAGCGAAAGATAATCGCTTTTCGGACAGAATTTTAATTTATTTACCGTGATTTTTTATCATTGACATAAAATCAAAAAAAGGGGCGGATACTCAATCAAAAGTATCCGCCTTTTTGTTGCCCCTTAAAACGAAACGAGGGCTTGCATTAATATTGTATGCGCCAAAATCGCAATTATTCATTGTTATTTATAAAAGAAAGCGGATCGGCGTACTTGCCATCAATCTTCACTTCAATGTGTATATGGTTTTCTTCCCCTGCCTCAAAGGGGACTGCGCCGATTGTACCGACCTTCTTCCCGACATCAATTGAATCGCCCTTGTTTACATCGACCGAGCCAAGTCCGCAATATCTGCATATGACATTGTCGGTTGAAATTTCAACGATTTTGCCGAGCATTTTATCCTCACAAACATTAGTAACTACTCCGCCCGTCATTGCGGTTACATCATCGCCGAGTTTGCCGCCGAAATCAACTCCCGTGTGCGGTTTCCATACATTCAAAGTTTTGAAATAAACACTTTTTTCGCTGTACTCACGAACAACATTGTTTGAATTAAGCGGATAGTTCAGGCTCAAATCTGTTGAAAGCATTGTTTCAAGAGCATTTTTTGAACTTTCTGTCGGATTTGTTGACGGTTCTTCGGTTGCCGCAATGGTAGGAACTTCGACATCAAGCTTAACCTCGGGCAAGGTTTGGGTTACACCCGTGACATTTTCATTAACCTTAACCTCATTGCTTTGAGTTGCGACAGGAGTTTTTGCACTTGGCACTGATAATGTATTGTAGGTTGAGTACACCGCCATGCAAACGGCAATCAGACAAATTGAGCAAGCCGTGTAAAATCCGATTTTTTCACGGCGACTGCGTTTTTTCTTTCTGTTGTTATAATAATCGCTCATAAAAAAGCACCTCCGTTTCTATTATTGACTGAGGTGCTAAATTTATACAGTTGTATATACAAAAATCCCTCCCGAAAAACGAGAGGGATAAGTTTGTTTTTAAGTATCAATTAGTATCAATTATACTTTTCTGCAAACAGCATTGATTGACTCCGGAATTTCGCTTTCGTCAGCAGAAATAAGGAGAACAATGTTAGTTGATGCAGTTTCGGCAAGATCCTGAAGCTTCTTTGTGAAGGTTTCAAGGCCTGCAAGAGCCTCCGGGCAAATCTTGAATGTTGAGTCAACGAGAATGTCAGTAACATCATAGTTGCCTGCGCAGATACCGCTGATAAAACCGAAAAGCATATCATAACCGCTGATGAGATACTGCTCTGTATCAATAAGTCTTGCCTTATGTGTAACGTCATATGTGAGCTTTGAGCCTTTTTCAATTACAACAACATTGCCTGTTGAAGCGGCAACAGCCTCGTTAGCAAGAGAGATGAGCTTTTTAGTTTTGCCTGTTCCTTTTTTACCGATAAGTAAAGTAACCATAATTAGTTCCTCCGTTGTTATACTTTATTAAGAAATTATCCGAGTCTTGCCTCAAGAGCAGCCTTCTGATCCTCATAGCCCGGCTTGCCGAGAAGAGCGAACATATTCTTCTTGTAGCTTTCAACACCCGGCTGGTTAAACGGATTAACACCGAGCATATAACCTGAAATAGCACAAGCCTTCTCAAAGAAGTAGATGAGATAGCCAAGCTCTGATTCGTTCATTTCGGGAACATTAAGAACAATGTTCGGTACACCGCCGTCATTATGAGCGAGAACTGTACCCTCGAAAGCCTTCTGATTTACGAATCCCATTGTCTTGCCCGAAAGGAAGTTAAGACCGTCAACATTTGTCGGGTCTGTACCGAGAGTAACTTCTTTTTTACATTTATCAAAGAGAACAACAGTTTCAAACATTGTGCGTCTGCCGTCCTGAATGTACTGACCGAGTGAATGAAGGTCTGTTGAGAAGATAACGCTTGCAGGGAAAATACCCTTGTTATCCTTGCCTTCACTCTCTGCAAAGAGCTGCTTGAACCACTCTGACATCATTGTGTAAGCCGGCTCATAAGAAACCATAACTTCCATAGTTTTGCCCTTGCGGTAAAGCATATTTCTGATTGCAGCATATTTGTAACAATCGTTTGTCTTTAAATCATCGTTGTCAAATTCTTTCTGAGCTGTTGCGGCACCCTGCATAAGAGCGTCAATATCAGCACCCGAAACTGCGATAGGAAGAAGACCTACTGCTGTGAGAACCGAGAAACGGCCGCCTACATCGTCCGGAACAACAAATGTTTCGTAACCTTCTTCGTCTGCAAGAGCCTTGAGTGTACCCTTAGCCTTGTCAGTTGTGCAGTAAATACGCTCTCTTGCGCCCTCTTTACCGTACTTCTTTTCGAGCATTTCACGGAACACACGGAAAGCGATGGCAGGCTCAGTTGTTGTACCTGACTTGGAAATCATATTTACGGAAACATCCTTGCCCTCGCAAAGCTCCATGATTTCTGCAAGTGCAGATGAGCTGATTGAGTTACCTGTGAAGAAAATCTGCGGTGTGTCCTTGCAGGTAAGGTTGTAGTTCTGTGATGAAAGAAATTCAATAGCCGCTCTTGCACCGAGGTAAGAACCGCCGATACCGATTACAATGAATACGTCAGTATCTTTCTTGATTTTCTCTGCACACTTCTTGATGCGTGCGAACTCTTCCTTGTCATAATCTGTAGGAAGATTGAGCCAACCCAAAAAGTCGTTGCCGAGGCCGCTGCCGTCATGCAACACCTTGTGAGCTGCTTTAACTTCGGCAGCAACACCGTCATATTCGTGTTCGCCGATAAAATCACTTAAATACTTGTCATTTAACTTTGTTGCCATTTATAAATTCCTCCAAAATTCCTATAGCGAAAATAGAATCGCAATAAGTATCTTTGTTGTTTTATTATACTATAATATGAGCGTTTTTGCAAGGTCAATTTGTGAATTTTTAAAATAAACCCGCATTGTTTTTTGTACTACTTTTAATAACAATGCACAAACGCTTGATTTTCCGATAAAATCACAGCGAAATCAGTGAAGCAAACACATATTCAAGCAATGCACCGAAGCTTGTTTTTTGAACAGAATCGCCTGCACAAATATCAAAGCTCTGCACCTTTTTTGAATTTACAAGATATGTAAGCGTACCTATCTTCCTATTCTTTTCGACGGGAGCGTCAATCTTGTCGGGCAGGTCGATTTCGGTTGTAATTTTAGCACCGTTTCCTTTGTCAACAACTATTTTTGAAGAAACCTTACATTCAAGCTTTACGCTGTCGGTCATACCGCCGTTCACTTCAATGCTTTTCGGCATATCTTCGGGAAGTGTTAATTCTTTTACAGAAACATTTGCAAAGCCGTAATCAAGAAGTGCCGCCGCATCTGCAAATCGCTCTTTGCCGGTTTTACAGCCGAGGACAACACTTATCAGCGAAACATCTCCCCTTGTTGCGGTTGCAGACATACAGCAACCCGCATCGTTGGTTGTGCCTGTTTTCAATCCCGTAATTCCGTTATAGGTTTTCAACAGCTTGTTCGTGTTGACAATCTGAGTTTTACCGCCACGAAGATTGTCGAGCCAAATTGATGTGTAGTCAAAAATTTTCTCATGCTTTGTAAGCTCTCTTGACATAAGTGCAACATCATAGGCAGAGGTTATATGCCCCTCCTCGTCAAGTCCGTTACAGTTTTTGAAAACGGTGTCGTTCATTCCGAGTTCTTTGGCACGGCTGTTCATTTTTTCAACAAAAGCGTCCTCACTTCCGCTGATATGCTCCGCAAGCGCAACCGCCGCATCGTTGGCAGATACAACAACCGTTGCCTTTATCATATCATCCGCACTCATGGTTTCGCCTTTTTCAAGCCAAATGTCACCTCCGCCCATTCCTGCGGCGTGTTCGGATGCAGTAATTTCATCGTCAAGGCTTAATTTTCCGCTGTCAACAGCCTCAAAGACGAGCAAAAGCGTCATTACCTTTGTTACGGACGCACACGGTCTTTGCTCATGAGGATTTTTCTCAAAAAGAACTTTGCCTGTTGACGATTCCATAAGCACGGCAGACGGAGCGGATATGCTGTCCGCACTGAGAGCATTCACCTTTAATCCGACAAACGGCGACAATAAAAACACAGCACACAATGTTATTGAAACAAATGCCTTTCTTAACATAAAAAACACCTCGTTCATTAATATGAACAAGGTGTCGAATGTATGTAATAAAATATGTGCATTTTTTGAAGCTGTAACTTTTTAATACTTCTCAATAAGACAAACTGCGTGAGCGGAAATGCCCTCAAGTCTGCCTGTAAAGCCGAGCTTTTCCTCGGTAGTAGCCTTAACGCTGACGAGAGAAATATCAATTCCGCAGGCATTGGCGATATTTTTTCTCATTTCGTCAATATGCGGTTTCAGCTTTGGCTGTTGAGCAATAACGGTTGAGTCGATATTGACAATTCTGTAGTTATAATCGGCAAGCACACGGCACACCTCTTTCAAAAGAAGAATACTGTCTGCGCCCTTATACTTTTCATCTGTATCGGGAAACAGCTTTCCGATATCGCCGAGAGCCGCCGCACCGAGAAGTGCGTCCATAATTGCGTGAACAAGCACATCGGCATCCGAATGACCGAGAAGTCCGAGTTCAAAGGGAATCTCTGTACCGCCGATTATCAGCTTTCTGTTCTCGGCAAATTTATGCACATCATATCCGTGACCGATTCTCATATAAATCTCCTTTGCACAATCAACCCTGTTGTCTTGACTTGAGAATACTCTCGGCAATCACAATGTCAATCGGGGTTGTCAGTTTAATATTTTCCTCATTGCCCTTTACAACAAGAACCTCGCCGCCCATGTTTTCAATCAGCGAACAATCGTCTGTAAAGTTGATGATATTATCGCCGGCATTTTCAAGAGCAAGGCGGTACAGATCACGCTCAAAAACCTGCGGAGTCTGAACTGCACGGAGCTGTGAACGGATAGGAGTGCTTTCTATATTATTGAAACCGTCAACAACCTTGATTGTATCTTTTACGGAAGTTCCGAGAGTTGCCGCACCCGTATCAAAAGCCGCCTCAACAACACGCTCGATTTCTTCAACGGTAATAAGCGGTCTTGCACCGTCATGAATTGCATAGTATTTGGCGCTTTCACTGCACGCACCGATTCCGTTACGCACGCTGTCGGCACGGCTGTCACCGCCCTTGACAAGTTTTGAAACCTTGTTGAAACCGTTAAGCTCGATAATTTTATTGATTCTGTCGTTATCCTGTTCACGGCAGACAATTACAATTTCTTTGATAAGGTGGCATTTTTGGAATGCCTTCAGGGTGTATTCAATTGCAGGTCGTGACAAAAGCGGAATAAACTGCTTGCTGTCGGCAATTCCCATTCTCACAGAACCGCCTGCCGCAACAATAACCGCAGATACAAAAGCTGACATATTCAACCCTCCGTAAATTTATTTTGCAATTTTATGCGTAATTTCTTTTGGAGAAAATTAAATCTTATCAAGAGCCTGACTGATGTCGGCAATAAGATCATCAACATTTTCAAGACCTACCGAAAGTCTGATAAGGTCGGGTGCAACACCTGCCTCAATAAGCTGTTCGTCCGTCATCTGACGGTGGGTGTGGCTTGCGGGATGAAGAATACAGGTCTTTGCGTCTGCAACATGAGTTTCAATGTCGCAGAGCTTTAAGCTGTCCATAAATTTAACAGCACAATCTCTTCCGCCCTTAACCGCAAAAGAAAGTACACCGCATGAACCGTTTGGAAGATACTTTTCAGCAAGTGCGTGATATTTGTCATCTTCAAGGTCGGGATAATCAACCCACGCAACCTTGTCATTAGCCTTGAGGAATCTTGCAATTTCAAGAGCATTTTTGCAATGTCTTTCCATTCTCACATGAAGACTTTCAAGACCGTTCATAACATAAAAAGCATTCTGCGGTGACTGGATTGAACCGAGGTCACGCATAAGCTGAGAAGTTGCCTTTGTAATGTAGCCGAGCTTGCCGAATTTTTCGGCATAGACAATGCCGTGATATGAATCATCGGGAGTTGTAAGTCCCGGATATTTGTCGGCATATTTGAGCCAGTCAAAGTTGCCGCTGTCAACAATTGCACCGCCGACAGAAACACCGTGACCGTCCATATATTTTGTGGTTGAGTGAGTAACAATGTCAGCACCCCACTTAATCGGCTGACAATTGACAGGGGTTGCAAAAGTGTTGTCAACAATAAGCGGAACACCGTGTGAGTGAGCAAGTCTTGCAAACTTTTCAATATCAAGAACAGACACGGTCGGGTTGGTTATTGTTTCACCGAACATTGCCCTTGTGTTTGGTCTGAATGCCTTTGCAAGCTCTTCTTCGGGAAGATTCTGATCGACAAAAGTAACATCAATGCCCATTTTCTTCATTGTAACACCGAGCAGATTATATGTACCGCCGTAGATTGCAGACGATGCAACAATGTGACTGCCTGTTTCGCAGATGTTGAAAAGTGCAAAGAAGTTAGCCGCCTGACCGCTTGATGTGAGCATTGCGGCAACACCGCCCTCAAGGTCGGCAATTTTTGCGGCAGTCATATCATTTGACGGGTTCTGCAGACGGGTATAAAAATATCCGCTGTCCTCAAGGTCAAAAAGTCTGCCCATTGCGTCACTTGAATCATACTTAAAGGTGGTGCTTTGATAAATGGGCATCTGTCTGGGTTCTCCGTTCTTAGGCACATAGCCGGAATGCAAACACTTTGTTTCCTGTTTCATTGTAAAAAATCCTCCGTAATTTCATTCATTTTAACTAAATATTAACTCAAAATCGGATACCGAATTATCCGAAAAATTCTTTAATAAAGTTCATTATTGCATCTGTTCCGAATACAACGCCTGCTACTATAAGTAAAAGCAGTAATGCGCTGACAACTCTTACGGTTGTACGCTTTGCACCCGTCATTTTCTCAAACTGCTCGTCAAGCGTTTCGCCGTCATTCTCGGTGTATTCAACATCTTCGTCAAGAATTTCTTCGCCCTCAAGCTTGATTGCGCCGATTCCGACACAGGTGTCGAACGCCTTTTCATAAGCCGAATACGGAACATAGACATCATAGGTCAAATCATCATAGCCTGTGTATGCCTTAATGCTTTTACTGTATTTATTTTCCATACACTTTTTGATTGTAGCGTCACACGGAACGGTGCTGTCCTCAAGTGCGGCTTTAACTCTCTGCAATTCAAAGCCCGATGCCGTGAGCAGATACACGGGAGTGTTTTCATCGGTTATTGTTTTAAGCTGAGCCTTGCAGTTTTTGCAGACTGTTTCTTCATCATTATGCAGTCGCTTGCATTTTGAACAATATTTCATAGACAAATCCTTCGTTATTTCATTTTGTTATCTACAATTTTAGCACAAAAAGACAGCATGAGCAATACCCCACGCTGTCTTTATCCATAAATTTTTGTGCAGTTTTGTTATAAATTTAATTTTGTATCAACGGTCAGTAACCGCTAAAAAATAAAGGTTCAAATATTATGGCAGAAACAAACCTTGTAAAAGGAACAAAGATAATACCATTCTGTAGGGGCGTCCCATTGGTCGCCCGCAAGTAACGGCACAGAATTTATGATAAATACGATTATATAAATACCGCAAAGATAATGCCATACAGTAGCGGTTGCTTTCATCACATCAAATATTATGCGAACAGGCAACAACATTCATCATACAAAAAGCACCCGACAAATTAATGCCAGGTGCTTTGAAAAATCATCAAAACGAAGTGATAAGTTTTACAATATATTTCTGAATAAGTGTTGCGTCAACAACATTGATAACGCCGTCACCGTTCACATCGGCGGCATACATATCATCTGTGTTATTAACATCAATGAACTGATTGCCGTTAGTATCTGTAAGATGAACAACAAATTTTTGAACATCTGTAGCGTCAATTACATCAATAATACCATTGTTATCAATATCACCTTTGAGTCTTGTATTCGTCTTAATGATTGCATACTTGCTTAAATGGTCGGTTTCAAAAACATAGTAACCATTGTTGTATTCTGCATTCATATCTTGAACTGTTCCATCTTCTTTCAAACATACAACTTTACAGTTTATTTCAGTTGACGGAATTGAAATTGTAATTGTGCTTTCAGGCTGAACTATGACACCGTTGTTTTTCAAAGTGATATCATAAGTTGCAACTGAATTATCAAATGTATTTTCAACCTTTTCAATATCTAATGTTGTATCAGGATTCATTGTTCCCTTAACTGTTATCCCTGTATTTGTATCAATAAGTTCTTCTTCAACTGTTGGTTCTTCTATAATCTTATACGCAAATCCGTGTTCTTTTGCCCACTCCAGTGCGTATGAATTGTCATAAACATAAAGTGTTACATCTTTTTCGTATTCCTTTAAATCGTGAAACTCATACTCCGGAATAAAATTCACTTCTCTTCCAATAGTAACCTTTTTCAAATTTGGGCAATATCTTACCACATATTCATAATCGCTTGGTTTAATAGTCAAAATCGGATATTCAACTTCTTTGAGATTATATATTGCATCCAATGCAACCTGATTTAATTTATCACTAAATTTTAACTTTTGCAAAAAAACATTTTGATAAAATGAGCATTTATTTATATAACGAACCGTATTTGGCACAGTATATTCAGTTGACTGTTTTGCACGAGGATAATACATAAGAGTTTCTTTTTTCTTATCAAATAACACGCCATCGTTAGAAGAATATTTTTCATTTTCCTCATCAACTGATATTTCCTTTAAGTTAGGCAGTTTAGAAAATGTCCAACAATTATTTTTTGTGTTATCGTATTCCCAATCGTACTCAGCTAAATTATTAACGGTTTTTGGTATAAAAATACTTTCTATATTTTCAAAACCACTAGCAGGTCCAGTAAACTCACAAAAACAAGCGTCAGAAATGCTAGTAACAATTTTTCCCTCAATTACCTCCGGAATAATAACATCGCTACTACCATCATCTATATATCTTGTAATTTCAACCGTACCATCATCAAGAACACTGTACTCAAAATCAGACACTTTTTCAGCCGCATTAACACCAACAATGGGAACAACACCCAACATTAACAACACTATCATAAAAACTGATAAAGTTCGATGAATATTCTTTTTAATTTTATTTTTCATACCTATTCTCCTCTGAATAATTATTTAATTTTATCCTCATACAATATTTTAGGACAATTTGTCCTAAAAGTCAATAGGTCACTATGTACTATTTTATAATTTATTCGGTGATGAAATGAAACTGAGAATAAAAGATTTGCGTGAGGACAATGACCTTACGCAAAAAGAAATTGCAAAGGTTCTTATGTGCGACCAGTCGCTGTACTCAAAATATGAACGGGGCGAAAGAGAAATTCCCCTCTCCCTGCTTATTAAGCTTGCCGACTGCTACGGCACAAGCCTTGATTATCTGACCTGTCGCACAGACAATCCAAACATAAAATAACAGCCGTTTTGAAAATTTGCATTTCAAGACGGCTATTGTTTTTATTTATTAAATTGTTTAATTATCAAAGTGACTCCACAAGTCTTGCGATATACTTTTGAATAAGCGTTGCATCTACAACATTGATAATGCCGTCACCGTTTACATCTGCGACATACATATCTTCCGCATTGTTGACATCAATAAACTTATTTCCATTTTCATCTGTAAGATTAGCAACATATTTCTGAATATCGGTAGCGTCAACTACGTTAATAATACCGTTATTGTCAACATCGCCTTTAAGTCTTGTGGTTTCTGATGAATTAAACTTGTACGTACTTTTTGGCAAAGGTTTCTGCTGTTGATCCAATCTTACCGTTAATTACAAGAGCATTGCAATTGCCGAATGAATCACAGCAAATTGCCTTTACATTTTCCCCGATTGTCACCGATTGAAGATTTTGGCAGTTATAAAAGGCATAGTATGAAATAAATTCAAGATTTTTGCCGAATTTCAGATTTTTAAGTGAAGTACATTCCTCAAACGAACTGTCGCAAATGCTGATAATACTGTCGGAAAAGATCACCGATGAAAGGTTTGTGCAACTTGAAAAAGCAGATGTGAGAATAGATTCAAGTCCGCTGTTCAAAGTAAGCTTTTCGATTTTACTTCCTGCAAAAGCATAATTGCCTATTGCCTTAACCGTTTCGGGAATTGTAACAGTTTTCAGCGTTGATGCTGACGGGAACGATATCACAACCGAGCCGTACGGAGCATAAGATGTGTAGCTTCTTGATTCCGTAGAAGGTGCATCAGGATCAGTAATATCTTTTGTTACTGAATACATATGATTCTTGGCGATAAGTAAATCGTTTTGAACATAGAAGTTTGTGTTTCCGCTTTGAACCGTAATGCTTGAAAGCTGTGAACAGTACGCAAAGGGATTATAACCCATTGAGCTTACACTTTTCGGAATTGTCACAGTTTTAAGATTAGTGTATGAAAACGCCTGTTCACCGATTGAAACAAGGCTTGACGGAAGTGTGACTGATGTAAGCTTTTGGTCCGTAAAGGCATAATCGGCTATTGAAACAGTTCCGCTTTTTATCGTAACAGAGCTGTTATCCGCAAGCTTACCCTTGTACTTATACGCAACTTTTCCTGCGTAAACAATTCCGTTAGATTGATTTGTGTACCAAAGGCAATTGTCAAATGCGTTATCACCTATCGAAACAACGCTTGACGGAATTGAAAGTGTTGAAAGGCTTGTACAATTTTTAAATGCCCAAAAATTTATTTTTGTCAGTGTACTCGGCAGGCTTACACTTGTAAGTGCAGTACAGCCGAGAAATGCACTTGAACCAATTTCAGCAATGCCCTTGGGAACAATAATTGTTTTCAAAGTTTTGTTAAACGAAAAACAATTGTTGTCAATGCCGACCATATCACAATCACCGACTGACGCAGGAACATTGACGCTTGCAGACTTACCGGAATAAGATTCAATCCATGCGTTAAATCTTCCGTTTGATTTCTGACCCACAATGCGATATTTGTATCCGCCATATGTATAGCTTTTATAAAGCTCATGTTTTGGAATTGCCTCCGCACTTACCTCGCTTGCCGTTGATACAACCGCATTTGCCGACATCGGCAATGCTGTAAACACACCGAACGCAAGAGTTGCCGATAGTGCAACAGAAATAATTTTGTTTACTCTTTTTCTCATTAAATACCCACTCCTGTTCAGCAGAAATACTACACTTTAAGTTATCACATTATTTTTTAATTGTCAACTCAAATAACAGCCGTTTTGAAAATTTGCATTTCAAGACGGCTGTTGTTCTGTTATAAAAAAATCGGCTGATGTTGTTTTCCCTGCAATGCAAGGGTTACGCAATCTTCTAGCTTATCAAAATCAGCCACAAGCGAATTTGGTTTCTTGATGCAATCGTCCTGTTTTAAAGGAACGAAGTAAATATTTTTAGTGTTGAGAAGTCTGCCGATGTTCTGTGCCGATGCACCGAGAGCGTCATTTGTTGCAACGCACAACAGCACAGGTCTTAAAATTCTCAGATGCGACTTTGCCGCCATTGTTACCGCCGTGTCGGTAATTCCGAGCGACAGCTTTGCAAGCGTGTTACCCGTACACGGTGCAATCACAAGCAAGTCGCACATTTTTTTAGGTCCTATCGGTTCTGTCTGCACAACCGAGTGCAGAACAGCTTTGCCCGTTATTTCTTCTGCCCTCTTTACCGTTTCCTCCGCTTTTCCGAAACGAGTTGATGTTGAAAAGGCATTTTGCGACATTATCGGAATAACATCATAGCCTGAGTCAACAAGCCTCTGCATTTGCGTAAAAGCCTTTGAAAAGGTGCAAAAGGAACCGCACATTGCAAATCCTATGGTTGCTTTTGTCACCTGTAAACCTCCTTGATGATGTCAAATACAGTAGTTTTTATAATTTCTCCTGCCGTTTTCGGAGCACATTTTCCGGGGAGCGACAATGCCCTAACGGCATAAATTCCGAGTTTTTCGGCGGTATCAAAATCAACCCCTCCCGGCAGGGACGCAAGGTCTATAATAAGGGTGTTTGTGTCGGTATTCATAAGAAGTTCCCTGTCAAAAATCAACCTCGGAATTGTGTTGAAAGCAATGTCAAACCGCTTTACCGTTCTGAGATTTTCCGTATTGAGTGCATTGTAGCCGAGTGCTTTTACATATGCAAGGTCTGACGGCTTTCTTGCACTCACGGTAACATTTGCTCCGAGTAAAACAAGCTTGTGAGCAAGAATTTTTCCGATTCTGCCGAATCCCGTCACAAGACACTTACTGCCCGAAATCGTACCCTCATATTCTCTCATTGCACATTCAATTGCACCCTCTGCCGTAGGCAATGCGTTGAGAATTGTGAAATCATCTCTTGCTCCGTAATCAAAAATTTCACCGTCGGAAAGCCTTGGATATGCCTTTAAAAATCTGCTTTTCATCGTAGTAAAAACAGGCTTTTTAAGGATAATTTCAATATCGTCACCGTCAAGCAAAATGTTCTCGTTTGAAAACGGAGTGTTAAGACTTCCGTCTGTCCTTATTGACGGCAACGGAAAAATCAATGCGTCACTTTCCGAAATTGCCTTTTTAACATTGCAAAGGCTCAATGAACCGTAGCTTTCAAGGCTGTCAAATCCGCCGAGCAAAACATCGTAACAACTGTCAGAAATTGATTTTGCAAGAAAAAGCTGTCGCTTGTCACCGCCGATTATGCCAAATGTTCTTATGTCGCTCTTTTTCATACACAACACCCGTAAATCAAGTTATTCTCTACACCCTCATATTATGCCGAGTGTCCTTGTGTGTGAACAACACATAAAAGCGACCGCAAAGCATATCACTCTGCGGTCGCTGTTTGTAACTTATTATTTATTTATTTTTCTTTAAATAATCCCAAAAATTATTTTCATCAGACTCATCGAATGACTCTCCGTTTTCGTCCTTTGTACATTCATTAAAAATGTTATACTCAAGCCATGCGTTTGCAGAGTCGTAGTCCTTGCTGAAAATATCTGTGTTCTTTATATCAAAAATTCCCATACAATCACCTCAAAGTAATTTTTGTATGTACTCCGTAACTTGATATTACATCATATGAATAAAAAAATCAATACTCATATTAGTATGTTTTATATTCCATTTAATGATTTACCGAATAACGGAACAAAAGAATTTTTTAAAATAAAGTTACGGTCTGAGTCCCATTCCGCCCTCAAGGGTGATGGTTTCACCGCTCATATACTTGAAATCAGGTGATGCAAGTGCAACACAGGCACGGCCGATTTCTTTTTCGACATCACCAAAATGTCCCATTGGCGGCATTTTTACATTCGCCTTGAATGCGTCGGGATAAGCCTGCTCAAATTTTTCAAGCTGAGCAGTCCATGCAAGCGGACAGACAATGTTGACATTTATTCCGTCCTTGCCCCACTCGTTGGCGGCAACTCTTGTAAGACCTCTTATTCCCTCTTTTGCGGCTGCATATGCACACTGACCGAAGTTTCCGAAAAGTCCGGCACCCGAAGCAAAGTTTATAACCGTTCCCTTTGATTTTTTAAGGTACGGATAACAAGCCTTCATATAATAGAAGGTTGCGTACAATCCCGAATAAACAGCAAGGTCAAACTGCTCTGTTGTATGATCTGCAAGCGTAATACCCGACGCAGAAGCCTGAGCGTTGTTAATCAAGACATCAATTCCGCCGAATGTTTCAACAGCTCTGTCAACAACATTCCGAACAACCTTTTCGTTATCGCCGTCCTTGCTGACATCAGCCTGAACAGGCAACACATTTACTCCGTAAAGTCTTTCGAGCTCTTCTGTGGCATCCTCAAGCTTTTTGACATTTCTGCCTGTAATAACAAGGTTTGCACCCTCTTTTGCATAAGCAACAGCAATGCCGTAGCCGATTGAACCGCAACCTCCGTCGCTGAGAACAGCCCTTCCTCCGCCTGTAATAACAGCGGTCTTTCCTAATAAAAATCCCATTAATCCATCCTCCTTTTGGTAAAAAAATATGCTGCAAGAATACAAATATTCTCACAGCCTTATATTACCAGTTATTAAGTTTGGCGTCAATCGGGTAATGCTATTATACGGAAATATTGGGTTTTGATTTTGAATTAATCTTTTCCTTTTGTAAATTTTCTTTTGCAGTATTAATAGATGCAACCAATATTCTGCGAATAGTGCCGCATCGGTTATATAAATCAGTTGATAGTTCTCTAAGCTTTGATTCAGCCATACGAACCTCTTTTAATTTATAACAAGTGAAATATACTCCGTATGTGAAATAATACTATTGTATTGTGAAATTTTCTGCTTACGCAGAAAGTGAAATAAAATAAATCCTTTCACGCCGTCAGGCACTTCACATGGAAAATCCATATTTCACAAATCCTTTTAGATTTATTTCAATGAAAAAAGCACTTGCTTTTGCAAGTGCTTTTTTCTTGGCGGAGGACAAGGGATTTGAACCCTCGCGCCGCGTTAGCGACCTACTCCCTTAGCAGGGGAGCCTCTTCACCACTTGAGTAATCCTCCGTGTGAAGTTTAAATTCACTATAAAATAAAATGGCGGAGAGGAAGGGATTCGAACCCTTGGTCCCTCGCGGGATCACTAGTTTTCAAGACTAGCTCCTTAAACCACTCGGACACCTCTCCGTATGCTCATCTTGCCTTTCAGCATTTCAGCAAGATTTATTCTAACACAAGTTTCTCCATTTGTCAACACTTATTTTTAATTTTTTTGAATATTCAGTAAAATAAGAAAATTTCCCAATTTCTTGACAAATCGCAAGCCATCATATACAATAGTTATGTTATGTGCCAATAGCTCAGTTGGATAGAGCGTTCGCCTCCTAAGCGAAAGGTCGGGGGTTCGAATCCCTTTTGGCACGCCAAAGAAAAACCGCATTAGAAAGCCATTTTCAAGCTTTTTAGTGCGGTTATTTTTATATCCTTTGTGTGTTAAAATACGCTGAAATACACGAAAATCAGCTAAAAATGCATTGCAAATGCAAGGCAGGAAAAGTCTGATATAATCGGTACTTTCAGGCTTTTCAAACTGTGTCTGTAGTAAATCTGTAGTAATTATTTCAATTTAATTATTTATAAAATTTTTATAATTTTTCTGCAAAAGCACTTGACAAATACACCTATTAGGTGTATAATATAAACAATGAAAGGGGGTGATGAAATAAAAAAGCCGATAAAAAAATCCACCATCAAAATGGTTGAGTTGATAATCAAAGCGATACTTGCCCTATCTGCTCTGATAACAGCCATTAGATGGTGGTAACATCAAGAGGGGCTTAAAGCCCCTCCCCCTTATGGGGATAATATTATTATATCAATATGAAAGGAATAATGCAATATGAAGAAAAATAATTTTTGGCTATTCAGCCTTATTTGTTTATTTATCATATGCGTTGCAAGTAAATTTTTTGTTGTTGCTCGCATAGCCTTGGGCGTAAATGCAGTTATTGTACTTGCACAAACTATTCACGAATTTGTAATGTTCAGGAGAAATCACAATGAATAAAATCAAAGAAGCAAGAATTGCAACAGGTCTTAGCAGAGCAGACGTTGCAAAAATTATGGAAGTACCTTACCGTACTTGGGAAAATTGGGAAAGCGACAACAATCCAAACTACCCTAAGCCTTACTTTGAACGGCTTATACTGAAAGAGCTTAAAAATATCCGAAAATGACAAAACCCCCCTCACTCGCTTTTTATGGCAGATGAGGGGAGCGAATCAAAGAAACATAGCAAGTGACAGTAAACTTACTATCTAAAATACTAATTTCTCTGAGTTTTCTTAATCTTATCTTCGGGCTCATTTACCCAAAAGCGGAAAGCCTTTTTACCATAATTACGGGCGTAGATACGCTTACCGTTTTTTAAGGTAATGTAGGGGCTGTATTTGTACATACAATCCACTCCTTTCGCAAGAATTTTAAAATATATCTTGCAAAACGATTCCCTGTATGATACAATGAGGGTGAAAAGAAAATATCATTGTAACTGTCTTCATACTGAGGAATCGGTTGCAAGCTTAAAAGTCGAGTTAATGCAAATAACTTGACTTTTTTGCATTTTTGAGGGCGATTTCAGCCGCTTGATAGGAAACTTTACATTCTCTCACAATACTGCTGACAGGCATATGCAAAATTTTTCGAGAAGGCATAAGCAATTCTGAGGCAAATGCATTAGCCTGCCATTCGGGGTCACAGTATGCAGGAATCTTTTCGTCTGACTTTCTTGTATACATTACCTTATCAACTAAGAAATAATGTCCTATTTCATGAGCAATGGTGAAACGATCCCTTGCTACACCATTACACGCCCTTAAATACACTTCTTCATCAATCATCATCAAGTTATTTACAGGGTCATAATAAGCATATGTATTTGGAGGCAACTCTTTGTTTTCCACATATTCAAGGTCTAAAGTTTTATCAACAACCGGAAGTATTTCTAAAAACTTACATACCGGAAAAAACATACTTTTCATCTCAAAGCTATCTTTTATCCGATTTACGATATTTATTATTTCTTTTCGACTTTTCGGCTCTGCAATGGGTTTTAAATTTTGATAATTCAAATTATATCTTACTCCTCTTCATTAAGAATTTTGATAATACTGCTAACTTGTTTTTCTGATAATTCATCAAATTTTCTTGCGAAAACTATCCCAAGATTTTTATTCAATTCAGATTTTCCTTTAAGACTGAACTGCACTTCATCTACAGTTTCGTAAAAAGCTTTTACGAGGCTTTCAGAATCATCAGTATCCAACCGATAAAGTTCTATAATTTTATCAACCATATCTTTTGACGGAACTCTTTTACCATTTTCAATTGAAGAAAGATACGCAGGTGTTATAGATAACTTACAAGCCATGTCCTTTAATAACTCACCTCTGCTGATTCTTAAAATCCGCAACTCTTTACCTAAAGCTGTCAACATATTCATTCTCCTTTCTTTCAATAACATTATTTTAACATATAAAAATTATTTGTCAACACCGAATTTAATATTTATTAACAAATTTGTTAATTTCCCCTCACCTATCTTTAATGACAGTGTGAGGGGAATATTTTTGCAATTATGTGTATTTGATTTTGTTATGTATTTATTTGATTTTCGCAGTGTAATCAAGTGCAATCCAGCCGGCACCGCTTTTGAGTTTACCCCACAGCTTTGCGCCTGTGCCTGTTTTTTCGGCAACAATCGTGTATGCTCCGCCCTTGGCGATTGAGCCGCACACGGGATAGTTCGTGCCTGCACCTTTGCGGATGTTCACACCGTCATTTGCGGTGATCCTGACAATGTACGGCTTAAACGCTTTTGATGTGCTCGGCTTTGATGTTGTCGGCTTTGCAGTCTGTGCAGGCTTTGTTGTGCCTGATGAGCTTGCCGACTTATATTTATAGCCGAAGTAGTTACACATACCCTTGCAGATTGCCTCAGCGATAGCGTTTGTGTTGTTCCTAATCCAGTTCGAGCCTGTCACGGTGTCATGAAATTCACACTCAACATACACGGTCAATGCCTTCGGCACATTTATTTCGTAGAGGTCGGTTTTGTAGCTGACTGAATCATCCTTGCCGGGCGAGATTGCTCCGAGGGCGTTTTTCACCGATTCGGCAGCCTTTCTGCCGTTTGAGTTCAGGCAGAAAACTCTTGTACCGCCTGTGTATTTACCGTTAAAAGCGTTGGTGTGAATCGGCATATGAATGTCTGCACCGAACTTGTCCGATTCGGGACAGCGTGTCTGCATAAGCGTTCCCGACTTTGCGACCATAACCTCAAAACCGCAACGCCTGAGTGCTTTGGCTGTTGCGGCGGCGATTTTGTCGCACTGAGCCATTTCATTTGTACCGCCCGTTGCATAGGTGTTTCTGTTCTGATTTGACGGACTGAGATAGATTCTTTTTGTTGACATAATTATTATTCCTCACTTTCGCAAATAATTTTTTTGTTTTCAAACTTTTTGTATGCGTCAAGATACATTTCGTTTTTATCACCATTGTATGTGCATTCGTAGTACATCCCGTCGTGTAATGTTGTGCTGATAAGGCATTTATGGTTTTGCAAAGTCTTACATGACCACACTACAAAAGTGTCAAAATCAGGTGTATCATCTGACTTATCTAAGTGATTTAACACATACTTGTTTACCTCTGATACTGCAAGTTTAATAAAATTTGCATTTGTCATAATTATTCCTCACTTTCGTTTTTATTTTATGCACTCCCTACTTTTACTACATTTTTTATAAATAACATGGTATAATTCATAATAGAATGGAGGTGAATCATATGGAGTTGATTTTAAAAGAAATTGAACGGGCATTAGACGCTAAACTATACTATTTAGCATTGCAAGCTTCTCTAACATTGCCCGATATTTGTGGAGCACTGCAATCAGATAACGGAAAAGCAACTGGGGATAAATATATTGATTGGTATGATACTTATGCAAAAGAACCGGGCAATCTATCTATTTCCGGCAAGGATTGTTACTATTTTCGTTGTTCATATGTGCATCAAGCACTAACCACACATGAAAAATCTTCATATTCACGAATTATATTTTTAGCACCAACTTGTCAAGGCATAACTATGCATAACAATGTTATAGATGGTGCCTTAAATATTGATGTTAAGCGTTTTTGCAATAATATTCTTAATGCAGTACGCAAATGGCAGAAATCAATCAAAAATAATGAAAACTATAAAAGAAATTACAAAAATCTCATTAAACTTTACCCAGATGGACTTCCACCATATATAACCGGCACACCAGTAATTTCGTAACAATAATCTAAAAAACATAGATAGTCCAGAAGAAATTTAATTTTCAACTGGGCTATCCTTTTATTTTAGTTAGTTTTCCGAAACTTCGGGCAGACCGGCAATGCTTGTCAGTACCGACAACACGCCTGCCAAAAGGCTTGCCGAGCCTACTGCAACCCAGTTTACATCTGTCATCACGGCAGATACACCGATTGTTGCAATAGCTGTCTGTGCGACCGTTTTAATAGCTCTGACGGCTGTTGCTTTTGCCCATTCTTTAGTAAAAATCTTTTTCATTTTCAATCTTTCCTTTCGCTGATTTTTTCAAGGTCTTCAATTCTGTGATTTGCGACCTTAATTTCTTCGTCCACAACCGCATTGTGCTGTTCAATCGCATATGTACGCTCGATGAGGTTGTTATGCTTGTCAACCTTTTTTTCGAGCTGTTCAATGCGATAGTTCGACATTCGACTGTTAATCACAATACCGCCAAGAGTACCCACCGCAGAACCTGCAAGCGTGATTAAAGCGATAATCATTTCAGTTGTCACTTATTCGACCTCGCTTTCTATCGGCTCATCAACGGTTGGATTGTCGCCCCACACTGCCATTACTGCGTTGTAGTATTCATCAGACAGCACCGTTTTGAGCTGTTCTCTGCCCGATTTGCTGTTCATGTATGCGTTGCGGATGTTTCCGCCAACCTGCATTTCTTCACCGTTGAAGGTCAAAAACTGCTGTCTGAGTACCGAAACGCTGTCCTTTGTGAGCATATCAAGTGTGATTTTTTCTTTAAGTTCCATTTTTCATACCTCCGTTATTTAATTTTGTACAAGCAAATCACATTAATTTGCTCGCCGTCTGCAAATGTGTAAGCCGTCTTATCCTGAGTCGAAAACTGTAGCCAAGTGTTATTTTTCGGAATGGCAAATTTAAAGAGCTTGCCAAGGTTTGAAATACCGACACAAAAAACATTGTCCTCGGAAATACATTTGTACGGCAAATCAATCAGCGGACACATGCTATTGCCGGCAAGAGATACTGCGTTCATTTTGACCGTTGCACTGACGATTACGATGTCACCAATCGTCTTATATGTACAGTTTGCACTTTTGATTTTATCTGCAACGGTTGAGTATGGTGTAAGCGTTGATGTTCCGCTTTCGATATTTGACGAATCGTATTTAGTTGCCAAGGCGGTTTTATCGGCTTTAACAAGCAAAGCATTGTAAATTGCTCCGCTTGTGAGATAACACGGGCTATTATTTTTGGGTTCGCTGTCGAACGGCATTGAATCAAGCTTTCGGGCAATACTCTTGTCTGTTTTATCAAGCCTTGCTCCAAGTGAATTCCGACCGCCTCTTGCGTTCTCGACTTCTTTTGTGATTTCCGCAATAGAGCTTGCGCCCGGGAAGGCCTTGCTATCATCGTTGATTACGCTTTTTCCCACACGCAAGCAAACGGTTTCAGCAGTTATGATTTCGTCGCCTTCCATAAGCACAATGTCCATTTTGCAAATACCTGACAAAGCAAGCATTGTGTCTGTTAGCGTAACTGTGACTACATTATTTTCGGTGTCAACGACTGCGGCAACGCTGTCTGCTACGATTACATCATCAACCGTAGCATTGACTTTAGCTGACATTGTGGAGGCAAGGTTAACAGTTTCACCGTTGACGGTGAACGCAAAATCAATAATGCGTGAGCCTTTGTCGCCCTGTCTGACCTCTAAGATTTCGTAGTTTTTACAGCTGTTAATCTCAAGTGTCATTTTGGTATGGTTAATATTCAATGTTTTCACCTCATTTTACTATATAATCTGATAACTTTGATTTTGGCGTGCCAAGTTCGAGACTGTTCCAACGTTCAAGCACAAAATCATAGTCTGTCTTAATGATTTTCGCTTGCAAGCTATCGTTTTCAGTATCGACATACACCGTATCACATAAATGCAGTCCAAGCATTTCATTAAGTGTAGGCGGATAGTCAACCTTTACATTGAGTGTAGGCGCTCCGTTTGTGTTCACGAGCTGTCCTCTTAAAACCTGCGCTTGAATATTTAGCTTTTGAATCAAGAAGTCCTTGTTCTCGCCTGTGTGAGCGTTGAAATCCCAGTAACCTGTTTCATCGCCGATGTAGACCGAACCGCCGTCCGAAACATCAACCGTTTTCACTTTAATGAGCTTAGATTTATGGGTTTTGAGTTCTTGCGGTTGTGAGCAGAGGACGAAGTTCTTGTCGCTATATGTATCATGGCAAGTGGCATACGCTGCAACATGGGAACAGATATCGTCTGAATTAAGCGTTTGCGTAAGACTGCTGATGTTACTGCCCCAGCGCAAATGGTAGCCTGTAACCGCCCCACGGTTCTTGAGCAACGATACGTTAAAGTTGTCGTATTTATATTCACCGCCAAACACGTCAACAAGCGAACCGTCTGCACCGCCCATAAAATCTCCGAGAGTACACGGAGTAACAAAACCGAGTGTCATGGAGGATTTTGTGGTGATATCAGATGTAAATTTAAAGTAGTGCGCCCACAAGGTCATTTGCGTTTGCAAGCCCTCCTCATGTCCCGTGCAAAGGCGATACCACCATTCCGCAGGTGTGCACATTATGTCTGTCTGATTTTGTACTTCAACCAAAAAATTGTTATACAAATTATGCTTGATATGCTTTGCTTTGATTACAACGGATTTTTTATCTTTGTACTGCAAATTATAGATTTCAAAAAATTGCGGTTCGTCTGTCGGATTTGGTTTTGCTTTGACAAAGAGTTGTGTATCAAGCAAATCGGCGCAGTCATCTGTCACCAAAAGCTCAATTTCAAGCAAATAGTTGCCGTTGCGTTCTTCGGTAACTTTTCCGCTTATAATCTCGGTCATCATACCGATTTTAAACATTGCATTTTGATTCAAAATATGGGTTGTGTTTTTCAATTCGTATAGCAAGGGATAAAACATTTACAAACACCTCCAATTCGGGGTAATGCTAACCTCGGCATTGCTAACAGCTGTAACCGTAACCTGATTGTTTCCGACAAAAAATTCGGGTGGTAATGCATCGTTGATGAATTTCGATGTACCGTCAGACTTATACGCTCTATTCTGCATCGATTCGCCGTCGAGTAGAGCGTAGTCATAGCCCGCAACGCAAGACAATGTATATTTTGTTCCGTTAATAGTTAAATTAGCCTTAGCGTTACTGCCACTGCTTGTATTTGTATTGGTAATCTTGACAGTTGGTAAACTTGCGTATTTTTCGGGATTACGCAAATTCACCGCCTTATTAACCTCTAATTCAATAGGTTTAGCACCAATCTCTGAGTACCACCAAGGAACACGATTGAATTTGATTTTGGTTGTAAGCAACGAGGGCAACTCTCGTACAATGCTATCAATATTTGATATGTAAGCCTTAGTAAAATAACCGGGATTATAAGTGTCTTTGTACTTCTGATATCCCCGATTTAAGGTCAGCCATTCAGTAACAGCCTTAGCAAGATGATGTGCGGACATCTCAGACAAATACGGCAGAAAACAAATTTCTCTTTCAAACTCCACATTCTGCCACCTGCCATTATCGAGGAGAATGTCGCCGTCCTTGTATGGGATTTCAATTGCTGAAATATCCCTTTTGGAAATTTCGTGCTGTGGAGCTTGTACGAATCTGCCACAAAAATAAGACAGCCATTTGTCTGCAAAATAAAAATTATGCATATGCTCTCTGCCTCCTTGTTATTTCATCGGCAAGCCTGTTGCTGATATCATCAACCAAGCTGTCAATGTCCATATCGTTATTAATCGCAACAGAAGGAATGTTAATACTGATATTGTTGACTATATTGGTTGAATCGTTTTCAAATACCGAGCCTCTGCCTTCACGCTTTGACTGACGGTATTCCTCAGCCTCTTGAGCTGTGAGAACTGCCTCACCGGCATCAAGATATGCGGCAAACTTATCGTGTGGGACATAATCAATACCGGCACGGAAACGAGGTAAGGTCACTTCCGGAATCGGATCTATTTCCCAGCCTATCATTGATGTTGCCCAGTTTACGCCTTCCAACAACTTATTGATAATCCAAATAATGCCGTTGATTACATTCTCAACAAATGTAGGTAAAAGGTTGAAAACATTCTTGAAAATGTTAACAACACCGTTCCACGCTTGTTCCCAGTTTCCCGAAAAAACACCTTTTACAAAATCCACAATTCCGTTAAAAATCCCCGAAATCGGTTCAAGAATTTTTTTGACTCCTTTAATTGCACCGCCTAAAACCTCCGAAAAGATTTGCGCCAACCATTCAATCACCGGAACAAGAGCAGGAATAAGTGTTTCAAGCATTTCACCGAGTAGGTCAAGAACCGGGCGAAGAGCATCAAAAACCATTGAGATGACAGGTGATAGCTGTTCAAAAACAGGCTGTAGAATGCCGACAATTGTATCGCACAACTCACTGATAATCGGGATAAGAGGTGTAAGCAAATCATTCAAAAATGTAGCTAAGTCCTCTATAATCGGAGTAAGTGCCGCTAATAAACCGTTGAGCAGAACACTCGCCAACTGAATAAACATCTCAATTACGGGCATCAGGAGCTCTACAAGCGTGCTAAACAGAGGCATTATAGCCTGAATTATCTGCATAAAATACGGAAGTAAATCCTGAATAATCTGCAGTAAAGGCGGAAACAATTGTTCAACAATCTGTATGATGAGAGGGGCTAACTGCTCTATAAGCTGAGCTATAAACGGGAGCAATTCCTCAATCAATGGCATAATCTGTTCAAGCATTGATACAATTATCGGGGCGACCTCTTCGCAAATGTTGATTAAAACAGGGGCAAGGTTGTTTGCCACACTCTCAATCAATGGTGAGAGCTGTTCGAGGAGTTTACCGCCAAGACCGATAAGAGAGTTAAGGACAGGCTCGGCGACAGCACCAATCTGAGCCATAGTGTCAGACAACTGCTGATGAGCTCTGTTAGATTCCATTACATCGCCATTTGTTTTCTTGTATTGAGCCGACGCATCAGAATATAGCGATGTGAGGGTGGATGTGATTAACTGCTGTCTTTCTTGTTCTGATGAGCATTTTGCAAGTTTTTCGTTGAACTCATCTTCTGACACGCCCATCCAGTTAAGAGCATCGGCAAGCGGACCTGTTACCTGTCCAACTTTTGCGGTTTCGTTTGCCGCCTCTGTCAAACCCTCAATAGGCAAGGAATCACCGAATTGACCGTAAACACCTGTGCAAATCTCTGTCCAACTTTGCAGGTCTTTTGTGGAATCGCAAAGCAATGATAAATGATTAGCCGCCTCAGTTGCTTGTCCGCTGTCGCCAACCACAGCATAGAGGTCGGAATATGTTTGCTTTGCGTCTGCCGCTGTAAATTTGTTTGTGGTGAAAGCTGTGTCGAGTTTACCCATTTCGGTGCGGTATTCTCTGGTATTTTCGGCAACTGACGATAATGCTCCGACACCTGCCGCCGCACCTCCGACCATTGCCGCTCCCCATTTGCCTGCGGTTTTGATACCGTTACCTAAGGTTGCGGCAACACCTTTACCTTTTTTCTCGGTTTCGGCGATTGATTTGTTTGCTTCATCATTGTTGACGAAAATAGAGCCAAACAGCTTAAATATTTCAACAGCCATTAGCTACACCTCCTCCCATTTGTAGTTATCAAGATAGTTTTCAACTTTTCTTTCGATTTCCTCTGTATTGACACTCTCAACGCTTTCAGACCGTGTCGAGCCTGTTGCCTTGTTTACAAAATCCATGTACGACAAGCCTGTGAAATTTCCTACAACAGTCAAAATATAGGCTTTGTAAAGCAATTCGTCATTACGGTCATTTATAGCATTTTTGATAATCTCGACAGCCTCTGAAAAAGACAGCCTTTGTAGTATGGCAGTATTGCCGCAACAATACTGCACGAGCATTCCATATGTTCTTACTTCAAGGCTGAGAGCGAGGTAAAAAAACTCTTAATATCGTTCTCCCTGATGATTGTCTTTACATTGTCAAGAACCTCGGGGATACTCAATTTACTGATATCATCAGCAGTAATGTCGCCTCTGATGTCAGCAAGTAATGAATAAAATTCCTGTTCTGTTTCTTTGTTTGACAAAGAAGTTAACAGAGTAATCACAAATTCAAGGCCGACCGCTTCGGTGTTGACCGTTTCATCTTTGCTGTTATTTTTAACAGCGATACGATTTGCAAAGTCTGCAATTTCCTCTTTGATGTCTGCCGACTTAATGATGCGAGCAAGAGTGAATGCGTCTTTAATGCTTAATTTTCTCATGATTATACCTCCGCTGCTTCCGTTGTTTCTGTCGGTCTGAAAATCTTAAATGGCGGTTTGATTTCCTCATCCGAATCATAAACCTCAGGCGAAAGGTTACCGTAGAACTGAGCTTCTACCTTGCCGTTGTCCTTGTCAGCAATCGCAAGTGTAAGACCGTTTTCGTTAAAGCCGTTGAACACCTGAATAATGCACGGCTTATCCTCTCCGAGGAGACAGCCTACCCAAGTGATATTTTGAATGTAGTCACTGTCAAGAATAACATCTCTACCTGTGATTACATCGTAGCCTACGACCTTTTCGTCTGTGCCTTTGTCAGCAATTCCAAGGCCATAAATGAAGTTCTGAGTAGTCATCTCAGCAAGTGTCGCTTTAAGGTAAACCTCCCAACCGTCAACTACCGTATCGCCTTTAGTTCGTGTTTTTACACCGTCAAATTCAAGGCGGCGGAGTATCGGCTTAGCTGAATATTCACCACCTTTTATCGTTACGCCAAGGCATTTGCCTGCCTTTTTAGCACTTGCATATGTGTCCGTAGCAGGATCGTAATTTGCGAAAAACGCACCTGCATCAAGGAGCATATGGTCAGCTGTCTTGGCATTATATCCGCTGTACGGCTTAATTTTTCGTGGCTTAACTGTTGCCATTTTAATCATCCTTTCTTTCGTAAACCCTCAATTCAAGGGTTGTCATTATTCTGTTTATTGTTTTATCGGATTCAGCAACATACTGCCTGTCGCTGTTATTGTAGAATTTGTAATGCCGTTCACCTTGTGTATAGGTTGCCCTCGCAACATCCGAATAGATTTCATCCACAATATTGTCGATTTTCTCGGTGGTGAACCTATCATACAGATTAAGCGTAACAAGATATTTCTTGTACGGCTCATCGGTGTAAAGCTGTTTAATCTCATAAACAAGCCTCGGAAACCCGTCACCAATCATAAAAAACGAAGGGGCATACTGCGATAAAACCGCACTCAAAAAATTCTTAATGCTATTCACCGCTATATTCCCCCTCGTTCAGTTTGCGTTCTGCCCCTTCCGTGCCTACGGCGCTGAGGTATTGCTGTTCAATCTTTATAATGTCTTTGATGTTGCTTTCGGCAGCGTCGCTCAATGCTCCGATTTTTGGGTATTTATTCGTGCCAATCTCTTGGTACAGTCCATAGAATCCGCCCGGTTTAAAGCCTACTTGCAGGTCAGGAATTTTTTGCTTTGAGCGTACCCAATACTGCGTATTTTTCGCCAATCGCCCTGACCTGCGTTTTATTTTCTGCCTTGTCCGTTTACATACCAGTTTCCCGACATCACGCAGAGCGGCTCTCTCAAGCTCTTTGAGCGTATACTGAATGCGGTCAACATTGCTGATTATCTCAACACCGTTTTTTGTGATTTTAACTGCTTTCGGGAGTGACATTTGCTTCACCTACTACTGCCGTTAAATACAGTTCCATTCTTTCTGTATCTTTCGCCGAAAAAGTGCGGTAAATTTTGTACCGCTGACCTGCAAGAATGCAGAAGTTTTCTCCGTTGTACTCAAACTCGCTTATGTCAAGCACAATGTCGGGTTTAAATCCTGCCGCTGCAGCCTGAAAAAATTCTGATTGATTCACAGACTTTTTAACAGCGAAAACCTGCCTTTTTACTTCCTTGGTAATAAGTTCACCGATATAGTTCGTTCCGCACGATTTCAGTGAAACCAAGGTAACAATACATTCACTATTCATCGTTTGCCCTCACTTTACTATATTTCAGTCTGCCTTTGATTTTCGACAAGATGATGTTATAACTGTTTGTCAGTTTATCATCAACTGTTTTTGCGTAATTTGCCTTGCAGTACACAAGTACCGCCTCTTTTATAAGTGCGTCAGGTTTTTTGAGCCAGCTTGGATGCACTCCTATGCGTTCTAAGTCGGCTAAAACAAAGTCAATGTGCTGTCGGATGTCCTCATCGAGGGCATCCGAGCTAATTTTGCGAACTCTGAGTTTAGCCATTGTTAATAAATCGTCTGTTGATGACATTTAATCATCAGCCTTTCTTCACACGAACAAAGCCGTTGTATGATGCCGTATTACCGCCCACATACATTTCAGCCTTGTGTGCAATCTGTCCTGATTTAAATTTGTACTCAGTTGAGATTGACACATCCATGTCAGAAAAAACAGCAAGTTCATAGTTAAAGAACGGACCGTATGCCATGCAATACTCGCCCTTGGTTGTTCCGGGTGCCGAAACAGCTTTACAAGCTGAGTTGATGATGAACGGAACGCCGTCAATTGTACCGGAATTACCGTTGTTCTTAATATCGTAAACCTTCTTGCCGTCATCTGTACGGAGCTTTGCAAAAGCCTTGAGGTCGGCTTTGTTGAGAATAAGGCCGCAAAAACCTTCAACATCTTCTTCGCCACCGTATGAGTAAATGATGTCGTCAAGGGTGGTTCCTGTGATTGCGGTTACCTCCATATCCGTGGTAGGATCAATTACCTTTGTAGGTGCATTGAAAATACCGACAATTGAACCGGTTTCACCTGAGCCTACAAGAATCTGCTTTGAGAGCTTCTTTCTTACGGCTCTTGATGTGGAATTGCTGATTACGGCATCATAAGCCGCCGGGGCAAGTTTGCGTATTGCGTTAGGCTCTTCCGCATATGCAGTAATGTAGGTTTTATTGATATCAACATAATCGAACGTCGGTTCTGCTGTTGCCGCGTCTAAACCTTCTGTTGTGTAGTCGCCTTCACCATATGACTTTACAAAACCTCTCTGATAGCTTTCGCCACCGTCGAGAGGAACAATCTTAACCGCATCGATAAGGCTTGAAACATCATTGAATGTATCTCTGACATCTTCCGCTGTGTGATGTGGCATAGCAATTGTTGTTGTACTGATTGCCGCTTTTGGCGTTACAATCGTCTTGTTCATTCTTACTGTTTCGCCGTTTTTGAGCTTTTTGCCCCTTTTTTCTGCGAGGTTTTCAGGTGTAGGTTCCTGCTGTTCACCTTCACTTTCCTCTGCCACTGTAGCCTTTTTGGTGATTTCAGCAAGCTTCTGTGCACGCTCAATTTTATCATTGATTGTGTTTGCTTCTTCAATCAATTTGTCAAGCTTTGCGTCATCACCGCTTGTTTCAGCGACCTTTGCTTCAACAGCAATTTCTTTAAGTCTGTTTTTAAGTTCTTTGATAGTCATTACTAATCATTCTCCCTTCAAAATTCCGCTGATACACAGCGATTTTATTTTTGATGACTTTGCCGAAAGATTTTTCTCTCTTTCAGTAGTCACAATTGCGAGATTTTTGGGCTGATTCTTAAATTTAGCACTCGTGCAAGCGGCAATCTGTTTTTCCGCTGCAACATCTACCCTAAAATATTCAGCCGCCTGTTCACCGGTGAGCCAAGTTTCTGCATCAACCATTTTTGCGATTGTTTCGGTGTCAACATTATCAGCAAGATGTTCTGCGTAAATATTGACAATGCTCTGCTCAATGGCATTAAGCAATTCAATTTCTTTCAACATATCGTTTGCATTACCGATAACAAAAGACCACGGCTTGTGTATCATCAGGAACGCATTTTTGGGCATTACCAATTTATCACCTGCCATTGCAATAACCGATGCAATCGATGCGGCAAGACCGTCAACATAAACGGTTTTAAAGCCTGTGTGTCTTTTAATGATGTTATAGATTGCCATACCGGCAAAAACATCACCACCGCCTGAATTGATGTAGATATTCAGGTCTTTGCCTTCCTGACCTTTGAGCAACTGCTGAATGGCTTCCGGGTACTGGTCCTCATCACTCCAAGCGCTCCAACGGTCACTCACAATGTCACCGTAAAAATACAAATCCGCTGATGTTTCAGTTTCATTCCGAATGTGAAAAATTTCGTTAATGTTATTTTTAATCTGGGGCATCATTGTTCTCCTTTCCTGTCTGATATAATGACTGGTCATCAGTCTTAACATAGTTAAGGCTTACCATTCTGATATCTCCTTCTTCGCCGAGGCTCGGCATATCCATCATCTCAAGACCTTGATTGATAGTAATAAAACCACGGTCAAACAACGCTTGCATAACGGTCATCTTAGTTTGTGTAGTAGCATACTGTAATTTGTTAGCAACGAAAACAATTTTATTTCCGAACCCTCTTTCGCGCTCCGAGAATATCTTATAGGTAAATTCAAGTGACAGCTTCATCGCTATGGGTTCAATTTTCGATTCGTAAAAGTTATTCCACTCAGTTTCGGAATATTCGCCTCTAATGATTTTTTCAGATACTCCGAAATAGTCATAAATGTTAGTCTTGAAAAATGAAAGCTGTGTGGTTGGAATACTTTTTGGAGTTTGATTTAATTCCTTGAATTCAAATTCCGAGCCAAGACCTGCAATGCCACCTTCATTCTCGGCGGTCATATAAGCTTCTTTCCATTCTTTGGTTTTGTTTTTCAAATCTTCTTCATCAATGAAGTTGTTGAATTTCAAGTAACCTCTGAGATGAGCGGAATTTTTCACAATGTTCTTAATACCGTCATATGTGGTGTCGAGCATTTCCACCGATGTAGCTAAATCATCATCAGGATCACTTCCGAGGAATCGTTTTTTACCTGGACGGTCTTTCAAGTGAATAACGCAATCATAGGGAACTGTATATTCCTTGCTGTCATACGACCAGATAAACCGAAAAAATAATATACCTTCATCTTCAAAAATGCGATAATTTGTACAGATTACAGGACGAATAGCCTCAATTTCCGAGAAATCATCGTTATAGCAAATAATAGCAAAACCGTCACCACTTATAACTGATTGATAGGCTATCTTATAAAGCCAATCTGTAGTATTCAGCTCTTTACAAGGTCGGGTTGACAGCAAACGAGCAAGACTGTCATTCTTGATTACTGTTCCGCTTGCGGAATTTCTTATAACCTGCGGTTGCAGTTTCGACACTTGTGTCGCAATTCTATCTGCAATGCTGTTGATAATCTCGCTACGGCTGTTATAATTATTTCCGCTTTCACTGTGGGAAAAATTCAGGAATGCTTTAGCCGAGCGTTTAAAAAGTTTTTGAAAAATCCCCAAGTTATCCCGCCTTTCTGTTTTCTAACATTTTGCCAAGCGTTTTATAATGCTTACTTCTTACCGTAAAAGCATCAAAAACACTAACAGGTCCGTCTATGTGCAATCTGCTCTCAATTTTTACCGGTTTCTTTCGTTCATCTGAATCGTTAATTTTCACAGCGACATCAAGGAACTGTTTTTTTAGCAATTCATTGTCGCCAAAATGTATTTTGCCTTCTTTTAACAAGCCCTCGAATTCATCCATAATTGGCGAAAGGTTTGTACCTTGAAAGACATCATCAACCTTGAAACCTGATGCGTCCAAGTCCTGAATTAAATACTGCGCTGAGTATCTATCGTAGCCAATCATTAACGGCATTATTTTGTATTCTTTGCGAAGCATTACAAACCAATTAAACACATCGTGATAATCAACAAAATGCTGGCCACTAATGACAATTCTTCCTTTTGCTCTATGCACTTCGTACTTTGTTTCAGGCTCATTTTCACAAGCTTTTTTGAAGCTGTCCTCGGGCATAAAGAATTGTGTAAAAATGTAGAAGTGGCCACTCTTGCAGATTACAACAGTCGCCGCTGTGAGGTCAGTTGTTCTCGACAAATCAACACCGGCAATAGCATAGCATTTACGAAAATCTTCTAACTTAAGAGGTTCACCGCCTGCAAGTGCAACATCTTCATATGCAAGCCAAGCAATAGAGCTGTTTTGCAGGATATTACAATATTTGCACATAAACTCAGCCTTTTTCGAGGTTGAATTTTTTGCCACAACAATTTCTTCGAGGTAATAACTCTCTGAAACCGATATTCCAAGATTGGGATTTGATTTTTTCAGTTCGTTGATGTCATCCCATTTTTGTATGTTGTCAATCACATACAGAAACGGGAGTAATCTCATTTCGCCTACTCCAAGTTTTCCTTTGAGAAATCTTGTAGAGCGCTTGAACAGTTCGTCGTAGATTCCGTCGTTGATGTACCCGACTGTAGTTATTGATAAAATAAGGGGTTGTTTTCGTGAGCCGAGAGCTGATTTCATTACTTCATATTGTTTCAAACCTGCTTGTCCCGGCCAAGCGGCAAGTTCATCACAAACTGTAAGATGTGGATTGAATCCGTCAGCTTTTTTGCAGTTGAATGCGACTTTTGAAATCGTAGTGTTCATCGGAATGACATAGATATCGTTCTTTCTTTTTTTCGTCATTTCTTCTGATGATAATTCTTCATCGAGTTTAACCGATTGATAAAAAGCATTATATACAAGGTCTGCTTGCGCCAATTTTGGGGCAAGACAGTAAATTTCAGCTCCGTATTCACGGTCAGCATATGCCATATATTCAGCAATTGCCGCTGCAAATAATGTCTTACCGTTCTTGCGAGCTACTACGATCAAAGTTTCATGAAACTGCCTGTTGTTAAGATTATCGACTATGCCAAAAAGACAACTTACAATAGCTTTCTGCCACAACTCAAGGTGCAACAAATCGTGTCGGCCTTTGCTGTGATGCACAAAATTCTCGATAAATTTTACAGCCTTATCAGCTTTTGATTCATCGTAAAACCATAAGCCTTTTTCAATGCCTTCAAGAACCATTGCGTAAACTTTTTTAATCCATTTTCCTGCTACGATTTTTCCGCTACAAATGCGATTGTAATATTCTTGAATATAATTAACTGCCAAGCATTAACGCCTCAAGTCTTGACTGCTTTCTCTCTGATTTTTCGGGGATATAGGAAATCAAAGTGTTGATTACAGAGGTGTAAGTTCGCATATAGTCAGAATAAATTGTAACGGCAGGAATTGCCTTGCGGAATTTCTGCGAGGCATTCACCGTTGTGGTTTCAAGGCCTTGTGATTTGATGAGCCTTTGGGCTTCTAAGAGTACGCAACGAATGAAAGCCGCCTCGGAAATCAGCCTTTCAATCAATTCTCCTTTGTCGCTGTTATGAGATTTTCCGTTTTCGTCAATTTCTTGATAATGCTTTTTAAAAATCTTTTTAAGTCTGTTCATTTCCTGTTTAACTGCTTTATCTGAAATTAAAAGCTCAGATGTTTTTTCATTTTCCACCAAATCACTCCTTTCACCCCCCTTCACGCACGCACACACGAGAGAGGAAAAATTAAGTCCCTCCCTTCGGTTCTCAGGGGGGTATTTTATTTTTTGAGGTGGGGGGTAGTATGTTTCCTTCGTCATCAACAGAGTAGCGAGTATTATTTATTTTATTTTTCTTTTTTTCTTTTCGATTTGACATATGTTCTTTGTTGTGGCAATCCTGACAGAGCAATTCGAGATTGTCGAAGTTCAGAGTTATCTTTGGATTGTTGATGTTGTCAGGATTGATGTAGCATTTGTGGTGAACTATGTCGCCTGCATTACCACAACGCTCACACACTCCGTTTTGCTTACGGAAATAAGCATCTCTGCAAGCTCTCCAAGATTGCGATAAGTAAAAAGATTTTGCATAGTCTTTCATACTCTAAGTATAAACCCTCAACTGCTTTCTCTACTGACATCTTTGCCGGTGCCAATATTTAAGCCTCGGTAATCAGCACAGAGCAATCGTGCCTCTTTGAGCCAGCGAAACACCGTGCGCTCATCCGTGTAGTTGTTAATGGCAAACTTAGTCACCCTCAAATTTATCTCACCTTTATGCAATGCCGCTGTTGGTGCAACAAAATAAACAGCGCTGACAGCTTGACAGATGTAGTCTTTACCGCTATTGGTCAAGGCATTAAGTGTGTCTGCCACAGCAAGCAGGTCAAGCCGTAGTGCTTGGCGCATTGTTTTGTCAGAGATGATTTGTACTTTACTCGGACAGCCGAGAGCGGCATAAATTCTAAACTGCGCAATCGTATAATCTCTTGTTGTATCTCTCATATCCTTGCACCTCCGATTTTCTTGTGTTTATGGCTATTGGCTAAGTAAGTAAAATGAAAAGACGCACCCGTGAAGTCATTTATCCACATTTCGTCTTTGTAAAAATAATATCCTTCGGGACAAGGCAAAGCCTCACCTCGTTCGAGTTTTCTGTATTCTCGTTTTTTTCCTTCAACAACTTTGACCTCAGGCTTGGTAAGGTTGCGAGATGTTTTCAGCCGCTTTTTTCCGTTGACATCTTTGCGAATGTATTTTGCAAGGTCAGCATAATTGCCGTCTTGGTAGAGTGGTGTAAAATTTATGCCGTTTTTCCACGGCCAGCATTCCATTAATATTTCACGCACGCAATTCTCAATTACAATATGCAAATGCCAATTCTTTCCGAGCTTGCCGCACTCACAATAGCCGATGTATTTAAACTTGATTTGTTTCTTATCTGTCCTGCGTTTCACTCGTTTAAAAAAATTTGAGACAACCCTCTCAAATTCATCTTCGGTAAATTCACCAAACGGAGCAGAGAATCTTGCAAACCAGTCACCTTCTGAAAAGTTGCAGATGATAAGCCGTTGCGTGTGTTGCTCTCCTCTGATTCGGTTTGCTCTTGTTTGTTTCTCGCTTGATTTTGATTGATTGATTTGTCGAGCAAGTTTTTTCTTGTTTCGTTTGCGGATGGACTTATAATATTTGACTTCAAGCAAAGGGCCTGATTTGATTTCACACTTGTATGTAAACATAGTTAATCCTTTATTATATATGTAAAAATTGAAACAATCACTTAATTAATTCCTAGAGCAGGATAGTAAAAGGGTATTTCAACCCTTTTATTTGTGACTGTCTATTGTTCTATTTTCGTATTAAAAAGTCAGATGATATAAATATGCAGTAGTCCGTCTGACCACCGAACTACTGCTTTGTGCAACCTTGCCGCTGCAATTGTGTGTTTAATTTTTGGTGCATTCTTTTTAACAGTTTAATTTAATCAAAAGCGGAAGTCGTCGCTTCGATTACTTTTTGAATATAGGATTTACTTGATTTGAATTTTCTTTAAGATTTTGCGTGCGACAAGAATATTGCCTTATTAAATGCCGAAATATTCTTTATAGCTTTTTGCGATACCCTGACAATTGTCAGATTTAACCGGCACGTGACAAGCTACAGTTCTGATATTGTCGGCATCCAATTCTTTAAAAATTTCTGATGCTCTCGTTTTTTCCGTTGATTTGTAAAATTTAAAGAGCAAATCCACAAATGGTATGTTGCCGAACTCATCCAAAAACGCTGTATCATTTTCGGTTAGTGTTTTTAAACATTTTTCCTTGTATGTATCCGATGTATCAGACAGAATAAAAAGTTTATTATAAACATCGTGCTTTGTGAGCAGGTCAATTATCTGCAAAGCAATTTGCAATACATTAGTATCGTGTTCGGCAATCGCCTTTGACAACTCCGTTAATTTGCAAGAAGTTTCTTTCGTGCGTTTAATCCACTCGATATGTTCTTTTTCGGCAAAAAATGTGTCAGTTCTAAATCTGCGATACTCTTGCAATAATTTATATTTGGCCTTGACACAAGACTTGGCTGATAGCAAGCCTATCTTTGTGCAACTGTATATGGCTGACATTGACAGAACAAGCCATCTGTTGAATATATCAAGTTTATTGATTTCATTAACATCAAGAGCGCCGTCGATAAATGCAACAACGAGCTTGTCAAGCTCTGATAATGTTTCTGCCGGTGCTGTTGGCTTGTCCTGTATTTCCGCTGCAACTGTTTTTTTGGATTCAGCCATTGTTGCTCCCCCTTAAAGATTTATGTTTTGTGTGGCAAGTGCCTCTATTAAATGTTCAACCTTGCCTTTGAAAAATTCCTTGTCCTGTGACCGCTTGGCGAAATCGAGCATACGGACAAAGCTGTCATATGCAATTGAAAAATATGCCTTAAAGACATCCTTGTCATCTGATGAACCGTCGGCAGTCTGAACATTTTTCAGCCTTTCTTCATACTCCTCTTTCTGTTTGCGAAGAGCCTCCTGTTTTTCATCTTCAAGCTGTTTTCTGACAATTTTTTCGTTGTTGCGGTATTCTTCTTCGAGTTCGTCATAATGCTTAATGTTCTCCCTTTCCAAAGCCTTAATCGTTTCATTGAGTCTGCGTTCATTGTCGCTCGGCTCTGCAACGGCAACTTCAATAGGACGGCTTTCAAGCTCCTGAACTTTATTCGTCAGCTTGAAATTTTTGTTCTTTTCCTCTGCAAGCTGATTTTCAATATTGCGATAGCTTTCTTTTGAAGTGTCCGCCTGCTGTTTGTAATAGTCAGCGTCTTTCTTAGCGTTATTGAGCTGTCGGCAATAGTCAATGCTCTTGTCGGTTGCCTCCTGCTTTTCGTCCTTCAGCCTGTCAATCTCTGCCTTTAACTGCTTGACCGTTGTGTTTTCAAGGTCAAGCTTTTCGGCAATTTCAGCCTGTTCGGGTTCGCTTATGGTAGCGAGCAACATCAACTTACTTTTGCTAATTTGTGCAAACGTTTGCACATTTTTAGTATTTATTTTTTCTACAATAGAAATATAGTTATAAACATTTCTGCGTTTCATACCTACTTCATTCTCGCAATAGTCCTCAAAGTTCTGATATCCAAGCTCCTTATACAGCTTGTTGTCACGCATTGTTTTAAGTCCGTTGCACATATCCCATATGTTCTGCTGTGCAAGGTTAGCGCTGACAATTATCTTCTGATGCAGTTCAATTGCCTGCTTATGCTGTTCGCTTACTGTTATTTCTGACATTTTTTATATCCTCCAAAAATTCAGCATATTGCTTTTCAAATTTCTTGATTTCATCCGGCTTTTTAAATCCGCTGTCACGCTCATTTTTGTAACCGTGGCACTGCATTATTTCCAATGTTTCGGGATTTACTTCAATCGTAAAAAACGGGATTTTCGGTTTATCTTTATGACGAATGAAAAGTATTATCGTGTCACCTCTTGCGTGCCGTCTTACATATCCGCCGACGCAATGCTGTAATATTCTGCCCTCTGCTATTATTTCTTCACCGCTTTTTGGGGCAAGCATTATAAGGCTGTCTGTGCTCATCAGCAACGGAGAAAGTGTCTTTGCCATTTTTGCAATCTGCTCCGTTTCTTCTTTGTTTGCATAGAAAGCAACCTTTTCAAGTGTTCTGTCGTGGGCCTCTTCAAGATGAGCCGGCATTATTTCTTCGATACCCTCAGGAAGTTTTTGGCAGTTATCAAGATAATCCTTCCACAGCATTACTCTCCGATTGTTTTTGCCGTACTTCAGAATCTGTCTGTATGTAAGGTTATTTTTGTGAAGTTCATCTACAGCATAAGTACCGAGCTTTGACAGCTTGCTTATGAACTTGCTTGCCATATGAATGGTCGGTTCTTCCTTTATCACACTGCGGTAAAGTTCAATTGCACTTGAATCATAATCTGCGAAAAAGTGCATATCCTCCTTACGACATTCGAGCATTTTAAGCAGATTGGTTTCTTTCCAATGAATTTTATTGAGTGAAAGTTTGCCGTCAATCAAAAGCTCTGCAATATGCTCAAAACCGCCTTTAATCAGGTATTCTGCATTATTGTGCCTCACATATATGTTCAGCCATTTGAGAATTCCTTGAACCGTATATCTGTTTGAAAGCTCATCCGCACACGAATATCTGAGATCCGTATCGGTTATTACATCGAGATTTAAAAGTACGGTTGAACCCCAGCCTGAATACAAGGTTTTTTCTGACGGACCCCAATACCACGCTAAGCCCTGTGAAGCAGAAGGAATAATTCCGTCTGTCTTCAGCGGATGAAATGATTTATCGTACCAGCCATATGCAAATCTTTGCATTGCGTGCTGTTCATATACATAAAGATATTCATCCGAAAAAGTATATCGGGGCATCATTTCGACAGGATTTTCGTTGTAAATATCTTCCGAAAATCCCTGATATGCCGTTACAAATCTGATGTACAGCCTGCCGTCAACAGCAAAGCAAAAACCAAACTTGCGACTTCTTTCAAGTTTTTTTCTGCCGTAGTGCAGGGCTTTTGCTTTTACGCTTTCCTTGCAATGACCGCAGACAAATTCCTGATTATGACAAAGTCGGAGCTGTTCGCCGATGTGCCAGCTTTGACAGCTTGTGCAGAAATAGTCGCAGGTTCTTTTACTTTTATTTTCATAAAAGGCATATTGTGGGAAATACGGCACTACTTGCTCTTCGTTTTCACTTGTAATATCAGGAATATTCTCGAGCAGATATCCGGGATTTTTAATCATACCGACACCTACCAATCTATAAGATTGCCAAGGTCAAGAGTAACAGGATCTGTTTTCTGCTCTGCGACATTAGGTTCTTCAAGCTCGTATTCAGACATATGTATCTGCATTGTGAAAGTAACCTTTGATCCGGGGAAAATCTTACCGACAATCTGCTGATACACATCAAGGTCGGAAACTGCAGCGGGGAGTTTCTTTCCCACTTCGTCAATCAGGTTTTCAAGGTTTTTTGCAGCCGTAACGGCTCTTGCAAATTCCTCGTTCTGCTCTGAAAATTCGCAGAGCATTTTCTTTACCGGCTCAAGAATTGCTTTAGATTTATGGTCTTTAAGATTTTTTTTTGTTGCACAACTTGATTTTTTCTGTTGCAGAGGATATAATTGAATCAGGTTTATTGTTCTTTGTGCTTGTGGCATTCACAGTGTCACAGGCACTTTTTTTATTGCTCATTTCTTCACCCCCACACATTCAAAGCCGATTGTTTCGGGTTCTGATGATTCATAGGCTTTGAGTTTGCGTTTTAGCTCTCGGTTTTCGTTCCTGTAACCGCTTGACGCTGTTTTTTCGAGTGCAAGGTCCGTTCTTGCGTTTCTCAGTTCAATGCTGAGATGTCTGTTCTCTGCTCTGAGGTTTTCCACATCTTTGAGCAGTTTTCTGCGTGTCGGGTAGTTTCTTAAATGCCACATTTGTTAATGCTCCTTTATGTATTGTCTGATTTCTTCCTTATCAAATCGCCAAAGCTTTCCGATTTTGTGGGCAGGAAGAACGCCCCTTTGTGCAAGCCGTGTTGTATAATCAACATTAAGTGCAAGCAACCGTGCCACATATGGCACATCAATTATCACAGGCACTTCATCCCAGTTGACTATTGGTCTTTCTCTCGGCATTTTCAGTCCTCCTTTTTTAACATTTAGTTAGATATAATCAATCAGGGCGGTATCTTTTCCAATACTTATCAATGATAATTTTCTGAAAATCCTTATTTTGGCGGTCATTATCTGACATAGCACGCTTCAAGCATTCTTCTTTGTCAGTATCAATATGAATAAGTTTCGCTCCTAACCGATTTGATAACGCTATTCTTTTAGCTTTAATAGGTAACGCAGATACAACCCATATGTTTTTGCACTCTATACTTTCGTTTGAAATTAAATCATAAAGAAAATCTCTGATTTTAATAGATACACTTGAAATAGCATTTGTACTTTCCGATTTTGGAAGAAAACTTATCGCTCTCTTGATATAGTCTAAATCTACGACTATATCTCCGTATTCGTAATGCTCCTTTATATAGGTACTTTTACCTGCTCCAGGACTTCCCCAAACAATAAAAACATTACTGGGTTTGTATTCCCCATTGTCAGTAAAGTACATTTTTATCATTCCTTTCTTAGGTAATAAGTTAAGCAGACTGCTTAAAAAACTGCCTTGGATCAACATTAAGCACCTGACATATTCCCAAAAACTCTTCTGCTGTAACCTTACGGTTGGAATTTAATATTCTTGAAATTGCATCAGCAGTCATTCCAGTATGCTCACACAAATATGATTGTTTAATTCCTTTTTCTTCGACAATCTTTTTAAGTTTTTCGTTCACAGTCATACTTTTTACCTCCTTTCGACTGTTAAATACTACATTTTGTAGATTTCATTTTAATAATAGTCTAACTTTTGCAGATTGTCAAGAGATTTTAAAAAAATAATTCTACATTTTTCAGATTTTTTTCTTGACAATCTGTGATTAGCGAATTATAATAAAAACGTAGATAAAACATCTATAAAAGGAGAAACAAAGTGTCAAGAGAATTTATAGCACAAAAATTAAAAGAGTTAAGGAAAAAAAGTGGATTAACTGCCGATGAAGTCGGAAAATTAATAAATAAAAGCGGAAAAACCGTAAATGCATGGGAAAACAATCACGGTCAACCTGATGCAGAAATTTTAATCGCACTTTGTGATATATATAATGTGGATGATATTCTTGCAGAGTTCAGAGAAATACCAAACAAAAGCAACACTATGATTTTAACCAATCATGAAAAAGATTTGGTTTATGCTTATCGAAATCACCCTGAACATCAGTACACAATTGATACTATTTTAAAAATTAATGATAATCTAATACCGACCGTAAAAGCCGCACGAAGTGACGGTAACAATCAACCTATTGAAATAGTAAACTTACCTGATCTTAGCAAGTTTGAGCCTGACGATACAGACTTATAAGCATTACATAATAAAAAACACCTCATAGGTTACAATACCTACGAGGTGGTAAAACTTGAATTATGGTAAATACAAACAGGCACGCAATGCCTCTTGGCAATGCTTAATCGACTACAGAATTAGCAACTTGCCTGTTAAAGTCAGTCAGATAGCAAAGCAAGCCGACATTGTTTTATTAAATAATTCGGCGGTCAACCTGCTAAGTGAAAATGAGAGCGGAATAACTTTGATGCAAGATGATAAGCTGTACATCATCTATGCTGATGAGCAATCTCCTCAGCGTTGTAGATTTACAATTGCCCACGAACTCGGGCATATCTTTTTAGGGCATCTGTTTGCTAAAAATGGTAAAGGTTTTGTAATAACCGACGATGCCGAACATTCGGCAAATGTATTTGCTCGGGACTTGTTAGCTCCGGCTTGTGTGTTGCACGAAATGCAAGCAATCAATGCCGCTGCAATTGCAAATTTATGCGACATCAGCCTTGAGGCGGCAACCTACAGGGCTGAACGAATGGCAGAGCTCGAACGCAGAAACGCTTTTTATCTGCATCCCCTTGAAAGACAGGTGAAAGAGCAATTTGCAGATTTTATCAACAAAAAGAAAAACCTACCATAGCGGCAACTATGGTAGGAAAAATAGGAATAGTGAGAAGTTGAAACCCCTCTAACATTATTTTATAATATGTGATATATTTTGTCAATGTATATCACATAAGAGGAGGAAATATTTTGAATAAAAGTAAAAAATTCATTGTAGGCATTGTATTATTGATACTTGGTATTGTTGGAGCAATTGCCGCATTTGCTCAAGGTGTTGTATCAACTGGGTTTGCTTGTTTGTTGTTTTTAGCAGCAGGCATAGTGCTTATTATCCTTGACAAGAAATTGCCAACAAAAGAAAATAGTGCAGACATACAATCAAATACCTCACAAAACACACCTACAACCAAAGGTACACATTCCCAAAAATTTAAAATTGCAGGTGTTACATATGATAATAGGCAAGAACATCTCGCTAAACTTATGCAACAAAAGCTCAGTGGTAAAGTAATCAATGTTGAACTTCAAGAGTACGAATATGAAAATCAGCCTGCAATTAAAGTTATTGCGAATGGTCTTGATATTGGTTCTTTGCATTCAGAAGATGCCTTATTTATCAAAGAAAATCAGAACAGAGTCAAGGCAATCAAAGATTTGTATATTTCTTCTTTTGAAGATGAAAAGACAAAAGAAAAGATATATTACGCAAGACTTACTTTAACTATAGAAAATAAGAAATAAAAAAAATCCGCCCTGCTCGACTGGAACTCGAACAGAGCGGAATCACCTACACAGGGTGCAGATGATGCAGTTTAATGCAAAATAATTGTATCACACTCCCCTGAATTTTTCAAGTTTTGAATATCAGGGGATTTTTGCACCCTTTTTTTAAGCAAAAGGAGTGTATATTATGGCAAAAGCAAAACTTAAAAAGCGTGCAGACGGACGCTATCAAAAGTCTGTATATCTTGGCAAAGACGAGGACGGCAAACGCAAATACAAAACCGTCAACGGTTACTCTGTCAAAGAGGTTGAAGAAAAGGCACAGCTTATCAAGTTACAAATCGGCAAGGGTATGGATGTGCTAAACGCAGGAATGAAATGGGGGAAACTTGTCAATCTATGGCTTGCCTACAAAAAATCCATACTTTCCGAGGGACAGTACAAAACTTATTCAATTTATCTAAGCCACTTCTCTGCCCTGAATGACCGACCGATTAACAAGCTTGTCAAATCCGACTTTCAGCAGATAATTCTTGATGAGTACGCTTGCAATTCGCACACAGGCAAACCGACCGCAAAAAAGACTTTGCGTGATTGGCGTGGTGCAGTAAGGCAGGTGTTCAATTATGCCATAGAAAACCGTGTAATCGAATTTTCACCTGCACAATACATAGAGATACCCCGTGACGCAAAAACCTCAGAACGGCGAGCATTGACTGCACAAGAACAGCTGTGGGTTGTATCCACCAAACACCGTGCACAATTGCCAGCTATGATAATGATGTTTGCAGGCTTGCGACTTGGCGAATGCCTTGCCTTGCAATGGCGAGATATAAACCTTGATAAGCGTACAATCAGCGTTCATCAAAAGCTAATAACAAAAGGTAAGGCGCATATTGAGCAAGGAGCAAAAACTATTTCAGGTGTGCGTACAGTTACAGACATTCCGAAAATTTTGATTGACTTCTTGCAAAAACAGCCAAAACATAAGCCTGACGATTTTGTTGTGATATCTACCAAAGGCACGCTGATGAGTGATACAGCGTGGCGGCGATTATGGAACAGCTATATGGCAGACCTTAATATTAAGTACGGCGATTTTTCGGACTATGAAAGACAGCCTAAAAGCAAGTATGACCCTAAAGGTGTACCGTTTGTGATTGATAGATTTACGGCTCATTCGCTCCGCCACACCTGTGCCACCAATTTGTTATATACAGGTCACGAACTCCACTATGTGCAAAAACAAATGGGACACGCTAAGCCGTCAACTACGCTTGACATTTATACACACTATGTCGAATCATTGCCAAAACGCAAATCGAATAAAATAATCAGTATTGACGCGTTGATTAAGGAGTTTAAACCTGCCCAAAAGCAAGCATAAGCGCTATAAAATTGCGTGCATTGCACTAAAATTTAAAAAAGCCGATAAATACTAAGTTTTTCAGCGTTTTGTCGGTTTACTCCTAAGCGAAAGGTCGGGGGTTCGAATCCCTTTTGGCACGCCAAAACCTCCGCCGGGAAGCCCAGTAAAATCAAGGGTTTCCGGCGTTTTTTTATTTTTCGCAAATTGCAATAGCAAGTTGAAACAATTTTTTAAATATCATAATTAATATTTGCATTTAGAAAAAGCACTTAAGCCGAGTGAGTTTTTATTATTTATGATCAGCAATCCATTCTTTGTGGCATAAACGAAGCGACAAATCGAAATTTACCTCTATTCAGACATACAAGCTCTTGACAATAAAGCTCCTATATAGTATAATTTAACAAACTACTATATAGGAGCTTTTATATGGAAATGAATGGCGGATTTCTTGTCTCCAAAATAAAACAACTTGGAGACCGAATCTTTGAGAAGATTCTCAGCGAAAAGAATATTGATGCGTTCAATGGAGCCCAGGGGCGCATTCTTTATGTGCTGTGGCAGGAGGATGGAATCTCGATCAGGTCACTCTCGACTAAATGCGGATTAGCAATAACATCTCTTACTACGATGCTGGAAAGAATGGAAAATCAAGGGCTGATAAGCCGTGTTCAGTCTGAAACGGACAAAAGGAAAACACTCCTGTTTCTGACTGAGAAAGCACATGCCTTAAAGGGCGAGTACGATTCTGTATCTGATGAGATGGGCAGTATTTACTACAAAGGTTTTTCAGAGGAAGAAATTACCCGGTTTGAGGAATGCCTCGACCGCATCAGAAAGAATCTTGAGGAGTGGCAGAAGTCATGAGTATTTGTATCAAAGATCAGATTCAGAACATGAATATCGTCATTGGCTGCACAGTGGGGTGTACATATTGCTATGCCCGCAACAACGTGAAACGCTGGCATATGATTGATGACTTCGCTGACCCTGAATTCTTTCCGGGTAAGCTCAAGATGATGGAAAAGAAACGTCCGCAGAACTTTCTTCTTACCGGCATGAGCGATCTCTCCGGATGGAAGCCGGAATGGAGAGACGAGGTATTTGCAAAGATCCGTGAAAATCCACAGCATCAGTTCCTGTTCCTTACCAAGCGACCTGATTTGCTGGATTTTGATACCGATCTGGAAAACGCATGGTTTGGCGTTACGGTGACGAGGAAAGCAGAACTGTGGCGTATCGACGCCCTTCGGAAAAACGTCAGAGCAAAACATTACCATGTTACCTTTGAGCCGTTATTCGACGATCCCGGCACAGTTGACCTTTCCGGAATCAATTGGATCGTTGTCGGCACCATGACCGGAGCTCAGAGCAGGAAGATTCATACGGAGCCGGAATGGGCATGGTCTCTGACGGACCAGGCACATAAGCTCGGCATTCCGGTGTTTATGAAGGAAGACCTTGTCCCTATCATAGGGGATGAAAATATGATTCAGGAAATGCCGGAAGAATTTAATAAAGTGTTAGAGGTACAGAAATCATGGAAGAAGTAATAAATGGAATCCTCATTCGTGAGGTGGAAACAAAGAACATCATGACTAAGTCTAGTCTGCCGGTAGGCGGTTACTCGGTCAATCCCTATGTGGGCTGTACACATGCCTGCAAGTATTGCTATGCTTCTTTTATGAAGCGCTTTACCGGGCACAAGGAGGAATGGGGCACTTTCCTTGATGTGAAGCATTGGCCGGAAATTAAAAATCCGAAGAAATATGCCGGACAGCGGGTGGTCATCGGTTCTGTGACAGATGGCTACAATCCACAGGAGGAGCAATTCGGGAATACCAGAAAACTTCTGGAGCAGCTGATCGGCAGTGACGCAGATATTCTGATCTGCACAAAGTCGGATCTTGTGGTACGGGATATTGATCTGTTGAAGAAGCTTGGACGTGTAACCGTTTCATGGTCGATCAACACACTAGATGAAAATTTCAAGAACGATATGGATTCTGCTTCGAGCATTGAGCACCGTATCGCTGCTATGAAGCAGGTATATGAGGCAGGTATCCGTACAGTCTGTTTCGTATCCCCGGTATTCCCCGGTATCACGGATTTTGAAGCAATCTTTGAGCGGGTAAAGGATCAGTGCGATCTGTTCTGGCTCGAAAATCTCAATCTTCGAGGCGGTTTCAAAAAGACAATTATGGATTATATCGCCGGAAAATATCCTGATCTTGTACCACTTTACGACGAGATCTATAACAAGCATAACCGCAGCTACTTTGAAGCACTTGAAGTAAAAGCTG
>OHRD01000191.1_pt1 | contig 40824 bp, 36 predicted proteins | sample 1578371 | NCBI WGS metagenome assembly OHRD01 (sample SAMEA3879505, study PRJEB24766) | human gut metagenome | biome: human-associated habitat; feature: feces | place: USA | collected 1985/1987
TGGTGATGTTATTATAGGTAATATGGATTACGTAGATGAATATGGATATACAACATCAATGGCAACATATGTATTCCATTATACAGGTTATTTAGGAGATAGTGATTATGAGGGATATGTATATTTCAATTTTAGTGTTGATGAATGGGGGAATATTGATTACTGGTTAGAATAATAAAATATCTAAAATGTTGATTATGGAAAGGGGCGTATCGGCTATGAAAAAGATATTATTAATTATGATGACAGTTACAACAGCATTAGTTATGACAGCGTGTTCTGGAAAGACGAACAGTCAGACATCATCTGAGGATTATAAGTATTCCTCATATGTATATGATGACAATGAGCCGCAATATTATATGTCAGACAGTGCAGCGGCAGCAGAGACAGGTTACTACTATATAGCTGGTGCATCAGGAGTCAGTGACAATACGAATAGCTACATGTATTACTATGATATGGTTAAACAGGAGGCTATTCCACTGTGTTCTGATATTGATTGTGACCATAAGACGAAAGACTGTGAGGCATATATATCATCAGATATGTGTCTTAGTAGTAAGATATGGTATCACAATCAGAGAATATATATGATAGAAAAGACCGCTGAGAAGGATATACTTGTTTCTTATAATAAGACTATGAGAGATAAGAAAGAGGAAAAAACATTGTCCATAGATGGTTATTCTGTCAATGGAAATAAAAACAATGCATGTATCAGCCATGGAAAGCTGTATTATATGTTAGCAGGTAATAATACAATCATGCTGTGTTCAGTATCGTTATCGGATGACAGTCAGCCTCATATTATAAAGACATATGAAAGTACATATAACTATCTTGAACTTATAGTATTGTATGGTATAGGAGATAAAGTATATATAAACTGGAACAGTGGTATATCCGTGGGAGAAAGTATATATTATGTTGAGGTGCTTGATATAAATACAGAAAATGTGCAGAGACTTTACAATATGAATGAACAATATCCTGACATAGCTGATTCAATCTTAAACTGGAACAGTGAAGTCAGCTTTGATAAAAGCAATAATATGTACTTCCCATGTGCCAATGAGGATAAATATATTATAAGAAAGTTAAATCTGGACAACGGAGAGATAAAAGATATATTTACATTGGATATTGAGGGAACTACAGAGGAAGCAAAGCAGGAGAAAAAAGAAATTAAAAATGAGCAGGTTTCGCAGTTTAAAGAAACTGGGGATGAGAATTACATACATTTTTATGGATATGATGGAAAACATCTGTATGTATACAGAGGAGTTAATCTTTCTAAATTACAGGGAAAAAGCAGAGAAGAAAGACTGGCAGCCTATGATAATTATATTTATATATTTGATACAGATGGAAATGTTGACGAAACGGTTGTACTGAATAAAACTAATGAGGGTTCTTCAGGCAATATAATTCTTGACTATAAAGGCGGTGATGAAAGGTGCATGCTTGTGACAACTGGCAGAGCGGATGTAGCAGGTATGGAGCTGTCACAGGAGGAAAAAGATAAGATAGAGGCTATTCAGAAAGAGGCGGCAAAGAAAAAGAAGGGTGGAGCAAATATATGTGTAACTGCGGTTCTTGATAAGTCACAGATAGGAAGCACAAGCATGCAGTGGCAGCAGATAACACCAGAGTAGTTGGAGAAAGCCTATGGAACTGATAAGAATAATAAAGAAAAGCATTCTGTGTATAATATGTGCGCTGGCAGCGGTTATAAGCATATGTATTTATCAGGTTAACAGCAGCAATGATGCTGTGACATATAGATATTACAGACAGATTATCAATGATTATGACAAGATTAAAGAAGACAGGGTAGGTCTGACAGCCAGTAAGCTGACAGCCGCATATGATACATATAGGGAAGAAGATAGCGAGTATATAAACAAAGCAGCAGAGCTTGTTGAGAATAAGGAAAAGTACGTGAAGTCTTATAACAGCTATTATGACAATAGTGCGGACAACATCAAGTCTAAAAATTATAGCAGAATAGCAGATAGCACACTTTTTGGTGATACAGACAGCTATTATATTCTCAATGCCAATAAGCAGTTAAAAGATAAAGAAAAGCTTGAAAAAGCAGATGTGGCATTTAATAATACAAACACGGCAGCTATTGAGCAGCTTCTTAATAATAGAGCTATACCGCTTATCTACGTGATTATGATGACGGTTATCATAATACATTTTACAGAAGAGAGCGACAACGGAGTATATGTGCTTGTAAGAACAAGCAGGAGAGGAAGAATATTTCTGCCTGTTATAAGATGCTTTATTATTATAGTATTTAATATAATATTATCATGTCTGTTTAATTCAATAACATATGGTATATATGCAAAGATATATGGTGTTGATGGAACATGCTGTATACAGAATTCGAAAATGTTTAGTATGTTTCCTTATGCTGTTAGTGTAAATCAGATTTTTGTTATATATGTATTAGTATATGCCTGCGCCATGACTGCCATAAGTCTTTTGATATATCTTATGATAAACCTTGTGAATAATTATAAGATAGCAGTTACGCTGCTTATAGCGGTGCTTTTATGCGAATATATGCTGTATGGCAGAATACAGTATAACAGTACATTTAACAGTCTTAAATATATTAATGTATTTAATATTATATTTCCTGGAGGCTCTTATCTTATGTATGAGAACTGGGGAAGAGATGGCTTTATAACAGATATAAGTACAACAACGTGGATTCTTACAGCTGTTTTACTTGCTGTAGGACTGACTGGAAATGTGATTGCTTATTTATTAAAATATACAATCAGACAAAAGAGTGTCATAGAAGCTGCTGCGGTAAAGATAAGTCAGTCTAATCAGAAGCTTGTGTCTGGTATGCCTTTATATGTTATGGAAATCTATAAAACAATGATAGTACAGAAGGGGATTGTTTTTATACTGGCAGGGATATATCTGTTTACATCGGCTAAGATTATGAAGGGCATAGATTATGGCAGTAATAACAAGACATATAAGCTTAACAGTTTTTATGTGGAATTCGATGGGCATGAGGCAGATAAGGAGGTCAGTGATTATATTGAGGCATTAAGAGATGAGGCTGTACTAGTGCAGGACAGTAAAGAAGATGGCTCTTATGAGAAGGAAAATGCCAAAAAGCTTCTTGGTACAGTGGACATAATGCAGAAGGAATATGATTATGTTAAAAATATAAATGAGTCCCGTGAAGCAGAGACGGTTATAGTTAATCCATATAATTATGATGATATATTTGGAAGCAGGCTGTATTCTAACAATGAAACAATGAATCTGATATCCGTTGTTATCATTATACTGATAGCGGCAGGAGATTATGCCTCAGAGCGGCAGCAGGGAATGAATATGCATATAAGAACAGCAGGAAAAAGAAAGAAACTGTGGTGGATCAAGCTGTCAAAGATTGTTATGCTGGCGGTCATTATATGGGGGCTTGCTGCTGGCATTAATATATATAACATAACACGCTGCTACAGCTATAACCAGATTGATAAAAGTATATTGTGTCTGCAGAAATTCGCAGATTTTCCGTTTGATATAAGTATACGTTCATATATTATCATTAATTATATATGCAGGTTATTATGGCTGATAGTTATAGCAGTTATAGCATATATGGTATCGTACAGATTTAGTTATAAGGTGTCAGTAATCATATCACTGTGTATGCTCATTCCACATGTCTTATATGTGCTTGGTGTAGGATTGGCAAAGAAAATGTCAATAATAGCCGCGATGGATATAAACAGGATGTTTGATTCATATGGGTATGGGTTAAAGAGTGTACTGCTGTTTATCATAGTATTTCTAATCATGGAAATAATACTGGTATATAATTATAAAAAAGCAGTGAAGTAGTGAAACAGTGAAAAAGTGAAACAGTGTAGGGGTGTAGCGGTGAAAAAGTGAAAATGTGAAACAGTAAAGCAAGAGAAGGGTTTCACAAGCAGGAATAACAGGGATGGATATAGTCTTAAGGTGTATCGGCAAAGACTGCAATGGTGTAAGTTATAATACCATTGCAGTCATTTTTGCATATAATCCCACGATATGCGAATATTTGGGAAAATTGTGGGAGTGCGTAGCACGGAACAATTCGTAGGTATCAAAGTCGGGGGCTTTTGACCACGACATAATAAAATCTGAATATTGCGAAAATGTCAGAAAATTATAAAAATAAAATTGAGTGAATAAGGTGGGGATGCTATAATGAGCGCAGGTCAAATAAAGAATAGCATAGAAATTAAGAAATGAGGATGTGTATGTTCAATCTTGAAGAAGAACTAAAAAAACTTCCAGATAAGCCGGGAGTATATATTATGCATGATAAGCATGACACAATCATATATGTAGGCAAGGCAAAGGTGTTAAAAAACCGTGTAAGGCAGTATTTCCAGAGCAGTAAGAATCATTCTGCAAAGGTTGTACAGATGGTTTCGCATATAGCATATTTTGAATATATAGTAACTGATTCCGAGCTTGAGGCACTGGTGCTTGAGTGTAATCTTATTAAAGAACACAGACCTAAGTATAACACGATGCTTAAGGATGATAAGAGTTATCCATTTATCAAAGTTACTGTAAATGAAGCATATCCAAGAGTGTTATTCTCAAGAACAATGAAGCATGGTACAGGAAAGTTCTTTGGCCCATATACATCAGCAGGTGCCGTAAAAGAAACTATAGAACTTTTATGCAAGCTTTATAAGGTAAGAACCTGTAACAGAAGGCTTCCTAAGGATATAGGCAAAGAAAGGCCATGCCTTAACTACCATATAGGACAGTGCAATGCACCATGCCAGGGGATGGTTAGTGAAGCAGAGTACAGGAAAAATATAGAGTCGGTTATCAGTTTCCTTAATGGTAACTATTCAGAGATAATAAACGAGCTTACGGATAAGATGATGGATTGCTCAAGGAAGCTTGAGTATGAGGAAGCAGCAAGATATAGAGATCTTCTTAACAGCGTAAAGCAGATAGCACAGAAGCAGAAGATTACAGCGGATGATGCTACTGACAGGGATGTAATAGCATGTGCTATGGATGCAGAGGATGCGGTCGTGCAGGTGTTTTTTATAAGACAGGGAAAGCTGCTTGGAAGAGAGCATTTTCATATGAAGGTTGCTGCGAATGATAGCAGAAGTGCCATATTATCACAGTTTATGAAACAGTACTATGGTGGAACTCCATATATTCCTAATGTTATCATGACACAGGAAGAGATAGATGATGCAGATGTTATCGCCGAGTGGCTTGGAAGCAGAAAGAAAAGAAAGGTATCTATCATAACACCTAAAAAGGGTGACAAGGAGCGTATGGTTGAACTGGCACATAAGAATGCACTTATGGTTCTTACCAAGGATGCTGAGAAAATTAAGCTTGAAGAAAAGAGAACAACAGGTGCCATGAAAGAGATAGCTGGATGGCTTGGACTTAAGAACCTAAGAAGAGCAGAAGCTTATGATATATCCAATACAAGTGGTGTTGAATCTGTAGGTTCCATGGTTGTTTTTGAAGATGGAAGACCAAAGAAGAATGATTACCGTAAGTTTAAGATAAGGACAGTCAAAGGACCTGATGATTATAAGAGCATGAGTGAGGTGCTTACAAGACGTTTCCAGAGAGGCATGAGGGAACGTGCGGGTGAAGAGGAGTCAAGAGGCTTTTCGGTGTATCCTGATCTGATCATGATGGATGGTGGACGTGGACAGGTAAATATAGCACTAAAGGTGCTGTCAGAGCTGGATATTCATATCCCGGTATGCGGCATGGTTAAGGATGATAATCATAATACAAGAGGCTTGTATTATAACAACGTAGAGATACCAATAGACAGACATAGCGAGGGCTTTAAGCTTATAACACGTGTTCAGGATGAAGCACATAGATTTGCCATAGAGTATCACAGATCACTAAGAAGTAAGCTGCAGGTTAATTCGGTGCTTGATGATATAGAAGGAATCGGACCGGTAAGGAGAAAAGCACTTATGAAGCATTTTCTCGATATAGAAAAGATAAGGGCTGCAGGTGTGAGTGAGCTTATGGAGGTTGAAGGCATAACAGAGAATGTGGCACAGAATATATATAAGTATTTCCATTGATGAACGGACGACAGCCTGTATTTGATTAAACAACAATATATTTGAAGAAAATCTTTTAATATCATAGGCACTGTGTTACACTAATGTATAAGATGGTGTAAATATCGAAAGCGGGATAAAATGTTGTGAATATGGCATTCAATATGTACGCATGAGGATACATATGGTAAAAATATAAATATAAAACAGGAAAAATATTAATCAAATATATAATAATTGCGGCATTGTCAATAATGACTTTAATATGCAGGATAGGAGTAGTATATGAATGGTAAAGAAAGAGTTAATTTATCAAAAGTAATTGAGAAGATGAATCTTGTGAATCTTACACCAGATATAGATGTCAAGGGAATATGGATTCATGTGCCTGAGTTTAACAGACCAGCACTTCAGCTTACAGGGTTTTATGACCAGTTCGATAATGACCGTATACAGATTATAGGCAATGTGGAATATTCATATCTTAAGAGTCTTTCAGAGACAGAGCGTTTTGAGCGTTATATGCAGCTTTTATCAAGCAATATTCCATGTCTTATATTCTGCAGGAATCTTGAACCTGAACCAGAGATCATAGAGCTTGCAAAGAAGTATCAGATACCTATTCTTAAGTCAGAAGAGTCAACCTCTTCATTTTCAGCAGAGGTTATAAGATGGCTCAAGGTACAGCTGGCACCTTGTATTGTAATCCATGGTGTGCTTGTTGATGTTTATGGTGAGGGCGTGCTTATAACAGGTGAGAGTGGTATAGGTAAGAGTGAGGCTGCACTTGAGCTTATTAAGAGAGGACATCGTCTTGTAACAGATGATGCAGTTGAGATAAGAAAGGTAAGTAATGAAACATTAGTGGGTTCAGCCCCAGGTGTAACAAAGTATTTCATAGAGCTAAGAGGTATCGGAATCATAGATGTTAAGACACTTTTTGGTGTAGAAAGTGTTAAGGAAACACAGGAGATCGATATGGTTATCAAGCTTGAGGACTGGAATAAGGATAAGGAATATGACAGGTTAGGTCTTGAAGAGGAATACACAGAGTATCTTGGCAATAAAGTCGTATGCCATTCGCTTCCAATACGTCCAGGACGTAATCTTGCTGTTATTGTAGAGGCAGCAGCGGTAAACCACAGACAGAAGAAGATGGGTTACAATGCAGCTAAGGAGTTATACAGAAGGGTTCAGGAAAACCTTATGAAAGGTGACGAAGAGGACGACCTTTAATTACAATAATTAGATAACAGATTATGACTGGGGGAAGTTTGTATGTGTGGTAATGATAATATAAGTAATGCAGGAATTAATAATGATAAAAGCATAGTACTTGGAATAGATATTGGTGGAACAACATGTAAGTGTGGAGTTTTTAGTGTGTCAGGAGAGCTTCTTTATAAGGATGAGATTCCAACAAGAAAGGATGAGGGTGGAAGCCTTATACTGGAAGATATAAAAAAACATATACCAGATATGTTGGAAGCAGTAGAAAAAGCAAGTGATGATATAGCCGGAGTAGGAATAGGAGTTCCAGGTGCTGTCAGGGATGATGGCACAGTTAACAAATGTGTCAATCTTGGATGGGGTGTGTTTAATGTGGCACAGACATTCAGTAAGATGACAGGATACAAGGTTAAGGTTGGAAATGATGCGAATATGGCAGCGCTCGGTGAGTACTGGATGGGAAGCGCCAAAGAGTACTCAAGCAGTCTTTTAGTTACACTTGGTACAGGTGTCGGCGGTGGTGTTATCATTGATGGAAAGCCTTTGTGCGGCTTCAATGGTGCAGCGGCTGAGATAGGCCACCTTCCTGTAGCTGATGAGGAGAAGGAGTATTGTAACTGTGGTAAGAGGGGCTGTCTTGAACAGGTGGCTTCTGCAACTGGCATAGTCAAGACAGCTGTCAGAATGCTTAGCGAATCAGATGAGCCGTCAGCGTTAAGGGATATTCCTTATATATCAGCCAAAGCCGTGTTTGATGAGGCGAAGAATGGAGATTCTGTTGCTTTAAAGGTTGTTGATTATATGTGCCGTTATCTTGGTAAAGGTCTTGCATGTGCTTCTGGTATGGTCGATACAGAGGTTATATGTATAGGTGGTGGTGTTTCAGCAGCAGGCGAGTTTTTGTTAAGCAGAGTGGAAAAGTACTATAAGGAGTATGTGTTCCATGCTTCAAGAAACACTAAGATATTAAAGGCAACACTTGGCAACGATGCTGGTATGTATGGAGCAGCCAGACTTGTATTGAATGAGTAGAATGATGTAAATAATGAATATAGACAGGGAGTATGATAATACATGAGTCAGAATGATTTGTTGGAAAAGCTTAAGGATATAGCAGGTGAATCACAGGTCAGAACAGATGAACCTATGAGCAGTCATACTACATTCAGAATAGGAGGCACTGCGGATTATTTCGTAATGCCTTCTTCTGTTGAAGAGTTACAGGCTATAATACGTTTATTGAAAAAATCAGACATAAATTACTATGTTATAGGCAATGGGAGCAACCTGCTGGTAGGAGATAAAGGCTTCAGAGGAGTTATTATACAGCTTTCAGATGCTTTTGATAAAGTGGAGTATATTGATGATGTAATGGTAAAGGCTATGTCAGGCATGAAGCTGTCAAGGCTTGGAAACAGGCTTTCAGATAAAGGACTTGCAGGCTTTGAGTTCGCAACAGGTATTCCAGGAACGATAGGTGGGGCGGTCAGAATGAATGCTGGAGCTTATGGTGGAGAGATAAAGGATATTATTGTCAGTGCTGAGGTCTTAGATCAGAATGGTGATATCCATACGCTGGGTAAAGATGAGCTTGAACTTGGATATAGAACAAGCTGCATAATGAAATATGGATATATAGTAGTAAGTGCAACACTTAAGTTAAGTAAAGGCAATACTGATGAGATAAAAGAGAATATAAAGGAACTTTCACAAAAGAGAAGAATGAAACAGCCGTTAGAATATCCAAGTGCTGGAAGTACATTTAAAAGACCAGAGGGATATTTTGCAGCAAAGCTTATAGAGGATGCAGGGCTTAAAGGTCTGTCAGCAGGTGATGCACAGGTGTCAGAAAAACATGCAGGCTTTGTTGTTAATAAAGGCAGGGCAACAGCAAAGGATGTATGTGAGCTTACAGATAAGATAAAAGAAGAGGTCTTAAAGAAGTCTGGCGTTAAGCTTGAGCTTGAGGTTGTTAAAATAGGAGAGTTCTAGATACAGGTTTTAGTCAGGAGCGAGGCAGTATATGAAGATTATTATAGTCACAGGTATGTCGGGAGCAGGCAAATCGACAGCGTTGAATGTTTTAGAGGATGAGGGATATTATTGTGTGGATAATATGCCTATATCTCTTATATCAAAGTTTGCAGAGCTTGCAGACTGCCAGAAGCAGAATAATGGATATAACAACATAGCACTTGGTGTAGACATAAGGAGTGGCAATTCACTTGCCGAGTTCGATTCCGTACTTGATTATATGAAAAGCAGGAAATATGATTATACAATTCTGTTTCTTGAGTCAAGTGATGATGTACTTATAAAAAGATACAAGGAAACGAGAAGGACACATCCGCTTGCTAAGGACGGAAGAGTGGATAAAGCTATACTGCTTGAAAGAGAGCAGCTGGGGTTTCTTAAACAAAGAGCAGATGTTATCATAGATACAAGCCAGCTTCTGACAAGAGAGTTTAAGGAAGAACTTGAAAAGATAGTGCTTGAAAGAAAAGAGTTTAACAACCTTATAGTTACAGTGTTATCTTTTGGGTTTAAGTATGGTATACCAGCTGATGCTGATATGGTGTTTGATGTAAGATTTCTCCCTAATCCATATTATGTTGAAGAGCTAAGACCGCTTACGGGTAATGATAAAAAGATACAGGATTATGTCATGAAAGCACCAGAGGCAGAAGAGTTCCTTGTGCGTGTTGATGGACTTATACAGTTTCTGCTTCCTAATTATGTCAAGGAGGGAAAGTCAAGCCTTGTCATAGCAGTTGGATGTACAGGTGGAAAGCATCGTTCTGTGACACTTGCCAATGCGATTGCAGACAGACTTTCAAAGACACCTTATGGCTGCAAGGTGGAACACAGGGATATAGAGAAGGATTCAAAGCGTAAGGGTTAAGGATTCATAAGAGTTTAATATTTAATGAAGCCATGGTCAAAAGCCCCGGCTTTGATACAACAAATGCAGGGTGTACCCTTGTATAGCAATATAAGAAATGGAGATAATTAATGTCGTTTTCTTCAGATGTTAAGGAAGAGCTGAGTGCAAGGCTTGATTCGGCAAGACACTGCCAGATAGCTGAGTTTGCAGCTATTATGGGAATGTCGGGACGTATAAGACGTTCATCGGGTGGTGAGATGCAGGTCGAACTGCTCACTGAAAATGAGGTTGCCAGATACAAGTTTATTGTACTTTTAGAGACTATATTTGATATAGATTCCTCAGATATATTATATATATCCGAGAGCAGCAGGGATACAAGCATAAGAATATGTGACCAGAAGCAGGTCGCAAAGATATTACAGACACTTAAGTGGGCAGATGATACATTTGAACATATAGAACCAGTATTCGTGGACCCAAGAATAGTACAGAAGGATTGCTGCAAAAAAGCATTTATAAGAGGAGCTTTTATAGCCGCAGGCTCAATAAGTGACCCTAATAAGTTTTATCATTACGAAATAGTATGTGATTATGAAGAAGATGCAGAGTGTGTTAAAGATATGCTTTGCTTTTTTAATCTTGATGCAAAGGTTACGCAGCGTAAGAATAATTATATAGTCTATATGAAGGAGGGCAGCAATATAACAGATGCCCTTAATCTTATGGGAGCATATGTTTCCCAGATGGAGCTGTATAATGTCATGATTCTTAAAGAGATGAGAAATGATGTTAACAGGAAGGTTAACTGTGAAACGGCGAATCTTAATAAGACAATATCAGCGGCAGTCAAGCAGACAAGAGATATTGAGTATATAAGAGATACAGTAGGACTTTCAAGCCTAAAGGAAGGACTTTACCAGGTAGCAAAGATACGTCTTGAACATCAGGATATGAATCTTAAGGATATAGGAGAGCTTCTTGATCCGCCTGTGGGAAAGTCCGGGGTTAATCACAGACTAAGAAAGATAAGCGAAATGGCAGATGAGATAAGGGCTGCCAGGCAGGGGTATTGACAACAAGCGTATAATAAAACTTAGGCGGGGCATATTTATGATAGATATAAAGATGTTGACAGAACTATTATAATGCTGCAGTCGGATGTAAGAAAGGTTTCTGCATATAAGGCAGAAATGCAGGAGATTATATACAGTAAGGATATAATGGAGGATAATGAGATGACAAAAGTAGATATTATTTCAGGATTCTTAGGAGCTGGAAAGACAACTCTTATAGCTAAGCTTTTAAAGGAAGCATTTCCAGGAGAACAGGTAGTTCTTATAGAGAATGAGTTTGGCGAAATCGGAATAGATGGTGGATTCTTAAAGGAATCTGGTGTTGAGATAAGAGAGATGAATTCAGGATGTATATGCTGCTCTCTAGTAGGTGATTTTGGTACATCACTTAAGGAAGTAGTTGAAAAGTATCATCCAGACAGAATTATCATTGAGCCATCTGGTGTTGGTAAGCTTTCAGATGTTATAAAGGCAGTTAAGGATCTTCATATTGAGAATGAAATCAGGCTGAACAGTGCATCGACTGTAGCAGATGCATCTAAGGTAAAGGTATATATGAAGAACTTTGGTGAGTTCTTTAACAACCAGATTGAGCATGCAGGAACTATTATTCTTAGCAGAACACAGAATGTTTCAGAGGCTAAGTTAAAGACAGATATAGAACTTATCAGATCACTTAACAAGGATGCACATATTATTACAACTCCTTGGGATGATATTAATGGTAAGCAGATTCTTGATGCAATGGAAAATGTTACTAATCTTGAGCTGGAGATGCTTGCAGAAGCAGCAGCTAAGGCAGCAGAGGAACATGAACATGAGCACCACCATGACCATGATGGAGAGTGTTGCTGCGGACATGACCACGATCACGAGCATGAGCATCACCACGACCATGACGGAGAGTGCGGCTGCGGACATGACCATGATCACGAGCATGAGCATCATCATGACCATGACGGAGAGTGTAGCTGTGGACATGATCATCATCATGGACATCATCATGCTGATGAGGTGTTTACAAGCTGGGGTGTAGAGACTCCTGATAAGTATGATAAGGAAACACTCTCAGAGATACTAAGAAAGCTTTCTGAAACAGATGATTATGGTGATATATTAAGAGCAAAGGGTATGCTTCCTACACCAGAAGGTAAGTGGATGTTCTTTGATCTTGTACCAGAAGAATATGAAATCCGTGATGGTGAACCAGAAATCACAGGCAGAATATGCGTTATAGGAGCTAAGCTCAAGGAAGATGCTCTTAAAGAGTTATTCAATGTATAAATTAAGTTTTTAAATAGTGCAGTCCATGTTTTGCACATAATGACATGGGCTGCATTTTTAGGATTTATAAAAATATATGGTAGAAACAGCATAAATATAAGAAAAGAGGTAAAATATGGCACAGGAAGAAGAATATCAGATTCCAATATTCTTAATAAATGGACAGCTTGACAGTGGTAAAACAAGATTTATCCAGGATACAATAGCAATGGGACAGTTTGCAGAAGCTAAGAATAAGCTTCTTATTGTATGCGAAGAGGGTGAAGAAGAATATAGTGAGAAGCTTTTAAAGGACAATGGTGTAGATATGGTTGTCCTTGAAAAGGAAGAGCTTACAGAAGAAAAGCTGAATGAGCTTGACAAAGAATATGATCCATGGATAGTTATAGTTGAATATAATGGTATGTGGGATCCAGCTCTTATTATGGCAACAGCCAAGCCAAGAGGATGGGATATATATCAGTCTATTACGCTTGTAGATGCAGCTTCGTTTAATCTTCAGTGGAATAATATGAGGTCTATCGTAGCAGAAACAGTTAAGTATGCCGATATGGTTATATTTAACAGATGCAAGTCTGGTATGGATCTTGGAAGCTACAGAAGAAGTATGAGAGCACTTAACAACACACTTCAGATAGTATTCGAGGATGATAAGGGTGAAATGATGTCTATAGCAGAACAGCTTCCTTATGATGTAAATGCAGATGTTATAGAAATAGATGATGCTGATTATGGCATATGGTATATGGATGTATCAGAAAGACCAGATGTGTATGTTGGCAAGAAAGTAAGATTTAAGGGACAGGTACTTAAGAATAAATACTTTAAGGATAAGAATTTCGTTCCAGGACGTAAGGTTATGACATGCTGCGCAGAGGATACTCAGTTTATTGGTTATATCAGCTTCTATAATGACATTGCTTCATTGGAAAACAGGCAGTGGATAACTGTTACAGCAACTGTTAAGGTTGAATTCCAGATGGCATATAAGAAAAAGGGTCCTGTTCTTTATGTAGAAAAGGTAGAGCCAGCAGAACCACCAGTGGAAGAGATGGTGTATTTCTAATATGATACAGGATATATTTCCAAAAGTTTTAAATAACCAGTATGTAGAGTGTAGTCCATGTGATAACGATATTATATTTTTCTTTAAGGGTTCATCACTTCTTGCAAGGTATGAAGGAGAAGATGTACTTGTATATCCACAGTACAAGGAGTTCGTTCTGGGGATAAACAAGGCGGATAACAAGGATACAGTGGATAACTATACATTTGTTTATCTTCTGTCAGTGGATGATACAAGATATTTTCTTGCAAGAAAGAGCGGTGAGCTGCTTAAAGGTCAGTATATTGGCGAAATGGCTGACTCAGACATACATAAAGAATATGATACAGTTATTGACGGCTTTGATTTTGTCGGAGTTAATTCTTTTAGAAAGGCTGAGCCAAAGGCGCAGGCATTTGCAGCTATAACAGCATTTCATATATACGGATGGTACAGGGATAATCACTTCTGTGGAAGATGTGGTAAGCCAACTATTCACGATGACAAGGAACGTATGTTAAAATGTCCGTCATGTGGCAATATGATATATCCTAAGATATGTCCGGCGGTTATAGTAGCAGTAACGGATCATGACAGGATTCTTCTTACGAAATACGCGGGAAGGACATATAGGAATTATGCACTTATAGCAGGCTTTAACGAAGCTGGTGAGACACTTGAGCAGACAGTCAAAAGAGAAGTTATGGAAGAAACGGGGCTTAAGGTTAAGAACATAAGATACTATAAGAGCCAGCCATGGGGATTGTCAGGTTCGATACTTTCAGGCTTTTACTGTGAGCTTGATGGTGATGATACGATAACACTTCAGGAGGAAGAACTTTCACTTGGTAAGTGGGTGAAGGCAGAGGAACTTTCGCTTGAAGATGATGGAATAAGCCTTACAAGGGAAATGATACTTAAATTCAGGGAGGATTGCCTGACTGAATAAAAATATGCTGGATTCCTGCAGGAATCCAGCATATTTTTTTTTATAATAGCAGTTTTATGTTAATTTTTATAATTTTTAAAACATATGTTAATATCAACATTTCCAGATACACCAGGTACCGTACCAGTGCTTGTGTACTGCCACATAGTATATTTATATGGATAGTAAGGAGCTGCAGTCTGATATCCTGCGAACCACTTGTCGTAAGATTCAAGACGATTAAGTTCAACATTGTCCATAAAGTACAAGAGATTACTATATATGAGCGGTGTGTAGCCGGCAGCCTTTATGGTATCACAGAAGGCTATAACAACATCAGTAAGCTCACTTGCACTAAGCTTTTCCTGACGGAAGGAATCATTTTCTATAGCCTCTATATCAATAGCTACAGGGTATGTAACGTTGTAAGGTCTTATAAGGTCAAGCACATAGTTGGCCTCTTCAACAGCTTCATCACGGCTTACAGCCTGTGTGTAGAAATATACTCCGACATCAACATTGTTGGTAAGAGCACTTGTTATATACTTTTCAAAAGAAGTATCCTTGACAAGAAGTCCTGAACCATAAGCTCTGTAGCCACATCTTATCATAGCATAATCTATGCCAGCTGACTTTGCCTGGGCAAAATCTACATCAGAGTTGTATCTTGAAAGATCAATTCCTGTATACGTTTTAGTCGATTTATCATCAGAATATGTCATAAAACCATTATCATTGCGTGTGAATCCGGATGTGCTGTAATCAGTTTTTGCAAGGGCAGGGTCAATGTCAGCAAAAACATAATTTCCCTTCCTGTTAGAATATACAATGTTATCAGGATACAGCTTCTTAAGTATAGAAAGTGTCGATGAACCGCTTTCAAACTGTTCACGTATAGAGTTAAGTAAATCTTCTTTCTCAGAAGCTTTTGCAACATCAAGATCCTTTGATTCAAGCTGTGCAACTGTATGTTCGGTGCGTGTGTGGTCAGTAACAAGAAGAAAAATATTAGCAGCAATAGAAATGATTGCTGTTACTAAAAGTACAATCGTTAATGGCGATATTGAAACTTTTCTTTTGTTTTTCTTTTTCTGCCCCTTTTTTCCTGTATTCAGAATATCATCATTAAAGTTGTTGTTTAATGAGATATCATCTGTATTCTTATGCATATATATCCCTCCGTATGTTAATGATGTAAGCGCCAAAAGATGTTTTGACCCTTATGTCTGTAATTAGTGTATACGAGTGATATATAAAAGTCAAATGTGATGTGAAAATCATTGGTTGTATACGTGATGTAAAAATCATCGGCTGCAAAACCCCAATTAATAGGTAAAGATTAAAAACTAATAAAAACCAATAAAAAAACTGATTAAAAAACTAAAAAAAATATTGACAATATAGTTAACATATAGTATATATAAGATACACCATATATATATACATCAGATATTTGGAATATATGAATATATTTCAGATTCTTTAGCCTTCTGGAGAAGGTATTTATAGCGTTTCTGCTCGGAGTTAAGCTGATATATATAACAGTCTATTAGATCCGGGTCAGTAGCATTATCAAAGTTGGCATACGCAGCACTAAGTGCAGCTTTCGTCAGATTTATTTCCTCAACAAGATATTTTTCATCATATGTAGCAGGTTCTTTTTTCTTGCAGAACAGTTTCATTTCTGTTACCCCATTTCCTTATTTTTATAAAGTATAGTCAGAAGCTGGCAGATCTATACATTAAAGGGAATATTTTTATAAAATGTTTGCCTTTGTCACATTCACAGGTATTAATAAGATTATGGGAGAAGTAAAAATCATGGAAATATGTATGAAAATGTGGGCTGGAATATATAAAGAAATATTGTCAGGGCATATGGATGTAGTAAGATATTTAGTTTTATTGATGGTTACGATGGCGGCAGCAGCAGATGATTATAAAAGATATAAGATATCAAACAGAATAATCATAGGGGGTCTGATATTGTCAGCAATGGTGTGTATTGCAGAAATGTATATGATGCATGTAGTAAGTAAAAATGGTGTGGATATTACGTATGGAGGTTATAAGGGTTATAAAGATATTGGTTTAATGTATTTATCAGGTATGGTGTGGGCATTGGTTGTCAGTTATGTGTTGTATAAGGTCAGGGCAATAGGGGCAGGTGATGTAAAGCTTTTTATGGTTGTGGGAACGTTTATGGGATATAAGGATGTGATGTATATTATTGTTATTGCATTATTTGCAGGAGCGTTTATTGGTGTGGCAGAGGCTCTTGGCAGAAAGGAAATCATGCTGGTTACAGGAAAAAGCATGCATAAATTCCATTTTTCATATGCAATAATGGCAGGTGTATGTATGATGGTGTGTTTAAAGTCAGCCGGAATATAAAGGAGGTGTTATAATAATTGGGAAAAGGAAATGTATGTGTTATATATGATCCGGATGAACGTTACGCAAAACGCCTTATGGGGATAATTAACGATGATAAAGATATTCCGTATAAGGCAAGAATGTTTACAAGAAAAGAAGAATTTAACAAGTATATAGCTGGTAACGATACAGACGTGCTTATGGTAAATGAGGAATGTTATACTTATGAGATTCAGAAAAAGAGCAATAATAATGTTATTGTTTTATGTGAAGAAGAAAATGAAGCAAGGAGGATTAATGATAGAAAAAAGGAAGGACATACAGGCGTATGCAAGTATCAGCCGGCATATCAGCTGTTAGGTACAATATCTAAAAAATATACAGAAACAGAGCAGAATGAAAAGGAAAAAAGTTTTAAGTGCATAGGTGTATATGGATTCAATTCTTCTTTAAGGGTTATGCTTGCACTTGTAATATCAGCCGCTTTTTCAAGAAAGGGAAAAACACTGTTTATAAACCTTGATGAATTCTCAGGTATTGAACATATAATGGGAAGTGATGAATCAAGAAATCTCTCAGATGCTTTATATATGTTTAAACAGGCAGGAATGCAGTATACAGATGGCATCCGCCGTAGTATACATTTTACAGATATGTTTGATTATATCCCGGCAGTAGTATCCGCAGATGATATATCATATGCAGGGGATATGCTTCTTTCGCAGTTTATCGATGCAGCTGCATATAACGGACAATACATGTATGTAGTGATTAATATATCAGAAGGAATTACAAGACCATGGAAGCTGATGGAAAAATGTGATGTGACATATATAGCTGATAGTGGCGAATATATAGAAGGCTGCAGGTTTGATAATCTTAAAAGATATCTTATAGAGAATGACATGGAGCAGGTGGCTGATAGTATAATGAGGATTAATCTTAAAACAAAAGAGGATGTTGATGTGAATTTTCTTCAGAGAATCATGTATACAGAAGCGTATGGCTGTGTGAGCGAGTTGATTAATTATTTGTAGTTTTATGGATGAATTGTTTATAAAATTAAAAAAGGAAATATATGAAGAGCTTGATGTAAGCCTTGATATATCGGATGATTATCTTTATGAAATAATAGATGAGTGTATATATAAAGCAACGGCAGTAAAAAGACTGTCACTTAACCAGAGAGAAATGTTAAGGACACGGTTATATAATTCAATCAAGAAGCTTGATGTATTGCAGGAGCTTATAGAGGATGATGAGATAACAGAAATAATGGTAAATGGTTATGACAATATATTTATAGAAAGGAATGGATGTATAACAAGGTGTGAAAGACAGTTTGAAAGTGAGGAAAAGCTTGCTGATGTAGCACAGAGAATAGCAGCAATGTCAAATAAAATCATTAATGAGTCGTCACCTATCGTAGATACAAGACTGCCGGATGGGTCAAGAGTCAATATGGTATTACCGCCAATAGCGATAGATGGCCCGATAATAACTATAAGAAAATTCTATAGAACACCCATGGACATTGAAAGAATGATACAGGCAGGTTCTATAACAGTTGAAGCAGCAGATTTTCTTAAGCTGCTCGTTAAAGCGAAATATAATATATTCGTATCTGGAGGTACAGGAAGTGGTAAAACAACATTTCTTAATGCCTTATCTAATTATATCCCAAAGGATGAAAGAATACTTACAATAGAAGATTCCGCAGAGCTTCAGATATCCGGCGTTGACAACCTTGTAAGGCTTGAAGTAAGAAGGGCAAACATGGAAGGAGATAATGAGGTTACAATAAGGGATCTGATCAAGTCAAGTCTAAGAATGCGTCCCGACCGCGTGATAGTTGGAGAGGTCAGGGGCGAGGAGGCGCTTGATATGCTGCAGGCCATGGGAACAGGGCATGATGGCAGTCTTTCTACAGGACATGCCAACAGTCCAGGGGATATGCTTGTAAGGCTGAGAACTATGGTTCTTATGGGCATGAATATGCCAGTGGAAGCAATAGACAGGCAGATATCGTCAGCTATAGATATAATAGTGCATCTTAAGAGAATGAGGGATAAGACAAGAAAGGTTGTTGAGATATCAGAGGTGTGTGATTATGGTGAGAAAGGGTTTGAACTTATTCCACTGTTTAGGTTCGTGGAAGAAGGCGAAGATGAAAGCGGAAGGATTATTGGTGAACTTAAGAAAACAGAATATAAGCTTCAAAACCAGAGTAAGCTGCTTTCCTATACTGGATGCAATTCCGGAAAATAAAAATGAGCTTATATATTATCTTCAGGGAATAGCAGTGATTGTTCTTGCTGCATATTTATTCTATAACAGCTTATGGTCATGCATATTTCTAAGTCCGGTTATCCCCATATATGTTGTGTTACGTAAAAAGGAAGCTTATGGTAAAAAAATAAGCCGTAAAACCATGGAGTTCAGTGATGGAATGCAGGCGGTTTCATTTGCGTTAAATACGGGTTACTCGATTGAAAATGCGTTTGCAGAAGCAGTGGGTGAGCTTGAACTTCTATATGGAAAAGAATCATCTATAGTCAGGGAGTTCAGGATGATGGTAAACAGAATAAAAAGAAACGAAAACCTTGAAGATATTATGGATGATTACGCAAAAACATTAAATATAGATGATGTCAGCTATTTTTCGGAAATATTCAGATATGCCAAAAGAAGTGGTGGTGATATTCCAGCGATTATTAAACAGACGACAAAAATGATAAGGGAAAAGTCAGAAGTCCAGATGGAAATAGACACGATAATAAGTGGAAGAAAAATGGAGCAGAAGATTATGGTGTGTATTCCATTGGGGATACTTATATATCTTAGGATGACAACACAGGGGTTTGTCGATGTGCTATATGGTAATGTGCTGGGAATAATAGTTATGACACTATGTCTGATCATATATGCAGCTGCAGCTGTTATTTCAATCAGGATCGTGGATATTAAGGTGTAACATAAAAGGACTAAGAGAGTTGTCATGAATAAGAAAATCAGAGGAAATGCTATAACAAATAAAATAAATACTAAATATATTATTGTTGTAATACTTGTTCTTGGAATAGTGTTAGTTAAGACACTTGTTATAAAAGATTCGCAGAAATCATCAGTAAGTCATATAAAAAGACCAGAACCAGGTGAAGCTTCTAAAAACATTTCATTAGATGTTTATGATGCAGCTGGAAATAAACAGACAACAATAAATACATATGTTGAGCCAAGAAAAATGTCAGAGGAAGAGACACAGCAATGCTTTGATGAAGCCTATGATGAGCTTTTAAGGATTGTGTTAAAGAATAATGCTTCAGCAGATTATATTACACAGGATATATGTATGACAGATAAGCTTGCAGAAGGTCTTATAAGTGTAAGCATGTATCCTTCAGATTATTCAGTAATTGATTATGATGGTACGGTGCATAATGAGATGTTAAGTGAAGGTGATGTTAAAGAGGTGTCACTTACATACGTTATGCAATACGAGGAATATGAAAGACATGGCGTTATAGAGTTGAATGTACGGGCATCCGGTGAGTATGATGATGAATCACAGAAGGTAATAGCACAGAATACTATCCAGAAGGCCGTAGATAATACAGTTAATAAAAACATAGACGAAAAGGAGGCAGCTCTGCCGTCAAATATAGGGCAGAAGGATATATATTACAGATACACAAAAGAAAAAACATCATGGCTATCATATGTTATTGTGCCTGCAGCTGTTGCGGTACTTATATTGTACAGAAGAAAAATGAAGAAAAAAAGAGAACAGGAGCTAAGAATAAAGGAATTAAAATACGATTATTCAGAGCTTATAGCCAAGCTTACATTACTTCTTGGTGCCGGTATGACCATAAGGAAGGCATGGGAGAAGATGGTTGAGGATTATATGAAGAAAAAGCAGGCTGGTGGTGGAGTGAAGATAGTATATGAAGAAATGTATATAACAGATTGTAATATAAAATCCGGAATATCGGAATATGAAGCTTATGAGGAGTTTGGATACAGATGTAACACAAGGGAATACTTAAAGCTTGCATCGCTGCTTCAGACTAATCTTAAAAGAGGAACGAACCGGCTAAGGGAATTACTCTGTCAGGAGTCATATGATGCGTTTGAACAAAGAAAAAATATTGCAAGGCAGAAGGGTGAAGAAGCTACAACAAGACTGCTTATACCAATGATTATGCTGCTTATGGTAGTTATGGTTATAGTTATGGTTCCGGCAGTTATGAACTTTTATCTTACATAGCAGAAAGCAGAGATTTCTTCTGTCATGTTATATGAAGATTAAACAGGAAAGGAAAAATATTATGAAAACAGATGTTATAAAGACAGCAGTAAAAGAAAATAAAAAAAACAAAATGACAGTATTATGCAGAAAAGTAAAAGAAAATATAAAAAATTTCTGGCAGGATGAAGATGGCATGGGAGTCGTGGAAATAGTACTTATTATCGTTGTGCTTATAGGTCTTGTCATCATATTTAAAAGTCAGATAACAGCATTGGTTAATAAGCTGTTATCAAAAATGTCAAGCCAGGCAAACAAGATATGATAGATACGGCAGCAATATCACATATAAAGACAATATCACATATAAAGGCAATATTATATATAAGGACAATATCATTAAGGGCACAGATTACAGTTATGGCGGCAATGGTGTTTATGATTGTTGTTTCATTTGTTACAACATGTGTGGATAGTGCAGCAATGTCAGGATATAACACGATAATAAAACAGTCATGCAGCTTGTCTGATGAATCAGTATTTGCAGCATATAGTAATGATTTATTAGAACAATTCGATATATTTGCATTGAAAAAATCAGACATAATCAATGAAAAAATCCCCCAGTACATCAAAGAAAATATAAAAACATATTCTAAGGATTTAAGCCTTACAGAAGCATCATATACTGGTTATAAGTACATGACTGACAATGGCGGATATGGTGTTGAAGAGCAGATAATAAAATATATGAAAAGTGGTGGGTATGCTGATGTTGTTAAAAACTATAATGCTGTCAATAACCGCATAAAAGAATCAGATGCTGTCAGAAGGGTTACAGAAGCTATATGTTCAACACAGGCTGCAGCCGGTGAGAGCAGCAGTGTGATGAGCCTGCTTATAAGTACATGTTCGGATATGGATGAAAAGGAAAATGAAATATCCAGTATGGTGGCTGAATGTAAAAAGAATATGGATGAACTGCATTATATGTATGAAGCAGATGATGTAAATATACTATCGAAGTATAGCAGAAAAATCGAAAGAATATCAGACGAAATACATAACATTTCACAAGATATATTATATCAGGCTTCGTCTTATGAAGAGTTAAGAACAAAGTCAGAACAAAGCATAAGGGAATGTCATGAAAAGCTGAACTTTAACAGGAGTGATATAAGTGATGAGCTGTATCAGGAATTATCAGAGGATATAGACAGACTGTACACAGAATATGGTGATGCTGATGTATTATCGGAGGAATATATCAGGGATAGTGTGGATAATGACAACTCAATCATAGAAAATATCGTCGGTAATATGCAGGCTGTTCAGGATATTTGTATGAAAATATCAGAGCCTGACGTAGAAAAACAGGAGTATATCACAAAGATAGAAAAAATATACGAAGATATAGAATCAGAAATAAACGGATTTAGTATCAAAACAATCGTACAGGAATATGAACAATATACTTTCAGAGCAGATGATTATAACACCAGCATAACTTCACTAAATAAAATCTATCAGATATTAAAGGAAGGAGCAGCAGGACTGGTGATTGATGGTGAGATATCAGATAAGACCATAGATTATTCTGACCTTGCAGATACATGTGTATCAGGAAGCTGTGGAGGAGATGGTATATCCAATATAGATATACGTCAGGCACTTGTCAGTGAATATATAATATCAAGATATGCAGGTTATACGGATTATATTGAAAAAAACGGACAACAAACTGGTTATATTGAAAAGAAAGACCGTGCTGTTGGCAGGCTGCTTGATTATGAAATCGAATATATTCTGTGTGGAAGGCAGTCAGATAAGGATAATCTGAATGAAGTTCTTTTTAAGCTTGTACTGATAAGAGAGGGACTTAATCTTTCATATCTTGTAACAGATGTACAGAAGAAGAATGAGTGTTTTGGATTAGCACTACAGCTTCTTGGATATACGGGAAATATGGTACTCATTAAGGCAGCCCAGTATTTTATTATGTCTATATGGGCGTATGCTGAATCAGTTATGGAGTTAAGAGAGCTGTATGCGGGTGAAAGTATTGCCACAGTAAAAAATGCAGACAACTGGATAACAGATATTAACACAGTTATAAGCGGCGGTGCCGCAGGTTTAAAGACAAGTCTGTTTTCGGATAAGAATAAAGCTGGGAAAGAAACAGGTAGTACACCTGGTTATAACAGCCTTGATTATATGGATTATATGCGTATCCTACTGCTTATAAAGGATAGAACTGCGAGGAATGCAGGTATTATGTCAGCCATGGAAATGGTAATGATCGCACTAGGACATGAGGATTTTAGAATGAAGGAATACATATACGAAGCATCTGGCACGGCTGTGTTTATATATGTAAAAAATGGACAGACATACAGCCAGAAACTGGAGTATTCATATATTTAAGATACCATGGTCAAAAGGTCTAAACACACATGAGCCCGCTTTTTAAAACATATAGTGATAATATGCAGGATAAGCAGCTGCCTCTTTATGTGCAGATAAACTTATATTAAAAATAAATGATGTGGATACGGCACTTTACGCTGTGTCAATCATAAAGTACAAAAAGAAACATTATAATTAAACCTAAAGGAAAAAACGAAAATTTAAAGGAAGGAGAAAGATAAGACTTATTCTTATAAATTAACAGGTATGATGTTTATAACGCCAGAAATACATAAACATAATACATCCTCTGCACAAGCCAATAATGTAGTTTATCTCAATAAAGAGGCATATATTAAAATGGCAGCTTTTAATGCATTAAGAGCATCATCCACAGTGGAGGCAGCACTTGTTATACCTTTATTTATATATGCAGTTATGGCAGTAATGTATTTTATACAGGTTATGGCAGTGCGCTCACATGTGAATGATGCATTATATATAACTTTAAAGAAAAGTGCAGGTTACGCATATATATACGAAAATTTTAATGAGTATGCCGGACAGAAAGCTATAGAAGATGGAATTGCGGATGATTCTACAATAGACAGTGTAGGTGGTGGGATAAAAAAAGGCATGGTTGTTGAGACCATAAGGAGAATGTTTATCAAAGAACTTGGTAAAGATTATGCAAAAAATAATAACATTGAAAATGGTGATGCGGGCTTCATATTTATAAGTTCAAGAGTACTGCAGGGAAATTCAGTTATAGATATAAAGGTTTCATATTATATTAAAAATCCTTTTGATATATTTGGCAATACACGTATAAAAATCGCTGACAGGAAGAGGATTAATGCGTGGCTTGGTGAAGACATGGATGGATATAAAAAAGCTGATGGCATGTCAGAGGAATATGTATACATAACAGCAGGTGGGGAGGTATATCATACAGATTCAAAGTGTACACATTTGCTGCGTTATATAAAAAAATGTGATAAAGGTGATATAGAAGAAATACGTAATAATTCTGGTTCAAAATATTATGAGTGTAAAGTATGCAAAAAAAATACAGATGATAAAGAAACAGATGATAAAGAAACAGGAGATACAAAGACAAACAGTGTGTATTATACAGAATATGGAACATGTTTTCATAGTAACAGTATGTGCACAGAGCTAAGACGCAATATCCAGAAAGTGAAAAAATCGGACATAAAAGATAGGAAATTGTGTGAAAAATGCAGTGGATGACTATAGATTGTAAATACAGGAGGTGTCACAGGAGGTGCCACATGTTTAAAATAATATATTTGATAATATGTCTTGCTATACTTTCATATAAAGATATAAGAAGCCGTACAGTTCCTGTTATGTGGCTTATATTAATGGGAGCCGTAATACCGGTTATGTATGTGTGTGATTATAAAGCAGGTGGTGAAATAATACAGTACAGCCAGATAGTACTGTCAATAATTATAGCAATAATATTTATACTCTTGTCGGTGTTTACGCCGCTGATCGGTGAAGCAGACGGGATAATTATTGGTTATGTCTGTCTGCTCTCGGATGTGTATATAGCAGTTTTTACAGTGTTGATATCATTTATTATGCTGGCAGTTTCAGGTGGTATATGGGTAGCTGCTAAAAAAATGAAGATTAAAACAGCCGTACCATATATACCCTTTTTACTATCAGCATATATGTTAACGTTGTTTTGTATATAGAAGGGAATGATGATGGTATGCATACAGTTGAGAATGCGGTGATTGTACCTGTATTTACGCTTATTATAGTAGCACTTATAAGTGTCAGCGGATATATGCATGATAAAGTTGTTATGCGAAATATTCTTAACCAGTTATCAATAGAATATTCAAGGAATATAACAAGTAATGAACAGAAAGCTCTGCTTGTAAAAAGTGAGGAATATATAAAAGACAAAACAATATTTGTAAAAAAAGTAAGTGTTAAGCCAGGTTCATATGCAGGAAAAGAAAATGCAGCAGACGGTATAAATCATATTACATGTACTGCAGAATGGCCATTTAAACTGGATTTTTTCGGAATCAATATTGGAAATATAAGTATGAGCAGGGAGGTATATAGAAACCATTCAGAACAGATTATAAGAAAGACTAATATAATGCTGCATAAATAGTGGCTCATTACGTTAAAAGAGAATGGAGAGTATTTATGGAAGATACATTGGAAAGAGAAGTGAATGTAAGATACGAAAGGGATAATAGTATTAACTATGCGGTTATAGATGCACAGAAGGAATGGAACTGTGAAGATGACTATGAAGTAAAGATGCTCATGTTTAACATGCCAGAGCATTTTCTTGCAATCACAATGAATGAAATTGATGGAAGAAATTGTATATATTATGATATTTCTTCAAAACAGCAGCTTAGTAAGCTGTTTGAATATGGGAAGGTTACAATGGAAGAGGTTAAGACAATGTTTAACAACATAAGTGAGATGGTACGTGTGGTTGATGAATATATGCTGGATCTTGACAGAGTTATACTAAAGCCGCAGCATATATATGTTTCACTAGCCAATAAAAAATACAGTTTCATGTATTCTCCCATAGCTGGTAATTCTGATTTCTATGATAATATGCGTTCGTTATTTGAATATATACTGGAAAGATTCGATCATTCTGTTGAGAAGTCAAGTCTTGTACGTTTTTATGAAATATATCAGAGAATTCTTGTAAGAGATTATACACCACGCAATCTCATGTCTTTTTTTGAAAAAGATGATAATACACAGATAGACATAGAGGATGATGACAATAAGCATATGGGTAAAACGTATCACGATGATGTACAGACATGGAATGGGGAAATCAACAGAATGAAAAGTGAAAGCGAAGCTGTTGATCATGTAAAAGACGGCATCGTGAAAGATTACAATCGTAAAGACAGCATAGTGAAAGATTACAATCGTAAAGACAGCACAGTAAAAGATTACAATCGCAAAGATGGCAGAGTAAAAGACCGTAACCGAAAAGACAGAACAACAAAAGATATCACATGCAAGACGGATGAAAATAGCCAGCATAAAGGGAATATAATAAAAGATGTGCTTCCAGAAACAGCAGAGGATAACAAAAGTAATAAAAGCAGTAAAAAGGCAGTATTTGTCATGAAAGCAGTGGGGGCAGTTATTTTATTAAACGCATTCCTTAGCATGTTTTTAAAAACATATGCGGTAGTAAAGCTTAATACAGCTGCATCTGTAATATGCATAATAGCTGGCGTGCTTATATTCTATGTATCTGGAAAAGTGGCCGATATTATAGGGGAAATTGCCAGTGAAGACAAGGTTACAGAGGATGAACTTATACCATATAGAATGCATAACAATACAGATAAATCTTATGAACGTAAGCCGGAAGCTGAACATGAATACATGGAGGATGTAGAAAAAACTTCATATAGCAGTATGGTAACAGCAAGGGTGATGAAGGATGAAGAAGAGCAGGAAATAAAAGTCAGTCATACAATGCTTCTAAGCGATTATCTTAAGATGTTAAAGGATAATAAGCTTACACTAAGCCTTCTTGATAACAAAGATAACAGGTTATACATGAAAAATGAGGAGGCATATGAGCAGCCATTGGAAAATATAGAACCAGTAAAATATCCATGCACAATAGGAAGCCTTGAGGGAAGTGCAGATATATTCATAGATTCACCAGTTATAAGTAAGATGCATGCATGTCTGCTTAAGGAGGATGATAAGTTCTATATAGAAGATATGAATTCTACTAACGGAACATATATAAATGATGAGAGAATAGCCATGCATAGCAAGACACGTATAGCTGATGGAGATATACTAAGAGTAGCAGCTTATAATTTTAAGGTGTGCATATCATAGTATAAAGAATAAATAAATATATGTACCAGTATATCGCCAAATTCCTTTTCATATGATACAATCTAGTTTACTGGTAAATCAGTATATGGAGGACTATTTTATGAATGTTAATATATACTATGGTGGACGTGGTATGGTCGATGATCCTACAATAGTTGTGATAAACAGAATACAGGAAGTGTTAGAAGAGCTTAATGTAACGGTAACAAGATATAACCTTTATGAGATGAAAAACACGATAACGACACTTTCCCAGTCGGTAGCAGATGCAGATGGTGTTATATTTGCAACAACAGTAGAGTGGGTTGGAATGGGCGGATATATGCAGACGCTTCTTGATTCTTGCTGGTTATATGCAGATAAAAGCAAGGCAGCATCTACATATATGTTTCCGGTTGTTATGTCAAGGGCATATGGAGAAAGAGAGGTTGTGACAGCACTCTGTAATTCGTGGGAGATAATAGGTGGTGTTATAGGAAGCTCACTTAGTGCATATGTTGATGATACGACTGATTTTGAATTCAATCAGGAATATAAAGATATTATAGAAAAATATGCTGAGAATATATACAGGACTATATCAAAGAAGGTTAAGAGCCTGCCTTCAAGCAGCCAGACTATAAGAAAGAATGTTATAAAGGAAGTTGTAAGCTTTACACCGCAGGAGAGTGAGCAGTTATCAAAGTATGCTTCTGATGATGAGTTTGTAAAGACACAGAAGGAAGACATTGAATCACTTGCAAGTATATACAAGGAGCTTATGAATGACCAGGCAAATGGAGGCGATGATTATTATTTAAGTGTATTCAGAAACCATTTTAAACCTGAACTTAGTTATAATGGCAGATATATGTTCATGATAAGTGACAAGGATAAAAATATTGTGGTGAATGTTGCAGGTGGACAGCTTAACGCAGAGTTTGGTGAAGATATGACAGCAGATGTCATAGGTAAAATGTCCAAGGAGACCTTTGATAACATAGTACAGGGAAGAATCACCTTTCACAGGGCATTTATGACAGGAGATATGACTGCAAAAGGTAACTTCAGGACACTCAGGATGTTAGATGAAATATTTGATTTCGGAGCATAGAATGGTATGAGAAAAGGTCATGCTTTGTCATGACCTTTCAAGTGTAATGCAGGTTGTTGTAATATGCGAAGCGCTATTATAGGTCATGCTAAGTGAGGCTCCGCCAAGTATACACATCTGATAGACACTAGGTAATCCAAGACCAGAGTGGCTTTTCTTTGTCGTAAAGAAAGGGGTGCAGAGTCTGGATAAATCATAACTGTAGATGTCTGGTGTACCGGACTTATCAGCTGCATCTATCATGTCTTTTAAAAGGCTTTTGTCTGGTTCACTGTCTGATACATTTATTATAGACAGCTGCATAAGCTGATTGCCGCATTGTATCTGCAGGCAGATTGGTTTATTACTGCACGCTTCATATGCGTTATCTATAAGTTCATTAATACCAAGTGTAAGCAGATGTGAGGATATATAGAAGCTTGTTTTTTCGTCTGCATTTATAAGTTCAGTGTCTAATGGGAGCTTTTCACTATGTGCTTCATTGCTGTATTTTTTTCCAATATATGTCTTAATACGCTCCAGCAGCTCTTTTATATTACATTCAACCATTTCACTATCTTTAAAGCTGTATCTGTATAAAGAGGTGCGGTTCATATATCCAACCAGCTCATCTATAGTCGTGCCCATGTTATTCCAGAATCTATTATCTTTAAGTTCAGAATTCTTATGGGAAATAAACTGATAAGATGTTTTAAGATAGGCTGCGTAGTTTTTTATTTCGTGGGAAACGACCGACAGCTCTTCCAGAGAGTCTTTTCTTAAATCAGATAATGCAGATGATAATTTGCTGTTTTTTTTACATTCCGATACGATAGTATCATATTCCTCTTTATTAAACATATAAAACCTCATTTCTAAAATTATACATACATCAGAATAATTGTTGAATAATTATCTGCAAAAATATTGTAATCAACCTTGCTTTAAGTTATTATACGAGTATATACTTAAATATAAAATAAGTAAATGATGTATAAGGAGGAAGAAAGAGTTTATGAAAAAAGATGATTGCATTTTTTGTAAACTGGCTAATGGAGACATACCAACCAATTCAATATATGAAGATGAAGTAGTTAAGGTTATATTCGATGCAAGTCCGGCAGCACCAGGACACATACTTATATTACCTAAGAATCATTATGACGATATATACTCAATGGATGATGAAACAGCTGCACATGTATTTAAGGTTGCTGTTAAACTGTCTAAGGCATATAGAAAGGCACTGGATTTTGATGGGCTTAACATAGTCCAGAATAATGGTGAGGCAGCAGGTCAGACAGTATTCCACTTCCATATGCATATTATTCCAAGATATAAGAATGATACAGTTAATGTAACGTGGAAGCAGAATGAGGCAGATGCTTCAGTTATAGAGGATATTAAGAGTAAGGTTTCTGAATATCTTAAAGATTAACAGAATACTAACGTGATTGGTATAGTTATTTACGAAACGATGTACCAGAAATCACATTATAAAAACGGGAAAGGAAAAGAGTTTGTAATGATTAAGTTAAGCAAAGGTGGAGCATATCTCATTAACGGAACAGAGGTTATTGAGGATAGCCAGACAGCAGCACAGGAGGTCGCTGCAAAGACAGGTAAGAACATAACTAAGGAAGAAGCAGCTAAGAATACTATAGCTTATGGCATATTAGATAAGCATAATACTTCTGGCAATATGGATAAGCTTAAGATTAAGTTTGATAAGATGACTTCCCATGATATTACATTTGTAGGTATTATCCAGACAGCAAGAGCTTCAGGACTTGAGAAGTTCCCTATACCATATGTACTTACAAACTGTCATAACAGCCTGTGTGCTGTAGGTGGAACTATCAATGAGGATGACCATATGTTTGGACTTACATGCGCCAAGAAGTATGGTGGAATCTATGTGCCACCTCATCAGGCAGTTATTCATCAGTTTGCAAGAGAGATGCTTGCTGAGGGTGGAAAGATGATTCTTGGTTCAGACAGCCACACACGTTATGGTGCACTTGGTACTATGGCTATGGGTGAGGGTGGACCTGAGCTTGTAAAGCAGCTTCTTAATAAGACATATGATATCAATATGCCTGGTGTAGTTGCTATATATATGACAGGAGAACCTATGAAGGGTGTAGGTCCTCAGGACGTGGCACTTGCCATTATCGGTGAAGTATTTGCCAACGGTTATGTTAAGAATAAGGTTATGGAGTTCGTAGGACCAGGTGTTTCAAGCTTAAGTGCTGACTTTAGAATCGGCGTAGATGTTATGACAACAGAAACTACATGTCTTTCATCTATCTGGAGAACAGATGACAAGGTTAAGGAATTCTATGATATCCATGGAAGAAGTGAAAGCTATAAAGAACTGAATCCAGGCAGCGTTGCTTACTATGACGGCGTTGTATACGTTGACCTTAGTAAGATTAAGCCTATGATAGCTATGCCATTCCATCCAAGTAACACATATACTATTGATGAACTCAATGCAAACCTTGTTGATATTCTTCATGATGTAGAAAAGAAGGCACTTGTAAGTCTTGACGGACAGGTAGACTTTAAGCTTACTAACAAGATTAAAGATGGTAAGTTATATGTAGACCAGGGTATCATCGCTGGATGTGCAGGTGGTGGATTCGAGAATATATGTGCAGCTGCTGATATATTAAGAGGACACTCTATCGGTGCTGATGAATTCACATTAAGCGTATATCCTGCAAGTACACCTATATATATGGAGCTTGCAAGAAACGGAAGACTTGCAGACCTTATGGAAACAGGTGCTATAGTAAAAACAGCATTCTGCGGACCTTGCTTCGGTGCTGGTGACACACCTGCTAACAATGCATTTTCAATCAGACATTCAACAAGAAACTTCCCTAACAGAGAAGGTTCTAAGTTACAGAACGGTCAGATATCATCAGTTGCACTTATGGATGCAAGATCTATCGCAGCTACAGCAGCTAACAAGGGCTTCCTTACAGCAGCTACAGATTGTGATGTTGAGTTTACAGGCCCAACATATCATTTTGACAGTAACATATATGCCAACAGAGTATTTGACAGCAAGGGAGTAGCAGATCCTGACCAGGAAATCCAGTTTGGACCTAATATCAAGGATTGGCCAGAGATGGTTGCACTTCCAGAGAATCTTATAATAAAGGTTGTTTCAGAGATACATGATCCTGTAACAACAACAGATGAGCTGATACCTTCAGGTGAAACATCATCATTCCGTTCTAATCCTTTAGGACTTGCAGAGTTCGCACTTTCAAGAAAGGATCCAGCTTACGTTGGACGTGCAAAGGAAGTACAGAAGGCAGAAAAGGCAAGAGAAGCCGGAGAATGTATGGGAGAAGCACTTCCAGAGTTAAGAGATATTATGCATAAGATTAAAGAAACTTATGATGTAAGCAAAGAAAATGTTGGTGTTGGAAGCACAATATTCGCAGTTAAGCCAGGTGATGGTTCAGCCAGAGAGCAGGCAGCTTCATGTCAGAAGGTGCTTGGTGGATGGGCTAATATAGCTAATGAATATGCAACTAAGAGATATCGTTCTAATCTTATTAACTGGGGCATGCTTCCATTTATAGTAGATAAGGGAGAACTTCCTTTTGCTAACGGTGATTATATATTCATACCTCAGATAACAGAGGCAGTTAAGAATAAGGCAACATCTATGAAAGCATATGTTGTTAACAAGGACATGAAGGAATTCACACTTAAGATGGATGAACTTACAGATGATGAACGTCAGATTATTCTTGATGGATGCCTTATTAACTACTATAGAAACAATTAAGTAATAAACGGTTTTATGATGTCTGTATTCTGAGATTATATATATCAGGATAACATAGGAGTAGACAATGGCAGAACAGAATATATTAAGTGCAGACCAGAGTGTTTTAGAGCAGATTTTATCAGATATTAATGAATATGAAGAAAATCAGGAAAGACTTGAATACATATCTGCGAGCATTAAGGATATAACAAAAGAGACTGATAGTACTTCTAAAGCTATGCAGGATGAAATATCAGCCAGAATTAAGGAAAGTACTGATGCTATCTGTGCAGGATATGATAAGGCGATAGACTGCGATAAAGATAAGATAAAGCAGGTGCAGGCAGACAGAGATAAAGCAAAGCAGCAGGGAATGAAGGAGCGTATCCAGACAGAAACAGCTTCATTAAGGCAGGAGAATAAAGAACTCGCATCACAGATAGAGAGAGCCTTTATACAGGAAAATATTTCAAAGATTACGAATAATACATTTTTCCTTGCATTGTTTTTGTCAAGAAAGCTAAAGGATGTATTGGTATATATACTTTTCATGCTTATAATGTGTGGTGGTATTCCAGCGGTACTTTATGTGCTTCCTTTTGTACCAGTATGGGTTTCCGTTGTTTATACAGCAGTGATTGCTTTGCTTTTTCTTATCATAAGCAGATGTGTATACATTAATCTTATTATGCCGCATTACAATACTATAATAGCGGCAAGGGATACTAAGTACAGAATAAGGAACAACAAAAAGATCATTAAGAAAATCCGTCATTCTATAAAGAAGGACGATAATGATGCAATATATGGTCTTGAAAGCTTTGATCATAAGATTAATGATCTTCATGACAGCATAGAAAAAACAGAGAATGAAAAACAGGGGGCTCTTAAGGAGTTTGAAGAGACAGTAAAACCTGACATTCTTGAGGAAATACAAGGCAGATATGTTGATAAGCTCGAGCTTATGAACAGAGAGCTTACTAAGAAAAAGGATGAATATACAAAGCTTGATGATCTTGTAAAGCAGCAGCGTATATATATATCATCCAATTATGAAGCTTATATTGGCAAGGAGTTTGTAGATAAAGAAAAGCTTGCGGAGCTTTGTAATATCATGAAGAGTGGAGCCTGTACAACGATAGCACAGGCAATCGCGGAATATAAAAACCAGCATTAAGAGATTAATCTGATTGAAGCATTCCGAATGCACTTGTAATGACATCTGCAATCTGCATAATAACACATAGACGGGTTGTCTGGAGTGTGGAGTGGCTTTCATTACTGGATTCGTTTACGATACCAGTGATGTGGACATTTCCCACCTCAGGCAGCTTTTTTTTAACTCCGAGACCTGGCCTGAGTGGACCGGCTCCAAGAGTTATAAGTCCAACATGGTCTTTGCGTCCTAGTGATGCATCAACAGCAATGATATAAGGGTTGATGAATGTCTGGTTGATGCATTCAATATATTTTGACAGATTGGCGGCATGGACAGGATGCGTAAGGTCGCCATAGACATAGAAGTTACACTGCATATGTTTTTTAAGCTTGTACCCTACTATAGGTCCAAGGCTGTCACCCGTGGAACGGTCACTTCCTACACATAGAATGATAGTTTCCTGCCTGGAATCTTTAGAAGTCTTTATTATGTACTTTAGCTTTTCGCTTAATAGCAAAGCTGCATCGTTACTGGTAGAATCGTAATAATAGTGCATAATAATCCTCATTTCATAATAATAAATTTATCAATCATAAACATAATCATTTTATTCAAAATCATAAAAAATATTCCTATATTTAAAAATATATTTTCTCCGACATTTTCTGATAAAATTCACAACTGTTTAATGATATTATTCAAGCATTATAAGTGGACATCCCTGTTTAGATGGGGTGGATACATCAGTCAGGAGCAAAATGCTTTTATATCCTGACAGTTTAATATAAATGATGCTTAGGATATGTTACAAGTGTGACTTATATGTAAAAGCAGAATGGAGGAGGATATGATAGAGATAATATGTAACAAAGATGATTCAGATAAATCAGAAGAGAATCCTAAAGATAATAACACATGTATAAGAAGACCTAAGAATATCAAGCAGATAGGTGATGTCAGCTCAGATAAGAAGATATACATAGAGGATTACGCGTTTACATATATTAACTCTATTGCATATAACAGTCCTCAGGAAGAACAGGCTGGTGTTCTTTTAGGCGAGCTTGCCAAAGAAGGAAATGAAAGGTGCGTATTTGTAAAAGGTGTTATAAAGGCAGCATTAGGTGATACATCGGATACAGGTATATATTTCAATGAAAATATATGGAATAAAATATATTCAGATACGGAAAAATATTTCCCGGATCTTTCAGTAGTAGGATGGTTTGCAGTAATGCCAGAGGTGACGGATGAACGCATGGCAAGACTTAAAAAACTGCATCTTGATAATTTTGCAGGGAATATGAAGACACTGTATCTTGTTGATACGGTAGAAAAAGAAGAACATTTTTATCTGTATGAGAATGGAACATTAAAAAGACAGAAAGGATATGTATGTTTTTATGAGCGTAACTACGAGATGCAGGAATATATGCTTGAACGAAGCGAAAAAAAATCGTGTGAGGATGCATCAGATGACCGGGTTATAAGGAATATACGAAATGTGATACGTGAAAAGGAGGAACTAAAGGAACAAAGAAAAAGTGGCAGCTTTATGTATGGTGTAAGTGCTTTCCTTGTAGTTGTCATAATAGTGATAGGGATTAATCTTATGAATAACTACGAGAAAATGAGAAGGCTGAATCAGTCGGTTGATAATCTTATGAATCAGCTTGAAGGAAATGAACGTGGTGGACAGGATGGAGATGACAATGGTGTTCATGATTCCGAAGCATCCGGGGATATAAGTGTTGATGGTAACGCTATAAAGGTAAACAGACTGTCTGGAGATGTGTATCCTTTGGAGGAAAACAGTACATCAGATAAAACAGAGAGGGAAACTGAGTCAGATAATAAAGCAGCCTCGGAAACTACACAGGCAATATCAGAATCAGAAACAGATGCATCAGTCAGTAGTGTTAAGACTGACAGTTACAGCATGTATACAGTAAAGCAGGGTGATACACTTATGGGTATATGTAAGCGGTATTATGGGACAACAACCAAATATCAGGAGGTTATGCAGTATAACGGACTTGATGACAGAGATATGTTGTATATAGGACAGCAGATAAAGCTGCCAGAATAATTAAAACTGAAAAACAACCATAAAGAGCGGCAATAAATATAGAAAAACAAGCTGTTATGATAGTAACATTAAGACAAACTTTCTTGAATATTTATGGGTATTATGTATAATTAAAATGATACTAAACTATATCAGAAAATGGCAGAATGAGGGATAAATAATGGCTGACATAATATCAGGTGGTTCAAGATTCACAGGAGATAAGAAGGCTCCTGTAAGAAAAGTGATCAAGTTAAATACAGACAGCAGTATAGGAAATAATATAAATAACTATGATGACAGAAACATAGGACAGGCAGCGGTAACTAAAGAAGCTGATTATGAGGAAATAAGACAAAGAATAGTAAGACACAGGATAAGGATGGGACTGCTTATAGTACTTGTTATAGCACTTATAGCAGGAGCAGTTGTGCTTGCTATGCATCTTCTAGATGGTTATTCATATACATCTTATAGTGTTACTGGTTCAATAAACAGGGAAGATACGGCAACTTCACAATATATAGCCTACCAGGGAGGATATATCAAGTATAGCAATGATGGTGTATCATACTATACAGATAAGGGAAAGGCTATATGGAACCAGACATATTCCATGCAGAAGCCACAGGTAAAGATGTGTGAGGAATGTGTGGCAGTAGGCGATATCAATGGAAATACAGTATATGTTTTTAACAAGTCAGGACTTCTTGGAAAGATAGATACTTCACTTGTCATATCCCAGATAGAAGTGGCTGCCAACGGCGCTGTGGTGGCTGTTCTTGAAGACAACGAGGCTAATTATATAAATATGTACTCTAAGGAAGGTACTAAGATATATAGTATTAAAACAACAGTGTCAGGTGATGGATATCCGCTTGATGTGAGTATATCCAACGATGCAGCCAAGCTTATAGCATCATATGTATATGTGAGTGGTGAAGATATTAAGACTAATGTTGTGTTCTACAACTTCTCGGAAGTCGGACAGAATGAAACAGAGCGTGTGGTTGGTGGTTTCAATCATTACAATGACACACTTGTAGGAGATGTACAGTTTTTAAGTAACAACATAGCAGTAGCGGTAGGGGAGAATGTTATCAGCATATATAAGATAAAAGAATATCCAAGCCTTGAGAAAGAAATAAGTATAGACAGTGCAATAAGCAGGGTATTTTTCTCAGAGGATTATATAGGAGTGATAGTAGATAACTCGGGGTCAGGTGAACTTTATAAAATGCTTGTATACAATACATCAGGTGGAAAGGTATGTGAGGCTGAGTTTGGAACACAGGTTGAGAACATATCATTTGATAAGAAGAGTGTTGTTATGAATAACTCAACTGCATTGTCTATATATAATCTGAGTGGCAAAAATATAGCCAATATGAGCTTTGATATGCCGGCAAGCAAGGTTATACCGATAGGTACAAGAGGTGAGTATGTGCTTATAAGTGCAAAGTATATACAGAATATAAAGCTTAAGTAAAGAAACGGAGAATGGATAGTATGGTATTAATAGCAGTATTGGCAGTTTTATGCATATTTGCATTAGCAGGAATGAGGAAGGGTGTTATAAGGATAGCAGTTTCACTTGCAGCTATGGTAATAACTATAGCAGTCACAACAGTTGCATCACCGGTTCTTAGCGAATACATAAGGAACAATACAACATGGGATGACAAGATAGAAAAAAGCATATATGAAAATGTATCAAGAGATGGCAAAAGTTATGGTAATGATGATAATGAGCTTATAGAGTCAGGCATAACAACATATATAGATAATATTGAGGAAAAAGTCGTGGCTATAAGCGAACGTATGAATCTTCCGGAGAGTCTGACAAAGAGTATAACAGCGGCAGCAGTCAGCGGACTGGATAAAACCATAGGTGATTCGGCATCACTTACACTTAAAGATATTGCCTCAAGAATATTTGCAGAACAGATGACACGTATTATAGTGAATGCTGTCAGTTACTGTATAGTATTCATAGCATTATTCGTCATACTTAAGCTGCTTACATCAGTCACAGGACTTATAAGCAGACTTCCAGTCATACATCAGGCAGACAGATTAGGTGGTATGGCAGCAGGTCTTATAGAGGGACTTATAATAGTATGGCTTGCATTCGCTGTTGTTACAGCAGCAGGAAACAGTTCATGGGCAGCGGATCTGCTTGCACAGATACATGCCAACAGTTTTCTTGAGTTTGTATACAACAACAACCTAATAATCAAGATGATACTGTAGAAAGCAAAACTTTCTTGAACTTGCACGGCGAAAGTAGTGGGATTATGATATAATGAGCGCAAGAGAGCCAGAAAGCTGCTTGCAGATTTCTGGCGAACGGCGAATGACGATCACGATAGCTGCGATAGCAGCGTCGAGTAGCAAAGCTACGAATCGTGATATAATGAGCGCAAAAGTAACATATGATATGATGAGGATTATATATGAATAAATATGAAGATTTATGTGTGTTATTAAAAGAAATATCATCTGAGCAGCCGTTTATTATGGCAATAGATGGACGCTGTGCGGCAGGAAAGACTACATTCGCAGAACGCCTGAAAAAGGAATATGAATGCAATGTGATACATATTGATGATTTTTATCTTCCAATGCAGAAAAGAACGGAAGCTGTAATGCAGCAGCCAGGAGGGAATATAGACTTTCAAAGATTGACAGATGAAATATTTATTCCCCTGACAGAAGGAATAAATGCAGTTTACCGTCCATATGATTGCCATAATGACAGATACATGAGGACACAGAAGATAAATAGTAATGTGATAACGGTTATAGAAGGTTCATATAGCTGCCATCCTAAGCTTAGGAACTTTTATAAACTATGTGTTTTTATGGATGTTTCCAAGGAATTGCAAATAAAACGGTTAAAAGCACGTAATCCTGCGAAGCTGGAAGCTTTTAAGAGTGTGTGGATTCCAAGAGAAGAAAAGTATTTTGATACTTGCAAAATACGTGAAAGCTGTGACATGATAATAACAGCATAGTTACGCAGTTTAATTATAAAGATTATTTTTCGGTACTTAAGTAATAATTTGGATGAGGCAATGCAGGTATGTGAAAAAGCATCAAGGTAAATTATTTGGAAATGGTGGTTAATATGACATTACAACAATTAAAATATATAATAATGGTAGCAGAAACCGGCACAATAACTGAGGCAGCTTCAAGGCTTTTTATTTCTCAGCCAAGTCTTACGAATGCAATTCACGAGCTTGAAAAAGAGATGAATATAACAATATTTGACAGAACCAATAAAGGAATACATATTTCAAAGGATGGAGAGGACTTCTTAGGTTATGCAAGGCAGGTATTAGAACAAGCCACACTTTTAGAGGACAGATATAAGGGAGGAAATGGCGGAAAGCAGGAATTCTGTGTATCCACGCAGCATTATTCCTTTGCTGTCAATGCCTTTGTTGACCTTATTGAAAAATACGGACATGATGAATATGATTTTAGTCTGAGGGAAACACAGACTTATGAGATTATTGAGGATGTTGCTATGATGAAAAGTGAGATAGGCGTGCTTTATATGAATGATTTCAACAGAGTTGTTCTTGAAAAGGAGATTAAGTCGCACAAGCTTGTATTTCACGAGCTTATGCAGGCAGAGCCACATGTATTCATTAGCCGTAAACATCCACTGGCAGATAGAAATAAGGTTACAATGAATGAGCTGCAGGATTATCCGTATCTTTCATTTGAACAGGGAGAGCATAATTCATTTTATTATTCTGAGGAAATATTTTCAGTTGAAGAAAAGAAAAAGAATATAAGAGTCCGTGACAGGGCTACTCTTTTTAACCTGTTGATTGGACTAAACGGTTTTACAGTATGCAGCGGTGTTATAGATGAAGAACTTAATGGAAAAGATATAATAGCAGTACCACTTGAAGGAGAAGGTGGGATGCATATTGGATATATCACGCATAGGAATATATCCCTTAGTCGATTAGGGGAGATATATGTGGAGGCGTTGAAGAGGTGTGTTTTGACATAGCTTTAAACTATGGCAAACATAAAAGTTTATGTATTATACAAGGTGTAAGTCAGATGTTATATTAAATCCAACGAAAAAACTATTGCAGATTCAGACAATATATAAAATTATGTTTAATAAAAAGAATCACAATATACAAGATAAAGGAAAGGCAGGAGTTGGATAATATGGCAAGTACACCATTTAAGTTTGATCACGTAGGAAGCTTCTTAAGACCAGAAAGCTTAAAGAAAGCAAGAAGAGATTATGAGGCTGGCAGTATTACAGCAGAAGAGTTAAAAAGTGTTGAGGATGAGGCGATAACAGAGCTTATAAAGAAAGAAAAGGAAGTTGGACTTCATGCAATAACAGATGGAGAGTTCAGAAGAGCCACATGGCATCTTGATTTTATGTGGGCATTTGATGGAGTAGGCCATTCCAAGACAGAAACAGGTCTTCCATTCCACGGAGAAGCTGCTATGATAGATGATACATATCTTACAGGAAAGATTGTTTATAAGACACATCCATTTATAGAGCATTTTAAGTTCGTGCAGCAGTTCGAGGATGAAGATACAGTTGCAAAGCTTACAATACCAGCACCAGCGCAGTTTTTAGAGCAGATGATTATGCCTTTTGCCTGGGGAAATACTAAGAATTTCTATGATACACCTGAGCAGGTGGCAGAGGATATAGCAAACGGATATAAGGAATTCATAAAGGATGTATATGCGGCAGGCTGTCGTAATCTTCAGTTTGATGATTGTTCATGGGGAATGGTGGTAGATCCATCTGCATGCAAATTCTTTGGGACAACACCAGCGGGACTTGAAAAGATTAAGAATACACTTCTTGATATCAATAATAAGGCGATAGAAGGAAAACCAGAAGATTTAGTGATTAATACACACGTATGCCGTGGTAATTTCCATTCGACATATGCAAGCAGCGGTGCGTATACGGGAGTTGCCGCTACACTTTTTGCTAAGGAGAATGTTAACGCATATTATCTGGAGTACGATGATGAGCGTTCAGGAGGCTTTGAGCCACTTAAGAATGTTACAGGTGATAAGAAGGTCGTATTAGGACTTATAACAACAAAGTCTCCAGAGTTAGAGGATGAGCAGGTTATTATTGACAGAATAAACGAAGCTGCAAAGTATATACCACTTGACAGATTGTGCTTAAGTCCACAGTGTGGCTTTGCATCCTGTGAGATAGGAAACAAGCTTACAGAA
>OHRD01000205.1_pt1 | contig 37847 bp, 59 predicted proteins | sample 1578371 | NCBI WGS metagenome assembly OHRD01 (sample SAMEA3879505, study PRJEB24766) | human gut metagenome | biome: human-associated habitat; feature: feces | place: USA | collected 1985/1987
GCAATCTGCTTGCGGTGAAAAGCCTGGTGACCATCACCCTGACTGTGATCTTCGCGGTGCTGGCGCTGCGGGAGAGCATCAGCGGCAGCGAGTTCCTGACCATCTTCACGGTGGTCATCGGCTTTTACTTCGGAACCCAGCGGGTCAACGAGGACAAGAACAGTTGAAACCGGTTGAAAAATCAACCGTAAATTTGAAAGGGGTACATACCATGGAAAAGATCTACGAGAACATCATCAGCGAGGGCAAGGCCACTGGCAAGACCATCGAGGCCATCAACGCCGAACTGAAAGCGGCGGGGGCCAACTTCCACCTGAATCCTGACGGCGGCGTGGCTGGTTGGACCGAGGACGAAATGCGGGAAGGCTTCATCCCCGCCGAGAAGGATCCGGAGCCGCTCCCCCAGACGCTGGATACCCGTCGCCGGGAGGATCTGGCGGGCACCGTCCAGATCCAGCGGATCGTCGGAGCCACCTATGAGGTGACTTATGACGAGGACGGCTACTTCATCAAGGCTTCCCGTGTGCGCCATGGTTGATACGTTTGACTGCGCCAGAGCGCAGATCTACCACAACACCGGCAAGCTGACCCCGGCGCAGATCAAGGCCAAGACCGGCTGCACCCACATCATCAACGGCTACCTGTTCAACGGCAAGTTTCAGCCGGTAGGCTGGACGGTGATCGACGGTAAGATCATCAGCCGGGACAAATACCAGGACTGGGGCGTGTCTATCGGCAGTGACGGGGTCCCCAAGATGCTGACGGACCGGGGAGGATCCTTCCTCTCCGGCGTCCCGATCCTCAAGGGCGGCTCCAAACTGTACCGAGAGCTGACGCCGGACGTGGCCCGGTCTGCCGCCCGGACGGCGGTGGGCTGGCTGGCCAACGGCAAGGTGGTGCTGTGGTGCGACAAGACCAGCCTGACCCGTGAGCAGCTCCAGAACAAGCTGCTGGGGCTGGGCGTGGTGGACGCACTCATGCTGGACGGCGGCGGCTCCACGCAGGGCATTTTCCCCGGCGGGAAGGTAACCAGCTCCCGGAAGGTGCCCACGCTGCTGCTGTTCTGGGAGCGGTCGGCGGTCAAGGCGGAAGATCAAGCCCTCGTATGGGGCAAGGCTCACGGCCTGCTGACGGACGCCAACGCCGGAGAGACTGTGACCCGCGCCGACATGGTCCGGGCGCTTTACAAGTTGGAGGGCAGCCATGGTTGAGATCCACGCTTACAGCAAAGCCGCCTCTGGGGGCAAGCAGCTCTCCGCCCATTTCAAGGTGCGGGAGTTTGCGTGTGGAGACGGGTCTGACGCTGTTTTGGTGGCTCCCCGGCTGGTGATGGTGCTGGAAACCATCCGCGCCCATTTTTGCGCTCCGGTGGTCATCCACAGCGCCTACCGGACGCCGCAGTACAATGCCAAAGTGAACGGTGCGGCCCACAGCCAGCATTGCTATGGCATGGCGGCGGATATTTCCATCAAGGGGCAGACACCGGCAGCGGTGGCAGCCTTCGCCCGGACACTGATGCCCGATTGGGGCGGCGTGGGGGTTTATGACAGCTTTTGTCATATCGACGTGAGAGAGACCAAGGCTGACTGGAAAGGATAAAACCGAAAGGAGGGCCAGAAGATGGCAACATCCACGCGGAAACGCGCTCTGCAAGTCTGGGGAACCCATGGAAAAAACAAACCGAGAGATCCGGGCGCTGTTGTCATCCATGGCCCCGGCCCGGGCGGTGCAGGCCGTCCGGCTGGTAGGGCTGCCGCCTGACGAGGAGACGGCGGTGCTGGCGGTGGATGTCCACGGCCAGAGCTGCCTACAGGCGGCGGCGCTGCTCCGCGTCAGCGTGGATGGGTTGGCCAAGATCCGGCGGCGTGCCTACGCCAAGATCGCGGATGATATGCAGGGATAGAGAAAGAGCCGTGTCCGATTCGGACACGGCTTTCTTATTTTTCTTCCCAAGCTACCAGCGTCCATCCCTTATACGTGGACACCGTGCATGGCTTCCCGTTTGCTCTGCGGAAATTGCCCTCCATGGAGCGTTTGATCTGGCGGAAGCCGGAGGAAATAGCGGCGGCGCTTTGCTCCGTCGGCTCCATGCCAAAGTCAAAGGTGTGCTGTCTGGCCCAGTCCGTCAGATTAGTCACAACAACCGGCTCACCGTCCGGCGTGCGCAGATGCCATATCTTAGCGTTTCTGTTCTGCGGGCCTCGCTGGCCCTCCGGCAATGCAAGCGCGGCCTCCGTGCCGTGGGATAGATTGCCGGTTCTTACCGCTGCCGCGACGGCGTTTTTCCTCGCGGCGGTACTCCACTGATTGTGCCGTCCCTTGTGCTGCCTGCTGCGCCATGCGGCGGAGCAGGACCGTGAGCAGGTGCGCTTGTTGTTGGACGGCGGGGTCGAGAACTTGGCCCCGCAAATCACACATTGACGGATCATATCAGCCTCCGGACGTCCACGCCCAGCGCGTCAGCTACGGAGATCAAATTCTTGGCGGTGAGGTTCCCGGCCTCCGCCTCGCCCAGCTCCACCCGCTGGATCTGGCGGATGTTGACGCCGGACGCTTCCGCCAGCTCTGCCTGCGTCATGCCCGCCATCCGGCGGGACCACTCCAGCTTGGTGATGGGGCGGTTGTGACAGTCCCGGCCGTAGTTGACCAGAGAGCAGGAGGTGCAGTCTCCGTCTGCCCGCTGACAATCCGCGTATTTTCTGCGCATCGTGGGCCTCCTTACCAGATCAGATCAAAAATTTCGCTCATGGGATCGCTGGTCTCGACATCGTAGTAGTCGCCATCGTTATAACGGGCCTCAAGCAGCTCTTCGCCGGTCAGACCCTCGGGGTCATCCTCGACATCAAACACGACCGGTATGCCAAGCTCGCGCGCAGCAGCAAGCGTGTGGTGCTTGTCGTTCTGCATGGCGTACTCAACACCATCGATGAGCCCGACATAAGTACAAGGGATAACGACCTCGGTCACGCCCTCCAGCTCCGCTTTCTTTGCTTCCACGATCTCGGCGTCGATGTAGTGCTGGCTGCTGATGTACTTCATTTTTATTTCCTCCTGGGGTGTTCCCCTCTCTTGTTTACATCCTTATTATACGCTAATATTGGCGTAAAATCAAGAGAAAAAAGCAAAAAAGTCGCGGATGATATGCAGGGATAGAGAAAAGCCGTGTCCGATTCGGACACGGCTTTTCTCTATTTTTCCAGTTCATTTTCGAGCGCTTCGATAATGAATTGACGCTTAGAAATTCTTCTGCTGGCGGCGGCCTCGGCGATCTTTTGCATCATTTCTTTAGGGATGTCAGCTGTTAGTCTGGTATAGTTCTCAGCACGCCACCGCTTTTTTGCCTGGTCCTCTTTCTCAACGGCGGCATCTGACATGATATAGTGATAGATCTTCCCGTCAGGCATCCGCTTTGTTCGCTCACGCGTCATTCCGCTCCACCTCCAGACCCTTTCTGATGAGCCGCTTGATTTCCGTCTGGCGGGCTTTGCCTTCCAGCGCGGCGAGGATATCAGCATCGGTGTTGTTGTTCAGTTTCAAGCCGATGAAGGTGGTGTTTTGCGCCATCCACTGGCGTTTCGCTTCGCTATCCGGCATTGCTTAGCCCTCCTGCGCTTCCAGCAGGTCAAGAAACCAGGCAGCCCCGATTTCAGAAACATCGCGGTCACGCTGGAAACACCGGTAAGACGTCCGCGCGGAGGCGGGGGCCTTGTAGTAGTCACTTCGTGAAATTTCGGTGACTTCCTCCGGGTGGGCGATGCGGTAGCCCTTGTTTGATTTCCGGATGGAATAGCTAACCTTATAGAACTCGTCGAATCCGATTTCTTTGATATAGATCGTTTTCATTTTTATTCTCCTTTGTCGCTGCGGATCAGATACTCCGTGGCAATACGGGTGTTTTCGTCGGCGGGTTCTATGTCCCAACCTCTGTCATAGTTGCAAACAATTTCGCCATTTCGCTTGAGCATCAGTTTGGAAATGCGACCTCCATTAATTCCCCATTTAGAACCTTCATCGTATTGCTTCATCCAGTAGTGAAAACTCTCGCCGTTGACCTTGATGCTGCCTTCCTTCCACATTTTCGCGTACCCCTTTCCTTTACTGTACCTATAATATACCATAGGTTTAACCTATTGTCAATAGGTTAAACCGAATTTCTCAAAATATTTTCAGGGCAGTTTGAGGGCAGAATACAGGCAGTTTCCGGGCAGTTTGGCTGTCTGGATTTTTTGTATCATTGGGATAGGAAAAGGAGGTGCGCTATGGATCAGCAATTTGCAATCGCAGGATACACGGGCTCCAGCTGCCTGATGTGCGCCATCGACGGCGCGGACATCTGGCAGGTGGACTATTTTGGCAACCGTCAGCAGCTCATCGGCAAGACCTCGGCGGCCTACACGGAACTGGAGGACACCACCCAGCAGTACTATGACAAGCTGGTGGAGTTGGGCGTCATCACTCCGCCCAAGACGCAGGAGGAGCTGATGGGTGAGATGCAGTCGGCCATGAGCGACATGGCCGAGATCATTAAGGGCCTGTCGGCCCAGGTAAAGGAGCTGAAGGAGAATGGATCTCAAGCAGATCATAGCGGCCGCGTCGAGGATGTTCCCCAGCGCCGACCTGCAAAACGCGGTGCAGAAAGCGGAGCAGGCGATCAGCGGGACGGCTGACACGCTGGAGGGCGTCCAGAGCACAGCCAGACGGCTGGGCATTGATCCCAATATCGCAAACAGCCTGTATGCCCGCTATGGGAAGACGATGCAGGCAAAGGCCCTGTGCGGCCTTCTGGGGACCACACCGGAGGCCTTGCGCTCCGATGCAAACAAGATCCTTGGCGGCGCACAGAACGGCTCCCAGCCCCCGCAGAAGGGGAAAACGGGCGGTTCTACCAAATTCCCCCGGTTGAAATAGCCGGTTGGAATAAAATCACGAAAGGAGCACGAACACATGGAAGATCGTAGCACTGGTATGAGCTGGATTGCAGTCCTTTTTGTCATCATCGTGATTTTCGCCATTTTCGGCGGGAATTTCGGCGGCGGCTGGGGCTGGAATCGCGGCAACAATCCCTATCCCCCGCAGGAGGGCTGCAACCGGGTGAGCAACTGCGAGATCGAGAGACAGGAGATCGCCGACACCGCCCGGACCCAGTACCTCATCGAGCAGCAGAGCAATGACACCCGCATGGCTATCAACGCCAGCACGGAGGCCATCACCTCTCAGGCCAGCCGGATCTATGAGCAGCGCCTCCAGGAGACCATCTTTGATCTCAAGATGGAGAACCAAAATCTCAAGAACGGCATCTTCACCAAGGAGCAGACCGACGCTCTGGCGGCGAAGATCTCCGACTGCTGCTGCGGCTTCAACCGCCGTCTGGATGCCATCGAGGGCCGGATGCTGACGAAGCCGAATCTGTACGGCGTGGCGTCCACCTGCGGCGGCCAGATCATCCCCGCATCCTGCGGCTGCAACGGCAGCGGCAACATCTGAGCAACTTTTTCCACATCGGAAACAGTTTAGGCCCCTTTGGCCGGGTAATGGGCGGGGCCGGTGCCCCGCCCTTTAAATTTGAAAGGAGAATGATCTATGAGTTGTAAATCTGCTTTGTATGCGGCCATGCAGACTCCCACGGCGGTGGCTGTTGGCGGCGTCATCCCTCTGGGCGGCCTGATTCGGCGGTACGGCTGCGACATTGCCCTCAACGGCAATGCGGTTAACCTCTCCGGCGTCGGCTACTATGACGTGGACGCCTCCATCACCGCCACCCTCACGGCGGCCGGAGCTGTCACCGTAACCCTCTACAAGGACGGCGTGGCCGTCCCCGGCGCCACCGCCACCGCGACCGGCGCGGCCAGCGGAACGGTCAACCTCGATCTCACGGCGCTGGTGCGTCAGCCCTGCTGCGCTGCTGGTGCGGCTTTGACTCTGGTGCTGTCCGGCGTGGAGGCCACCGTTGACAACGTGGCCCTGCGGGTCCAGCGGATCTGACGGAGGCGCGGCATGGTGCAGATGTTAATCGGGATGCTGCTGGGCGTCATGGCTGCCACCCCCACCGGCCGCAGCATCGGCAACCAGATCGGCAACGCTGCCATTGATAAGGTCAAGGAGGCCATGAAGGCCCCGACGGCCGGAGAGGAGGACAACCATGGAGAATCTGCATGAGCAAATCAAGGCGTATATTCCCAAGCTGGAATACAGCATCCGGGAGTATATGCGGAACCCTGCCACCCCTAACGCGGCGCAGGGGATCATGGCGATGGTGGAATGCCTCAACATGCTCAAGGGCGCAGAGGAAGCTATCTGCACGGGCAGGGAAATGACCAAAGCCGACGCGGAGGCGTGGGCGGACCACATGAAAAACGAGGACGGCACCACCGGCCCTCACTGGCCTATGGAGCAGACCACGGCGCTGGCGGAGAGCATGGGCCTGTCCTGGGAGAAGATCTCCCCGTGGTGCTGGTGGATCACCATGAACATGATGTATTCCGACTATGGCGGCGTGGCCATCCACTACGGTGTCAGCACGGCGGAGTTCTTCGCAGAACTGGCCCAGGCGTTCCTCTTTGACAAGGACGGCCCCGGCCCCAAGGCAAAGCTGGCGGCCTATTACCACGGCATCGTCAAGGCGAAGGAGTAAAAACGAGTTGTAATAGAGTTGTAATAGACCTCATTTTTTCTCGTTTTTCTTCCACTTTGTAAAAAATAAGAAAAGCCTGTAACCGTTGCGGTTACAGGCTTTCTTGGTCCGAGTGGCGAGACTTGAACTCACGACCCCTTGACCCCCAGTCAGTTAAAAAGTGTGCATTTTCAACGGACTGGCGGTTTTGAGTTGTAATAGAGTTGTAATAGGGCTCATTCAAATTTTATCGGTAATTTGGCGCAGATCGTCCAGATTGACGTCCTGATAATAGCGGAGCTGCTCCTCGCTGGCGTGGCCGATCAGGGACAGCTTGTCCTTGTCGGATCCTGCGACGCGCTTCATGAGCGTGGCGAAGGTGTGGCGGCAGCTGTGAGGCGTGTAGGTGTGTTTCTGGTGGCCGTTAACGTCAAAGGTGGGGTTTGACAGTTTCAGCGCGTCCAGCAGATCGTAAAACATCTGGCGGTAGGCCTTGAGATCCAGCGTTTTGCCGTCGGCGGCACAGAACACCTGCCCGATGGCCCTCTCCCCTATCCGCTGATCGATGATGCTCTGGATCTTGGGTGAGACGGTAACGGTGCGGCCCCGGCCTGCTGATGTTTTGGCGCCGCCAACAAAACATCGGCGGGTGCGGTCATAATCGGACACATCCAGTGCCAGGAACTCCGAGGGACGGAAGCCGAGATAGCACTGGGCCAGCACATAGTCCGCGCCGGGGACGCTGCCGACGGCTTCCCGGATGGTCTCCAAATAGTCCATCGGCAGGCCGACGCCTCCGGCTCCCTCGTCACCGGTGACCGTCAGATACTCCGACAAGTTGAGCTTTTCCGGGAAATAGCCACGGGGGATGCCGTATTTATAAATCAGGCCCGCCGTGGTTTTCATGTTCCGCCGGGTGGCCTTCCCACGGGGACACTCATCAAGACAGTCCTGTAGATCATCCACGTCAATATCGCCGCAGCGCTCAAAGTAGAGGGGCGCAAAGTATTTCATGGCGGCTTTGTAGTTGCCCAGCGTGTCCGGCCCGGCCCGGTGGGTGGGGAGCCAAAGATCATACAGCGCCTTCCATGTTGTCCTCTGCTTTTTCTCCACCTTGGCCGCAGACCGCTGGCTGGGATCCAGCAGCGGGAGCGCATCCACGGCGTCTTTTTTCCGGGCAAAGGTCCGGGACACCGTGCGCCGCCGGCTTTTCCCGGTCTCGTCCAGATACATCTGGACGCGGATTGCCTTATATTTTCCATTGGGCAATCGGTAGACACTCCCCTGCCCGTTGCCCCTGCTCTTGGTGTTTCTGGCGGCCGCGGCCTGCTTCGCCCCGCAGCGGAGACAGTACGGTCCGTCCGGCACGTCCGCCTTGCACTTGCGGCAGATCATATTGTTACCTCCGGAAAAGGCCGATATCTCCGCAGGCCAGATCTGTGGAGGCTGCCCAGACCAACAAGATGGCGATAATAACGCCCATAAACAGCATGATGTGGTTGCGCGTTCGGACGCCGCGCAGCAGCATGTCGATTGTCTTGTTCTTGGATTCCACCAGCTGCTCTAATTTTGCACATTGAGCTTTAAGAGTATTATTTTTAGCCGCCAGGATTTCTTCTGTGGGCGTTAAGCGGATGGTAATAGAGCAAAATTCGTCCAAAGATACGCCCAGAAATTTGCAGATTGGTCCGGCTGTGTTGATGGAAGGTGCTTTAGAAGCACGCGAGAAAAAATTGCGGATCGTTTGCAAGGGGATGCCTGTGCCGTCTGAAATCTGCTGATAAGTCACGCCCAAAGCCTGCGCTTTGGCCTTGCATATGTCTTGTAATGTCATCCAATCTCTCCCAAACCAAATGTAATAATCTGGAATACAAATGAAATTTGTCGAATGATGTCGAAAAACCATTGTTGGGCCTTGCTAATACAAGGCTTTGTCTGTTACGGTTTTCTTGCGGACAGGCAGACGCCCCCATTTGCCTGAAACGCAAAGTGCCCCCGCCGCTTGTTGCAGAGGCGACGGGGGTACTTGTTATTTACGTAAAAAACGAATGGAAATCGTTGCACCGTAATGAAGCCGCTCGCCGGTGTCGTGGTCAAACCCGCCGCCAGTTACATCAAATGCGGTAATCTTATCAATTTTATCCCATTTTGAGTTTAGCTCGTCAATCTTATCTTTCGGGACCCAGCCGACACAGGTCCCATTTAGCTTGACCTGGTACGCAGGCTCGCCATCGTATCCTGTATCCTCTACTGTTACATTGTTACGCTCATCAAACGGAGGGTCCCTAAAGCGGTACGCTCTTAAAATTGATTGTCTACTTGTCCCGTCCTCGTTATCAAAAGACACCCCGGCAACATGGAAAGTCATAAACTCATACGGCGCTTCCGTTTTTTCTACCGCCTGCACTTTTTGGGGCGTCACCGCTCTTTGCGCCAGCCTTGCTGACTGCTGATCCTGTCCGATCCAGCGTAGCAGTATAATGACAAGCACCACAGCTCCAACGCCAATCGCACACCGCTGCATCCAGTTAAATTGCAGCGCCGCCAGCCCCGTAAAGGAGGCGGCGAACACGATTACGCAACATAAGATAGCCAGCGCCGCCAAAACGTGCGGAATAAACTCCCACCACTCAAATGAGTTCTTGCTCTGGTCCATAACTATCGCCTCTTACTGTAAGATTAGGCCCAAGGCTGGGCCTTGAATATATGTTTGGGAGGATACATACATGAGCAACCAGATCACCTGCACTGTGTCCGATTCGGACCGCGACCACATGACCCTGGCGCTCTATCGCCAGTTGACGCCGGAGGAGCGTGAGCAAGTCAACGTTTACCTCGCGCAGCTATTAGCATCTCGATATACTCCCGTGCCTTCTCCCGCTCCTCGCGGGTGAGCAAGTCCCAGCACTCCGGTCGCTCGTCCCCTTCGGGGGGCGGGCGTTTCTCTTTGCCTAAGAGTTCCTCTTTTGTTACTTTGAAATAATCAGCCAATTTTTGCAAAATGGCATCAGTTGGGGCGTGGCCGTTTTTCCACCGAGTATTAGCTGATTTGCCTATTCCGAGTTCAAGCAAAACAGCAGACGGTGTTTTCCCAACGGAATTACATGCCCTTATGAAATTATCATAAAACACAAAAACACCGCCCTGCACTTTGTGTAAAGTACCGAAAGTAACAAAATAGTCCCGAAGGTGTTGACAGTACCGAAAGTACCGAGTATATTATAGCCATAGAGGACATAGCCCCAAGGACAATATATCACACCGGGGCAACGCCGTCAAGGCGGGAAAGGAGCAATTATGATCGTTAACAGAGTCAAGGAGCTGCGGACGGCTGCCGGGATGACCCAGAAGGCGCTGGCGGATCAGCTGGGCGTCACCGTGCCCACGGTGAGCAAGTGGGAGCTGGGCCAGCGGACTCCGGAGCTGGAGAGAGTTTTCCGCATGACGCTGATCTTCGGCGTCCCCATTGAGGAGATCGTCCAGCGGACGGAAAGCGCGTGAGAAGGGAGCGAAAAACATGACATTGGATGATATCGCCAGGATCCCCAAGGAGTACCTGACGGCGGCGCAGGTGGCGCCGATCTTAGGCTCCGACCCGCAGACCATCCGGATGCAGGCGCGGCTTCGGCCGGATCTGCTCCCCTTCCCTGCCGTGTGCCTGGGAAGCCGGGTGAAGATCCCCAAGGAGGCCTTTCTCCGGGTTATGCGGGGCCTATAATCACGTTACCATGGAAAGGAGGAAAAGACAATGGACAAGAAATGCCCTAATCTGTACCAAAGGGCAAGGCTGAGTACCGGAATGAGCCAAGAACGTGCAGCGGAGCTGCTTGGGCTGTCCCCGGAAAGTTTGAAGCAGTACGAGGGCGGCAAGACGGTGCCCAAGGACGAGACGGTGGCCAAGATGGTGGAGGTGTATCACCTGCCATGGCTGGCGCTGGAGCACGCGCAGGCTACGGACCGGCTGGGCGTGCTGCCGGAGGTGAACGTGCAGAGCCTCCCAACGGCGGCAATCACACTAATCAACCGGGTGCTGGACTTTGCGGAGCGACACCGGGACCGGCAGCTGCTTCGCATCGCGGAGGACGGCATCATCGACGAGAAAGAGCGACCGGACTTCGACGCCATATGCCGGGACCTGGACGGCATCGTGGGCGCGGCGCTTCAGGTGAAGTACCCGTCGGACGCGCCGCCGAAGACAAAAAAAGAACGCCCCGAGGCTGCAACCTCAGAGCGTTCAGGGGAAAAAGTGTGTGGTTTAGGGAAAACCACTGTTGGATGTATCAATTATAGCACAAGATCCACCACACACGCAAGCCCTAATTTTCGCCGGGAAGGGGGCGTATCCCTGTGACCGGTTGGACGATGTTTTTTATGATCGTCGGCGTGGCGACGGTGGCGGCAATCCCGCTGCGGATCGTGGACTGTATCGAAAAGAGAAAGATGAGGGGGCAATATGGCAAGGTATGACTGCGGCTATGGGGCATGGATCCCCGGCCCGGTTTTGGACGATCCGGGGCTTCGGCCCCGGTCGCTGATCCTATACGCACGGATCGCGCGGCGGGCCAACCGGGTGGGCTTTTGCTACGCAACCAACGCAACGCTGATCGAGGACATGACGGCCGTGGACGAGGACGGCTCCGTGCGGGTGCTGTCTGAGCGGACGGTCCAGTCTATGCTGGCGGAGCTACAAGAGAGAGGACACATCCGCACGGACACAGGCCCCCTTCCTCCGGACAGGAATGGCACGGTGCGGACTGGTCGGCGGATCTATATTGGGCGCTCTCTGGCATCGGTCCCGGACGATGCGCAGGGGGGTGAAGAAAATTTCACCCCTGAAAAAATCTGCACCCCAGGGGTGAAGAAAATTTCACCCCCCTTTAAATGTATAAAAGATAATAATAAAAATACCCCTATAGCCCCCTGCGCAGATGCGCACTTCGATTTGTTCTGGTCGGCCTACCCCCGCCATGTGGACAAGCAGCGGGCGCGGAAGGCCTGGGCGAAGCTGAAGCCGGACGGGCCGCTGGTGGAGATCATCCTCCGGGCGTTGAAGGCCCAGGCAGCCTGTGAGCAGTGGACCCGGGACGGCGGGGCGTACATCCCCTATCCCGCCACATGGCTCAACGGCCGCCGGTGGGAGGACGAGCTGCCGGGGCGGTCCGATTCGGACCGGGGCGGTGAGAGCCGGGAGGTCAACGGATGGGAAACGTAAGGACAGACGAAAAGCTGGATCACCTGCTGGACGCGGAGCGGGCGGTGATCGGGGCCATGCTGGTAGACCCGGATGTGGTGCGGCCCCTGCTGTCCCGGGTCCGGGACGCTGATTTTTACAACCCGGCCAACCGGCTGATCTTCCAAACGGCCCGGGCGCTGTTCCGGGCGGGCGTTACCCCGGACGCCGTGACCATCCGGGACAAGATCGGCCCGGATTACTCCCGATACATGGCGGAGCTGGTGGAGATCACGCCCACCGCTGCCAACTGGGAGGCCTACGCGGAGGCCATGCGGTCGCAGGCCACCGTCCGCCGGATCCACGAGTTTGCCGACGCTCTGAGCGTGGCTCAGACGGTGGAGGACTGCCGGCCGGTGTGCGCCAAGCTGTCCCGGGAGCTGAGCGAGGGGACCAGCGTGGAGGCTTGGACCATGGCGCAGATGACCGAGGACTTCTGTCAGGCGCAGGATCCGGACGCCCCGGCCCCGGTGTACATCGACTACGGTCTGGACTTCCTCAAGGGCCGGACCTACACGAAGCCGGGGGACGTGGTCATCATCGGGGGCTACCCCAGCGACGGCAAGACGGCGCTGGCCTTGCAGATGGCCTACCGGATGGCCCAGGATCACCGGGTCGGCTTTTTTAGCCTTGAGACGGACAAGGCCAAGATCCGGGACCGGCTCATGGCTTCCGTGGTGCAGATCGACTTTGACCGGATTAAAAACCGCACTCTGACCGAGGACGACTGGCGAGCGTTTGCTGAGAAATCCGCCGACATGGCGGGCCGGGGCCTGACGGTGGTGGAGGCATCCGGCATGACGGCCACCACCATCCAGAACATCAGTCAGGCGTATGGCTTTGACGTGATCTTTCTGGACTACATCCAGCTGGTCACCCCGGAGATCGACCAGCGGGCGCCCCGCAGTGAGCAGATGGCGGCGGTGTCCCGGCAGCTGCACACCTTCGCGCAGAAATCCGGGACGCTGGTGGTGGAGCTGGCCCAGCTGAGCCGGCCGGACAAGGCCGCCGGATGGCGGGCGCCGGTGATGAGCGACCTGAAGGAGTCCGGCCAGTTCGAGCAGGACGCGGACATGATCTTCATGGTCTACCGTCCGGACCCCAAGGCCAAGGACGGCCCGGAGCTGGACCAGAACAAGCACCGGGTCCTGAAAATCGCGAAAAACAAGGAAGGCCCACGTGGGGCCTGGTACATGGTATTCGACGGACCGAAGCAGACGTTTTCGCTTTTGGTCAATCCGGACGGCCGCTCCGTCATGCGGCAATTCTCTGCCGCCGGAAAGGCGGCCAAGCAGCGGCCCCGGCAGGTGAGCTTCTGGGGCGACGGGTCCGACTGGACCGAGTCCCCGGCGGAGACCGAGACGCCGTGGGATGACGAGAACAAGGGGGAGAAGGCGTGAAGATCGGAGATATTTTGCATTTGGAACCGACGCTGGAGGCGACCAGCGGGCTGGGCACGTCCACGCTGGCCTCGATCACGGCGCGGGTGATCTACATCCACCCGGCGGGGCGGTACTACACGGTGGAGTTCCGCAGTCCCATAACTGGCTACAACTGGCGGGAGGCCTTCTGGCCTGAGCTGGCGCCGCTTTTCAAGGCCGCAGCGATGCGGTCTGAGGATCAAACCAAGGGGGAAAGGTGAAATGAAAACAATCGCGGTATTGAATTTCAAGGGCGGGGTCGGCAAGACCGTTACCACCGCCACGCTGGCGTATCTGCTGGCGAAGCAGGGCAAGCGGATCCTGCTGATCGACGGGGACAGTCAGGGCAATCTGAGCATGTCCTTTGGGATCGACGCGGAGGAGGGCGCGGACACGCTGGCCCTTTTGACCGAGGGCGCCGGGTACTATCCGGAGTTTGTGACGCCCACCATTTTTGACGGGATCGACCTGATCCCCTCTGACATCAACCTGCTGGTGGCAGACCGGCACATGGCCCAGAGCGGCGTAGGCCGGATGCAGCGGGCCATTGCGGATCTCCGGGACGTCATCGAGGAGGACGCGGACCAGGACAACGCCTACGATCTCATCCTGATCGACTGCCCTCCGGCACTATCGGCAGCCTGCACGGCGGCGCTGGCCGCTGCGGATGAGGTCATCATCCCCATCCGGCTGGACTACTACTCCACCGGCGGCATGGCCAATCTGGCGGAGCAGCTCCAGCACATGCGGGCCATCAACCCCCGGCTGTCGGTGCTGGGCGTGCTGGTGACGCAATTCACCCACATGGCAGATGAGAAGGAGGCCCTCGCGGCCATCCGGGGCGGGGCGCTGCCGGTGTTTGAGACGGTGATCCGGTTCTCCAAGGCCGTGCCAAGCGCAACCTTCCAGAAGGTCCCGCTGCCGGTGGCCCGTCCCTACTGTGCGGCCAGCAAGGACTACGCCGAGCTGGTGAAAGAGATCTCCGGGAGGTGCTGAGGATGGAAAAGCGGAAATTTAACGTGATGGACGTGCTGGGTGAGCAGCTGGCCGGCGTGGCGGAGCTGAACACCTCCGGCCCGGAGCAGATCGAGTACATCGACATCAGCCTGCTGGACGGCGACGAGCGGAATTTCTACCAGCTGACGGACATTGACGAGCTGGCGGACAACATCCAGATGTGCGGCTTGCAGCAGCCTATCCGGGTGCGGGCCGGTGAGGGCGGACGGTTCACCATCGTCAGCGGCCACCGTCGCCGGGCCGCCTTGGCTCAGCTTGTGGAAAAGGGACTGGATCAGTTCCGCCGGGTGCCCTGCATCCGAGAGACGGACGATGCTTCCCCGGCGCTTCAGGAACTTCGGCTGATCTTCGCCAACAGCTCCACCCGCAAACTCACCAGCGCGGAGATCGGCGAGCAGGCGGAGCGGGTTGAGGCGCTTCTGTATCAGCTCAAGGAGGACGGTTTTGAGTTCCCGGAGGGCCGGATGCGGGACGTGGTGGCTGCCGCCTGCAACACTCACGGCTCCAAGCTGGCCCGGATCAAGGTGATCCGGGAGCGGCTATTGAGCAACTTCCGCACGGAGTGGGAGCGTGGGTCCATCCCGGAGCAGGCCGCCTATGCGCTGGCTCAGTTTCCGGCGGATATGCAGGAGCGGATTTCCGGAGCATTTATTCGGCTGCCCAACGGCCCCAAGTTGGAGCGGCTGCTGAAACTCTACAAGGAGGACGGTTACCGCTGGGATCCCTGCCTGACCTGTCCGGACGGAAATGCGTGCAGGCGGGGAGACGTTTTCCTCCGGCATGACGCGGATGCCCTCGCTTATGAGACCTGCGGCGGTAAGACGTGCTGTCTGGACTGCCGCCGGGCTACGGAGGAGTGTTACGCCTGCGACAATGCCTGCTCCAAGGCAAAGGCCAAGCGTAAGGAAAAACTGGACGCAAATAAGGCGGACGCGAAGAAGGCTACTGAAAAACATCAGCGGAAACTTGAGCGGGAACTCCAGGTCAGCGCGGCCCGTCTGGCCAGAGCGGCGGACGCTGCCGAACTGCCGGACACTGCGACTGCCATCTGGTCCCGATACGGCGGTGGCTACACGGTGGGCAAACTGCGGAAGTTTGCCTCCGGGGATTTTCAGGGCGAACACGTTTGGGTCAACGAGCTGGAGCCGGAGAATATCTACAACGTTGACAAGACGGCCAAGGCTCTGCACTGCTCCGCCGACTACATCGTGGGCCTGACGGACGAATTAACTGCACCAACATTACCGGAGGGCCAGCTGATGATTGCCGGATGGATGCCCGGCAGCACTACTCCGGCGGAGCCGGGCGAGTTCGCGGTATATATCGATCTGGATGGAAAGCTGATCCCTCAATTTTTTCGCTGGACGGGGAGCCGTTGGGAGATGCGCACAGGTACCGTGCCCCAGGTTCCCGTGGTCTGGTGGATGCGGCTGCCGCCTGTCCCAGCGGCAGGGAAAGGAGCGGACACATGAGATACACAGGGCGCGGGAAGCGCAGAAGCCGGGTCCTCCCGGTGCTGGCTCTGGCGGCCGCCGTGGCTGCCGTGATCCTGCTGACGGTAGCGGCCAAGGGCGTGGCCCTATGACCGCGCCTCCGTGCCTAAACTGCTCGGATCGCCGGATCGGATGTCACGATCCGGCGGTCTGCCCCCGGTGGGCGGCCTATGATGAGATCCATAGGGCAGAGCTGGCGGCCATGCCGTCCCGTAAGGAGTGGGTGGACATGGTGGAATACATTCATGACCGGCGGCGACGCTATATGCCGGGCCGCTGGAAAAAAGGGGACAAATCATGCTGAATCATATCGTACTGATGGGCCGTCTGACCCGTGACCCGGAGCTGCGGCACACCGGAAGCGGGCTGGCCGTGGCGTCATTCTCTCTGGCTGTTGACCGGGACTACAAGGGACAGTCCGGCGAGAAGGAGACGGACTTCGTGGACATCGTGGCGTGGCGCTCCACGGCGGACTTTGTGAGCAAGTTTTTCACTAAGGGCCGCATGGCCGTGGTGGAGGGCCGCTTGCAGCTCCGGGACTGGAAGGACAAGGACGGAAACAACCGGCGCTCCGCCGAGGTGGTGGCGGAGCATGTGTATTTTGGTGACAGCAAGCGGTCCGAATCGGACACAGCGTCCGCGCCGCTTGCGTCAGGGGACTTCCGGGAGATCTCGGAGGATGAGGAAGGAGAACTGCCGTTTTGAGAGATCAAGAACTCGTAAATGCCTTAAGATGCGTTTCAACAGCAGGCGGGCCAATGGGTGACTGCAAGAAATGCCCGTTTTACAAAACTGAGCCGGTCCCGGAAGATCTGGCGGGAAAAGTCAATTTGACAGAGTGGTCCTCCTGCGATGTTGACGCGGTGGGGCTTGCCGCAGCCGACCGGATCGCCAACCAGAGCACCCACATCGCGGCGCTCCAGAAGGAGATTGAGAAGCTGCGGGGGCAGGTGCCCCGGTGGATTCCAGTGGAGGAGCGGCTGCCTGAATATGGCGTCAGAGTTTTGGCAACCGATATGTACGAGGAAGATGACTGTACCGGGATCTGGACACGGGAAGAATACCCGGATGACCCAGAAGATGGTTGCTGGATTGATGATCGAGGCTGGTGGCATGCGTTCGATGATGTTACCCATTGGATGCCGCTGCCGGACAGACCGGAGGCGGAGAAAGCATTGGAGGCGATGAAGGATGAATAAGGCTGTTATGCTGAGCATCCGCCCCAAATGGGTGGAGAAGATCGTCAATGGTGAGAAAACCATCGAGGTACGGAAGACCAGGCCGCAGCTGGCGACGCCATTTAAGGCCTATCTGTACGTGACGGCGGGGAATCTGTCTTACAGATGCCCTAATGGGATGATCTGCCATTGTAACGGAGGGCGAGCGGTCATTGGGGAGTTTACCTGTGACCGGATTTACAAGATTGACAAGGATAGCACGGATTTTCTTTTTAAGGCCGGGGGACTATCCGTTTACAAGCAAGCTGCAGAAGAAAAGTGTGGCCTGTGTGTGGCTATGACAGGCGATGAGTTGCACGGCTATCTTGGACATTGCCAGGGCTACGGCTGGCATATCTCCGGCCTGCTGATCTATAACCAGCCGAAGGGGTTGGACGAGTTTACTCGTCTGCGTGAAACGAAATTTGGCTCGGAGCCGGTGACAATCAAGCGCCCGCCCCAGAGCTGGTGCTATGTGGAGGCGATGAAATAGTGGATTGCTTTAATCATTTATGCCCGTTTCGGGAAAATACGACAAGCAGCCTCAATAGATGCGAGTGTGTAGCATGTCCCAATAGATGCCCAAAGGATATGACATACAGCACGAGCAATCAAACGACGCAAACAGAATGGAACAGGAGGGTTGACAATGGCTGAATACATCAAGCGAAAAACTGTGATTGATCTAATCACACGTCGGTACGAAAATCCAGAAATCTGCACGAAGGAGATCAACAGTATTCCCGCCGCCGACGTGGCCCCGGTGGTGCATGGAGCGTGGCAAGTAACAGACAGATTTAAGGCCTGCAGCGTATGCGGATATGCTTTTGCTCGATTATTGCCAGACAAATACTGCCCCCACTGCGGGGCCAAGATGGACGGAGGTGCTGACCATGCGGATGATTGATGCGGATAAACTGGTTGATATGCTATATGACAATGAGTTTGCTGTACTTTGCCCGTTGGATGAAGTAAGCTGAGTAGTTGACGCTTGCCCTACTGTGGATGCCGTGGTCGTGACGCGGTGCAATGATTGTCGGGCATACAACAAACCGAAAACGGGATGGTGTGAAGTCCATCTTGACCGTGAACATCCGGACGATTTTTGCAGCTACGGCAAGAGAAAGGACGGCGGGGATGGCTAAACAATCCGCTTACTTACAGCGGCGGGAGGCGGAGCTGGACGCCACCTTCAACGCCGGGGCGGCGATGGCGATGCAGTTTGCCATGGACACGCTCCAGATGGCCCTCCACCAGACGGAGGGCTGGGGCTATGACCGGATCATGCGGATCACCCATAACTGGGTGGCCGTTCAGCGGGAATACAAACCGGCGCTGGACTGCCGAAACCCGGAGGCGGACGTCCGACAGGAGCACATGGATCGGGTGCTGGCGGAGATTATCAACGGGAAGGCGGAGCTGATCCGTTTCCCGGACAGATACCCGGATCTGAAAAAGATCAAATACGGGAGGTAAGGCATGGAAACTGAAAAAATGAGTTATGAACCAATAGAAATTGACCGCGTACCGTATATGGGCTTGGCAGATTGCAAGGACTGCCCGGAAAAACGCTCAACGGTCATTGAGCATCGGTTGTATGGTAATTCTGGCTGTGTGGCAGTTGATACGCATGTGGAATGCGCAAAACTGGATCTTTGCCTCAAACTCAAGCAGCGTTTGATGGAAAGCCTTCGGGATGGGATCATCTGCGGGGAGGGCGACAGTAAGCCGCTGGGCCTGAGCCGTGCGGAGCCTCCTGCCGATGACTGATCCGTTTGTGTGCGTCAGGCAGCGGGCGGGGCCGTTGGTCAAGGCGCTGGTAACGGACAACTACGGATATCTCCGTCGCTACGGGCCAGGGGCGGTGCGGGGCCGGTGCGGGCCGGCCCTCAGCCGCACCACCGTTGACAAGCTAGAACTCCGGCTGGCGCTGTTTGGCTATGACGGTATTTTTTACACGCTGACCTTTGACGATGACCACCTCCCGCCGGATCGGGCCGGGGTGGATCGGATCTGGGACGCATTTGCAAAGCGTCTCAGGCGGTGGCAGCGCGGACCGGTGGACTACTACGTTTACCGGGTGGAGGGTCTTCACGGTGACCACCGGCTCCACATCCACGTGTTTCTCCGGGATCGGGACTTCCCGCCGGCCGTGGTACAGTACCTCTGGCGGACGTGGGGCAATGCCTACGATGTGCGCTGGGACCGGACGCGGGTGCTGTCAGAGGGCGGCTACCGTGGGCTGGCGATCTATTTTACCAAGGAGATTCCGGAGGTGGGGCGCCACCCGTGGGGCTGCTCACGGGCGCTGAGTAAGTACCTTCCGCCTCCGGAGGTGACCACCTGCAAGAGCGGCATGGTGCGGCTGCCCAAGGGCGCCACGCCGCTGTCCATGCAGGGCCGGGACCGGCCTCAGCTGGGCGGGTGGGGGCTCTATGGGTATAGCCGGTATCTGCTCCCGGAAAAATAGCGCTTTTATTTTAATAACAAAGTTTAGTATATCTATCTATAGATAGCGTATCCTCTTGAAACCTACGGAATATCTACGGACAACCGCAAGAAAGTGAGGGAAAAGCCTTGATTCCAGCCAGAAACGGTGATAAAATAAGCACAAAGGACGGATGGTTGACTTGCCCGATCTGCAAGCGCAACCACCGACTGCTGAGGATCACAGACGCCACCAGGGCGAGAGGCCTGCCGGTCTACTGCCGGACGTGCCACATCGAGGTGATCCTGGATATCGACGAAGGCCAGAGCGTCAAGCGCCAGAGCCAATGACTCCCCGGAGGGGGCGTTATTGGGTCCGGCGCTTTTGTTTTTACCCGGAGGTGATAGCCCGTGGCACAGAAGCCGCTGAGACCGTGTTTATACCCGGGCTGCTATCGGCTGGTGCCCGGCGGGTACTGCGCAGAGCACCAGCCGAAGCCCAAGGAGCGGAGCCAGGAGGCGCAGGCCTGGCGCTGGATGTACCAGACACAGGACTGGAAGACGCTGCGCAGTGAGCAGCTCCTTCGGGAGCCGTGGTGCCGTGAGTGTGCTCAGCATGGCATCCGGACGAGGGCCACGGACGTGGACCACATCCGGGACCACAAGGGCGACTGGGCTGTGTTCACGGATCCCGGCAACCTCCAGAGCCTTTGTCATCGCTGCCACAGCCGCAAGACTGCGGCGGAAATGAGCAAAAACAGATCACTTCGGCGGCGCTGATTGCGGCGGAAATCGGCGAACGCTTGGGCGCACGGAAGCCCAGGCCCGCGCCTGCGGGGTTCCTTGCACCCTCCCCCCCGGCCTGTTGAAGTTTTCACCGCTGCCGGAAATACCGCGGGCCCCCCTCCGTGCGGGATTTTTTCCCCACGGGAGATCTCGGCGAAGATTCGGCGGCAGTCCGGCGGCAATCCGGCGGCGAGAAAACGGGGCGGATCGGCGAGGCAAAGGCGCTGCGGGAGCGCAGCGCGAAGGCACAAAACGCTGCGAAAGCGCAGCGGGAATTGAATCACATGGCATAGACCAAAAGCCTGAAAGGCAAGAGTCAGCACGCACCGGAGACCGGTGCGCGTCGGCCCTTGCCTTTTTTGTTTTCCGGCTTGTGACCCGGCCCCTGTGCCGGTATTCATCCTTTCTTCCCTTCCCTTCCGGTCTCCGTGCCCTACCACGGAGGCCGGGTCATGAGCCGGAGCTGCCGCCCTGCCTGCGCCGAAGGCCTGCGCTGGATGCGCGGGGTATTGACGTAGACGCGGTGGGGCGGCACGGTCCGAATCGGACACATTTCCCCGACGCACACGGCGGCGTTCGCGCCGCAGCGGGTTTGATATCCTCCTGCGGCGGCCCTGGCTGCCATGCGAGGGTCGCCGTGTGCGCCGGGTATCACAACAGGAGGATCAGCATGGCAAAGAAAAAGACACCCGGCGGTACTGCCGGAAAGGGCGGCGTCAACCCGGCGCCGACGAGAGACGATCAGACGGTGCGGATTGCAGCGGAGCAGCTCACCATGGTCCCCATTGACGATCTCATCCCCTACGCGAACAACGCCAAGAAGCACGGCGTTAAGCAGATCAACCAGCTCCGGGCCAGTCTGCGGGAGTTCGGCTTCGTGACGCCGGTGCTCATCGATTTTGACAACAACATCATTGCCGGCCACGGTCGGGTGGAGGCCGCCAGAGCGGAGGGCATGAACGAGGTGCCCTGTGTGGTGGTGACCAACCTGTCGGAGGCCCAGCGCAAGGCCTACATCCTGGCAGACAACCGTCTGAGCGAGACGGCAGTATGGGACACGGAACTACTGAAAATCGAGCTGGAAGGCCTGGAGGCTTTGAACTTCGACACCGGGATCGCCGGCTTTGATGCGGAGAGCTTCGCAGAGATCGAAGCAAGCCCCTCCGGCCATACGGCTGCTGAAGATGCAGCGGAGCCGGAAGGTAAGCACTTCTGGGGCGACGAGGAGGGCGAAAGCTCCGAGGAATACGAGGCGTTTACCGATAAGTTTAAGGCCAAGAAAACAACGGATGATTGTTTTACTCCTGAGATCGTTTATGACGCCGTCAAGGATTGGGCTATATCGCATTATAAACTGGGTGATGCTCAGATCCTCCGCCCGTTTTACCCAGGCGGTGATTATGAGCACGAGGACTACCCGGAAAGCTGCGTGGTGATCGACAATCCGCCATTTTCCATTCTTTCGCAAATTTGCAGATTCTTCGATGAGCATAGCATCCGCTACTTCTTGTTTGCTCCAGCACTGACGCTGTTTTCCACAAATGCGGGAAAATCAAACTATGTGCCTGTTTCGGCCTCGGTTACATACGAAAACGGTGCCCGCGTTAATACTTCCTTTGTCACAAATTTGGGGGGGTGGCGTGTGGAGATTTCCGGGGAGTTGTTCTCTTTGATAAACGAGGCTGATAAACGTAACCGGGGTGAATCCCAGATTGAGCTTCCGGGGTACATTTATCCGCGCAACGTTTTATGCGTTCAGGATTTTGATCTTGCGAAGCATGGCCAGTCATTGTGTTTTTCCGATGAGGATCTTCAATTTACACGAGCTCTGGATGCCCAAAAGGAAAAAGGCAAGGCCATTTTTGGCGGCGGCTTCTTGTTGTCAGAGGCGGCGGCTGCTAAGAAATCCAAAGCAGAAGAAGCCGCGTTGGAAGTCATGAGCGCGCGTTTTGCTGCCATTTCTGAATCTCAGCAAAACTCCCGCATGTCAGCGGATGGAAAAATCATTTGGCCATTATCTGACCGCGAAAAGGCGCTTGTAAAAAGCCTTGGAAAGCGAGGCGGCGCTGAATGACCGTGCAGGAGGCTGAGCGGATCATTGCGCGGACCAGCAGCCCGTACCTGAAACGGGACATGCAGCGGTTTATCAGAAACCAGCGGAGAAAGGAGGGCCGGAATGGCCGGGAAAAGACAACCGACAGATGTGGTGATCGCCAACGGGCGAAAGCACCTGAGCCGCGCCGAGGAAGCGGAGCGGCGGGCCGGTGAGGTGAAGGTCTCCCCTGCCAAGACGGCCAAGCCGCCCAAGTGGCTGCCGGAGACGCTGAAAAAGGACTTCCGGGCCATCGGCAAGCGGCTGATCGCCTCCGGGCTTTACACGGAGCTGGACGCCGACACCCTGGGCCGCTATCTGGTGGCCCAGCACCAGTGGCTCATTGCCACCGGCGAGGCAGAGAAGGCGCTGGCCCAGCGAGACCAGGAAGGCGCTGACGGCTGGGGCAAGATCCAGGAGCGATACTTCAAGCAGGCCCGGAACTGCGCCAACGATATGGGCCTGACCGTCACCAGCCGCTGCCGCCTGGTGGTGCCGGATACCGGCAAGCAGGCAACGGAGGACAGCAACCCCATGCTGGAGCTGATCCGGGGAGGCATGGATCGGTATGCCTGAGATGCTGACGCTATACCCCGGCATCGAGGTACCGACGCCGGATGACGGCGCGGAGCTGCGATACAACCAGGTCGAAGTGAACCGTGTGGAGAAATTCTTTTCCATGCTGGTGTTTGGCCAGAACCAGTGGGCCGGTCAGCCCTTCCACCTTCTGGAGTGGGAGCGGCGGGCCATCCGGGAGTTCTTCGGCATCCAGATCCGCAACGATCGCGGCCAGTGGGTGCGATACCGCCGGTTTCTGTATGACGAGATCGCCAAGAAAAATGGCAAGAGCGAGTTTGCGGCAGGGCTGGGGCTGAATCTGCTGGTGAATGACGGCGAAAGCCGCCCGCAGGTGGGCATCTTCGCGGCCGATAAAACCAACGCGGATATCATCTACCAGTGCGCCAAGTACATGGTAGAGCACACGGCACTGGGCCAACCGGCACACCGGCCGCTGGCATGGTGCCGGGACAGCGTCCGAGAGATCCGCACCCGCTTCGGCGGCATGATGAAGGTCTACAGCAGCGACGCCGACACCAAGCACGGTTTCAGCTTTTCGGCCATCATCATCGACGAACTGCACGCCCAGCCAAACCGGCGGCTGTGGGACGTCCTGACGGTTGGTTCCAACGCGGCCCGGCTCCAGCAGGCGGTGATTGTGCTGACCACGGCCGGAGATGATCCGGATCGTAAGTCCATCGGCTGGGAGATCCATGAGAAGTGCCGCAGGCTGCTGGCATGGCGGCGGGGTGAGCCGGAGCGTCCCATGGATGAGGACGATCCGCAGTGGCTCCCAATCATGTACGGCATTTCCACCCTGACGCAGGACGATCCGGACAGGATCGCGGAGCTGGACATCTATGACGAGGCGCTGTGGAAAACCTGCAACCCCAGCTATGGCGTGACAATCCAGCCCCGACAGTTCCGGGATGACGCCCGGGCGGCTAAGGCCAGCGAGGCAGCGGAGCGAAATTTTCGGTGGCTGCGGCTGAACCAGTGGATCAGCACCAAGGACGTGGGCTGGTTGCCCCTGACACTTTACGATAAGACCCAGATCGGCCCCTCCGCCAAGGCGGAGCGGGAGGCGTGGGTGGAGGAGCATCTGACTGGCAAGACCTGCTACGGCGGGCTGGATATGTCCCTGCGGACGGATCTCAGCGCTCTGGTGCTGGTGTTCCCGCCCCAACCGGGACTGGATCAAGGCGTGGCCCTGTTCCGGGCGTGGCGGCCCCTTGAGGGCGTGACGGAGGCGGAGCAGCGGGACCATGTCCCATACCGGGACTGGGAGCGGGCCGGGTTTCTCACCCTTTGCCAGGGTGACATGATCGACAACCGGGACGTGATCGCGGCCATTCTGGACGCCAAGGAGCGGTATGACCTGCGGGCGCTGGGCATCGACCAGTACCTGACGGCCACCATGACGCCGCTGCTCCAGGACGAGGGCGTGGAGATCATCGCCATCCCCCAGACCATGGCGGGCATGAGTCCGGCGATGAAGGAGCTGGAGGGGCTGATCCGGGAGCACAAGATGCTCCATGTCCACAACACCTGCGCCCGGTGGTGCTTCGGCAACGTGCGGTGCGCGGTTGACGGCAATGAGAACCAAAAACCGATGAAAAACCGAAGTATCGGGCGTATCGATATCACGGTGGCGTGGATCATCTCCGTGGCAGCGTGGATCGTTAAAAGAAATCAGAAGCCGGATCTGGCGGCGGCTATGAGCCGCCCCGGTTTTAGCTTATAACACGGTCCGATTCGGACCGGAAAGGAGACCGCATGAAAAAAGTAAAGAGCGCTCTGGCCCGGTTCGGCCCGGACGTGCTGCTGGTCTGCGGCGTGGGCACCGTGGCCGTGGGCTTCGGGATGATCTGGCTGCCGCTGGGCGTGATCGTGGCCGGCGGGGCGCTGATCGCCTTCTCCCTGCTGAGCGGTCCGGGAGGTGATGAGCAGTGAGCATGACCAACAGGCTGCGGATGGCCGTCAGCCGACCGCAGCAGGTACGGAATGACGTGACCGTCAAGACGCTGGCGGCATCCGGCGGGCTGGCCGTGGGTGAGCTGACCGAGACCACCGCCCGGAAGCTGAGCGCGGTGGACGGGTGCATGGAGATCCTGAGCAACTCCATCAGTAAGCTGCCCAACTTCGTGATGGACGGCAAGACCCGAGAGCACGTGGACCATTACCTTCTGCGGCTGCTGAATGTCCGGCCCAACGAGGCCATGACGCCCAGCATCCGGCGGAAGGTGCTGGAGAACAGCCGGAACGAGGGCGGCAACGGCTATGACTGGATCATCCGAGACCCCCGGACGGGGATCATCCAGGAGCTGATCCCGGTGCCCTGGTGGCTGGTTCAGCCCTGGCGGGATAAGGCCGGGCGGGTGTGGTATACCGTGACCCATCCTGTGACCGGCACGCCCATGGTGCTGCCCAACGAGGATATCTGCCACTACAAGGCCACCACACGGGACGGCCTGACGGGCATCTCGCCCCTGCGGCGGGCCAGAGAGGTGCTGGCAGCGGCACAGGCGGCGCAGGCGTATGATCTGGCGTTTTACGCCAACGGCGGCCAGCCCAGCGGCGTGCTGGAGACCGACAGCGATCTGGGCGGCTGGGCAGAGGACGTGAACGGCAAGCACATCCAGAACGCGGACGGCAGCTATCAGACCCGAAAGGACCTGCTGCGGCATGAGTGGGAGAAGGTCCACGCCGGACCCAACAACAGCCATCGGGTGGCCATCCTGGATCTGGGGCTGAAATACACCCCCATTGCCGCCACCAACAAAGACGCCCAGTTTGTGGAAAACAAAGAGGTCACCATCCGGGACATCGCCCGGTATTTTGGGGTCCCCCTCTACAAGCTGCAGGAAGGCAAGCAGGCCTATGGCAGCAACGAGCAGAACGCCATTGAGTACGTGGTGAGCACCCTCCATCCTATTGTGAACCAGTACGCGGAGGAGCAGACGTGGAAGCTGCTGACAAACACGGAGCTGCGGTATGGCTTGGAGATCCGGATCAACATGATGGCAGAGCTCAAGGGCGACACGGCCAGCCGTGGCGCCTGGTACACCAACCAGAGAAACAACGGCGTGTTTTCCGTCAACGATATCCGGGCACTGGAGGACCTGCCGGATGTGGAGGGCGGCGATGAGCGCCGGGAGAGCCTGAACTATGTCCCCTTGAAGGACTGGGCACGGCTCAGTGAACAGAGAAACGGAGGGAACGCAAATGCGGGTAACACTTAACGGCATCGTCGCAGCCGATGACGATGTGGAGATCTACCAGTGGTTTGGTTTTGCGGCTTTTTCGCCCAAGGCGGTGCGGGACGCGGTAGCGTCCACCCCGGAGGGCGAGGAGCTGGTGCTGGAAATCAACAGCGGCGGCGGCAGCGTATTCGCCGGGTCTGAGATCTACAGCGTTTTGAGATCTTCCGGCATCCACACGGTGGCAGAGGTCCAGAGCTTGGCTGCCAGTGCGGCCAGCTACATGTGCCTTGGTTGCGACGAGGTGCAGATCTCCCCGGTGGCACAGATGATGATTCATCTGCCGTCCACCTGCACAGAGGGCAACCGGACGGATCACATGCAGAGCATCCAGATGCTGGACAGCACCCGGGAGGCCATCCTCAACGCCTACGAGCTCAAGGCCGGCGGCAAGGCTGACCGGGCGGAGTTCCGGCGGATGATGAACGCCGAGACGTGGCTGACGCCTCAGGAGGCCGTGGACTGCGGTCTGGCAGACGGTATCATCGGCGAAACGGCCAGTATTGCCCCGCAGAACGTGATGAACGCCATCGGCAGCGGCATCCGGGCACTGGGATGCGTCGGGATGCCGGACATCACGGAGCTGCGGGCCAGATACATGGCGGAGCAGCACCCCACGCCGGAGACGGACCCGGCACCCACAGCATCAACGGGCGGTGAGCCCGATGCAGATACCGGAGACTGGCAGGCACAGGCCCGCCTGGATCTGGAAAAAATCAGATTTTAAACGGAGGTAGCAAAACATGAACAATCTCAGACGCGATCTGGTGGATCTGACCACCCAGCGCACCGCCCGTCTGGAAGCCGCGCAGGCGGCTCTGGATGCGGGCAACCAGGCGGACTACGATTCCGCCATGGCGGATGTCCGTGATTTCAACGGCCGCATCCAGAACATTCAGGATCTCATCACCGAGCAGGACCGCCAGATCATGGCCGCTCCCGCTCCCGCCGGTGCAGAGGCCCGCGACATGGCCGAGGAGCGCGGCCATGCCCTCATGGCCGGCAAGGCCGTGACCTTCACCGCCGACGAGACCCGCCGGGCCGTGATGAACTCCATCACCCTGGCCACCGGTACTGTGGTGGAGCCCACCGGCGCCGGCAGCAACATCCGGGACCCTCTGGGCAACGTGGTCTCCTCCATCGTGGATCAGGTGTACGTGCAGAACCTGACCGGCATGGGCAGCTTCCTGGAGCCCTATGTGATCTCTGAGATCGATGCCAAGGGCGGCAAGGTTACCACCAACGCCGGCAAGGCCCGCACCACCAGCACCGACCCCAACTTCGGCGTGGCCAAGATCAGCCCCTACGAGCTGAACGTGACTCAGTTCGTGGATCGCAACATCTCCCGGCTGAGCCCTGCCGACTACTACGACAAAATCTACAACATGGCCATGCGGGCCATGCGCCGGAAACTGGCCGGCCTGATCGTCAACGGCGACGGCCAGGCTTCCCCCGACATGTTCGGCATCAAGAACGCCAAGAACGTGGCGGGCGCTGCCATTGCCGCCAATGTGGACATCTCCGCCATCGATGAGAACCTGCTGGACACCCTGTTCTTCAAGTACGGCAGCGACGAGGCCATCGGCCAGAACGCCCGCCTGTTGCTGAACAAGTCGGATCTGGCGGCCATCGGCAAGCTGCGCAACAGCGACAAGCAGCGGGTGTTCAAGGTCAACCCCGCCACGGGCAACCCCAACATCGGCACCATCGAGGACGGCGGCAACATCGTGCCCTACACCATCGTCAGCGACCTGACCGCCCTGTCTGCCTCCACCGCTGGCAGCGCTGCCATCCAGACCATGCTGTACGGCGATCCCGCCAACTACGAGCTGGGCCTGTTCGGCGACTACACCGTGCGGGTGGATGACAGCGTGAAGGCTGTGGAGCGCATGGTCACCATCCTGGGCGACGCCATGGTGGGCGGCAACCTGATCGTGGACAAGGGCTTCGTTATCGCGAACCTGCCCAAGTCCGGCGGCTGATCGGAGGGGTGACGGATGGCGGCGTTTAGTGACCGGCAGGCCAGCATCCTGAGCTACTGCCGGATCGACGATCCCACGCCGGAGGACCTGGCCCTGCTGGAGGGTTTCCATGCGGACGCCGTCAGCTACATGCGCAACGCGGGCGTGGCGGAGCCGGAGGCCGGTTCCGCCCGTCTGCCCCAATACAATACCTGCATTCTGGCGCTGGTGCTGGACGCCTGGGACAGCCGGGGCACTCAGACCGCCGACAAGGCGTTTGCAGACAACCCGGCTTTCCGGCGGCGGCTGAACCAGCTGAAGCTGACGGAGCCGGTGCGGTCCGAATCGGACACGGAGGGCTGATATGGACGTGAATGCTGGAAAGCTGAATAAGCGGGTGGAAATCGTGCGGATCTCCACCGCGCCGAATGCGGACGGCTACGCAGCCCCCACGGAGACGGTGATCCGGCGCCCCTGGGCGCAGTTCTCCCGGGTCAGCGGCTCCGAGGCGCTGCGGCAGGGCGCGGACATGGGCGACGTCAAGGTCCGGTTCCTGATCCGCTCCGGACATACGGCCATCAGCCGGAAGGACCGGGTGCGGTACAATGGCGCGGACTACGAGATCGAGTACGTCAATGACTACGGTGACAGCGGCGAGTATACGGAGCTAATCGCCAGGCTGCTGACGGCGGGAGGCTGAGTATGAGCATCAACGAGACCATCATCCAGGCGGTGACGCCCATCGTGCCGGTATGCGTTCCGGATGTGTACCGGCCCGACGCTAAAGAGACTCCGGCAGAGGTCTACTGCGTGTTCAATTATACGGAATCTCCGAATGTGTTCGGTGACGATGAGCCGCAGGCCATTCGGTATCTGATCCAGCTGCACTTGTATCTGCCGCTGGGGCAGACGCCGATCCGCCTGAAACGGCAGCTCCGGCGGGCCATGCTGGACGCCGGTCTTGCGGTTGGGGATTATATCAACGCCAGCGATCTGGAGGGCCAGCACTACGTGCTGGAGTGTCAGGCGCTGGATCTGGAGGTGGGCTGATGGGCTTCACGGTCAGAGGGCTTGACGAGTTCTCCCTATCCCTTCAGGAGCTGGCGGAGCTTCCGAACGCGGTACAGGATGACATGCTGGAGGCCGGAGCCGCAGTTGTGGCCAAAGCCCAGCGAGACAAGGTGATGGCCTACGGCATCTATGACCGGGAGAGCACCCAGCATGTGGCGGATTCCATCAAGCCGGGCAAGGTGAAACTGAAAAAGGGCGAGCGGGTCATTTATGTCAGCCCAACAGGCAAGCGGAAGCGGGGCAACACAGAGACCCGCAACGCGGAGATTCTATTCGTCAATGAGTTCGGCAAAAAGGGCCAAAGCGCCCGGCCTGCCGTGCATGACGCCAACGAGGCCAGTGCGGAAGCCACCACGCGGGCAGAGTTCGAGGTTTATGACAGGTGGCTGAAATCCAAAAATCTGTAAGGAGGAAACCATGGGCAACAAAGCAGTTAAAACACCTCTTGGTATGGTGTCCAGTTACTTTTTCCCCTTTGCCAGTGAGCCGGTTGGCACCCATCCGATCTACGGCGAGAAGGTGGACATGGGCGCAGCCGTCAAGGGCTATCTGAGCCTGACCACGGCCTCCGGCGACATCACCGGCGATGACGCCATGCTGCTGTATTTTGAGCAGTTCGTCTCCGGCCAGGTGGACGTGGAGACCACGCTGAGCGATCTGGAGGTCAACGCCAAGCTCTACGGCCACAGCTACAAGGCAGGCCGCGAGACCGCCAAGGGTGAGGACAGCGCCCCCAACGGCGCTTACGCCTTCATCGAGCCGATCCTGAAGAAGGACAAGACCCTGGTCTACCGAGCCTCGTTCTTCTACAAGGTCACGGCCATGCTGAGCGCGGAGAAGCAGGAGGCGGACACCCGCAAGAGCGACTTCAATCCCAAGATGAACGCGGTGAGCCTGCGGGTGATGAAGGACAACGCGGACGCATGGCGTGAGCGGCAGGAGTTCCCTACCCAGTCCGAGGCGGAGGCGTTCATCGACTCTCTGGCGGGCGGCACGGCGGCTTACAGTGTGACCATCACCCATATCGGCACCGGCACCAGCGATCCCGGCGAGGGCACCACCTATGTGACCGCCGGGCAGAGCCTGGCCATCGACTTCGGCACCAAGGACCCCACGGCGCTGTATGACAACGCCACCAATGTGACCAGCAATCTGGCCGCGCACAAGTACACCGTAAGCTCCATTGCGGCGGCTCACGAGATCGTGGCCGTCTGGAGCGCCTGATCTTTATCTTTACCGCAAGGACGGCCCGCACCGGGCCGCCCTTGCAGGAGGTTTTGCCATGCGATACGTTACGTTTGATTTCGACGGCAGCCCTCTGCCGCTCATGCTGACGGCGGGGGCGCTTTTTGATATTTATGACCGATTCGGCGTCCATGACAATATCCTGCGGGCCACCGGGGCCATGGAGGACACCCCCCAGGGCTGGATGGCCTGCTGTGAGCTGGCGGAGCTGCTGATGCAGCAGGCGGCACTGTGGCGCAAGCGGCAGGGCTATGCCGACCGCAAGCGGACGGGCTGGCCGTTACGCTCTCAGGACCGGGCAGCGGTCCGCACCGCCGTGCGGCAGGCCATTGCGCGGGGCTTTTACCGGGCCGTGCCCTCCGGAGAGGACGCCGGGGAGGTCAACTTAGTTCTGGCGGCCCGGGAGGATGAGCGGGCGGAGGATCCGGAGCGGCTGCGGGTCGGGTTTCTGGCCGTATGCGCCGCCCGGCTGCATCTGGCCCCGGCAGACGCCCTGCTGCTGACGCCGGGCGAGTATCTGGATATGGTGACGCTTTTGAGCGGCGGAGAGGAGGGAGACTATGGCGGTCCGGCAGATTACAACTGAGATTTCGATCAAAAACGAGGCGGAATTTCGGAAGCAGATGAAGGCTGTGAACAACAGCCTTTCCGGGATGAAGTCCGAGATGGCCAAGGTCTCCGCCGAGTTTGACGGCCAGGCCAACAGCGCCGAGGCGCTGCGAAAGAAACAGGCCATTTTACAGCAGCAATATGACCAGCAGAAGGAGAAGGTCCAGGCACTGGCCCGGATGCTGGAGAGCGCCAAGAGCGCCTACGATGAGAACAGCGATGTGGTTCTGAGCTACCAGCGGCAGCTGAACACGGCCACGGTGGAGCTGATCAAGTTCGACCGGGAGCTGAAGAACACCGACAAGTATCTGGATGAGGCCGCCCAATCCGCAGACGGTACGGCGTCCAGCATCGATGAATTCGGCAAGGCCGTCAAGGACGCCGGGGATGAAGGCTCCGACGGCATGGGCCAGCTCAAAGAGGCTTTCAGCCAGCTGGGCGAGGCAGCCAAGAGCGGCGACATCAACGGCGTTGTAACGGCTCTGGGCTCCATGAAGGGGCTGCTGGCGGGCGGCGCCGCCGTGGCCGGGGCCAAGGCTCTGGCGGACGGCATCATCAACATCACGGAGTCCACCAAGGAGTACCGGACCATTTTAGGGACGCTTGAGACCTCCAGCAAGCAGGCCGGTTACACCCAAAAGCAGACCACGGAGATCTACAAGAAGTTTCAGGCGGTTCTGGGCGACACGCAGAAGGCCGCCACGGCTACCGCCAATCTTCAGGCGCTAAAGCTAAGCCAGGAGGATCTGACGGTGCTGATGGAGCAGGCCATCGGCGCATGGGCTACCTACGGCGACTCTATTCCCATCGACAGCCTGTCCGAGAGCATCAACGAGACGGTGCAGGTGGGCAAGGTCACCGGCGTCTTTGCGGACGCCCTCAACTGGGCAGGCACCAGCGAGGACGAGTTTAATGAGCGTCTGGCGGCCTGCGCCGATACCACCGAGCGGGCCAATCTGGTGCTGACGCAGCTATCAGAGCAGGGCTTACAGGCCACCGGGCAGGCGTGGGTGGAGAACAACCAGGACATCATCGCCGCCAACACCGCCCAGGAGGCCATGAATGAATCCATGGCCCAGCTGGGCGAGGCGCTACAGCCTGCGGCCAGTTTCCTGCTGGAGTACGGATCTGCTCTGGTGGACGTGGCAACGATGGGCGTCAACGCTCTTTCAAGTTTGGTGGAGTGGTTCGACAATCTTTTCAACGCGCAGCAAAAGGCCACGCAGGCCAGCTTTGAGGCCATCGACAGTCAGTACAGTCTGGCGGACTACCAGGCCAACGGTCTGGTCAACGCCGGCGGTGTCATCGACTATGCAGCCGCCAAGCGGATGCAGGACGCCGGGACATTCAAGCGGGCCGCCGGCGTCTCACGAAGCGACGCCCTCAAACGTGGATGGAAGCTCAGCCCTATCAACGGCTCCCACGCCGACGGGCTGGATTACGTCCCCTTTGACGGCTATGTGGCGGAGCTGCACCAAGGCGAGGCGGTGCTGACCTCCGGCGAGGCCAGTTTCCTCCGCAGCGCCATGGCGGCGGGGCGGACGCTGGGCGGCAGTCAGCGGAGCAGCCGGGGCGTGTCCGATTCGGACACCGGCGGCAGCGGCGGCACGCCGAAGGTCTATGACCTGACGATCCCGGTGGAGCTGACCATTGACGGCGCCACCTTCGCCCGAAAGGAATACAAGTACCGCATCGCAGAGGACAACCGCCGGGGCGTCTCTTTGGCGGGGAGAGGAGGCAGCCGATGACACGGCCACCCTATATCGTAGACGGCGTGGATTTCACGGACTATGTCAACCGCTGGCAATACTCCGTGGGCTATGTGTACCGGGAGGGGTCCAACGCGGCCCTGCGGCTCAGCGGCTTACAGCCCCGGGATTTGCTGGCCATCAAGACCCGGGTCTCCGTGACGGTCAATGACCAGCAGGGGCCGCAGCTGGCGGCGCTGCTGACGGCGGTGCTGAAGAACTACGTGCAGCTCACCTACTTTGAGCCCAAGGACAACGCCGTCCGGACGGCCACCTTCATGCCCACGGTGGAGGAGGTCAGCATCCCGCCGGTGCCCGGCTCCGTCCGATGGGGTAAGGGCTTCCGGATCACCATGGAGGAGGCGTGACGATGGCAGTCAACGAGATCCGCTACAAGGGCGTCAGCTACGCCACGGACGATGATATCAAGGTCCCCTCCGGGATCCTGTACGAGGTCAAGGCCCTCCGCTCCGACAGTCTGGAGGCCAACAGCCTCACCGTCACGGTGTTTTCCAACAACAAGGCCATCATGGGCTTCGCGAAAAATGACAAGGTGGAGTATTTCCGGGATGGCTGCCGGGTGGGCGTGTACTATCTCCAGACGGTGGAGCGGGTCGGCAGCGACGCCTATACGCTCTCCGCTCTCTCCGCACTGGGACGGCTCATCACCATGCGCCACGTGGGCGGCATCTACACCGGCCAGACGGTGGCGGAGGTAGTCCCCCAGATCTGCGGCCCGGTGGCGGTGATGATCGAGAGCGTATACGCCAGCCGCAAGCTGTACGGCTACCTGCCGTACAGCAACCCGGACACCCGGACCGGCAACGGCCGCAGCGCCCGGGATAACCTCTCCCAAGTGCTGTTTGCCATCGGTGCGTCTCTGGGGACTGACGAGAACGGCGTCATGCGGGTGGAGAAGCTGTGGGACGGCGTCTCTGCCACGATCACGGCGGACCAGATCAACGAGGACAGCTGCTCCACCGTGTATGAAACCCCGGTGAGCGCCGTGGAGATCACGGAGCACCAGTGGGTAAAAAGCCAGGATACCGTCACCCTCTTTGAGGGCACGGCAGAGGACGGCGCTCTGGTGACGTTTGAGGAACCCGCTCACAGTCTGACGGCGGAGGGCTTTGCCATCACCGAGCAGGGGGACAACTACGCCATCCTGTCCGCCGGGACCGGCACCCTCACTGGCAAGAGCTACAACCACCTGACCCGCATCGTCCGCCGGACAGTGACGGAGGGAGCCGAGGAAAACGTGGTGACGGTGAGCGACGCCACGCTGGTGTCCCTCACCAACAGCGTGGACGTGGCCAAGCGCATGGCGGACTACTACCGCCACCGGGAGACCATCCGGGTGGACGTGGAGCCCGGCACGGAGCGGGCGGGCAGAGTGGTGCAGATCTTCCACCCCTGGGACAAGCAGATGGTACAGGCCTGCGTGGAGAGTCGGGAGACGGTGATCTCCGGCATCCTCAACAGTCAGACCAGCGCGCTGGTGGGCTTCACCCCGGCACAGCCGGAGGCGGCGGAGTATCTGGACGAGCGGGTAGTCCTCACCGGCTCCGGCGAGTTCCAGATCCCGGAAGGCACCACAACGATCCACTATGTGATGATCTCTGCCGGACAGGGTGGGCGCTGCGGCGAAAAGGGCGAAGATACCCAATCGGGGCCTAAGTTCTCGTGGACAAACCCGGTTTTTGAGGATCGGGTAGACGGATACGCGTTGGCGCTGGGTGGCAAGGGCGGTCCCGGCGGCAAGGGCGGCATGGGCGGCAGGATCGTAGAGGGCGATCTCGACGTGTCCCAGCTGAAAAGCCTTGCCTATGCTTGCGGAAAAAGCGGCAAGGGCGCTGAATTCAGCCCGGACGATCTCCCCGGCATGGACGGCACGGATACGGTGTTCCACGGCATGACTACGGCGGGCGCGTCTGCCCCCGATTGGGGCTTCACCGACCCCATCACCGGGGAGCAGTTCGGCGGCGTCGGTGAGGACGGCCTCCCTGGCGGAGACGGTGCCGGACGTAATCCGTCTGTGAGTGAGTACACAGATGATAGCGTTCAGCAATACGTCAATGGCACGATTGCTTATGACGAGGACGGAAACGCTTTTACCCCCGGCCCTGTGGCTGGCAGCGAGGGAAAAGTCAGTATGACCAGAATCGCATCAACAAGCACCCCGCGCAGTTTCGGCTGGTACAGCTCCGGTCTGGGCGGCGGACCGGCGGCGGGAGCCAACGGCAAATCCGGATCCTCCGGACGCGGCCTGCCGGGCGAGACAACCGTTAATGTGACCGGCGGCTCCGGTGCGGACGGCATGACGGCCACGCTTACTCCCTCCAAGCCGAGGCGGTACGGCAGGGGCGGACGTGGCGGCTACGGAGGCGGCGGCGCAGGCTCCGGCGGAATTGCCGTAAAGAACGGAAACGGCACCATTACCCCCGGCACTCCCGGCTCCGGCGGTTTAGGCGGCCCGGGCGGCCCAAGCGCGGACGGCTGTGTTATTTTGTACTACCGCAAATTCGGGCAAGCCAAAGCAGGGCCGCTGGTACAGAAGGGCGGCGGGCTGTTTTTTGACCGCTTGAACAAACTTTTCATCGTGTGAGGTGATTCCAATGACGATTGAACAGAGAGTCGCAGTCTTGGAGGAAATTTTCTCCAAGATCCAAGACTATTACACATCCGCCTACTCCGGCGAGGAAATCGACGCGCGGCTGGCGTCCGCCGGTGTGCCTATCGGCATCACCAAGGAGTACAAGAGCGTGGCCGAAATGAACCAGGACTTCACCGGTACGGACGTCCAGCGCGGCCAGTTCGTCCTGATCCTGCCGGACAGCACGGCCTCCGCGGACTATGGCAAGGTGTACCTCAAGGGCACGGCCAACTGGGTGCCTGCCTTTACGCTGACCACGCTCACGTCCATCAAAGGTCCCATTGGCCCTCCCGGCAAAAAGGGCGACAAGGGCGATCCCGGCGAGGCCGGTTCCAGCTTCGTCATTCTGGGCTACTTCGACACGCTGGACGCCCTCAAGGCAGCCGTCCTAAATCCCAAGGCCGGTGACGTGTACGGCGTGGGCACTGCGCCTCCGTACAACATCTACATCTGGGATTCCGTCCACGGCAAGTGGGTGGGCAACGGCAACCTGCAAGGCCCGCAGGGCGAGCAGGGCATCCAAGGCCCCGAAGGGAAACAGGGGCCGGAGGGCAAGCAAGGCCCGGAAGGCCCCGTGGGCGGTTCCAGCAACTTCGTCCGCTACGATGCGCCCCAGAACCTCACAGACGAGCAGAAGGCGCAGGCGCGGAAAAATATCAACTCCGCCCCCGGCGGGTTTGGGTGGGGTGAAGCGATGAAAGATGTGCTCGCATCCGATGCCGAAGACACCTATAAAACATACTGTGGCAAGCTTGATATGCTGCTTGCCGATATGCCAGACGGAACATCGCAACTTATTTATACACGTGGCCCAGTTTCAACGGGCCAATATTCTGGGGCCGGGAATATCGTTGCCGTTCTATCAAAAATATTGGGGACGAGCGCATCACTGATCGGCCTTTCGCCTGATCCGAGAGGCACTACCAACGGATTGTGGCGAATGCTGAAGGATAACGGGAATTGGCAGCCCGTCGAATGGATCAATCCTCCCATGCAACTGGGCGTAGAATACCGCACCACGGAGCGGTATCTCGGAAAGCCGGTGTATGTGAAAACCATAAACATGGGGAATCTTCCGGGCAATGCCGTAAAAATGGCCAGTTTCCAATCAAATAACGTTGTCGATAAAATCGTGTCCGTAACCGGGCAATGCACTACCGACTCAGGAGTGAACGTGTCCATGCCTTACCACACAGGGTCTGGTCCGAACTGGAACACTGTAATTTTAATTGGCGCAGATGGGTCCGGAGCAGCTCAGATTGTCACATTTGCCCCAGATTTCTCCGAATACAAGAATGCATGTATTACGGTGAAATACACCAAGCTGGCAGATTAAAGGGGCGGCTCTATGGAAAACACCTGCATTTGTTGCGGGGCAGTCATCCCCGAATGCCGTCAAGTGTGCCCAATTTGTGAGCGACAATGGCCTGAATTTTAATCTGCACGAAACCAAGTCGGACTTTTGACTTGCACGAAAGCAAGTCGGAATTACCCTAAAAACTGCAACTTTTTAAGGGGTGTGAAATGGAAATTTTACAAATTGTATTAACTGCCGCCACCGGCTCCGGCGTGACCGCCATCATCCTCGCGATCCTCCAGCGGAAATGGGCCAAGGATGACAAGCGGGACGCCATCGTGGACGCGCTGAAAGTGCTGCTGATCGACCGGGTGCGCTATCTGGGCCAGCATTACATTGCAGACGGCAGCGTCAGCCTGTCAGACAGGGAAACGCTGGACGAGATGCATCAGGCGTATAAATCCCTTGGCGGCAACGGACACCTGAAAATCATCATGGCCGAGGTCGGCGAGCTGCCGATCCGGAAAGAGTGAAAGGAGAACGCTATGGAAAACATCAAGAAACGGCTGGGCAATCTGCTTGCGGTGAAGTCTCTGGTGACCATCACCCTGACTGTGATCTTCGCGGTGCTGGCCCTGCGGGGTGACATTTCCGGAACGGAATTTTTGACGATCTTTACCACCGTGATCGCGTTCTATTTCGGGACGCAGCGAGTGGCAGAAGATAAAAACGGTTGAATAATCAACCGAACAGTTAAAACCGGTTGAAAAATCAACCGTAAATTTGAAAGGGGACATATTATGAACAAGATCTACGAAAACATCATCACCGAGGGCAAGCAGAACGGCAAGCCCATCGAGGCCATCAACACCGAGCTGAAGGATGCCGGAGCAAACTTCCACCTGAATCCCGACGGCGGCGTGGCCGGGTGGACGGAGCAGGAGATGAGAGAGGGATTCATCCCGGCTGAGACCGAGCCGGAGGACGTGCGGCACCTGCATGACGTTGTCCGCTACGATACCGAGAAGGCCGGGGAGACCCTGCGCATCCAGTGCGCCGAGGGCGTGTACGATGTGACGTGGGACGTCTACGGCCATCCGGAGAAGGCTGTGAGAGTCAATGGTTGATACGTTTGACTGCGCCAGAGCGCAG
>OHRD01000236.1_pt1 | contig 33782 bp, 26 predicted proteins | sample 1578371 | NCBI WGS metagenome assembly OHRD01 (sample SAMEA3879505, study PRJEB24766) | human gut metagenome | biome: human-associated habitat; feature: feces | place: USA | collected 1985/1987
GGTTTAAGTGTTGCAAAAAAACCTGCATCATCAACCTTTTCCATCTGTATTTTCTTTTTTCTTTCGCTTACAGATATACTGACCTGAACAGCATCAGGTCTGAACACCTGGACAAGAAAACCGTCTTTAGTACGATGACCACCAAGTATTCTTTTAGGATGACTGCTCTCTGAATATACTATCTCTTCTATAGCAGGCCAGTCCATAAGTTTATACAGTTTATTATCCATACTTATCCCCTTCCCGTAAACCTATATGCACATTATATGTTCTTTATTTTACATCAGGCTTTATTTATCATATCTGTCCATCCACTGCTTAAAAAGGCTTGTCCATGCATATACCTCTGGCTGATAGTGTTTGCCACCCTTTGTAGCAGTTTCCTTAGTTCCTAGTCCTAGTCCATGACATCCATCTGGAAATACATGATATTCAAACTTAACATTATTCTTTCTTAATGCTTCTACAAGCAAAAGCGTATTCTCCAATGGAACAGAATTATCGTCAAATGTATGCCAGATAAAGCTTTCAGGTGTATCTTTTGACACCTTATTCTCCAGTGATATATCATCTATATATTTTTCATAGTTTTCACCAAGAAGTTTTACAAATGAAGCTCTATGTGCATCTTTTCCAGATGTTATAACAGGATATCCTAAAAGCAGTCCATCTGGTCTTACATACTCTTTATCACATCCCAGATATTTCTTTGCAAATGATGCAACCATGTCACCGCTCCACATAGTACCAAGACATGCTGCCAGGTGTCCTCCGGCTGAAAAACCTGCAAGTATAATTCTGTCCGGATTGACATCCCATTCCTTAGCATGATCTCTTACCCACTTAACTGTATAAGCTGCCTCATATACCTGTGTAGGGTAAATATATGGTGCAAGACTATATCTTAATACTACTGCATTATATCCAAGCTCAAGCATTTTAACAGCCACAGCCTCACCTTCCCTTGGTGAGTGATGATCATATCCGCCACCAGGACATATTATAACAAGTGGTCTGTTGAAGGGATCCTGATAATCAGGATACATTTCCTTGATATAAGTTGTTATTGTAGCTTTTTTCTCAGGTGTCTTTAAGCCAAGTTCTTCATATGGAAGTTCAATATCGTACACTTTATGTAACATAGTAATCCTCTTTTCTGATGAATCTGCTATCAGCAGCCATGTGTCATACCGTATTAATCAAATGCACATCCTGCCAGTAGAATATCATCCTGTATTCTTTACATATATTTTAAAAACTGTACTTATTCCTCAATCCTATGTATAAACAATCCGCTTCTTAACTTTGGCTCAAACCATGTAGACTTTGGTGGCATAAGCCTGCCAGCATCAGCTACTGCAAAAAGCTCCTCTATAGATGTCGGATACATTGAAAATGCCAGCACACAATCATCCTGACATCTTCTTTCGAGTTCTGAAAGACCTCTTATTCCACCAACGAAATCTATTCTTTTATCAGTCTTAGGATCATGGATTCCAAGTACAGGTTCTAACAGATTATCCTGAAGTATGGCAACATCAAGTCCATCAACAGAATCATCTGATATTATATCCTTTTTTGCTATAAGTTTATACCATTTTTTGTCAAGATACATTCCAAATACTGATTTTTTGTCTGGTGAAACCGCACTATCACTTTCTTGTATATCAAACTTTTCCGATACAAGCTTCTTGAAATCTTCAACACTATATCCATTAAGATCTTTTACAACTCTGTTATATGGCATTATCATAAGCTCTTCATCCGGAAAAAGTACAGAAAGAAAATAATTAAACTCCTCATTTCCTGTATAATCAGGATGTGAAGCCCTTCTCCTTAACCCAACCTTAACAGCAGAAGCAGCTCTATGATGTCCATCTGCTATATATATGTCATCTATTCCTGCAAATGCATTCTTTATATTGTCAACAGCCTCTTTATCTGCAATCTTAAACACCCGATGTTTTATACCATCTGGCGAAGTAAAGCTGTACAGCGGCTTTTCCTGCTTAGCCTTTGCTACCTCTTTCCTTATGACATCATCAGCCCTGTAAGCTAAGAATATAGGACCTGTCTGTGCAAAACATCTGTCAACATGATTAATTCTGTCCTGTTCCTTATCTGCCCTTGTATTCTCATGCTTCTTTATAATGTTATTCTGATAATCATCGATGGAGGCGCAGGCAGCTATTCCTGTCTGTACTCTGCCATTCATAGTAAGCTCATACACATAATATGCCTTATCAGTATCAGTAATAAATGTTCCATCAGCTATTCTTTCATCTAAAAGCTGTCTTGCCTTATCATATACTTCATTGGCATATGTATCTACTGACGAATCAAACTGGGTTTCAGCCCTGTCTATGGCAAGAAACGAAAGTGGTTCCCTCGCCACCTCACTGCATGCTTCTTCCCTGTTGTATACATCATATGGAAGAGCCGCTACTCTGTCAGCCACGTCCTCATTAGGTCTTATACATTCAAATGCTTTAATAGTTGCCATCGCCACATCCATCCTTTCTTTATCTTACATAAGCATAGCTCTTTTAATATGCTTACTTTACTACGTGTTTAGTATGCAGTAATTCATGTGCCTTTTCTGATAATGGTTCTTCAAAGTAATCTTTATAGCACTGGATAACCTCTGGATTCTCATGAGAAAATCTTAAGTTATTCACCTTATCAAGTCCATAAAGCACCTTCGTTCTTGCCGCAACCTTATCATAATCATCTTTTATAGGCTGTCCGCCTCCATTAATACAACCGCCAGGACACGCCATCACTTCAACAAAATCATACTTTACCTTTCCTGCTGCTATTGCATCCATAAGCTTTCTTGCATTAGAAAGACTGCTTGCAACTGCTACCTTAAGTATATTGCCATTTATAGTGAACTTTGCCTCTTTCCAGCCTTCAAGTCCTCTTACACATTGGAAAGCATCTGGTTCAGGATTAGTCTTATTGACAAGAAAATAAGCACTTCTTAATGCAGCCTCCATAACTCCACCGGTAGCACCAAATATAACGCCTGCACCACTTCCCATGCCAAGTGGATTATCAAACTCTTCTTCCTGAAGCTCCTCTGTCTTAATAAAGAATGACTTAAGCATTCTTTCTACTTCTCTGGTAGTAAGTACCGCATCTACATCGCCTCTGCCATCCCACGTAATCTCATCCTTCTTTGCAAGACATGGCATAATTGATACACAGAATATCTTTTCAGGCTCCACGCCAAGCTTTTCAGCATAATATGACTTCGTAACTGCGCCAAACATCTGCTGTGGTGACTTCGCCGTTGAAAGTCTTTCAAGATACTGCGGATATTCCTTCTTCACAAAATTAACCCATCCCGGACAGCATGAGGTAAACATAGGAAGTCCCGATTCTTTAATCTCTGGAAGTCTGTGAAGCAGCTCACTTCCTTCCTCCATAATAGTAAGATCTGCTGAAAATGTTGTATCAAATATATAATCAAAGCCAACCTTTCTTAAGGCTGATACAAGTCTTTTAGCTGTTGCGAATTCCTTGCTTAATCCAAAGCCTTCACCCCAAGCTGTTCTGACAGCCGGTGCAATCTGTACAACTGTTATGATATCTTCATTCTCTACTGCATCAAGAACATATCCAACATCATCTCTTTCCCTTAATGCACCTACTGGACAATTAACAACACATTGTCCACACAGCGTACATTTAGTTTCCTGTATTGTCTTATTCTTAGCTATATTAACTGTAGTTCTTGAACCAGTATTAACAACATCCCATACATGCATTCCCTGTATATTATCACATATCTGAACGCATCTCATACACTTAATACATTTGTCATTGGCCCTTAGAAGTGGAAAATTCTTATCCCACTTATTCTTTTCAAGTATTGAATCATAAGGCATCTCTGATATATTAAGTTCATTAGCAAGTGACTGTAATGTACAATTTCCACTTCTTACACATGAAGCACATTCGTAGTCATGCTGCGAAAGTATAAGCTTAACATTGGTCTTTCTTGTAGTACGCACCTTTCTTGTATTGGTTTTTATAACCATGCCCTCCTGTACTACATTATTACATGCTGTAACACATCTGTCCTGGCCTTCAACTTCAACTACGCATACTCGACATGCTCCTATTTCATTCACTTCCTTCAGATAGCACAGAGTAGGCACATCAACTCCAACTTTACGTGCAGCCGCAAGGATAGTTGTTCCGTCTTCGACGGTTATATCTATTCCGTTAATTGTTGCATTTACCATTGTTCTTCTCTGCCTCCTCTAAAAGCACCAAATCCGAAATGATCACATCTTAAACAGCGTCCAGCCTCCTGGCACGCTTCTTCACAAGAAAAACCATATTCAATCGGTTCAAAATCATTCTTTCTTTCAGCTGCCTCCCTGAGTGCAACTTCAACTCTTCCGCAGGCTACTTTATCTTCATTACTTGCATATGGTATCTCAACATCGCATGTAATCTCATGGTTAAAGCCAAGATACTCATCTATGTTAGCTGCCGCAACCTTACCTGCTGCAATAGCCTTTATAACTGTAGCCGGACCTGTTACACAGTCACCTCCTGCAAACACTCCCTCCGACATTTCACCATCCTGTGGCGTAATATTACCTGTATTAAGTGCTGAGATAACACCTCTCTGAACCTTGATTCCATGTTCCTCAAAGCTCTTAGTTTCTATACCCTGGCCTATGGCAACTACTATCAGATCACTTTCTAAGAGCATTTCATCCTTAGATGCTGCCTTAGGTGCTGGTCTGCCATGTGAAACCTTTGATATCATCTGTGGCTTTACTACAAGTCCTATGGCATTGCCCTCTTCATCCTGCTTTATACGTACTGGTGACATAAGCTCAAGAACATCGCAGCCTTCAGCCTCTGCGCCTACAACTTCCTCTTCAAGTGCTGTCATATCAGCCTTACGTCTTCTGTATACAATACTTACCTTGCTTGCGCCAAGTCTTATAGACGAACGTGCAACGTCCATTGCAACATTACCACCGCCGATAACGATAACTCTCTTTCCTGTATAATCAGGCATATCTCCATCGCCTATTGCACGAAGCATCTCAACTGCAGATATGATACCACTTCTGGCATCTTCACCTTCAATCCCCATCTTCTTATCTGCATGGGCACCGATAGATATATATGTAGCATCGTACTCATCAGTTATATCATCAAATGATATATCCTTTCCTACACTTATATTCTTCTTAACCTCTATTCCAGTTGAAAGGATAGAATCTATCTCTTCATCAAGCTTCTTTCTTGGAAATCTGTAGTTAGGAATACCATATCTTAACATTCCACCAAGCTGTTTTCTTTGTTCAAATATAGTTACCTTATGTCCCATAAGGGCAAGATAATAGGCAGCACTAAGACCACCTGGTCCACCACCGATTATGGCAACCTTCTTTCCTGTATCTGGTTCACACTCTGGTACTGGAACTATGCCTGCATTATCTACCGCCATCTTCTTGAGTCCTCGTATATTAACAGGTGCATCTATTATAGTTCTCTTACATCTGTTCTCACATGGATGCTCACATATGTAAGCACACGTTGTAGGCATTGGATTATCTCTTCTTATAAGCCTTACTGCATCAGCATATCGCTTCTGCTGCACAAGTGCTATATACCCCGGAATGTCAACACCAGCAGGGCATGACTTAACACACGATACCGGCTGGTTACTGTTACATGAACAAAAACCGTTATGTATATGCGACTCAAAGTCATCTATACAGCCATCTACTGACTTAAGTGCAAGCTTTGCTGCCTCATAACCTATGGCACAATCTGCTGAATAATATATACCTTCTGCTGTAAGCTTTATATTCTCAACTGTTTCCTCTGTTGCCTCACCATCAAGCACATTATCAAAAAGTCTTGCAAGCTGTCTTAAACCAACACGACATGGAACACACTTGCCACAAGACTGTGCAAGGCACATTTTTATAAATGATCTTGTAAGATCAACCGGACATAATCCTGGTGGAGATGCCACTATTCGTCTTTCAAGATCCTGATACATCGACTCCATTGTAACCTGAGCCTTATCCTTAGTTAATATAGTTAATCTACTCACTAAAAAAAGACCTCTCTTTCCTGAATTTAATATGTTATTGTCTGTAACGTCCTAATATTCTGAATATGAAATAATATTCTCATAATCAAATCATCTGTTCCTGCTGCATTAAAAACACACGCAATACAATACCCTTAAAAGTTAAACAAAATATTAATATAACCAAACTATTATAGTGTAACATTACCGTTAATAATTGACAACAAAGGTTATTTCTTTAACAAACTAACGCAAATATCAGAATTCACACGCAAATCATTAATATGCCGTATTACTATGCAAACTTTCACAACGCAGTCCCTTATTATCCAAATAATACACGATATCACCATAAATACACCATACAATTAACTTAATCTAATATTATACTGACACGCTAGATTATGCAAGTGGAAACGGTTATAAGTTTAGTATTCATATGCTTAGAAACTTTAAAAAGGACAGTCGATTTTCTCGGCTGTCCCTTGCAGTTTTGCTTTAATTACTTTTTAAACTTATATTTTCCTTTTCCATAACCGGATACTGGTTCAATAATATCTGCCTGAACCAGATTTGAAAGGAACTTAGACGCACCTGAACCTTTCAGTTCCAGAAGTTCCATAACTACACTTCTGCCAAACACTTCATCAAAACCAAACTTCTCAAAAAGTCTATAAATATGGACTGTCGTTTTTATTGAGAACTCATTACCTTTTTTGGAAAGGATACTTTCAATATCCACTTTTTTGTCTTGAATGTCTACTTTATCATTCTCAATGTCCACTTTTTTGTCTTGAATGTCCACTTTTTTATTATTCAAAAGTTCACTTATATGAAGATTTCGATTATGGAGTTCATTTTTCTCATTCAAAAGTAGATTTCTTAAAAACGCCTCCAGATATTCTGTTGTTTCATAAATACCTTCTTGCAGATTCGTATAGTTTGCACGGACAAGAGCATTTCTGAAATACCACGCATTTTCCGCAAAAATATCATTTGTTGCAGAAAAACCAAGTGTCCTCAAATACTTAATAAAAAACACTGCCGTTGTTCTTGTATTACCTTCACCAAAAATATGAATTTGCCATAATCTTGAAATAAATACCGCAAGATGATGAATAATCTCATCCATTGAAAGCCCCTTATAACTAAAAGCTTTCTCCTGCGAGAAATCATACTCAAGCGTTTCTCTCAATTCAGAGGCACTACCATACATAACCGTTGCCCCGTCAAGTACCCATTCTTTCTTTGTAATGTTGTAATCTCTAATCTTTCCAGCATATTTGTAAATTCCATGAAAGAGTTTACGATGGATAGCGATATATTCATTCGGAGAAAATGTAAAAGCTATTTCAGAAAGAATTTCCGCAATACGTGAAGAAACCTTATCTGCTTCTTCAGTACGCTCATCATCTGACAAATGAACTGGTCTTTCTTTATAGTAACTATCGATAAGACTCTGTGCCTCTTTCATTGTGATTTTGCCTTCAATATTCTGAATAGCAGTATCAACCAGATATTTAGAAGGTTTGAGTCCGTCCACCGCCTGCAGTCCGACTGCTGTACTCCAGACATAGCTCTTATGTGCTTTATCCGGTTCAGACTCTCTCAAATATTCTTTAAACGGGTCTTTTTCCATATTCCCCACCTCTCTTCATAGTTTTTACCATAATTTTTATATATCACTCATCAATAAAAATATTAAACCTATATACGAAAATCCAAATTCCACATTCATTATTACAACTCATTTCCAAGCAGTTTACGCTTTCTTTATCGGGTGTCTTATTACTGTTTTACATTTCTCAGGTGCAGTTTTTCTTGGGTCTGATAAATAAATTTCGTGATGAAACCGCTCATCGGTAAAATCATTTACATAGCCATTTTCTTCAAGATATTTATCCATTACTGCCACGGTTTCAGGCTCATCATCAAAAGCACCTATATGCATCATCTGTACGCACAAGCCTTCATCAATGCTCAGGAACTCAGCAACCGAGCAGTCAATCTTTTTCTTTTTTGAAGCAGTTTCCACCGCCCAGTCAAAATCTTTCTTTGTAATAAAATCAGACAGACGAATAATTGAAATCCAGTTAAAAGCTGATTTATCAGTATAATCTACACCCTCAACATTATCCTGCCACCAAAACCCCTCCAGTGGCGGTACAACATATTCAAAAAAGCCTTCTATTTTATAATCTGTCTTATAGCTCATTTTTAGAGCATATGCAACAGCATATAAAACGCCAATGGCAGCTTTATATTCCCCGCCTTCTTCATTAGGATTACCTTTACCTCTTACGGCTATATAATTTGCCTTTGGAATTGTCACAATCTGCGGCTTATTCTTCGGCATATAGAACTCTTTATATTCTTTCTTAAAATCGAATGTCATTCCTTTATCCTCTCTGAAAAATCATTTTACTTACCTTATAATTTATAAATAATTTATAAAACACAATTTGTGTATATTTCAAATAACGCTAAAAGAAATAAATCTTCCATTGTTTCTATGACTTCCCCAGCATATTCTCCCGGAGAACCATATGATTTATCAATATCTTTATTTTCATTTCCATAGATTGCAATAAATTCTGCGATAATAGTTACAAACTGACACGCCTCTATTTCTTCACAATTTTCAAAATTATATTCCATCGACAACTGTTGAATAGGCGTTTGCTTTTTGTCATTGCTATTAAACGCATTAGCCAAAACATCTGTAATATGATTTTGATACTCAAACTCTTGATGTGGAATTGGTTTATCAGCATAGTATTCTAAGCTACGAGCAAAATACTTTCCTCCCTCATAAAAAACACATTTATCATCAGGGAAGTGTTTATTTAGCACACTTTCTATTACAGCCAAACACTTTTCATAAATATTGTACTCACTGACTCGTAAATCCAAATCACAATATTCCAAAATTCTATTTTGAACCTCTTTAGCACAACAGCAAAATTCTCTATACATCTCTCTGTTGTAATAAAACAAATCATTATACATCGTGGCTATTGCACATAGCGGAATAAGCCCTCTGTCCTTATAATATTTAGAAATAAATGATACCGCTTGTGCTTTTACACTTTCTTGATGACGTTGCTCATCTCTCTTGTCCTGCCTTTTTTCAAACCTCTCCATACGGTTGCTTTGTCTTATTTGCAAGACTGCAATAATAACCGTGACTATTAAAGCAACTCCCGCACAAATAATACTTATCCAATCTGAAACACTCATCATATAGTTTCTCCTTCTACTATAAACGATAATTTAGAGCAACAAATGCACTTGATTTTTGAAAATATGATGGCTAAAGCAGCAACCCATAAACTTTCTGGAGAATACACTATTGCTCAAAATCTTGCAACCGTTGTTACAGGTAAAGAAGATGCCAATTTCTCTGTACCAAATGGGAAATACAAATTCTTCACTTGCTCAAATACGCCATTGTTGTGTGATGAGTATGTGTTTGATTCATCTTCTATACTTATAGCAGGTAATGGAGATTTCAATGTCAAACATTATTCTGGAAAGTTTAATGCGTATCAAAGAACATACATTCTTACTCCAGATAAAAAATATTTTGGTCTATTATATTTAGCAAGCCTATACAGGATAAATTCTTTTAAATCACGTTCTTCAGGTTCGATTGTAAAATTTATTACGAAAAGTGATGTAGAAAATATACCTGTATTTATACCAAACGACATGTTTTACTTGCAAGAATTAAACAAACTAATTTATTTACAAGAACAAAATAAACTTGAAAACGAATTACTTGTTAATCTTCGTGACTGGTTGCTACCTATGCTGATGAACGGTCAGGCTACCATCAGTGATTGATGTGGTAAATTATCGTTTACTGCATTATTTAAAGCAATTTTCTCATCAAGGCTATTTAAAACTTGAACAATTTTTCTTTGTTCTTCAAGCAACGGATAAGCTATTGGAATACCAGATAAAATATCTGTATTCAAATTAGGCATATTTGTACCTACTGCGTGTGTAACAAGCCATTTTCTAGTTTCTTCTCTATTGAGAAAAAAAGATATAAATTCTGGTTCTACTTCTGATGTTGTTATTCGCACTCGTAAACAACCTGTCCCACATAAAACACCATTATCCTTTTCCTTTATAAAAGCGTGTTTTTCTACATCTCCTCGGCGGGCATATAATATGTCGTTGATTATGGTTTTATATCTTTCAAGTCTTATTGCATCTTCATTAGACACATAGTTGATAGATGCATAATTCACTCTTCTATTGTCTATGTCTTGTGGCATAACTACTGGGATTCCTTGTTCCACATAATCCGATTGATGTAACTGACTTCCAAATGGTCCCGTAATAATCTCTGATATTTTCCCAAGTGTTGTATATGTCCATTTATTCATATTTTACCTTCTTTAACTGTTCCATGATTTCCGTTTTCAGTTTGTCGCCCTCTGCAAAATATTCTTGCAGTTTCTCTGCATAGGCACTCATACGAGCATTAAACTCGTCCTGTGACAATTCAACATATTCGATTTTTACATCAAAATATTGTCCAGCCGCAAGTGAATACTTCTTTTCTTTGATTTCATCATATGTAACAGCAACTGAAAAATCATCAACGGCTTCTTTATTAAGGAATGTATCAACAATTTTATCAATCTCAAAATCACGAAGTCTGCGTTTCTGATTATTACCGTCCTTATATTCTTCTCCCAGTTTTGAAGCATCTATCAGTACAACCTTGTCTGTTTTTCTTGAATTATCAAAAAATAATACTGATACATTCGTGCCGGTATTAGCAAATACATTTGACGGCATACTAATACAGCCATAAACAATATGTTCGTCTACAATATGTTGTAGTATTTTCTTTTCTACACCTGATTTTGCGGTTACAAATCCAGTAGGAACTACAATCGCACCTTTTCCGGTTGATTTCAATGAATTAAGAACGTGCTGAATGAACAACGTATAAATTGCCATACTCTCTTTCTTCTTGGCAGGTACTTTCGGAACTCCCGCCCAAAAACGAACGGGCATTGCTGCTATACGCTCTCTTGTATCTGAGAAATCCATCTTAAAAGGCGGATTTGAAACTACATAATCAAAAGTTCTTAATTCCTGTCCATTATCACTCTTATGATATGGAGCAATCAGCGTATCTCCTTGAATTGCGTGGTCAAGAGAAGATACCAAGCTGTTCAGGATAAGATTAAGTTTTAACATTTTATTACTTCGCTGTGAAATATCCTGTGCAAAAATCGTACACTTATCTTCGCCAATTTTATGGGCAAGAGCCATCAAAAGTGTCCCTGTTCCGGCTGATGGGTCATAACACTCAATGCTATGTAAATCAGTTGCATTTCCAACAAGCAATCTTGCCATAATCGTTGCAATAGCGTGAGGAGTATAATACTCTGCATACTTACCACCGCCTGCGGTATTGTAGTCCTTTATCAGATATTCAAATATATCTGCAAAGAAATCATAGTGCTTCTCAAATGCTTCTTCAAAAGAAAAGTTTACCAACTTATCAACCAAAGCACGGGCAAAAGGTGCTCTTGCTGTATCGTCCGTTACATACTGTGTCAGCTTTTCAAAAAGCGGTATTTTTGTATTCTGAGCAGTCTGAGTTGAAAATATATCAATATTCTTATCTGCTATATCTGTCATCGTGCTGTCAAAGATTAAATCAAAATCGCCCTTTGCCTGCTGATTCCATAAGTTGGCAATAAGATGTTCCGGATTAAGTAATGGAATATCTGACGGTAAACTATCAAAAATATCCAAGCGGTCATCTTCTGACATTTCTGCATAAGCAAGTTCCCATTTTTCAGCATTTTTAAGAACCGGACTTACTTTTTTTACTTCATATCCGAACTTATCATTAAGGAACTTATAAAGGAAAACCTGTGTGATAATTTTATATTCGTTACCATCGTTTCCCATACCATAGGTCTGACAAGTTGCTTTTAAGGCATCTATCAACTCTATGGTTTTTTCTTTTATCGTCTTTATTTCTTCCATTGTGCTCTCCTTTATGCCACTGAATAAGTCTGGTTATACTGGTCAAGATACTGTTTTGTAATCCTGCTCTGTATAAATACTCTATCCTCACGAGCACTCGCTATTCCCAACTTATCAATGCCTGCTTTTATTTGTGTCATAACCGTTCTCTCAAAATATGCGTCTTTCTTCAATATATCATTTCTGTCATACACTTTCTGGTCAATATCAGACTTAATAGAAAGCAAAACATTCATAATAGACATATCATATTCTGAAACAATCGGCTGTTTATTTGCTGCTTTTCGAGCAAGATTTTCTTCCCTGATTCTTTTATGAACCCTTGCGAATTTCGCATCGCCATTATATTTTCTCAGCAGAACCGTGTTTTTCTTCTGCAATTCATCAAGCTTTTTCAGAATATCTTCCAATTCCTTTCCTTGCTCCTCAATCTCAGATACACTCTTAGGTTCAAAACCATGTTGCTTGAAGCGAAGCAAAAATGCTTCCTGCAAAGTAATAAACTCAGGGTCATCAGGGTCGATATTCTGAGTAAAGGCACGAACAGTCTTTTTATACTTTTCTGTTACTGCGTCTTTACCACCGACGATTTTCAATTCTTCCTCACTGATTTTGCTGAAATTAAAAGTAATATCCTCCATTGCTTCATTGACAAGCAATTTTGTGGTATCATCACTTGCAAAAAGTTCTTTCTGATTTATGTTATCAATATGATGTTGCACCTCTGAAATCAATGATGGCAATTTTGTTAATTCCATTTTGGCAAATGTTTCCTTTAACTCATCATCGCCAAAGGTTCTTACCAAATTACAACAATCACGAGCAGCAATAAGAATTTTTTTAAGTTTAAGCAATTCCTGCTTATCCTCAATCGTGGATATTTCCGAGCTAAATTCTTCCGCATTATCTGTGGTATAGTTAAAAAGGACCTGCTGCACTTCCTGCATTTGTTTAATAAGTTCTGCCGGGTCTTCAATAACCTGTTTGAATGTATCTGTTTCATTTCCCGCACCAACTTCATTCGGGTCATTAAAACGGTTCAGCTCTTTGAGGTACGCTTCATTTGTTTCCTCAAAGTTCCTTTTTATATTTGCAAAATCAATGACATATCCATAATGGTTATCTTTATATGGTCTGTTGACTCTTGTAATCGCCTGCAACAAATTATGGTCTTTCAATTTTCGTCCAAAATACAGACGTTTTAATCTTGGTGCATCAAATCCGGTAAGAAGCATATTGAAAACAATAAGAATGTCAACTGTCATATTATTTTTGAAGTCATCAATAATCTTATCTCTTGTATCCTTATCATCACTATCGTGAAGTATAAGTCCAGCTCGCAAATGACTTTTCATAGAAGCGTCTTTATTAAGTTCCGCTTGAATTTCATCAAAATATGCAAACAGTTTCCTTGCCTGCTCACTTGTTTCACAAATAACCATACCACCAAGCGTATTATCTCCCTGAATTTGTCTAAATCTCTTTAGGTCAGAAATAATATACCTAAGCAACTCTTTGACATAGTTATCGTGTTCAACAATCTGACTTTTCTTTACATCTTTCTTTTCTACCAAGGTTTCAAGCTTTTCGTAAATTTCAGAAAGTCGTTCTTTATACTGAGTTTCTATATCCTCACGGATAATTTTCAGAGTATATCCATCTAAAATTGATTTGTCATAATAGTATGTATGAATATAATTACCAAAAACTCTCCAAGATTCTCTTTCTTCTTTCAAAAGCGGTGTTCCTGTCAACGCAATCTTTATTGCATTTTTATCTGCATCAAGAAGATTAGCCAAGAATGAGCCTTCTGGTTTATACCCTCTATGTGCTTCATCAATAATAAACACTCTCTGCAAATTCGTTGCATACGCAGGAAGGTCAACTTTTGACCTATCTTCAGCAAAACGCTGTATATTTACAACTGTAATTTCAGACTTTCCCGTATTTCCCTCTTGTGCCTGATTGTTACGGAACTGCTCCATAAGTTCAGCACGGGAACTTGCCGTTTTTACAACCAATCCACGAGCTTCAAATTCTTCTGAAGCCTGCTTCAGCAAATCAAGACGGTCAACAATGAAATAAAATTTTGCAACTTTATTTTGCTTGCTGAAATAGTCAGAAAGAACATAAGTAAGATAATAAGAAAGGGCTGTCTTTCCACTACCTTGAGTATGCCATATAACACCTGAATTAACACCTTCATCAATCTTACTTCTTACTGTCAAGGCAGCAAACATCTGTTGATAACGCATTATATGTTTCTGCTCAATAAACTCTATCTTGCCATTTATTTCTTTATGAAAACGAACATAAGCAATTCCATATTTCAATATAAATAGCAATCTTTCAGGACTGCACATAGATGTTAGTACACGGTTGGTCGGTGTATAGGTATCTAAATTTGTTTGATATTCCGGAGAAGTATGAATAACCTGACAATTAAAGTCAGTCAATATCTTCTTTTCAACAAGCGGGTCAATATCCTTATATGGGAAATCCACATTATAAGGTGCAATATCCAAATTAGTAGGATTTTCTTCTCTGAAACAGTTAAACGGTGCAGACTGTTTTGCCGTAGTACAATAGAAAGCCCCCTGAACCGGAACAATACCACCCATAGTGTCATATTCCATATTATTAGAGAAAATCATCAACTGTGTAATATTCAAAAATCTCCTAAATTTTTTATTAGGAAATCTCTTCTGGTTCATTCTCTTGCTTTCTGCAACCATACCACCGTGATTATTCGGCTTCTTTACTTCAATAAATACAAGTGGAAGTCCATTTACAAACAATGTAATATCAGGTCTAAATTCATCTTGGTCACGCTTACAAGTGAACTCGGCGGTAAAATGATATGTATTATTCTTAGGTTCTTCAAAATCCACCAATCTAATAGGCGAAACAGACGATAAACGCTCGTAAAAACTGCGTCCTATATCATCATTATCTAATTCCTGCCTAATAGTTTTCAGTGTCTGTTCCGCTTCTCCTACGTGAGTAGGATTAAGCCGTGCAAACCGCTCCTTAAAAACATCAATTAAGATATTGGTATCAGGGTCATATACTGTACCTGCCATATCCTCGGTTATTTTTCCAAAATAAGTATAACCAAGTCGTGTCAAATGAACCATTGCTGGCATTTGGACACGGGTAGCTTCGTTAAACATATTTTTCTTACCACTTGCCGCCATCTTCAGACCTCCTCATATCTCTTGTCTAAAATAACTTTGTATATCATATCTCTTATATCAAAATAAAATACTTACCACATATTAATCAAAATATAAATTCCCCCATTACTGCTATTAATATAATATTATATCTTAATCACTTTTTTCTTTCAACATTACTATCCAAGTATTGTTATCATATCAGTCACTAATATGTCATATTCAAACATAAAACTTTGGTTTTATTATCCACATAAAAAATGAGACTAAACCTTACCTCCATTCTTAACAAAAAGCATCAAAAAGGCAGGTGCGGATCTAATTCCACACCTGCCAAAATATAATTATATAACATTTATTATTCTTAATTATCCAGAATAAATTGTCACTACTATAATCCTGTGATTACTTAACAACTCTTACCTTGATAACGCCATCTATAGCTGAAAGCTTAGCTGCTACATCCTCTGTGATAGCTGCTCCTGTATCAAGAACAGAATATGCATAATCTCCTCTTGACTTGTTATCCATAGAATCGATATTAATACCTGCATCGCCCATAACGCTTGTAAGCTTGCTTATGATTGCTGGTACATTCTTATGACATACTGTAACTCTTCCTGCTGATGTACATACGCCACAATCACAGTTAGGATAATTAACAGAATTAACAATATTACCATTCTCGATGAAGTTTCTTAATTCCTTAACTGCCATAACAGCACAGTTATCCTCAGCTTCTTCAGTTGAAGCACCAAGATGTGGAAGTACGATAACGCCTTCCTGACCTGCTGTTGTTGTGTTAGGGAAATCTGTAACATACTTAGCAACCTTGCCAGACTTGATAGCATCAAGAATAGCTGGCTCATCAACAAGTACATCTCTTGCACAGTTAATAACTACTGTACCCTTCTTCATCATATCAAAGGCTGCCTTATTAATCATACCCTTAGTGCTGTCAAGTGCTGGTACGTGGATGGTGATATAATCACATTCCTTATATATATCCTCCACATTAACAATATGCTTAACTTCACTTGAAAGATTCCATGCTGCATTTACTGAAAGATATGGATCATATCCATATACTTCCATTCCAAGGCTTATAGCTGCATTAGCAACTAACTGTCCGATAGCACCAAGTCCGATAACACCAAGCTTCTTACCCTTGATTTCTTTACCAGCAAATGCTTTCTTAGCCTTTTCTGCTGACTTAGCAATATCCGCATCATCTTTATTATCTTCTACCCACTTGATACCACCAAGTAAATCTCTTGAAGCTAAAAGTAAAGCTGCAAGAACATGTTCCTTAACTGCATTGGCATTAGCACCTGGTGTATTAAATACAACAATACCCTTATCTGCACATTTATCAAGTGGAATATTATTAACACCAGCACCAGCTCTTGCTATAGCAAGAAGATTATCTGGCAATTCCATATCATGCATCTTAGCACTTCTTACAAGTACTGCATCTGCTTCTTCAAATGCTGCATTAGCATTATAATCGCTTGAGAAAAGGTCAAGACCTACAGAAGCTATATTATTAAGACAATTTACGTTAATCATTAGGCATTCTCCTTTTCGAACTTCTTCATAAATTCAACTAACTTCTCAACACCTTCGATTGGCATTGCATTGTAGATAGAAGCTCTCATACCGCCAACTGTTCTGTGTCCCTTAAGATTTACAAATCCGGCTGCTTCTGCTTCTTTAACAAACTTAGCATCAAGTTCCTTATCACCTGTTACAAATGGAACATTCATAAGTGAACGGTCTTCCTTAACAACTGTTCCCTTGAACATCTTAGATTCATCAAGGAAATCATAAAGAATTTTAGCTTTCTTTTCATTGTGTTCTTTCATAGCTGAAAGTCCACCCATTTTCTTAATCCACTTAAATACCTTGCCGCAGATATAGATATTGTAGCAAGGAGGTGTATTATAAAGAGAATCTGCATCTGCCTGTGTCTTCCACTTTAACATAGTTGGTGTTCCAGGAAGTACATCATCTGTTATAAGATCTTCTCTGATAATTGCGATAACAACTCCAGCAGGTCCGATATTCTTCTGAACTCCTCCGTATACAACTCCGTACTTTGTTACATCTATAGGCTCTGATAAAAAGCATGATGAAACATCTGATACAAGAATATGTCCCTTTGTATTAGGGAGTGTCTTATACTTAGTACCATAAATTGTGTTATTCTCACAGATATATACATAATCTGCATCCTCTGGAATATCAAGATCTGAACAATCTGGAATATATGAATATGTCTTATCCTCTGAGGAAGCAACAGCAACAGCCTCACCATATATTTTAGCTTCGTTAAATGCTTTCTTAGCCCACTGACCAGTAATAATATAAGCTGCTTTTTTGTTCTTCATAAGGTTCATAGGAACTTCTGCAAAGAACTGCGATGCTCCACCCTGAAGGAATAATACCTTATAATTATCTGGTATATTCATAAGCTCTCTTAAGTCTTTTTCAGCTTCCTTGATGATATTGTCATAAACCTTGGAACGATGGCTCATCTCCATAACCGACTGACCACAACCCTGGTAATCTAACATTTCATCTGCTGCTTCCCTTAATACCTCTTCAGGCAAAACTGCTGGACCTGCACTAAAGTTATAAACTCTTGCCACTTTTTCTTCCTCCTAATCCATTCGAATTCTATTAAATATATGATAAATCTTTAATCCTAAGTACAAATAATTAACTTTTTTAAGCAAGCTGTATATATTTGTCGCAAAATGTCTTAAGTATTAAAAATTTATTAAACTATATTTTATGCTTGTATATTTACTATGTCAAGTTAATATTTTAACATATTAAAGTTATATATGTATTTTTTTTAATACTCTGAACGTCCGCTAATGTATAAGCGTTGCTTTATTAATGTGCAAACCACGTGGAAATATACTTATAATATACTTATATTATACTTATACCACGCCTATAATATACCTATGGCATACTTATAATGCGCTTATAATATATTTATAATATGATTATATATAAATTTCCAACCTATAAAAATCATATAAAACAATTACGATTTTTCTTTTCATATAGGATAAACGCAAGTCACAAAAAACCTGACTTGCGTTTATCCTACATCCAATCACTTTCAACTTCTTCCAACTTCTTCACAAGTGTATCCTTAAGAACACTAAAAGCAGGAATAAAACTATCCCTTATTAACATAATCATTTCGTCAACTTCATCTTCATTATATATATGAACAGAAGTATTTCTCTTTTTTAACATAAGCAGCCATACTTCGGAATCATTGATGAATCCAATTTTATAACCCAACTGTAAAATTTCACGAGGGGACCCTGTAGAAGCTCCATCCACACCATGCATTCTCATTATTTCCTGTAATGCTTTCCATGCAAGCTCAAAAGTAAGATTAAATTGTCCTATAATTCCTGTTCGATATATATCATTCGTTTCGGCAAGCTGAAATTCTGCGTCTGCTAATATAGCCAGACAATTGGTAAAGTTATCAAGTTTTTTCATAAATTGTAACACCGTCCTTTTCTATTTCTTGTTTCAATTCATCCGAAATTGCTACATCTGCCTGTACAATATCAAACATCAATAGAGAATGGGTCTTCTCTTTAACATCCCAATAAAAATGCTCAAAATCTCCACCATATACGGCGATGTCTATGTCGCTTCTTTCTGTATGGGTGCCTCGTGCACGAGAACCAAATAATATGATCTTTGTAATAGCATATTTTTTTGCGAAAGTAGAAAGCTCCCTTAGTATTCGATCCGGTAAATTATACTTCATATTCAGTACCGCCTCCTTAACATAGCATCCGTACCTATAATTATTTTTGAGCATAGCACATTTTCACTTAATTAACAAGTATTCAAAAAAATACAGAAGGAATAACCGAAAATAATCCTCTTCTATTGCAATAAAAATAGATTTTTTGGTTGCAGTAATACTCCACGAATTGTTTCTGGATTCGTTTCAGTTCGCCTGCAAAAATTACAAAGGCAGTACCAAAGATGCGGACATTGCCAAAGTAATGGAATTTGAATCGAAAGATGAATATAATGAGATTATGTTTCTCAGGGAGATCACACATACTGTCAACGCATTTAACGATATGGCAGATGTGATAAGGCTCTATTCAAAGATACCAGAAGCAGCCGAACAAAGACTTGCCAATCTTTTATCTGAAGTTATGTATGAGGATTCTGAATCGGTATAGTAAGACAACCGGAGTTGTGATACAATGAGCGCAAGCGAGTCAAACTGTTTACAGATTTGACAAGCGGCGAATTGGCTTATGGACTTGTCCATAAGATACTTACACTCAAGAAGCATTTCAAAGCAAAGCGGGATTCCGCAAGACTTCTTGATAAAGTAGCGAGCAATGCCTAAAAAATTCCGGATTCATAATACAACAAATCCGGAATTTCTATTAATTAATATAACCTGCTTGCAATTAACATTGACCTACTTGCTTTCAGCCTGTTTCCTATTAAGATCATCCCTGTCGAATGCTTCTGATATAGGAGCACCTGGTGCAACCATAGGGAATACCTTATCATCCTTACATATGTCACATTCTATAACACAAGGGATATTAAGCTCTATTGCTTCCTTTAACGCCTTTTCAAAGCTTTCAATATCAGCTACTCTGTAAGCCTTAGCTCCCATACCCTCTGATACCTTAACGAAATCAACCTGATCATCAAGAACAGTTGCTGAATAACGCTTTCCATAGAAAAGATCCTGCCACTGTCTTACCATACCAAGTACGTGATTATTGAAAACTATCTCTATGATAGGAATATTATATCTTGTAGCTGTAGCTATTTCATTCATATTCATACGGAAGCAGCCATCACCTGCAATGTTAATAACAACCTTATCCTTACATCCTACCTTGGCACCAATACTTGCACCAAGACCATAACCCATAGTTCCAAGTCCGCCTGATGTAAGCAATGTTCTAGGCTTCTTATACTTATAGTGCTGTGCAGCCCACATCTGATGCTGTCCTACATCTGTGGAAATAATTGCATCGCCATTAGTAATCTCATATATCTTTTCCATAATATATGGTCCATTAAGCACATCTGTTCTATACTTCATAGGGAACTTTTCTTCATAATTTTTGATATGTTCCATCCATTCTGTATGCTCTGACTGCTCAAGCTTGGCATTAACTCTCTTTAGTATCTCAGCCGCATCACCTATTACAGAAGCATCTGTATGTATATTCTTATTAATCTCTGCTGCATCAACATCAAACTGGAGAATCTTTGCATTTTTAGCAAACTTCTTAGTATTTCCCGTAACTCTGTCTGAGAATCTTGCGCCTATTGTAATAAGCAGGTCACATTCTGACACGCCAAAGTTAGAAGTCTTAGTTCCATGCATGCCAAGCATTCCAGTATAATGTGGATCTGAACCATCAAATGCACCCTTGCCCATAAGTGTATCGCATACTGGAGCATCTATCTTCCTAACAAACTTTTTCAGTTCTTCTGAAGCCTCTGATGCTATAACTCCACCACCTACGAATACATAAGGCTTCTTAGCAGCCTTTATCATAGCCGCTGCATTTTCAACAGCTTCTTCACTGATTGTATCAGTTATTCTTTCTATTGGCTTAGGTGTTTCCTTTATGTAATCACACTCATTGGCTGTTGCATCCTTAGTAATATCAACAAGAACAGGTCCTGGACGGCCTTCCTTTGCAATCCTGAAGGCTCTTCTTAGTGTATCTGCAAGTTCATTTACATCCTTTACGATAAAGCTGTGCTTAGTTATAGGCATAACTATCCCAGCTATATCTACTTCCTGGAAACTATCTCTTCCAAGAAGAGGCAGTGTTACATTACAGGTTATCGCTACCATAGGAATTGAATCCATCATGGCTGTTGCAATACCTGTTACAAGGTTTGTAGCACCTGGACCAGATGTGGCAAAGCATACTCCTACCTTTCCAGTTGCTCTTGCATAACCATCAGCGGCGTGTGATGCACCCTGCTCATGAGATGTAAGTATATGTGTAATCTCGTCTGAATGCTTATATAATGCATCGTAGACGTTAAGAATGGCTCCACCCGGGTATCCAAATACAGTATCTACACCTTGTTCTTTTAAACATTCAACTATAATCTCTGAACCATTTAATATCATTCGTCTGTCTTCCTTTCATTATATGTTATTGTTCTGTCCTGACAATTTCTATAATAAGTTATCTGAATGTCCTGCATTCATCACACCTCTTATACCTCTGGAGTCTTTAAGATAGCTCCTCTGTTGCCTGATGTAACCATTGAGGCATATCTCTTAAGATATCCTGTTGTTACCTTAGGCTCTCTTGGCTGCCACTTAGCCTTTCTTGCAGCAAGCTCTTCGTCTGAAACCTTAAGTTCAAGCTTAAGGCCTGGAATATCTATGCTTATGATATCTCCCTCTTCTACTAAAGCTATTGGTCCTCCAACTGCTGCCTCCGGAGACACATGTCCGATAGATGCACCACGGCTGGCCCCTGAGAAACGTCCATCTGTTATAAGTGCAACTGACGAACCAAGTCCCATACCTGCGATAGCTGATGTTGGATTAAGCATTTCTCTCATGCCCGGACCACCCTTAGGTCCTTCATACCTGATAACAACTACATCACCTGGTACAATCTTTCCACCCTTTATAGCTGCAATAGCATCCTCTTCACAGTCAAATACTCTGGCTGGTCCCTCATGTACAAGCATTTCATCAACTACTGCTGAACGCTTGACAACTGAACCATCTGGTGCAAGATTACCTGAAAGAACAGCAAGACCTCCTGTTTTACTATATGGCTTATCAACTGGTCTTATAACCTCTTCATCTCTATTATAAGCTGTTGCGATACACTCACCAATAGTCTTTCCTGATACCGTCATACAATCTGTGTTAAGAAGTCCTATATCAGCAAGCTCCTTCATAACGGCATATACACCTCCGGCTTCGTTAAGATCCTCCATATATGTAGGACCTGCCGGTGCAAGATGGCAAAGATTAGGTGTCTTCTCACTTATAGGATTAGCAAACTTAATATCAAAATCAAAACCTATCTCATGCGCAATGGCTGGAAGGTGAAGCATACTGTTAGTAGAGCATCCAAGTGCCATATCGACAGTAAGTGCATTCATAATAGAATCCTTTGTAATAATATCTCTTGCAGTAATTCCCTTATTAACCATATCCATAACAGCCATACCAGCATGCTTTGCAAGCTTGATTCTTTCTGAATATACTGCTGGAATAGTACCATTACCACGAAGTCCCATACCAAGTGCTTCTGTAAGACAATTCATCGAATTAGCTGTATACATTCCTGAGCATGAACCACAGGTTGGACATACCTTTTCTTCGAATTCAAGTACGTCCTCTTCAGTCATAGTTCCTGCTGCATATGAACCAACTGCCTCGAACATAGATGAAAGACTTCTCTTCTTTCCCTTAACATGTCCTGCAAGCATAGGACCACCTGAAACAAATACTGTTGGAAGATTAAGTCTTGCTGCTGCCATAAGAAGTCCTGGAACATTCTTATCACAGTTAGGCACCATTACAAGTCCGTCAAACTGATGTGCAATAGCCATGCATTCTGTTGAATCAGCAATTAAATCTCTTGTCACTAAAGAGTACTTCATACCGACATGTCCCATAGCAATACCATCACATACTGCAATCGCTGGGAATACTACTGGAACACCGCCAGCCTCAGCTACTCCTAACTTAACTGCATTAACAATCTTATCTATATTCATATGACCTGGTACAATCTCATTATATGAACTAACAATACCAATCATAGGCTTCTTCATCTCTTCTGCTGTGAAGCCAAGTGCATTAAACAAACTTCTAGCAGGTGCCTGCTGCATACCACTTCTAGCGTTATCACTTACCATAATTATTCTCCTCGCAAATCAATTTCTTTTATAAGTACATACTATTACACTCTCTTAGCTATAAGGTCGCCCATCTCATCTGTTCCAACCTTAGTGCAGCCCTCTGAATATATATCTGTTGTCCTGTAGCCTTCCTTAAGTACTGCCGCAACTGCTGCTTCTATGGCATCAGCTTCCTTATCAAGGTCAAGTGAATATCTTAGCATCATTGCTGCTGAAAGAATTGTAGCTATAGGATTAGCTATATTCTTTCCTGCTATATCAGGTGCTGAACCGTGGCTTGGTTCATATAAGCCCAGCTTTGTTTTACCAAGACTTGCTGATGATAACATACCGATAGAACCTGTTATCATACTTGCCTCATCTGAAAGTATATCTCCAAACATATTCTCTGTAAGGATAACATCAAACTGTCCAGGATTCATAACAAGCTGCATAGCGCAGTTATCTACAAGCATATCCTCAAGTTCAACCTCTGGATAATCTTTAGCAACCTCATGTACAATCTTTCTCCATAATCTTGAAGAATCTAAAACATTTGCCTTATCAACACTTGTTACTTTCTTTCTTCTCTTCATAGCTATCTCAAAGCCCTTAATAGCTATTCTTCTTATCTCTTCTTCATTGTATGTAAGAGTATCAACAGCAGTCATAAGTCCATCGACTTCTTCTGTATGTCTCTTTCCAAAGTAAAGACCACCAGTAAGCTCTCTCATAATAACCATATCAAAGCCATCGCCGATGATCTCCTCCTTAAGAGGGCAGGCTGCCTTTAATTCATTATATAAATAAGCAGGACGAATGTTAGCGAATAACTCTAAGTCCTTACGAATCTTTAATAGTCCTGCCTCTGGTCTTAGGTTAGGTGCCACGTCATACCATCTTGAGTTACCCACGTTACCACCTACTGCACCTAGAAGCACAGCATCTGAAGCCTTAGCGACGGCTACTGCCTCATCTGTAAGAGGTACTCCGCACTCATCAATAGAGCAGCCTCCCATTAAAATCTTCGTATAATCGAACTTGTGACCATACTTAGCTGCCACAGCATCTAACACCTTAACGGCCTCTGTAACTATTTCTGGTCCGATTCCATCTCCTGGAATTAATGTTATTCTACAATCCATGTTAATTCCTGCCTTTCCTTCTTGTACTAAAGCCCTTACTTACATATATTACAAGTTCAGGCTATTGTTTAGTATTTTACTCCATAATAGTGCATTTTTCAAGTAGGGGCATAATAAAAAACTCTGGACAGATATCAGCCTGATGGCATTATCTGTCCAGAGTTTCTTGTATTTATTAATTATTATTCTTCTGTAGAAGCTGGCTTCTCAACCTGGGCAATAGCCTTCTTCTGCATTGTAATACGGCAGTTCTTGTTGTTACCGAATTCCACAATCACATCATCCTCTGTTATATCAAGGATAACGCCATAGAAACCACTTGTTGTAAGAACATAATCGCCAATAGCAATTGAATCCATAAGCTGCTGCTGTTCCTTCTGCTGCTTCTTCTGTGGCTTAATTGCAAAGAAGTACATTAAAGCACCAAGTGCTATTACATACACAATAATAATACCAATCTGACCCATTATTAAATCCTCCTAATTACTTGCCTGTGTACAGGCTCAATATTGTTATAATATCGTAATTTATGCTTCATGTCTATGTTTAAATTAAAATTTATAGCATTTTTATAATTTTACACTAAATAAAAATCATTAATCCTCTTTCTTATCATATGTTTTAAGAAGATATAGCCTTTCATCCTTAAAGCTCTTATAATTTCCTGCATCTATTGCAGCCCTGATATCCTCCATAAGATGATTATAAAAATACAGATTATGAAGAACGCAAAGTCTCATGCCTAACATTTCTTTAGCCTTAAGCAAATGTCTGATATACGCTCTTGAATAGTTCCTGCATGCAGGACACTGACAGCCTTCTTCAATAGGTGCTGTGTCTTTTTCATACTTTGCATTGAAAAGATTAATCTTACCAAGCTTTGTATACACATGCCCATGTCTTCCATTTCTTGATGGGTATACGCAATCAAAGAAATCTATTCCTCTGTCTACTCCCTCCAATATATTCGCTGGTGTACCAACTCCCATAAGATATGTTGGCTTATGCTGTGGAAGATATGGAACAACCTTATCAAGCACATGATACATTTCCTCATGTGATTCACCTACGGCAAGTCCACCAACTGCATATCCATCCAGTTCAAGCTCTGATATTCTTTTAGCATGGTCAACTCTGATATCGTCATATATCGCACCCTGATTAATACCAAAAAGCATCTGATGCTTATTAATGGTATCCTCAAGTGAATTAAGTCTGTTCATCTCTCTCTTGCAACGCTCAAGCCATCTTGTAGTTCTCTCTACTGAATTAATAATATACTTTCTATCTGCCTTTGCCGGAGCACACTCATCGAATGCCATAGCTATTGTCGAGCCAAGATTGGACTGTATCTGCATGCTCTCCTCTGGTCCCATAAATATCCTATGTCCGTCTATATGTGACTGGAAGGTAACGCCCTCTTCCTTTATCTTTCTAAGTCCAGCAAGTGAAAACACCTGAAATCCGCCTGAGTCTGTAAGTATAGGCTTGTTCCAGTTCATAAACTTATGAAGACCTCCAAGCTCTTTAATAAGCTTATCACCTGGTCTAACATGAAGATGATATGTGTTCGATAACTCTATCTGTGTACCTATCTCCTGCAAATCTGTTGTAGCAACCGCACCCTTAATAGCTGCAACTGTTCCAACATTCATAAATACCGGTGTCTGCACAGTTCCATGAACTGTTGTGAATTCCGCCCTTTTGGCTCTTCCATCTGTTTTTAATATTTTATACATATTTGTCTTTTCCTTCTGATTTTTTTATGATTCCTCTTTTATTTTAATTATACTTTTGACACTCACATCATTTTGTAATTATTCTATACTCCATATAAATGGCAAACATTTTTCTATATGAAACATTTATCTATCTTTTATAGAAATCAACTATCCTGTCTATTCTTGATGTCATATTTCCTAATATCATATCTACAATCGTTAATGCTGTCATAGCTTCAACAACAACTACCGCTCTTGGAACTATCATAGGATCATGTCTGCCTTTTATAGATATGCTGATATCCTCTCCCGACTTATTGACCGTCTGCTGCATTGAAGCTATGGAAGGTGTTGGCTTGACTGCTGCCCTGAATATTATGTCAGAACCATCGCTCATGCCTCCAAGCACTCCACCACTATGATTAGTTTTCTTGACAACCTTGCCATCCACTACTGTAAAGCTGTCATTGTTGGTGCTTCCTGTACTATCAGCCGCTGCGAAGCCATCTCCTATTTCAAAGCCCTTAACTGCGCCTATTGACATAATCGCCTTTGCAAGATTGGCATCCAGCTTATCAAACACAGGATCACCCACACCTGGCATCATACCAGTCACAACACACTCTATTATTCCACCAATAGAATCTTTTTCCATAAGCTTCTTCGTTGCGTATTCCTCCACCTTACAGGCAGCCTCCGCATCCGGCATATTAAATGCATTTTCATCGCGTTCCCTGATATCGAACTTATCATAATCTATGCTTATGCCACCTATCCTTGTTGCGTAAGCACATACGCTTATCTTAAGAGTCTCTAACACCTTAATAGCGATTGCTCCTGCTGCCACTCTGCCTATTGTTTCTCTTCCTGAGCTTCTTCCACCACCTCTGTAATCCCTAAAGCCATACTTCTCATCAAATGTATAATCAGCATGTCCAGGTCTGTAATACTGGGCTATTTCTGAATAATCAGACGAACGCTGTGTCTTATTATGTACCATCATCGATATAGGCGTTCCTGTCGTTTTACCTTCAAATACACCTGACAATATACTCACCTTATCATCTTCTTTTCTTGGAGTTGTAAACTTAGATTGTCCCGGCTTTCTTCTATCAAGAAACTTCTGAATATCCTCTTCGCATAAAGGAATACCCGCTGGGCATCCATCTACAACCACACCAAGACCTTCTCCATGTGATTCACCCCAAGTCATTATCTTAAAAATATTTCCATATGTCGAACCTGCTGCCACCTTATATATCTCCTATTCTGTACTAATATACATAATCATGTCAACGATAATTCTATAGATGTATAAAATTCATAATCACATACAAAAATCTGATATCATCCATAAAACAATACTCTATAGATAATATCAGATTTCTATTAATTATTCAAAACATTTTCAAGATTATTTCTAGCTTCATCCATCGCAGCCGCAGCTTGTGCATCCATCTTCTCTGGCTTGGTCTTTAATATAAGCTTCTTTAAGGTATTCATAGCTTCCTTAACAGCCTTTTTCTTAGCCTTATCCCATACCTTCTTGTTCTGGCTGTACTCGCCCTCTGCACGTCTTAAGGTATTCTCAGCTTCGATACGTGAATTACAAAACTCTTCATTCTGCTTATCCTGTGCACCATACACCTCGGCTTCCCACTTAGCTTTCTCAATCTCTTCCTCTGACATATTAGAGCTTGAAGTTATAGTTATAGACTGCTCTCTTCCCGTTCCTAGATCCTTTGCAGACACATTTACAATACCATTGGCATCTATATCAAAAGTCACCTCTATCTGTGGAACTCCTGCCATCGCACGCTTAATGCCATTAAGCCTGAAGTTTCCGAGCAGCTTGTTATCTCTTGTAAATCTTCTCTCTCCCTGAAATACCTTGATTTCAACTGATGTCTGGAAATTGCCAGCCGTCGTGAATATCTGGCTGTGCCTTGTAGGAATAGTTGTATTTCTTTCTATAAGCCTGCTTGATATACCACCAACAGTTTCTATTGAAAGAGATAATGGTGTTACATCCATAAGTATAATCTCCGAAGCTGCAGAACCTGGCTTAAGCTGGTTACCAAGCTTTCCGCCCTGAACTGCTGCTCCAAGTGCAACACACTCATCCGGATTAAGATTCCTTGATGGTTCTTTTCCCATAATCTGTCTTACCTTATCCGAAACAGCTGGAATTCTTGTGGAGCCTCCAACAAGAAGTACCATACCAATATCATTCTTACTAAGCCCGGCATCACGAAGTGCATTCTCAACAGGAATAACTGTCTTGTTAACCAGATCATCTGTAAGCTCATTAAACTTCTGTCTGGTGATATTCATATCCATGTGATGTGGACCATCCTTCGCAACAGCTATAAATGGAAGGTTAATATTGGCATTCAATGCAGAAGAAAGCTCTTTCTTAGCCTTTTCAGCTTCTTCTCTTAACCTCTGCATAGCCGATGGATCCTTAGCAAGATTGATACCATCTGTATCTTTGAATCTGTCAACAAGATAATCAACTATACGTGCATCGAAATCATCACCACCTAGATGATTATCACCAGATGTAGCAAGAACTTCTATAACGTTATCCCCTATATCTATAACGGACACATCAAATGTTCCACCACCAAGGTCATACACAAGGACTTTCTGCGGATTGCCATTATCAAGTCCATATGCAAGTGCCGCACTCGTAGGCTCATTAATAATTCTAAGGACATTAAGTCCTGCTATCTTACCTGCATCCTTAGTAGCCTGTCTTTGTGCATCATTGAAATAAGCTGGAACCGTGATAACTGCATCTGTCACTTCTTCTCCAAGAAAACCCTCTGCATCTTTCTTAAGTTTCATAAGAATATATGCTGATATCTCCTGTGGTGTATACGCCTTACCATCTATCTTTTTCTTATAATCAGTTCCCATATGTCTTTTTATTGAAAATATGGTTCTATCTGAGTTAACCGATGCCTGTCTTCTTGCAGCATCCCCAACCAGTCTTTCCTTATTCTTAGTAAATGCAACAACCGATGGTGTTGTTCTATACCCTTCACTATTAGTAATAACTGTTGGTGAATCACCTTCTATAACTGCCACGCAGCTATTAGTTGTACCAAGATCGATTCCAATTACCTTACTCATAATTCCTCCATAACTCACACTAAGAATAATAACACTTATATTCGATAGTTATAAGTTTATCATATTTATGAGGAATTACCATTAATAAAAGTAGAATTAATTAGAAAATTTATATAAACTTATTCAACTTTACCATTTGCATACATATATTATATTTATTATATTAATGTTTAATACATATCACATATACAATTTACAATTATCTATAATAAATGTTACTTATAACCATGCGGCAGCCTCACCCTGAACACCTTTCTCTTAAGCATCTTCCCATCCCATGGAATAAGCGGATATATATAGCTTTTCCCTGTTATAGTCCTGTTAAATGCTATCATAAGTACAGATATGACAACTCCTGTGATAAATCCGACAAGATTAAATATTTGTGTAAGTATGAGCATAAGCACTCTTAAAAACTTGAAAGCATATCCCATTTCAAAGTTAGTCTGTCCATAGGTTCCAACAGTTACAACCGCCATATAAAGAAGTGCCTCCGGGTTAAACCATCCTGAACTTACAGCATACTCGCCAACAACAATACCTGCCACTATACTTAGCGGTGTTGATAACATAGTTGGTGTATTCACCGCTGCAAGCTTAAGTCCATCTACCGCCAGTTCTAGTATAAGAAGCTGCAGAAGCACCGGTACTGTAATATCATCCGTTATAAGAATGAACTTAAGAAATTCTGGAACCCAATCTGGATTATTAACAAAAAGCAGCCACAACGGTGTTAATATCCATGTCACAATAGAAAAGAAAAATCTTGTGATTCTTAAATATGAACCTATTATAGGAGAGAAATTAAAATCATCCGCCTCCTCTATAATATCAAAGATGGATGCTGGAATTATCATAACTGCTGGGGAATTGTCTACCATAATTACAATATTCCCGTCAAGTATAGCCGCTGTTGCCGTATCCGGGCGTTCCGAATACTTAAACTTCGGAAATGGATTAATCCACTTATGTGTAAACATACATTCCGCAAGGCTTTCTATATTCATAGTAAGAGCATCAACATCTATCGACTGAATCAGCTTTCTCATCCTTGTAAGCACGCACTTGTCTACGGAATCAGATATATAACATATAACTACATCAGACCTTGAACGTCTGCCAACACCATACAACTCCATTGAAAACTTTGGATCACGTATTCTCCGCCTTAATAATGCTGCATTGGCTACAAGTGTTTCAACAAAACCATCTCTTGAACCTCTAAGCACCCTGTCTTTCCATGGCTCTGACACAGAACGCATAGGATATGTCCTGCAGTCGATAAGCAGACACTCATCAAAGCCATCTACAACCATAACAGAAACACCTGACAAAAACTGCGTTATGACTGTATCCACATTGCCGCTTTTCTCAACCTCCGTATAAGGCATTCCATTTTCAAGAAATACATCAAGGTTCTCCATGTCCGATTCTTTCAATGAATAAAAAAACTGCATAAGCTTTTCTACCATATCTTCCCTGACAAAACCATCTATAAAAAAGAAACCAGCCCTATGCCCCGCAATCATTACTTCTCTTTGAAGTATATCAAAATTACGTTCCACATTAAGACTAGTTTCTAACCTTTTAATATTCTCTTTAACATTACAGCTGAAATCACTCATTGCAGGCATCCTTTCATTCCTATCTTAACCAGTAATATTAGAACTTCACCAGTAATATTAGAATGTCTGATTTTAATGATTTTATTCCAACTTTATGCACTCTTTTTCATTCCATGCCTTATCTTAAGCTTATTGCAGCAATGCATAAATGCAGGTATTAAGAAAATATCTGCTGCAATCCATGCTGCCGGATTAGCAAGACATGCCCCGTTAAAACCTATAACTGGTATAAGGAATATAGCAACAAGTGTTCTTGCAAGCATCTCAAACACTCCGGCTAGTATTGCAAATACCGAATACCCCATACCCTGTATACAGAATCTGTAAACATTGACTCCTGTAAGAGGTATATAAAACAGAGCTGATGCTATTATGAATCTTCTTGTAAGTCTGATAATCTCAACCTCAGCTGCATCCACAAAAAGAAGTGCTATATAATCTGTTGTAAAGAACAGAACCACAAGTGCCACTACACTGTACACCGCACCAATTAACATTGCAGCTTTTATGCCCTTTCCGAGTCTGTCTATCTTTCCAGCACCAACATTCTGTCCTCCGTATGTTGCCATTGTAGAACCAAGTGCATCAAATGGACAGCAGGTAAAGTTAAACATCTTAGAGCCTGCTGTCATGGCTGCTACATATGACGAACCAAGACCATTTACTGCTGCCTGAAGTATAGTACTTCCAATAGCTGTTATGGAATACTGAAGTCCCATAGGAACACCTATATAGCAAAGGTTAACAACATATCTTTTCCTTACAACATTTTCCTGTTTAGTTGCCTTTAATATATCAAACTTTTTATACATATATATTGTACATCCAACACCTGATATAAGCTGTGATACAACAGTTGCAACACCTGCACCTGCTACTCCCATCTTAACATATATAATAAGTATGAAATCAAGTGCTATATTAATAACCGATGATAATACAAGGAAATATACTGGTGTCTTACTGTCACCAAGCGAACGTATTATACCCGATACGATATTATATAGAAATACCGTTGGTATTCCTGCAAATATTATAACAATATAATTATACGCATGCATGAATATATCATCTGGTGTATTAAGTAATCTAAGTATAGGTGCACAAAACACTACTGAAAGTATTGTCATAACAACCGCAAATACCGCACTGCATACATATCCATTAAAAACATATTTTCTAAGCTCACTATACTTTCCCGCCCCGAACTGCTGTGCAACAGGAATTGCGAATCCATTACATATACCCATACAGAATCCAATTATCATAAAGTTTATTGAGCTTGTTGCTCCAACTCCTGCCAGAGCTGATACACCTAACGTCTTACCAACAATCATAGTGTCAACAAGATTATAGAACTGCTGGAATAGCATACCTAAAAGCATAGGAAATGCAAATCCAAGAATCAGCTTGAAAGGTGACCCTTTAGTCATATCCTTTGTCATCTTCAACCTCTTTCTGCGTTACGCAACACTTATTCTGTTCTTAACATCTAACTAAATATGTGTATATGATTATTTTATTAAACCAGCATTAAACAAGCAGCATTTTACGAAAACTAAATGTGTTCACGATATCAGTTAACAGTAACTCTTCCCATAGTTATCTTATCAAGCAGCTTGTTATTCTCTGTAACATTATACTTTGACTTAATCATCTCTTTATAATATTCTCCATCATAATCAAGCAATGATGCACTATCTCCTGCAAAGCCATCACTCTTAACCTGTTGTGCTGCCCTGACAGCATACTTTTCAACAAGCTTTCTACGGCATAATATATTATATATATCTTCCTCACTAAGCCTTGTGTTGTCCTTAGCTTTTTGTGAAAAATCATCATATGTATCCTTAGCATCTGCTTTTATTGATTCTTTTTCACTTTCAGTTACATATATATTATGAATGGCAGTCTCTTTTTCCATTATATAATCATACTCACATAAATCCTTTGCCAGTTGTTTAGCATAATCCCTTGTGAACACGCTGTCAAGTGAATTTTTAAAATGTGTGTTCCAGAAATCATTAGGGTCATCAGGATTATACTTTATAGCCATATCATTAATCTGCTTTTCCACTATATATATATAGTAAGAAAAATCCTTCAGAGTAATATTCTCATCATCTATGCTGATCACAGCTTCATCAAGATGTTTATTATAAACAAAATCTTTGCTCTTATTAAACACAATAAGTATTGCAAGAATAGCCGCTATCAGCACAACACATATGCATACAGTTATAATTTCCACTTTTTTCTTTTTTAAAGTGCCTTTACTCATATAATCACCCCATTCCATACCTTTTACAGCACGATCGTTTGTATTTTTCTTATATTCTTATAATGATGTCGGGGGCTTTTGACCCCGGCATCATTATAATATTACACGCATTTTTATACCTTTATTATACACAATTATCAATTCATTGTGAACTATGAATCCTATTTTTTTACGATTTCCTGATTATAAGCTAATTGTCATTCTCTTTCCTACCGCTCATTCTTCCATCTTTGAAAATAGCTGACAAATATATTGTAAAAGGCTCCTGACATATACCTTCAAAGCATATATCAGGAGCCTCCCTTTTATCAAGGAACTACAATGTCATATAAAAGACAATTCAGTCCTTAATATTAATCATATTCTGTTTATTTTGCAATGTGAATTACTTATATAACTCAACAAGTCTCTGTAAGTGCTCGAATCTCTCGTTAGCAACTTCTTCTGACTTAGCAAAGAGTCTTTCAGCTCTTTCTGGGAATGGCTTAACAAGACGTGTATAACGTGCTTCATTGTTAAGGAATTCCTGATATGATCCATCACCCTGCTTAGATGTTAATGTAAATGGATTCTTTCCTTCAGCCTTTAATGCTGGGTTGAATGAGAAGAGGTTCCAGTATCCAGCCTTAACAGCCTTCTTCATTTCATCCTGGCAGTGGTTCATACCACCCTT
>OHRD01000263.1_pt1 | contig 30750 bp, 35 predicted proteins | sample 1578371 | NCBI WGS metagenome assembly OHRD01 (sample SAMEA3879505, study PRJEB24766) | human gut metagenome | biome: human-associated habitat; feature: feces | place: USA | collected 1985/1987
AACTTCTGGAGCAGCTGATCGGCAGTGACGCAGATATTCTGATCTGCACAAAGTCTGATCTTGTGGTACGGGATATTGATCTGCTGAAAAAGCTTGGACGAGTAACCGTTTCATGGTCGATCAACACACTGGATGAAAATTTCAAGAACGATATGGACTCTGCTTCGAGCATTGAGCGGCGTATCGCTGCTATGAAGCAGGTATATGACGCAGGGATCCGTACTGTCTGTTTCGTATCCCCAGTATTCCCCGGTATCACGGACTTTGAAGCCATCTTTGAGCGGGTAAAGGATCAGTGCGATCTGTTCTGGCTCGAAAACCTCAATCTTCGGGGCGGTTTCAAGAAAACAATTATGGATTATATCGCCGGAAAACATCCTGATCTTGTACCGCTTTACGATGAGATCTATAACAAGCATAACCGCAGCTACTTTGAAGCACTTGAAGTAAAAGCTGAGAAAATGGCTAAGAAGTATGATTGTGCCTTTGTGGATAATGAAATGCCTTATGGCAGAGTCCCGCAGGGACATCCGGTGATCGTAGATTATTTCTATCATGAGGAAATCCGTGGGACAGAGAATACCGGAAAAAGAAATCGCTAACTTCCTGTTTGTCGATCCACGGCAGCCTTTCAACAGGCTGCCGTATTCGCTTTTCAGAAGATTTTCATTCGCACATTTGCCATGATGCGCATTTGCGGATACAATGTGGGCAGAAAGGACTGGAGGTGCTGCAAATGCTTCGCCGTAAAGCTGAGAAACGAATTGTTGAGCTGTCCCCTGACGAGGCGCGGCTGTTGCGGGAAGCGCTTCTTGCTTTTCGCAACAAGCTACTTTCTGCCGGAAAGCCAACAGAGGATGTGAACGAGTTGATTATCAAGGTGATGAAATGAGGAGGAGCGCGTTTGGCAAACTTTTATATTTCCGATCTGCATATCGGGCATGAAAATATTCTGCGGTTTGATAACAGACCGTTTGCGGATGTCAATGAGATGAATAACAAGCTCATAGAGAATTGGAACGCCAGAGTACGCAGCGATGACACAGTATACATCCTTGGCGATTTCATCTGGGCAAAAGAAAGCGAGTGGCCATCCATTGTTGGTTCACTTGCCGGCAATAAGGTGCTGATACGGGGCAATCACGATCCCAAGCAATTCAGCGCCGCCACAAGGCGCATGTTTCAGGAAATCACGGATTTGAAGGAAATCAAGGACAGCGGCAAGCATGTTGTGATGTGTCATTATCCAATCCCATTCTTCCGTGCAGGTTTTGCCCCAACTGCGTTCATGCTCTACGGTCATGTCCATCAGACGATTGAATATGAGTATATCGCAAAGCTCCGGCGTGAGGTAAAGGCAAACGCTACCGGTTACGGCACACCGAACGGGAACTTCATCAATGTCGGTTGCATGATGCCGTATATGGACTATACGCCGAGAACACTGGATGAGATTATAGAAGGAGATGCAAGGTATCATGAAGAAAATCCAGACGCTCTTTGAGCAGGTGTTTGATACATACATTGTCTCCGTGTGGATGATCTGATTTCGACCCAAAACCAAATAATCTTTACGCAGCCGCTTGGTTTCCAAGAGAAATCAGGCGGCTTTTTCTATGGAGGGAGTGATTTTATGATATGGGAAGCCTAATCTACTATGGTGCACTATTCCTTGCAAAGGTGCTTGACAATGCACTCAGCACAACAAAGACAATACTGATTCAAAGAAGTCGGTGGTTACTTGCCGGAATTGCGGTGGTACTGTCCGACTTTATCTATTTCTGGCTGACAAAGAGAATTGTTTCAGGTGACAGCAATTGGGCGATTCTCATCGTCTCTCTTGCTGGCGGCGTGGGCTGTGCACTTGCCTGCCTGTTCAGCGAGAAGTTGTCAAAGGACAGAACCTATGTAAATGTGATCATGTCGGACAATCTCAGAGCTATGCAAAATTTCCGGGACTTTCTGGCCACCCATCACATAACAAATCTTCTTCGATTGGGATAATAAGGGCAACTCCGGCCCGCAGGACGGTCAGGCCGATCATGTCGGTATCGTCCAGAAAGTCGAAAACGGCGTTGTCTACACCATCGAGGGCAACTCCGGCGACAGCTGCCACGTCAATCAGTACCCGGTTGGCCATTATGAAATTCTCGGATATGGGGTGCCGAATCCGTAAAGCGAATTCTCATTTTATCCAGCACCAGGCTCAGAAATGGGCTTGGTGCTGGATTTTTCTGTTTATGGAAGTGGAAGACACTCCTTAACATAGGTTTAAACTCCAACAATGTCGCCTATGAGCGACAACAAGGTGTTCACAATCAAAAAATTCACCGGTATCTATTGAATCTCACTGGCCTTTCTGATATACTATATTATGTATAAATATATTCGAATGGCCTCACGCACAACAAGTAAAAAACAGCCAATGGAGGTACGGCACATGAGAATAAGTTATGATAAACTCTGGCGTTTACTTGCAAAAAACAAGATGAAAAGATATGATCTCGCCGCAGCTGCCGGTGTAAGCACGTACACCATGGGAAAGATGTATAAAGATGAGCCGGTCTCCCTTGATGCAATCATGAAAATATGTCAGGTGTTCCACTGCGATATCGGGGATGTAGTAGAGATGGTTGAAGACAACTAGAAATTGCAGGCCTTTACAATAACACAACTACGATAAGTGAGGACTATTTATGGCAGCCATAAATGATTTGATAGCGCAAATTGAAGATATCGCACTGCGTGAGCGCATTGCAAAGGAAGTAGATCGCCTTTCCAAACAGAAAAAATTTGGGCTGGTGTTCGAGGAGCATCTGCCGGAATGTACGCCGCTTTACGATATCCCTGTGAAGGCTGGCGCGCTTGTAGCGAAGAAGGCCGGTGAGGTCAATGATGTTTATAAAGTTCTTTGTATTGAGGACAATACGGCACAGTGCTTGCATCGAGAATCCAAGGAAACTACGGAGATTGCCCTTGACGACCTTGTGACGGTTGCGGAATTTGGAGAATCCATCTATCCCTATCTAAAACCGTTAGATTCAGTTTGCAATGCGCCAGACAGCGACCTTTGGCACACGCTGATCGAAGCTGACAACTATCACGCCCTGCAACTGTTGGAATACCTGTACGCAGGCAAGGTGGACTGCATCTACATCGATATAAAAACACCGAGATTGATACAATTTAATTTTTCCTCCACCAATTTTGCCGCTTGAGGGGTAAGTTGGCATTTGAGGGGTAAGTTGTGGAAGTCGGGGTGTCCCGGCTGTTTTTGTTATATAGAGGTGGCAGCATGAAACAGATCACAAACAAGGAATATGAGGAATGGATGAAGTACAAGGAAGAGAAAGCGAAGGGCCACATTCTGTTGCCGGACACCATACGCTTCATCTGCGAGGCGAATGATATGGACCCGGAGAAGATCGGTCGACACTTCCTGGAAGTGCTGCCGAGGATTTGCCCGAAACAAAACGAATAACGAAAAGTGCCTCCGAGCCGATGTGATTGGTTCGGAGGTACTTCATTATTCCTGCGATTTTTTAGGTGGATATTTTTCAGCCCACTTTTTCTCGATCTCGGACAATTCCTCCATTTCTTCAGGGGAGGGTCCCTCAAAATCGTCTTCAACGGCGATGCCTTCCAATTCAGCGAAATATGAAAAGGGGTCGAAATCATCAACGAACGACCTGCAGTAATCCAGGTCTTCGGCAATATCACGGCCCAGAGAGTCGACTTTGAAGTGCTTTGCAATTACTTCAAGTATTGCAAGTACGAGTTCTTGCCGGAACAGAACCCTTTCAACTGGGTCAAGCGTTTTGAACTGCTCCATAGAAATATTATTCATGGTAAGGATATCTTCAAAGTAGCGCGAATAATCGATGTCTTCCCGTGCTTTGAGCAGATACGGGTAATTCTCTGGCTTAACCCTTTTTAAATACATATGGCGTAGATAGGCGTCTTCTATGCGATCTGCCTTCTCGTCATAAATACCAGCCAGATAATCGGGGTGGACATTCAGAAACCTGGCAATCCGCTCCAAAAGATCTGGCGGCATTTTCCCCTCGTCCAAGCATCTACGGATCGTTTTCTCCGTTCTTTGGATTTCGTTATATGCTTCTCCAAGTTTTCTGATACTGCTGCCTCGTGCTTTTAAAACTTCAAAAAACCGGTCCCGGTTGATGGGCACCTTTGGCGTTTCCTTGTTTGCCATCTGCTTACCTCCTCATGGACAAATGACGCAAAAATGACCGCACCCGACTGACGGGAAAAATGTTGACTTGCGGACATTAATGTCCTATAATGCATTATACAGGGCGCGGACATTAATGTCAACACCCAAGTTTGAAATTGGAGGTCTGTGTTATGCAGAACCATGAAATCCCCGATGTCGAGCAGAGAACCTGGTGGCAGCGGAACAAGAAGAAAGTCTTGATTGCTGGGGGCGTAGCGGTGGTGGTGGTTGGCGGCATCCTGCTGTATAAGAACTGGGATTCCGTCACCAAACTGGCTATGAAGGTGCTGCGCCAAGGTCAGAAGCCTGCTCCGCAGCCCATTGAGATTCATGTCGATCTCCCGGTCACGGACGTCGTCCATGAAGCCCAGCGCCCCGTCCTGGCGATAATCAACGGTGGTGAAGCCTTCCCTGTCAACGGTCATATCCGCAATCTGCCTGCTTCGTGGACGCCTTCCCCCGAGCAAAGAGCGCTTGCAGAGGCACTGGGGATCACCCTCGGCGACCACCAGACCTATGTCCGGGATTATGTGAAAAACTGTGCGTAAGGAGGTGTTGTAATGAACTGCCCACAATGTGGCAAGAGAATGAAGGGCGACTGGCCTGACAAGTCGCGTTGGTTCAATTGTGCAAATTGCAGAGATCGCTTTTTCCTTGAAGACGACGGAGAGCTTGTAAACGTCCTGTTTCGGTCAAGGAAGAACGAGAGAACCTGCGAGAACTGTGGCCAAAAAATGACCGGCGGATCATATACAGCCCCGTGGGAAAACGGCAACAATCCAGACGGGTATGTGAAATGTCCGCACTGCGGCCACGTAAACTTTATCTGGGAAGATGACTAACGAAAAAGCCTCCGAGCCGATATGGTTCGGAGGCATTCCTTTTTTCTTGCGGGTCAGGTTTCGATTTCCGTGCCATCCTTGAAGGTCACCCGGATGTCTTTTTTATTGTGAACGATGATGTAGTCCACCATCGCCAGCCAGTCTGTTTCCCGGAACTCCGTCAGCGGCTCCCGGCTCCGCAGGTTTTTCAAGTATGCTTCGATCTGGTGCTTTCGGGCCATGCGCTCGGCAATTAGATCGGTGACCTCGGTGTGTCGGGCCTTGGCCTTATCGAACCGGGCCACCAGAGCATCGTATCGTTTCTGGTATTCATCCTGATCGAGGGCGACGTGAGCGTTCTCCTTGATGCACTCCTCAATGAGCTCGGCAGCGATATTGATCTCCGCTTCCAGATCCGAAAGCTCGCTCTCAAGGGCCGTGGTGTCAAGGTTCCTTGAAAGGACCTGCTCGTATATGGCTATAAACTGTTCCTTCTGGTCGATCACCTGATTGGTGGCCCGGAGGAACAGTTCTTTTATTTCATCCTCGGTGAGTGTCGGTGTGGCGCATTTCTGGCCGTCGAACTTGTGATTACACTGCCAGATGACCTTCCGGTAGGCGTCGTTGCTATGCCAGACCTTCGGCCCGTACCAACTGCCGCAGTCTCCGCACTTGACCTTACTGGAAAAGATGCTGACCGAGCTCTTGCGGTTCCGGCCCTTGGTGCGGGTAGTCATCAGCGTCTGCACCATCTCGAAGGTCTCCGGATCGATAATGGCCTCGTGGTTGTCCTTGACGTAGTACTGCGGGATTTCACCCTCGTTGGTCTTTTTCTTCTTGGTCAGAAAATCTACAGTGAAGGACTTCTGCAGCAGCGCATCACCCTTGTACTTTTCGTTGGTGAGAATGCTTTTGATGTTGCTGGGGTTCCAGTGGTCCTTGCCGCCGGGAGAAGGAATGCCTTCTTCGGTCAGCGTCCGGGCAATCTGGAATGGCGACTGGCCTTGCAGGAACATTCCGTAGATGCGCTTGACCAGCTTGGCCTGTTCTGGGTTTACCACGAGGTTGTGGTCCGGCCCCATGTCGTAGCCCAGAAATCGCTTGAACGGAACCGTGACCTTGCCGTCTGCAAACCGCTTCCGTTGGCCCCATGTGCAGTTCTCGGAAATGGACCGGGACTCTTCCTGCGCCAGCGAGGACATGATCGTCAGCAGAAGTTCACCCTTGCTGTCGAAGGTCCAGATGTTTTCTTTTTCAAAATAGACCTCGACGTTGTGCTCCTTGAGTTTCCGGATGGTAGTCAGGCTAAAGGTATAAACGGCCTTCTGCTTTACGGCCTCCGGATGAGCGTTCCACCATGCCGTCCGGCACTCCGGGCAGCAGAACTTCTTCTGTTTCCGTCCGGGGAACTGGATCAGCGTTTTGCCGCAGTTCAGGCAAAGCTGCGTGGGAACCTCCGCAAGGCTGTGGCTCTCTGCCTTCTCACCGGCGAGGCCGTGGGATCGACAATATGCTTTGACGCTGTCCTTTGACAGTCCGACGCTGTTGGCGATGGCCGTATATCCAAAGCCCTGATGCCGCAGGGCCGTTATCTTTTCTCTTTGCTCATTTGTCATGAGATTGTCCTCCAGTCCGAGAGGGGTTCCTCTCACTACCCACTGGAGGGAAATGGCTATCTTGAACGAAAAAAGAGTAAAAAAATAACGCCCTCCACGGAATGATCCGCAGAGGGCGTGTGATGAGGTTCGGTCTACTTATTCGGGATCTTCAGCTTCATACCGCTGTAAATGACATTGCTTTTCAGTCCGTTCAGGCTGACGATCTCCTTATAGCGGCTGCCGTTGCCGAGATACTTCTTGGCGATTGCCCAGAGGGTGTCACCATGCACCACAGTGTGGATGCGGTAATCCTCGGAGGGTTTCGTGCCTGCCACGGCGAGCGCAGAGGTCTTGACCGGCGACATGATGGCGTACTTACCGGACTCATCCTTGTTGATGACCGCACGGTCGCCGCTGACCTCGACCACATACCAGCGGAGCTTCTTCACCCAGCCGGGAATGGCTTTGCCGTTATAGTAGGTGCTGCCCGTAATGGTCACGAGGTCGCCAGCTTTGATTGTGCCAGTGGGCTTGACCGGGTTGGCGGGCTTCACATCACCGCCGAGAGTCGCCGTGACCTTGGATGCCAGCTCACCCATGCGGGCATACATCCAGTTACCGGGGCAGCTCTTGTTGGCAAACCACCGATGGACGGTCAGAACCATCTCGTCAGACTTCGGAGTGTAGTTCAGCGTCTTGGTCTTATCGCCCAGCCAGAGCAGCTTGGTTTTGCCGTTGCGCCTGCAGATATCGGTGCAAAGCTCGATGAGTCTCTTGTACACCACATCCTTAAAAGCGTAAGGCTCGGTGTTGTCGCTGGCACACTCGATGGTGATAGCTCTCTGGTCGTTGGCTGCGGAGGAGGAGCACCAGGAGCGGTTTTTCTCTTCCACATACATCCCGACACGACCGTCCACTCCGATGCCGTAGTTGCTGCTTGCCTGCCGTGAGGTCGGCAAAAAGATGTTGCCCAGCGTTTCCACACTGCACTGACCCACCACGCAGTGCGGCGTGATGCGGTCAATGCTGTGGGTACGCTGCCCAGAGTGATTCGGGCTGAGTTTGGTGTAGGACACCAGCGGGCTGTTCGTGTAAGCCATATTATTCGTCCTCCTTTTCAGCGCGGTCGTGTAGCTGCTCCAGCACGGATTTCAGCTTCTGCGGGATGGGCAGTCCCAGGTATGCGGCGTTCTCCAACAGGGATACGCCCTCATTCGACAGGTAGAAGAAAATGACGGCGGTACGCATCACCGAGCCGCTGCCGATGACACGGGTGTCGAGAATATGCCCGATGCCGACCAGGGCGAAGATGAGCACCTTTTTGAAAATGCCCTTGAATCCGACTTTGCTGGACAGCTTCTTGTCCACCACGGCGCACATGATACCGGTGATGTAGTCGATGACTACGAAAGCCAGAAGCGCGTAAAGCAAGCCGTCACATCCTCCCAAGAACCATCCCAGCCAGCCGCCGATTCCGGCGAACACCACCTGAATGGTCGTCCAGAATTCTTTCATGTTGTTTGTCCTCCTTTGAAATTAAAAATGGGTATGAAAAAAGTGACGCCGGAGCGTCACACTTTTCCGATAGCATAAATCGATATTTTGTAGGTTGCCGAAGGTACCGTATTTGGTCTTACGGCAAATATCTTTCCGGGGTTGGTCGTTGTAGACCAGCTACTTGAACTGCCACGCTCCACAAACATGGCGTAGTTGCTGTTCTCCGTGGAGATATGGACATGGGGAATTTCCGCGAAGGTAAATGGAAAATTAGGGAGCGCAATTGCGCCGCTCTCATAGAGCACGCCCCATGCCGTCGAAATGGCGGTCGTAAATGAATACTGACCCCAACATTCCGCCGTACCGCTTTTCCATTTGCGGTAATTCCAGATGCCGCTTGTCCCTTGCTGAATGACAAAATCTGCGAGGGGTGAGCCATCAACACGCATATCCCCGGCAACATCCAGCATGGCTTGTGGCTCCGGCGTGTTGATGCCGACCTTCTTTTTCCGAAGCGCAATGAGCGGTGTACCCTGCGGGACAGTAAAATACAGATCCAGACTGCTCAAAGAATAGAGCTTGTCTTGGATCTGCAAATGGAAGTCGTAGGAACTGTTGGCATCCAGATTGCACAGTTCCAAATTGGAGTAGCTGAAAGAGGTTCCGCTTTTTGTCGTGCCGGAATAGATGCTGGTGTAGCTGCCGTAACTGCTCTCACTGGTTTTCTTGTACCGATACCGCACATAAACCACGCTGTTTTTCTGCGTCCCGTCTACGGTAACAGCAGAAATAGAGCCGCTGAATTTGAGCTGCATTTCCGCTTCAATGTCGTTGGTTCGTCGGAGCGTCACCGAGGACACCTTCGGCTTTGCGTATGGGATGACCGTAATAGTTTGGGAAACGCTGGCGGTATAACCGCGGGAGTCCGTGACCGTGAGCGTGACCGTTACGCTGCTGGACTTGGCGATCTTTCCGACTGTGATAGCAGACCCAGTTGAATTGGATGCGGATAAACCATTGCAGGAAGCGGTATAGTTGGAAATGGACGCTCCGTTCTTCGCAGTCGCAGTTCCGGGGGTGACCTTGAGGGTCGAGTAGTCCTGCACGAACAGCTGGTCGTTGCCCGTGAGGTTCTTTGTAGTCGTGTAGCTGTCGGCATAAGTGAATCCGCTTATGGTCGGAGCAGAATTGGTCGCCGTGGTCAGTACCGTGGCAGTCTTGCTTGAAGTACTGCCGATCTGCGTAGACCCGCTGTAAGACGAAACCGCAAAGGTACCTGTGAACGACTTGATGGACGCCATAGCGTTCAACAGCGTCGTCCTCTGCGCCGATGTCAGCGTGACCGTGCGGTTCGCAGTGCCCTTCGACCAGGAAAGCCCGGAGATAGTCAGGATGGTCGTGCTGCCGTTTTTGAGCACCAGCGTATTGGTGTAGGAGGCTTCGTACACGGTCACATTGATGGTAATGGAAACCGTGGCATTGTCCGCCGTCACCGTGTTGACACTATTCACCACAGCACCGCCCAGCGTCTTGACCGTGGAACTGCCAGAAGTGCCGTAGACGTGGTTGTATTGCCGCCTTGCTCTGACCCTCACCGTATAGCTCGTGTTCGGCGAAAGCGAGGACAATGTTACGCTGGCGCTGGTGGATGCCGTCGTTGAGAACTGCGTCCAGCTCGAACCGCCGTTTGTGCTGTACTGCCAGATGTCCGCCGTGGCAGAGGATGTAGCGGAGATTTTGAACCCGTTTGCCGTGACATTCGATGTACTGAATGTAACTGTGGGAGCATTGCGGTCAATGGTAGTCAGCGTCATGCTGCCGCCGTATTCCTGTGAACCGTAGATATACACACGGGTCGAGAATCCGACCGCAATCGTTTTGCTGCCGTTGCTGTCGTGAGCTACAGTAATCGTGCCACTGACAGAACCTTTCTTTGCCGGGAAAACACGGTCATCCCAATAGGTATGGTCCTTTGAGTATACGGTCGTACCATTGATCGTTACAGTGGTCGTGTCAATGGTGTAGTAAGTGGATGCGCCACCGGTAGAGGTCAGCGTCCAGGAAAGTGTCGAGCTGTTACCGACCACATTCACGCTTTCTGAAATGTCCAGTTGAAGATAGCGCCCATCGTATGCTGCACTTTTCCAAGTTGCCATAGCTTTCCCTCCTTAATCCAGAATGACGATGTTCAACCCCTCGGATGCCGTCGGCATCGGGACAAACTTCGTTTTGCCCACGGTCAGCTCGCCGTCCACCGTGGTTTTCTTAGTCTGCGTTTCGTCCTTGTTCAGGGTGAAGATCACCTCGTCGTTGTAGTAACCGGCGAACTCCGTGTTCGTGATAACCGTCCGCTGGGACGATGCGCTGTTGGACACCTCGATGCCCCGCTTGTCGATCTTGACCTCCTGGGTGTAGATCTCGTTGGGTGCGGGTGTCCACTTTCGGGGTATTGCCCCTTCAGAGATCATGATATCCGCGAGGTAGATGGACGCATCCCGACAGTAGCAGTAAATACGCAGCGTGGGGTCAGTCACATCCGTGAGCGTTACGGAGTAATCCGTCCAGTCAAACGCCGTGGACTTATTGAACAGGTACTTGGGTTTGTTTCCGTTGTAGGTCACATAGAAATATCCGGACATGGTCGAGGTTTTCTTTGCCCGGACCGAGATCGTATAAGTGCCGGGGACTACCCCTCGGATGTACTGCGACAACGAGGAATAGGCTCCCAACACAAAGCAAGAGTCGGAAATGGTGTTGTTCTGCGTATCGGTGGAGGTATCTGTTTTTACCGTACCGGAGTAGCTCCAATCATCCGTGATGCCGTTCAGCCCGGAAGAGTTCTGCACATAGTTGATGCCGCCGATGTACTGCTCCTGCATGGTGACGGACAGTCCATCCACGGTGTGTTCCAGCTCCGAAACACGGCTTTCGGAGTTCAGTACCCGTTCCTCCAGGATGCCTTGGTCGTTGGATACAGTTTCCATCGTTTCGGTAAGGGTCGCCACATAGCTGTTCAGCCCGTCCACATTCTGCTGGAGATAGGCTGTTTTCTCCGCAAACTCCTCCGTTGAGACATACGCACGGAGTACCACTTCGCCGCTCTCCAAATCCCAATAAGACGAGCCATCCTGTGACTGGATAACACCGGCCTTGATGATGTTGGCCACCAGTGAGCCGGAAGTGATGAAGTCTGCAACGATCTGACCGTCCGCCGTAATGGCGGTTTCATAGGGTCCGTTGTAGCCGTTATGGGAAAATCCCAAGCCGCCTACATTCCAACGCCAGACATTTACGGCATCGTCAATAGAGGGAGCGTCCAGAATGAGCAACTCATAGGGCTGTCCGTTTTCCTCGCTGGTGTGGATAACCACATAGCCGCCGCTCTGGCCGGTGATAAGCCCGGTAGCTTTGCCGATGGCGGTTTGGAGCAGCTTCGGAAAGCGTCCCACCGTTGACTCCACCTTATCAACCGAGGACTGCACCTCGGAGATGGTGGTGATCATGCTGGATTTGCTTTGACCGAGGGAAATGCTCTTGTACCGCTCGGCGAGGGCGTCGTACACGGTTTCGATGACCATAGCCGACACGCTGACACCCAATAGCGAGTGTCGAATGGTGACGGTATCGCAGAGGTTGACCCGCTCCAGCAGTGCCGAATACTCCGGCTGTTTCCAGAGCGGCTCAAAGGACACCTTCACCGTAGGGATGGTCGCACCCAGCGGATTTGCCTTGATGTAACTGTTTGCTTTTGCTCTGAGGGCTTCCTCGGTCACAACTCCGTCAAACTGGTCGGAGAAATCCATGATAAGCGTTTTCGCCCGGACGATCTCCGAGGTCACAATGGGGAGCGTTATCTCCGGCAGCGTGATCACCGTTTCGGTGTCCGAGCCTTCCGGGGTGTACACGGCATACGGGAGCAGTGCGGTATACACGCCGCTGTTATCCTCGTCCTGCTCCAGGGCGGTGAGGTTCTTGCCGTATTCAATGACCACGCCGGTCTTCTGCCCACGGTGCGAATGGAACTTTACCGTGAAGTTGTCCCACTCAAACTCGCCGTGCCATTTGGAGAGCATGGAACCTTCCGTGCCACCGAGACAGGCTCGGACACTTTTCGGTTGGGTGACCGAGAATGCTTTCGCATCCGAGTAGTCCGTCCAGCCCGTGAAGCGTGTATCTCCGGCAAGGAGCTGCGAGAGGATAAGCTGCGGAGAGCAGCTCTCCGTCGAAAACGGCAGCACCGGCACATTGGCAAGGTCATACGAAATATGCTGACCGTAGATCGTGACGATGCCGTTTAAGGGTTTCGTGATGCGGTAAATGCGGAATGCCTGGTCGGCGGCGGTGTCGTTGGGTTTTGCCTTGATGATGCACTCCTTGGTGATAAGCCCGTAGTGCTGACCGCTGACCGGGTATTTGAGCAGACACTCAAACACACCGTTTCGCTCTTCGGTGACTTCGCAGAAAACAGTGTCCGTCAGCACACCAAGACCGAATGAGGAAAAGTCCACAGCGTTGGGCAAATAAAGCACCGGGATCATGAAAACCACCTCCTTTCGGGCATAAAAATACCACCGGGGATTTCTCCCTGGTGGTTGAGTATAAATGATTTACTTGTAGCTCGACAAACCGGAATTGGTTTTATAGAGGTCTTTGCATATACACCATATCTACAAGGTGTACACCACACTCATATATCGGGTGATCATAATGATCCGTAAAGAAATTTGGCACGGTATGCGAGCGTACAAAGCCACATTTTTCATAAAAGGGTATCGTCAACGGGCTGTCGCCGGTTCCCACTTGCAGTATCGAAAATTGTCTGTGGTATTTTTCAACAAGAAATTCAATCAGCGCTTTGGCATAGCCTTTTCGCTGAAATGGGGGAACTGTAGCGATATTCTTAATTTCAAGTATTCCATTCCCTTCGTCCGTTACGACACACTCGCATTTCACTCCGTCATCATCAAGAACATACATTTTACCTTTATAGAGATAACGGTCAACCATATCTTCCTGCTCATCCGCCAACAGGAGCAAATCAAGATATTGTTTTTTGTTTTCTGTAACTTCTACAATTCTCATCAATCACACCTGCAAATTCCGACTTGTCGTTCTCATTTAAAAACATTATACCATGCTTTTTTGAATTTTTCTACCGCCTACAATCGGGAGCGACCTTACAGACAGCACCACCTCGGAATGACCTCGATCCGCTGCACATTTCCTGCACAGGCGATGGTGGTCGTTCCTGGCTTCAGCACCGGAAAGCCTTCCCCGGAAAGAATACCGTTTTTGAGAACGGTACCCTTGTAACAGTTCATGCGTTCGCTGTCGATTTCAATGTACTCGTCCACACCGGCAAAGCCCCAGGAGCTTGTGCCCTGACCCTCCGGCTGAACCATGAGCCGAATCAGACCGCTGCCATAGATTTTGATATACGGACGGCTCTCAAAAGCAGTCGGATTGGTAATCGTCAGTTCAGAAGAGTCTGCTGCCACGGTTTTCTGCCCCGCAAAGCTATATTTATAAGGTTTGCAGTTGAAGGTCACGGTGAAACTGCCGACCTTGTTCAGCTGCTCCTCAATGTCCAGATTGCCAGAGATGACACTGTAGCGGAAATACTCCGCATCGTAGGAGTCAGTAAGCTCATGGTATCTGTCCGGCTCGGAGTACAACCAGCCTTTGATGTTCCGTAGAACATCGGCAAGGGCGGCGGTATTCTTCCGGGCGAGAAACACCGTGTAGGTCACTTTGATGTTGGAAAATCGGCGGTTGGGATTGATGATGTCGCCGCTTCTGCCGGGAATGGAGATGAACTCTGCATCGTACTCCGGTGCGGAGAACACGTCCTTCTTCTCGATATGCAGACCGAACTCAGCGGAACTGCGGCCGTTGTAGGTAAAATAGGTCATGCGAATACCACTCCTTTCCGCTGGGCGAACTGGTTCGCCGTTTCCATGACTTCATTGGTGAGCTGACGGATGTCCTCGCTGCTGTAATTGTTGAAGGTGGCGATGTTCAGAGCGATGGTGAAAGCGGACGCCGCCTTGCCGACCACGCCGTCCACGGCGGAGCGAATCGAGCCGTTCACATCAAAGTCGGTTGGCAGAGCCGTCTGCATATCGTGAGCGAGGTCGCCCATGACGCCGTTGATGTCCTCCGCCATTCCTTCTGCGGCTTTGACCGCTTCATCACCGTTGTCGTCAATGGAGCCAGCCAGACCCTTGACCAGCATTTCACCGACCCATGCCATCTCCTTCGAGGGCGAATGGATACCAAAGAAATCGCAGATGCCGTCCCAGATGGAGGAGATCCACCCGGACACCTTGTCCCACAGCCACGAGGCAAGCTGGGTAATACCGCTCCACAGTCCCTTGACGATGTTGCCGCCGATCTCCACGATTTTGTACATCAGAGAGCCAAAGGCTTTCACGATGCCCGCAATGATCTGCGGCACGGCCTTGACGATCTCCACGATGATAGTGGGCAGATTCTCGATGAGGGACACGAATAGCTGTACGCCTGCCATGATGATCTTGTCGATGTTTCCGACCAGAGCGTTGACAATACCGGAGATGATTTGCGGAATCGCCTGCACGATAGTCGTGATGATCTGCGGCAGGGCTTGAATGAGAGAAATCAGCAGGTCGATGCCCGCTTGAATAATGAGCGGTATCGCATTCAGCACCGCATTGATAATGCCATCGATGATTTTCGGGATGGCTTCCACGATTGTCATAATGATATCCGGCAAGGCAGTCACCAGCGAAGTCAGAAGCTGGATGCCTGTTTCGATAATCTGCGGGATGGAGTCCAGCAGAAAGGTAATGATGCCGTTGATGATCTCCGGCAGAGCAGCAATCAGTACGGGCAGTGCATCGAGAAGTCCTTGCGCCAGTCCTGTGATAAGCTGCAAGGCTGCATCCAAGAGCATCGGCAGACTGTCCACCAGTCCTTGTACGATGGTGACGATAGCCTGTACCGCTGCCGGGATGAGCGTGGGCAGCGCATCCGCAATGCCGGTCACCAGCGTGGACACCAACTGAACCGCTGCCTCAATAAGCAGGGGCAGATTCTCAATCAGCGTGTTCACGATGGTCATGAGAGCGGACACCGCCGCCGGGATAAGCTGCGGAAGCAAAGAAAGCAGCGTTTCCAGCACCTGCGAGAACAGTTCGGTGACTGCTTCCAGCAGTGTGGGCAGCAGTTCACCCACAGCCGTCAGCAGAGCATCCAGCGCCGTGGGCAGAGCCGCCACGATGTTCTCAATAACCGGGGTGATGTTCGCCACCACGGTCTTGAAGGCATCCACCATGTTGTTGCACAGCAGCTCCATGTCAGCGTCCGCATCACCAAAGCCTACAATGAGGTTCGACACGGCGGATTTCAGCGCATTGACAGAGCCGGAAATGGTGGCTTCCGCTTCTTTTGCGGTCGTACCGGCAATGTCCATGCTCTCCTGCATGACGTGAATGGCTTCCACCACATCTGCGTAGGAGGAGATGTCATACTTGACGCCGGATATCTTCTCCGCATCGGCGAGCAGTCGCTCCATTTCCTGCTTTGTGCCGCCGTAGCCCAGCTTGAGGTTGTCGAGCATCGTGTAGTTCTGCTTGGCAAAACCCTGATAGGCATTCTGAATGGAGGACATATCCGTACCCATCTTATTGGCGTTGTCGGACATATCCGTAATCGCCATATCCGCATACTTTGCGGCTTTTTCTGTATCGCCGCCGAGAGACTGGATCAGGCTTGCGGAAAAGCCCGTGACCGTCTCCATGTACTCGTTGGCGGAAAGACCGGCCGTTTTGTATGCGTTGGCGGCATACCGCTGAATCTCCTGCGAGGAGTCCTTGAACAGAGTGCCAACACCGCCGACCAGCTGCTCGTAGTCAGCATAGGCGGCGATGACTTCTTTGCCGAGCTTCACGGCGGCGGCACCTGCAGCAACAGCCACAGCACCGAGTGCCACACCTACGGTTTTGAGAACCTTACCGAAGCCTTCAAACTTACTGCCGGATTCCTCCGCAGCCTTGCCGCCATCCTTGATGGCTTTCTCGTTCTCATCCAGCTCACGGTTCATATCGTTGAGGGCGGCTTCGGCATTGTTGAGTTGAATCTGCCAGTTCTGGGTGCGGCGGTCGTTCTCTCCAAAGGAGGTGGCGGCATTCTGCAGAGCCTTGCGAAAGGTGTCGATTTTTGTTGTCTGCTCGTCGATCTCTTTTCGCAGCACCTTATTCCGTGCGGCGAGAGCCTCCACGGATTTGTCATTTTTATCGAACTGAGAGGTGGCGAGCTTCATTTCGGAGCCGAGCACCTTGAAGGCCTGGTTGATGTCCGCCAGCGCTTTTTTGAACTCCTTTTCGCCCTCAAGACCGATCTTTAGTCCGAAACTATCTGCCATTCGCCGTCACCTCCTTGTGGATGGCATGAAAAAAGCACCCTTTCACCGAGAAGTTGGGACGAAACCGTCCTTAGTTCTCGATGAGAGCGTGCCTGATGGTATGAAAAAGGAGCGACCCCGAAAGGTCACTCCTCGTAGATATATGAGTTATTTTGTCAGAACAATTCTACCCGGCCAAGCAGTAGGTCGATCAGATTGCAGTGGAAGATGCCGTTGTCGTCATAAAAATTGTGCGGCACATCCATGCGAACGATAATCTTTTTGAAGAAATCCTTGGTAAGCATCAGCGATGCCAGCTCGGAGAATTCCTTTTTATCGGTATCCATGCGGAAAGCGGACTGAATATAGATTTTTTTATCTGCATCGTTTACCACAAAGTCGATCTCTTTCTGAACCTTGCTGTCGCCTGCGCGGTCGCAAACCACACCGACATCAACAGAGTACCCGCGCCGCAGAAGTTCGTTGTAGATCATGTTTTCCATGATATGACCGGGATCGTACTGGCGGTAATTCAGCCGTGCGTTCCGAAGCCCGATATCCGTATAGTAGTATTTGTTCGGATACTTGAAATAGGTCTTTCCTTTGACATCGTATCGCTTTGCCATTGAAATGAGGAAAGAGTCGATAACATACTGTACATAGTTTGAAACCATCGCAGGATTGATTTTTTCGTTCTTCATGGACGCGATGGCATTTGCGATATTGGTCGGATTCGTCAGCGAACTGATCTGCGAAGCAAGGAAGTCCAGAATATCATTCAGAACATCCTCGCGCTCGATGCCGTTTCGCTCCACAATATCCTTGACATACAATTCGCTGTAGAGGGAGGTCAGATAATCCTTCTTATCTTTGTCATCCTCCAGTGCTAAAAGTCTAGGCATACCGCCATAGAGCATATAGGTATCCAGCGCTTTTCGCTCGTCGCCGCCCACGGCAGAATAAAACTCCGCAAATGACAAAGGGAACACATGGATCTGTGTAGCACGACCGCGAAACTCTGTTGCGATATCTTTCGACAGCCCTTTGGAGTTACTGCCGGTGACATAAACATCAAGGTTTTTATATGCCTTGAGTTCGTTCAGCATATCGTAGATGGTAACCTCGATGCCGCCGTTTTCCTTGTCAACTACTTTCGTGGTGAACTGCACCTCATCAATGAACAGATAGAATTTTTCATCCTTCCTGTCCCGGACGGTGCTTTCTACATATTCGCACAGAGTGATCGGATTTCTGAACTTATAGTACCGCCGCTGATCCAGCTCGATTTTCAAAATATGATCTTCCGAAACGTTCTGCGAAAGAAGATACTCGAAAAACAGATCGAAAAGCAGTACGGACTTGCCGCATCTGCGTATGCCTGTGATAACCTTTATCTCGCCGTTCCACATACTGTGGATCAGTCGGTTCATATAGGAATCTCGTTTAACCATGCATTTCACCTCGTACTTAGGACGAAACCGTCCGAACTTCTATGTGTAGTATACCACGATTTTTGAAAAATATCAAGGCTATACGAAAAAGTTCACAAAGAAGTTGCGACGGAAACGGACTAAGTTCGAGGTGAAGCTGTCCGATATGGGTCAAATGCCGTCCGGGATAATATCGTCAATGTAGTGTTCGTGAGCAGGAATAGCCTGTCCGTTATACTGCTTATGGCACTCCCACAGATCCAGCAGCAGACCAAACGGCATCAGCCACACCTCATCCTGCGACAGATGAAGGTGGGCAAGGCCGTAATAAAGAAGCCGGGTAAACAGCTCCGCATCGGAGACCGTTACCCGACTTGTGCGTTTTTTGCGTCTTTCTCGCTTTCCACATTCCGCTTGGTGCCCTTATAGAGCGCCTCTGTAATGGCGGTTTTGTAACCGGCGAGGTCGAGGGGCGTGGTCAGAAGCTCCACCACATCCTCGGTGAGCGGCTCCTTGGGATGCTCCTTATCCTTGAGGTTGTGGACAAGAATACTCTGATTTGCCAGAAGCGTGATGAGCCACACGATCTCTCCGATAGCCATTTCAAAGTTCTCGGATTTCATCAGCTTCTCACCGAGGTTTTCCAGACCGCCGTAGCGACCGGCGATCTCCTTGGTTGCCTTGGTCGTGAGGAGCAGCGTGTATTCCTCGTCACCGATGGTGATGACTGCAGTTCTCTCGTTATCCATTGTGTGTTACCTCCGTTAACCCTGTTTTTCGGGTGTCGTGGTATAGGTCGGCTCATAGACTTCCTTATACCAGTTCGTGATAGTCGCAGCGGTCACATCGCCCTCCAATGCTTCTGCCTTCCACGGGTGCTTGCCGCCTGCGTCTGCTTTGTTGCGGCGCAGAATGGTGCCTTCAATAGTGGGTGTAGAGAAGGTAATGCTGTCGCCCTTGGTGGCAAGGTTCGTCGCCGGAATACCGAATTTCACTCGGTACAGCCAATAATACTTGTACTTGCCGTTGGACTTCTTGGCGCGGAAGCCCACCGCCACAGGGTCGCCGCCGTCCTCGGATGCGGAAATCAGCACCTTGTTTTTGTCGATGGTCGCACCGGTAAGGTCGGATGCCGCCGTAGAGCCGATATCGTCAATGCCGAGGGAGAGTGTGCCGGACTTGAATTCCTTCACAATCTCCGAAGCACCGTCGTCGGCGTAGAGCGTAGCTTCAGCCAGTTCCACCGAAAGGTCGGCGGAGATGGCTTTGGCAAGCTGAGACGGCGTACCGTAGGTTTCTTCGCCGGCGTCGTTCTCGGTGATTTTTGCGTAATACAGTCTGTCAAGACCGATCGTTGCCATAACTTATTCCTCCAGTTCGTAGATTTGCGCCACGTCAATGGCGTAGTGATGATAGCCGGTCTCGGTTTCAAAGCCGATGTACCGGCGGTCGGTAATATAAAAATCTGCACCCAGCAAGGCACGGACGAGTGCATTTTTCAGTTTGGTGTAGCTGCCCTTTGTGAAGAGGGACAGCCGTGCCTCCTGTGTCTCACAGCCGGGAGCGTTGTCGGCGTGGAGCTCAAAGCTGTCCGACAGCGGCGTAATCACCAGATAGGTGTCCGGAGCTTTGCCAGAGAACACACCCGTTTCCACTGGAACACCGCAATGCTCGGCGATGGTTTGTAAATCGGATAGAAGACTCACAGCTTTTCCACCTCCTCATCCAGTGCTTTGGTCATAGCATCAATGCACTCCTGCCGGGACGCCGTTTTCGCAGGCTTCAGAAACGGCTTTGCAGGCTGACCGTGCTTGCCGTATTCCAGAATGTTCGCCAGTTTGGCGTTGCTGCCGCCGTCCGAGCGAGGCTCTGCGAAACCGACCTTGATGTCGTGGTTGCCGTCCCGGTTCAGCTTGGAGGGAGAAAGGCCGAGTGCGCCTTCCAGTTCGCCTGTGGTGCGGGATTTGAACTTTGTCCCTCTGCCGATAACGGAGGAAAGATTGCTCTTGACCCTTTTCAGCACGATCTCGCCACCGGCCTGCAGGACGGTATCCGCCACGCTGTCAAAGTTGCTGCCGAGCTTGGAAATCTTCAGAAGGAAATCCTCCGGCATTTTCATGTCGCACTTAGCCAACGGTCGGCACCTCCTTCTTTGCCAGCACCTCAATGTACATCCCACGCCCCTTTACATCCTCCACGGACACAATGTCGTAGCGACAGTCATCGCAGATGAGAAAATGATCGGTAGTGACCGTCAGCCCAGGAATACACCGAAAGCGGAACAGGTCGGTCGCTTCGCTGAATGCAGCGAGGTTCGCCCAACGCTGACTGCCGTGCCGACCTTCCCGATAGACACGGACGGAAGCGAGGACTTCATTCTCGGAATGGATGAAGCCCTCGCTGTCCTTGATTTGACGGGTTTCTACGATGTCGGCAAAGCCGTTCATTTTTCCAAAACTCATACCTGCCACCGCCTATCCAAGCGGAGCAGCAGATTGACCGTGTTCCACACCTGCTGTGCCGCTCCGGTGTTATCTGCAAAAAAGCCGCCAGTGCTGCCGTCCCGACTTTCATAGAAGTGGGACGACAGCATAATGACGGCTTGCTCTGTGGTGGGCGGCATGGGGTTCTCCTTGTAGTAGCCCTCTGGGATGTGCTGGTAGCTTTCGGCGTAAGAAACAGCGGCGGTGATGTAGCTTTTCAGCAAGGCATCATCCGCCGTGTGTTCCAGGATAAGGTTGGCTTTTACTTTGGAAAGAAGCTCGTCCATCACCGCCGCCTCCTTTCATCAAGACGCCTTCATCTTCAGAAGCTGGATACCCTCCGGCAGGATGATCTTGCCGTCCACACGCTCGGTGGCAACAAAGCCGACCTGACCGTTGGTGGAATACAGCTCGTTCAGACGCTGAACGGTTCTGCCGGTGCGGTCAGCGATCCAATAGCTCTGGAAATCGCCGAAGGCAATGGAGAGCGCACCTGCCGCCAGCGTGGGAGCATACGGGCTGGTGTAAATCTCGTAACCGAGCAGTCTGTCCGGCTGACCCGCCTGCAGGGAGGGCTGCCACAGATACTGCCCGTTGGAATCCTTCAGCTTACGAAGTGCGGAAACAGTAGCATCGTTCATCAGGAACTTGGCATTCTTGCGGTAAGGTGCTTTCAGCGCATAGATTAGGGAAATCACCTCATCGGTGGTAACAGTGGTCGCACTGGCTGCGGTAACACCGACCGTGCCGCCGTTTGCAGTGAACAGACCGGTGGGCTGACCCGTGCCGGTGCCAACGCAGAAAGCCTGCTCCTCGGCAGCACCGAAGGCGTAGGCAAACTCACGGGCGATGTACTCCTCCAGATCGAAGGCACTGTCGTCCAGAAGTTCAATGCTTACCTTCACAAGGTCGGTCAGCTTGTAGGCATCAATGGTCTTCTGTGCGAAGGTGGGATTGCTCTCGGTGTAGGCAGCATTTTCAGCAGTCCAAGCAGCGGTGGAATGGGTCGCTGCAACGGGGATCTTACGCTCGTTATCGGTAGTGATGACCTTGCACAGACGGCGCATCACATTTTCCTCCTTGAGTGTGTCCACGATGAACTTCTCAAACTCCGTGGGGACGAGATAGCCGCCGTTGGCGTCCACGCCCTCGGAGAGCACATTGTGGAGCATACGTTTGCCGCGCAGATGCAGACCGAAATCCTCGCGGTAGGCGTTAGACGCTCTGCCGGTCTTGGCGTCGCCGGTCGCTTTCTGGGGCTGCTCGGTGATCGGAGAGGATACGGGTTTGGCAAGCTCTGCGGCAATAGCGTCGCGGCGCTCCATGCGTCTGACCTCATTGGTGAGATCGTTCAGTTCCTTCTCCATATTGGCGTAAACGGCATCGTCCTCGGCAGACAGAATGCCTTTTCGGTCGCGGTGGGTGTCGAGGAAGCCCTCCATCGTAGCCCACAGCTTGGCGCGCTTTTCGCGCAGTTCAACGATAGTCATATTGAAATACCTCCATATTAAATGTAGTTTTTGATGGTGTTCAGCTTGGCTCTGAGTTCATCTACAGAGCGTCCCGTGCGCTCCGGCACAGCGGGTTTGGGTTCAATGGCACACTTTGCGGCGATCTTCTCCATGAGAGAGTTCACCACATTCGCCTTGGAATACAGCATGGAAACGGCAGGCGTGGGTACCTCTTCGGATTCCGAGTTTCTCTGCATGATTTCGTCCGCAAAGCCGAGTTCCACAGCCTTGTTTGCGTCCATCCAAGTTTCGGCATCCATCAGCTACGGCTCGACGCTGTCACTGGACGGAAACGCCACCCGGCAGTTTGATTTCATGCTCTCCAATCCGCCATACGGCAAGAGCTGGAAAACAGACGCCGATAAGATGGGCGGCAAAAAGGAGATTCTCGACACCAGATTCAACGCCTACCTTGAAGGCGGCGAACAGCTTACCATGCTCCCGCGCACCAGTGACGGGCAGCTCTTGTTCCTGCTGAACAATGTGTCGAAGATGAAAACGGACACGTCGCTGGGCAGTCGCATTGCAGAAGTACATAACGGTTCGTCCATCTTCACCGGCGACGCAGGCAGCGGCGAAAGCAACGCCCGCCGTTATATGATTGAGAATGACCTGGTGGAGGCCATTATCGCCGTGCCGGAAAATATGTTCTACAATACAGGCATCGGCACATTCATCTGGGTGCTTTCCAACAAGAAGGAAGAACGCCGCAAGGGGAAAATACAGCTCATTGACGCTACGGCGATGAAAGAATCCCTGCGCAAGAACATGGGCAAGAAGAACTGCGAGTTCACGTCGGACATTCGTAAGGAGATCGTCCGCATGTTCCTTGCAATGGAGGAAAGCGAAGTCAGCATAATTCTGAACAACGAGGACTTCGGTTATTGGAATGTGACGGTGGAACGCCCGCTCCGTCTGCGCATATACCCCGACCGCACGATTCCTGCCGACCTGTTCAAAAAGGCGGATGAATACGAAACCGTGACTTCCGCCATTGCAAAGGCTGCCGAAACTGCGCCGTTGGATAACTGGACGGCATTTGCCAAAGCAACCAAGCTGAAAGCCACCACATTGAAAAAGGTACGCCCCTTTATCACCGAGAAAGACCCGGCCGCACAGCCCATCGAGGGCGAGCCGGATGTTGACCTGCGCGACACGGAGAACATTCCGTTCACCTATGAGGGCGGCATTGACACCTTTATGAAAAACGAGGTGCTGACCTATGCGCCGGACGCATGGGTGGACGAGAAGAAAACACAGATTGGCTATGAGATCAGCTTTACGAAGTATTTCTATAAGCCAGTGGAGCTTCGCAAATTGAGTGATATTCTGCAAAACCTGAAAGAATTAGAAACAGAGGCCGATGGGTTACTGGCTGAAGTTATGGAGGGAGTGCAGTGAAGAAATATGAATCATACACTATCTGCCCTTCTTTGTGGAACAAAGAATTTCCGAGCCATTGGTGCGTTCTTCCGATGTATGCAGTTGCTAAGGAAAAATCTATTTGCAATTGCGTAGACTTGCCATTGCTTTCTGTATATTTAGATGTTGGCGTAGTTCCGTTTTCAGCGAAGGCAGAAAAACGGACGAACGCTTTCTATCGAGGCTGGACCGAAGAGCCTAACAAACGCCGAAAAGAACTATGTCGTCGAGGCACTACTGCAGGGCAATATTGAACTCGTAAAAAGAAATGACGCACAGTCAGAGGAAGCCTATGTAATGATGCGTAAGTTTGCCCTCATTCTTTTACGGGATATTATGCAGGACAACGACAGCCTTGTAAGGCGTGAGTTCTCTAATCTGCTGACACCCAAGGACGAAGCGAAAATACGAGAAGCCTTTACTGATCCGTTCACAGAACCGGATGATGATATCAACACCTCGGTGGATCAGACGAAAAACCTACGTGCCGCTATCGCAATGGGCTTGAAATACCCTGACCGTGTAGATGGCAGGTTCAACTATGACGACGTTTTGGCTTTCCTTGAAAAGCTGAGTCGGATCTTCAAATGGGGAAAGTATGAAGCCTCCACACTCGGAAAGCCGACGCTCCTGCGCTGGTATGCGGTTGTTCTTATTCAATGGATGGAAGGTACTGGCCTTAGCAATATCATGAAAAAGGCACTGGAGTACCGGCAGCAGCACCGGGATAACTTCTGGGTGAACCGAGGCCAGAAAGAATACTATGACGATGGACTCCGGCACCGCAATATCGCGTTTGCCGACACCTTGGAGGTCATTGATAACATTGTGCTGTTCAGTATTTCAAACTACTTCCTTCGCTTCTCGAATGAGTATAAGACGGTCCATCAGCTGAAGGAGTTTGATAACAACTGGTACGAATTTGTAGAATACGGAACGACGAATCCAATAACAATCCTTCTTCAGCGGAACGGATTCTCTCGTGAGGTATCCACATATATCCGGAACAACAAGGATGAGTTTATTATCGAAGGGCCGGATGGAAAATGGCATCTGAGCACGGCATTGCTTGAATGCTCAAATACTAACGCTCGAACAGAGGCGTCGAGTGTACTATACAACATGCCGGAGCTGTTTATAGCTGAAAGCGGTAATGTGTAAAAGTAAGATAGACTACACGATATCCCGAACTTATTCGTAGATTAAGCAGGAGGAACGGTGAATGCAACAGATATTTAGCAACACGACTTTAACAGTCAATCAGTTGATCGAAAAGATCGATACAGGAGAACTTGGCCTTCCGGAACTTCAGAGGCCGTTTATCTGGAAGGATTCAAAGGTGCGTGATTTGTTCGATTCCATGATGTGCGGGTACCCCATCGGTTATTTGATGCTGTGGGAGTGTCCTACGCTTGAAAAGAAGAAGACCATCGGAACAGACACCCACAACTATGAATCTCCGAAGCAGGTAATCATTGATGGCCAGCAGAGACTGACCTCCCTTTATGCCGTTATGAAAGGGAAAAAGGTCATCAATTCAAAATACGACGAGAAGTCTATCGTGATTTCCTTCTGCCCGGTGAAGAATAAGTTCGAGGTTGGTTATCAGGCGACGAAAAAAGACCCTGAATGGATCTACAACATCAGCGAAGTGTTCACTACATCGAATATTACAAAGCTGATCATCAACTTTACCAAGAGGCTGGATGAATATCGGTCCTCCAAAGGTGAAACGCTGAGCGACGAGGAACAAGATCTGATTTCCGAAAACATCACTGCGCTTTCAAATTTGAAACAACACACGCTTCCGGTATTTGATATCAAGGCCAACGCTGAGGAAGAGGATGTTTCAGAGATCTTTGTTCGTGTCAATTCCGACGGTGTTGCTTTGAAGCAGAATGACTTTATTCTGACGCTCCTCTCGCTCTATTGGGATAAGGGCCGAAAAGAGATCGAGCAGTTCAGCATGGAGTCAACATACCCATCCAAAGACAAGATCACATCGTACAATCAGCTTACCGAGGTTACAGCGCAGGATGTCATCCGTGTGGTCATGGCTTATGCATTTGACAGAGCCCGTTTGAAATATGGGTATAAACTGCTTCGTGGAGCTGACTTTGATAAAAAAGGTGCTGTTGATGAAACTCTGCGTGATCAGCGTTTCGATGTGCTTAAGGCAAAGCTCCCAGACGTTCTAAACATCCACAACTGGCACGAGTTCTTGAAATCTATCATGAATGCCGGTTATCTGTCCGGTGATCTGATCCTTTCGGGAAACGCAATCTACTACACCTATGCATTCTACCTCATCGCAAAGTATAGGTTTAATGTGTCGTACAACGAGAATTTGCATTTAACATCGCTGTGGTTTTTCTATGCGTCTCTTGTCTCGCTCTATACTGGATCATTTGAATCCACGGTCGAAAACCACCTGAACTCTATCAAGGAACTAACATCGCTGGAAGAATACAAGCGGTTCATTTTGTCGAGGGTTGAGGAGCGGCTTACAAACGACTACTTCGATATTACTCTTATCGGTTCCGAGGGCTTGGCAGTATCGGGCCGAGGCAATAATGCTTGGAACGCTTATGTAGCCGCCTTAAACATTCTGAATGCTAAAATCCTGTTCTCGAAGAGTAATCTGCTCGTCAGCAAACTATTCGAGCCCGGTACCGACGGTAAGAGAAAGTCACTGGAGAAGCATCACCTTTTCCCGAAGGCTTATCTGAAGACGCTGGGATATAACGACGCTAAGATCAACCGGATGGCTAACTACGCCTTCATCGATTGGAAGGATAATATGGAGATACTCGATGAGGCTCCCTCGATTTATTATCCTGTTGTTTGTGAGGGCCGCAGCCCAGAAGAAATCCAGCGTATGGAAGAAGAAAACGCACTTCCGTACGGTTGGGAGAATATGCCTTATGAGGACTTCCTGATTGAGCGCAGAAAGCTGATGGCGGCAAAAATTAAAGCTGCATTTGAACAGCTGAAGAAGAATGTTGAGTGATCACGAATGAAAATCGGACGAAATGACCCATGCCCATGTGGTAGCGGAAAGAAATATAAGCATTGCTGTCTTTTAAAGGAATCCATGAGTACCGGTGATCTGATTAGGGCTGCTGTTCAGAATGCCGGTTACAAAGAGGACATCGCAAATGTCCTTTGCAATTTGAGTGAATATATGAAGCGGAAACAATGGTGGGGTGCTTGCCATGCAAGCTGTTCTGCCTTATATGTTGCGCTTTCTGAACTGGGGTATTCTCCCAAGCTATGCATAGGAGAAATGCTCGGGCAAGGTCTCTATTTCGATCACTCATGGATAGAACTTGATGGCCAAATCCTCGATATCGCAATCAGCATGACTCTTTTGGGAGGCGCACCAGTCTCTGAGCCGATTGTGTTCGGAAAGAATATCCGAAGTGGTAAGGAGCCTGTGATAAAGTACGGGGTTTCCGGACGTGGTATCGAAGGAGAAACGCTGGTCGTTAATAGCCTTCCGTTTGTAGATTACATGGACGGATTCCCAGATGAGAAGAACGGCTTATGGGGAGTGGTTCAAGAACTTCTCGGAAGAAAAGTAGACATACCGGATCTGCGGGAAAAATACAAAGATGTGAAACGTGCTATTGTACGTGAATAAGTGGAGCGGCAAACATTTTAATTATTCCACACTATTTAATTATTCCTCCGGCAGCCGTTTTGGAGGGGTAAGTTCCATAGGCCACAGAACCGGCCAGCAACAATCGAATAAACAGAAAAAGGGCTTCCGAATCTCTGCTGTAAAACACAGCGGAACCTCGAAAGCCCTTTATTTCAAGCCTTTTTCAGCCTTATGTGCCGGAGAAGGCTTTTTCTGTTTGTATCAAAGACAGCGTTTTTATAGATCCGCCCTACAATACCGGCGCAAAGGACTGGAAATACAACAATGACTATGTGGACGGAAGTGACGCTTACCGTCATAGCAAGTGGCTCTCCTTCATGCAGCGTCGCCTGAAGTTGGCAAAGAAACTGCTGAATCCCAAAGATTCCGTGCTGATTGTGACCATTGATGAAAAGGAATATCTGCATTTGGGATGTCTGCTGGAAGAAATGTTCCCAGAAGCGATAATGCAGATGATCAGTAGTGTAATTAGCTTCAAAGGCTCTGCACGCAAGCAACAGTTTACAAGGTTAGATGAGTATATTTTTATTCTTGTATTTGGAGAAGCAACAATACAAAGACTGCCACTATCTGATGAATGGCGAATGAATCCAGATGACGAAAGGGCAACGCATTTAACATGGAAGTATTTGATTAGAAGCGGAAGCGCTGGTTTTCGTGAAAGAAGTCCTGGGAATTTCTATCCTGTGTTTTTTACCGCAGAAGGAAAATACCATAGCGTTGGTGAACCATTGCCATTAGGGACAGACAGAACTACTGTTATTCCTCCGGAAGGAACTTTCGCAGTTTTCCCTATTGATACACAAGGCAGGGAACATTATTGGAATATAAATCGTGACAAGTTCTTGGAATATAAATCAAAAGGATATATCAAATTTGGTAGGCCGACAAGAAACGGTGTGCCCATTACTTTTCTGACAAGTGGTGAAATAAGAAAAGTAGAAGATGGAACATATAAAATTGATGGATACGCTGATGATGGATCTATTATCTCTTCAAATGAAGTACGTGATATTATGCCGGGAACACAATGGCGTATCAAGTCACATGATGCAACGAGACAAGGAACGGATTTGTTGACAAAAATACTTCCTGGCAGACAATTTCCTTTTCCTAAATCGTTATATGCAGTGCATGATGTTATTCGCTTTTTTGTTGCACAGAAAACAAAAGCATTACGATTATATTCTCCTGAAGGCCTGTAGTGACCCTAAAGCGATGGCGGAGCAGATATTGCGCGTTTTTAAGATGAAGCACATTTTCATCCCGACTAATGTAGACGAGGACATCCGACAGGCGCAGACAGCATTTCTAAATCTGATGCGTCTGGAAATAGAAAGTACAAGTGAAACCTAAGCGGCGCTTATCGGCCCGGCGCGGATCGTTTGATCTGCGCTGGGCTTTCTTTTTTTGACTGCTATACGCCGTTGTACCAAAATCGCAAAAGTTGTGGTGTATCAGCGGAAAAACCTTGAAAAACGAGGGCTTTTCTGCTACAATTAGGCACACCGAGTGAGTGAGACTATGGCGCAGGAGCGCCTACACCATATATGCCATTCCTGATACCATCGCTTCGGATTCCTTAGTCCTTCCGATTTTATGATTAGTCCGGGTAGGATTTTTCACCCCTTGTGTTTTGATGTACTTTAGTCCGACTGTGCTTGCTGGATATTCGCTCCGTTAGGCCAATTCCCCACCATGAAGCCGTTGGATACCGACAAGAAGCCCGCAAAGCCCGCCGAGGCCGCTCCCGCCGCCCCTGTCGTGGAGGCGAAGATCGACTTCTCCAACGTGCAGATCGAACCGCTGTTCACCGACCTGGTGGATTTCGACACCTTCTCCAAGTCCGATTTCCGGGCCGTGAAGGTCAAGGAATGCGAGGCCGTGAAGAAGTCCAAGAAGCTCTTAAAGTTCGTTTTGGACGACGGCACCGGCACGGACCGGGTGATCCTCTCCGGCATCCACGAGTATTATGAGCCGGAGGAGCTGGTAGGCAAGACCTGCATTGCAATCACCAATCTCCCGCCCCGGCCCATGATGGGCATCGAGTCCTGCGGTATGCTCATCTCCGCCGTGCATCACGAAAACGGCGAAGAAAAGCTGCATTTGCTGATGGTCGATCCCCACATCCCCGCCGGAGCCAAGCTCTATTGATGACCCCTGAAGCCCTCCGGCGAAAGCCGGAGGGCTTATATGAGAGAAGAAAGATGAAAATGGAGAGAGAACACACGAAAGTACTTGATTTTGAAGCCGTCCGGGCCATTGCAGCCGAGACTCCGGACAGCGAGCTCATCCGCTGAGTGGACGAGGCCCTGCGGGAAAAGTCCGGCTACACCCTGCCCCCCAAAATCCACATCTCCCAGCAGGACGGCGACTATTACAACGTCATGCCCTGCATCTATAAGCGGGGCAACCTGGCCATGGTGAAGATGATCGGCCGCCACGGCCACGAAAACCGCATCATGGACCTGTTCCGTCAGGACCCGGACGTGCATTTCGTCCTGTGCGACACCTATGAGGAGGTCATCGGCGGCTCTGACCTGGTGATCTCCGCCATTACCAAGGTCACGGAGAACTTCGTCACCGACGAATACTTCAAGGAGGGCTGCACCGTCATCCCCATCTGCACCATGGGCTTCCAGAACTGCGACCTGTTCTTCGACCGGGTGTTCACCGATGAAATTGAGCAGATCCGGGGCTTCAGGTATTTTGACCACTTCGCCCCCGTCACCACCAACGTCGCCGACGTGCTCAACGGTGCCGCCCCCGGCCGCACGGACAATGTCCAGCGCATCCTGGTGTATAACTACGGCATCGCCATCCATGACCTGGTCTTTGCCGCCAACCTCCTGGCCCGGGCCGAAACCCCCGACACGCCGTACCGCTGCTGCCGGAAAAAACACTTTATCCGATGCTTTTGACGCACTATATTGTGTGAAAGCGCTATAAAAAGGCTGCGGCGAAATGCTCTCTGCCGGTAAGACAGTAAAATCAAATTTCTTGAAACAGGCATGATTTCGGTCATGCCTGTTCCGCTTTTAGCAGCTGGTCCAAGGGGATGTAGCCTACGAGGTCATGTTCGATATGTACCCTCTGCCTGCTGCTCCTGTTCATGGATTCCCTGTTGCAGACCCTTGCCCCGCCGCCGGTGTCAAGGTTTACAAAGGCGGTTTTTTCTGCTACAATGGAATCGTATCCGCAAAAATATGTACGGCATCCGAAAGGAGATTTTTATCATGAACAACGAACTCAAGCCCATTCTGGCCCGGGTGGACCACACCCTGCTGTCCCAGACGGCTACCTGGGACCAGATCCGGGCCATCTGCGACGATGGCGTGAAGTACGGCTGCGCCAGCGTGTGCATCCCCGCCTCCTATGTGAAGCAGGCGGCGGAGTATGTGGCGGGCAAGATCGCCGTGTGCACCGTCATCGGCTTCCCCAACGGCTACGACACCACCGCCTCCAAGTGCTTCCAGGCCACCGACGCCGTGAACAACGGCGCGTCCGAGATCGACATGGTCATCAACATCGGCTGGGTGAAGGACGGCCTGTACGATCAGGTGCTGGACGAGATCCGCGCCGTGAAGGACGCCTGCCAGGGACGGCTCCTGAAGGTCATCATCGAGACCTGCCTGCTCACCGACGCCGAAAAGGTGGAGATGTGCCGGGTGGTGTCCCAGTCCGGCGCGGACTACATCAAGACCTCC